>Ga0335077_10004410_pt1 | contig 17156 bp, 13 predicted proteins | sample Lox_Sample_31_FD_207151 | JGI IMG/M metagenome (GOLD analysis project Ga0335077, IMG submission 207151) | Soil microbial communities from Loxahatchee National Wildlife Refuge, Florida, United States - Lox_Sample_3.1 | ecosystem: Environmental > Terrestrial > Soil > Wetlands | place: USA...
TCCTCGTGGAGGACCGGGGCAGCGTCCGGGTCCTCACGATGGGCCGGGGCAAGGCGAACGCCCTCTCGACGGAGTTCGCGGTCGCGCTTCGGGAGGCCGCGCGGAAGGCGCAGGAGGACCCGGCCGTCCGCGGCGTCGTCCTGACGTCGCGTTCGCCGAGGATCTTCTGCGGCGGGTTCGACCTGAGGCTGACGCGGGCCGGTGCGGAGGACTTTGCCCGGTTCACCCGCGCGTTCGATGCGCTCTTTTTCGACCTGTTCCTGCTCGGTAAGCCGTTGGTCGCGGCGCTGACGGGGCATGCCGTCGCCGGCGGCGCCCTCCTGGCGGCCACCGCAGACTTTCGTTTCGCGGCCGAGGGCCCCGGGACGATCGGCCTGCCGGGCGTACGCCTCGGGATCCACCTGCCACGCCACTGCCTGGAGGCGATCCGCAGCACGGTCGGCGAGCGGGCGCTCACGCGCTGGGCGCTTCTCGGAGAGACGATGCCCTTTTGCGAGGCGCACGCGCTCGGCGCGATCGACCGGATCCTTCCCCAGGACCTTCTCCTCGAGGAGGCGGTGAGCTTCGCGGAGCAGCTCGGCGGCGCGTCGAGCGAGGTGTACGCGGCGATCAAGCGCGACCTGAGGGCCGCGGCGTACGAGAAGGCGAAGAGCGTGCTCCCCGAAGGGCGGAAGGCCTTCGTCGACTCCTGGTTCTCGGACACCGGCCAGCGGGGCCTGGCCTCGATTCTCGAGCGCCGCTCCTGATCCCGGGGCTCCTCGATGGGCGACGGATGGGATGCCCGGCTAGAACGTCAGCTCGTCCCCGTCGGCGAGAAGCGAGACGCGTGGGTTTCCGAGCGCCGCGACTTCGGCGCGCAGGCGCTCGAGCGTCGGCGGCTTCATGTGGTAGAGGTAGATGGGCGCGCCGGGCGGGAGCTTCTCCATCTCCTGGCGCAGCGTCGCGGGCGTGAGGTGCCTCGACACGTCTGCCAGAGGCTGCAGGTCGTTCGGGAACGAGCACTCCACGAAGAGCCCCTTCACCAAGGGGCGCGCCCGCGCCGCCTTCCACAGCGCCTCCGTGGGGCCGGTGTCGCCCGAAAAGACGATGCAGCCGTCCGCGTCTTCGAGGACGTAGCCGCAGGTCGGCACGACGTGCGACACCGGGACGGCCGTCGCCACGAGGCCCGCGACCTCGCACGGGGTCCCGATCGGGATCGGGCGAAACGCCACCGCAGGAACGGCGTCGTTCGGCAGGCGCGAGAAGTCCGGCCAGAGGGCGTCGTTGAAGAGGTGCTCTCTCAGCGCGGCGAGAACCTCTTCGGGAGCGACGATCTCGAGCGGCGGCCCGTTTCGCCCGAGCACGTTCTCGGCGAGGAAGGGAAGGGACGCGACGTGGTCCATGTGCGCATGCGTCACGAGGACGGCGCGAACGCGCGCCTGCTCGGCGAGCGTGAGCCCGTCCGTGAGGGAGCCCGCGTCGACGCAGACGCTGCCGTTCACGAGAAACGACGTCTGGCGGTGGAAAGGCGACGAGCCGCCGTGGGCTCCGAGGACGCGAACGCGCACGGCCGCGGATTATGCGAGATTCCCCGTCAGAAGGTCGTCCCGACGTAGAAGGTGGTCTTCAGACCCGACAGGTCCGACTGGAAGTCCCACTGCTTCGCGAAGTCCACGTTCCACGGGAGGCCGAGAAGATAGATGCTGAAGCCGGCGCCGTAGGAGGCGTGTCCGTCCTTCAGCCGCCCCTGCTGCCAGAACTGGAAGGGCTGGCCGGTGATCCATCCGCCGCCGATGTCCACGAAGAGGTGACCGCGGATGCCGCCGAACGCCAGGAACGGCGTCGCGAGGAGGTCCACGAGAGGGAAGCGGAACTCCGAGTTCACGTAGAAGACGCTGTTCCCGATGATGCTCCGGTAGTCGTAGCCGCGCAGTGTGTCGAGGCCGCCGAAATAGTAGACCGTGGGCGCCGCGCCGCGCGAAATGCCTCCGAAGGCGCGGAACGCGAAGAGCACGCGCCGCGACAGCGGGAGGTAGAGGCGGCCCTCGGAGAAGACGTCGGTCGAGAGGCTCGTCTCGCCCGCCTTGAACGACGGCGTGTACTGGAGGTTGACGTCGAGCGCCTTGCCGCCCTGCGGGCCGAAGCTGGCGTAACGCGTCGCGTCGTACGAGAACCCGGCGCCGGCGGTCGGGACGTTGTCCGTGCGCGCGTTGTACGTGAACGCCTGCGTCCCGTCGGCATTGGTGATGACCAAAGGGACGTCGAGCGCACGGCTCACGAAGCCGACGTTTCCCTCGAGGCGGGTGTAACGCGAGATCGGATAGTAGCCGTTGACCGAAAAACCGGTGTCCCGGGAGATGCGCTGGCTGCGGTCGTAATTGCCCGTCTCGTAGTTGTATTCGTAGAAGTATTCGCGGTCGTCGTAGAGCTGGACTCCCCACTGGAAACGCCGGGCGATGTCGAAGTAGCCGACGCGGAGGTTCGAGAACGTGGAGACCGAATCGAACAGGAAGAACGCGCGCCGGTCGCCGAGGTAATCCGAGAAGGACAGGAGGGTCTGCGACACGAAGGTCTGGTCGGAGTTGATTCCCGCGAGAACCTGCGCGTTGTCGAGGAAGATCGTGAACTTCGGGCGTGAGAGCTTCTCGGGATCGACCGCGACCTCCACGGCCGGCACGAAGCCGGCCGTGCCGCCCGTCTTGACCGGGGCGGGGGGCAGCGCGCGCTCGTCGAGCTTCCGGAACGGCTTCTTCGCGTCGGCCGCGTAGAGCTGGAAGCGCAGGCCCTCGAAACCCGAGAAGACGATCTTCTCCTGCCCATCCGGCCCGAGGAAGGCCGCCGGGCCGAAGGCGCCGCCGATCACGTCCGTGTACTGGAAGATCTCGCCGGACGCGAGATCCTGTCCGTAGATGTTGTAGATGCCGCCGCGCGAGGACGTGTAGTAGATCCTCTTGCCGTCGGGCGAGAACGAGGTGTCCTCGTCGTTTCCGTCGCCCCAGGTCACCTGCTCGATCTTCGACGGGTCGTCGAGCGGGAAACGGACGATCTTCGAGAGCCCGGCGACCATCTTGCTGTGGTAGATGTACTTGCCGTCGGGCGAGAAGACGGGCGACTCGTCGTACTCGGGATCGTTCGTGAGGTTCCTCACCGCCTTCGACTTCAGGTCGAGGATGAAGATGTCGCGGCTGGTGCCCTCGATGCCCGAGAACACGATGGACTTTCCATCCGGCGACCAGGACGGCGCGAGCGGCACGTCGGGCGTCACCGGGATGCGCTCGAGGAGGCCCCCGCCGCGCGCCGAGAAGATGAGGAGCTTGCGGCCGCGCTCCTGCCGGCCGAAGACGGCGATGCGGTCGCCGTCGGGCGCGTAGGAGAGGTCCCGCCCGCTCTCGGGGCCCACCGTGAGGTACTGGCCGACGATGTATTCGTACTTCGTCGTGTGGCCGGCCGAGAGGTTCTTGTAGAGCTTGCGGTCCTTGACGGACAGGAGCGCGATGTCCACCTCGTCCTTGTACGTCGTGAGCGTCGCGACGAAGTCCCCGGACGGAGAAGGAGCCGCCCCGATCTCGACGGACTCGCGCCCGTACGGACCGACGCTGAAACGCTCGCCGTACTCCGAGGCCTCGCCCTTGACGGCGAGGAGCGGGAGATACTTCCGCCGGAGATACCGGCGGAACTTCAGGTCGAAGTCGTCGGGCTGGATGTCGAAGGCACGCCGGAGGGCGACGGCGACGTTGCGGCCGAGGTGCGACCGGTACTCGAACACGAAGTCGCGGACCGCGTCCCGGCCCCACTCGGCCTCCATGAAGTCGAAGACCGCGTGCCCGTACCGGTACGCGGCGTAGCCCTCGATATTGACCTTCGTGATCGGCGGGATGAGGTCCTGGTTGACGGCGTCCCTCAGGAACATCCGGTCCTTGTCGTCTTCGTCGTTGCCGTAGTAGGACGCCATGCCTTCCATGACCCACGTCGGAGCGTTCGACGTGAGCGCGCGGCCGAGCCGCCCGCCGAACAGGATCTCGTACTGGAAGACGTGCGTCAGCTCGTGTTGGATGAGCGACTGGAGCCTCTCGTCGGGCATGTCGATGGGCAGGACCATGCGGTCGCGCGCCGGCTCGGCGAACGCTCCGACGCCTTCGGGGACGAAGTCGAGCTCGATGTTGTTCTGCTCGAACTCGGCGTGCGTCGCGTAGAAGATGAGCGGGATGCGCTTCGGAATCTGGTAGTTCAGCCGGCGCGACAGCTCGTCGTACGCGGATTCCGCCAGGGAGACGACCTTCTCGAGAGCGTGGCGCTCGCGCGAGTAGTGGAAGACGTTGAAGTGCGTGGACTGGTAGATCGACCAGTCGAACCGGTCGTAGACGATCTTGTTCTGCCCCGCGGACCGGGCGTCGCGCGCGACGAGCAGGGCGCAGGCGCCGAGAATGCCGCCGGACAGAGCCAGGAGAAGGCGGGCCGGGCGGTTAGTTGAAGACATAACGGTTCGCCTCCCGTTCGCGCACGACGAACAGGCCGAGGAGCTGGTTCTCGAGGGAGAAGAGGTTCTCGAAGAGGCCCACGAGCTCGTCCACCCGCGCCTTGCTCTTCTCCTTCGTGTCGCGGAAGTTCTCCTGGAAGAGCTTCGCGCCCGTGTGCCCGTCGATCGCGACGACCGTCACGTCGAACGTGAAGCCCGTGGACTCGACGAGCACCTGCCGGTAGTACGTCCGGCCGTCGATCGGGCTCCGGTACTCCTCGTTGCGGTAGCCCGACTTGTTCTCGACGCGGAAGTCCACGACTCCCGTCAGGAGGATGTCGGCCCCGGTGCGGCCGCCCACGCCACGCCAGAAGTCTCCCGCCTCGCCGAGCTCCTTGAGGTTCTGCGTCGGGAGGCGCACGTCCTGAGGCATCGTCACGATCGTCATCTTCGTGCGCTTGCCGAGCTGCTTGCCGAGGTAACGCCGGAACTCGGCGTCGAGGTCGAGGTCCTTGTAGCGCGGCGCGTCCTTCTTGTCGGAGAGCTTCGAGGCGACGAGGAAGGGCGCGAGAGAGATCCTTTCGCGCCCCGTCACGGCGAGCTTCGGGCGCAGGGGAAGCTTGAGCTTGACCTCCTTCGTCCCGCTCGAGCACGCCGAGGCGAGCACGGCGACGGCGAGGAGAGAGGCGGCCTTGGGGGTGGCCACGGCGTTCCTCATCGCGGCCCCGAAGGCGGAAGAGCGGGAGTCGGCGCGGGCGGCCCGGACGGGGGATTCTGTGCGGGCGGCGGGGCGCCGGGCGATTCGCCGGAGGGCACCGTGCCGACGGACGGCGGGATGCGCGGCGGCTCGTCCGAGTGGGGCTTTTCTGGCGGGGGGGAGGGAGAAGGCCGGACGGCGGGGCCGGAGCTCGAGGGCGCGGGCAGCGAAGAAGCACGCTGCACGGAGGTGTAGTACTCGGCGAAACGCGCGTAGTTGCGTTTGATCTTCTGGTCCTCAGGGGCGAGCTCGAGCGCTCTCTTGTAGGCGGCCAGGGCGCGTGCCGTCTCGCCGACGCTTTCGTACGCCACGCCGAGGTTGTTCTGGATCTGGGCGCTGTCGGGGTGCTGGGCGGCCGCCTTTTCGTATCGAAACAGGGCTTCGTGCCAGAAGCCCTTGCGGGCCATCAGGCTGCCGTACGCGTTCTGTTCCTTCCACGCGTCGCTATCCTTCGACGACGAGCACGCGAACGTCCCCGCGGCGGCGACGGCCACGAGGAGCGCTGCGGCGGATCGGAGGCGGCGCACGGCGAGGTCGGGCATTATAGACATCGTCGAAGCTTCTTCCCCGAGCAAGAGAGGTGCCGCATGGGCGGCGTGGCGAGCGATGCCCGAACAGGACTCATCTGGGCCCGGAAGGGGCGCGGAAGGGCGGCCCGCGCCCTCAGGACGCTCCTCCTTTCGGCCGGCTCGCCCGCCGCGGTGCGCGCGCTGTCCCCGGAAGAGGCCGCCCGGATCGCCGGCGAGGATGTCCCGGCCGTGGCGCCGCTCCTGGCGGCGGACGACGGGAAGGAGATCGAGGAGGACGCCGGGCGCCTCACGCGATCGGGAGCGCGCGTCCTCTTCCTGACCGACCCCGGCTACCCCGCTCTCCTGCGCGAGATCCACGATCCGCCGGCCGTTCTCTTCGCGCGCGGCGCCCCGGTTGCCGACGGGCCGGCCATCGCCGTCGTCGGGGCGCGCCGCGCCTCGCGGGCGGGGATCGACGCGGCGCTCGCCCTCGGAGCGCAGCTCGCGGAGGCGGGCGTGACGGTCGTCTCCGGCTTCGCGCGGGGCGTGGACGCGGCGGCTCATCGCGCGGCGCTCGGGGCCGGCGGGAAGACCGTCGCGGTCTTCGGGTGCGGCGTGGACGTCTGCTATCCGGCCGAGCAGGAGAGCCTTCTCGAGGCTCTTCTCGCGTCCGGTTCCGCGCTCTCGGAGTTTCCGATGGGGACGGCACCCGAGCCCTGGAACTTCCCGGTCCGCAACCGCATCCTCGCGGGTCTCGCGCGCATCGTGTGCGTGGTCGAGGCGGCGGAGAAGAGCGGCTCCTTGATCACGGCGCGCTACGCGACGGGCTATGGCCGCGACGTGGGGGCCGTTCCCGGCTCGATTCTCTCCCCGGGTGCCGCCGGATCGAACGCGCTCCTCAAGGACGGCGCGATCTTCGTCAGGAACGCGGACGACCTGCTCGCGGAGCTGCCCGAGGAGGAGAGGAGGAGCCTCAGGCGGCACGTCGCGCCGCGCGAGGACGCTCCGGTGCCGGCTCATCTCTCGCCGGACGCCGCCGCGCTCCATGCCGCGCTGGACGCCGACGAGCCGAAGGACGCGGATGCTCTCCTTTCCGCGACGGGGCTTTCCGCGGCGCGCCTTTCCGCGGCCCTCGTGCATCTCGAGCTGGAGGGCCTCGTGACGGTTCTTCCGGGGGCCCTCTTCGTCAGGCCGCGGGCGCGGGGTTGACAGACATGGCATCGTGACGGCGGTTCATGGCGAAGTCTCTCGTCATCGTCGAGTCACCCGCGAAAGCCGCCACGCTCGGAAAGTTCCTCGGCAGGGACTTCTCCGTCATGGCGTGCTTCGGCCACGTCCGCGACCTCCAGAAGAAGGGCATCGCGGTGGACCGTGCGCACGGCTACGCCCCGTCGTACGAGATCCTGCCGGGCAAGGAGCGCACCGTCCAGGACCTGAAAAGGGCGGCGCGTGGCGCCGACACGATCTATCTCGCCGCCGACCCGGACCGCGAGGGCGAGGCGATCTGCTGGCACCTCGAGGAGATCCTCAGGCCGGGCCTCCCCAAAGTGAAGTTCCACCGGGCCGAGTTCCACGAGATCACGAAGGCGGCCGTGACGCGCGCCATCTCCCGCCCGGGCGTGATCGATCAGAACCGCGTCAATGCGCAGCAGGCCCGCCGGATCATCGACCGCCTCGTCGGTTACGAGGTCTCGGACCTCCTCTGGTCGAAGGTCTGGCGCGGCCTCTCGGCAGGGCGCGTCCAGACGGTCACGCTGCGCATCATCGTGGAGCGCGAGAGCGAACGAGAGCGCTTCGTTCCCGTCCCGTACTTCTCGGTCCCGGTGACGCTGAGAAAAGGCGAAGCGGCGTTTCCGGCGCGCCTCGCCGCGTGGAAGGGCGAGAAGCTGAAGTTCGACGGGACGGACCCGCGCCTCGCGACGCGAGAGCAGGCGGAGGCCGCGTGCGGCCACGTGAAGGACGCGGCCCTCACGGTCGTCAAGGTGGAAGCGAAGGAGCGGAAGGTGGGCGCTCCGCCGCCCTTCACGACCTCCAAGCTCCAGCAGAACGCGGCGCGCGCCGGCTTCAGCGTGCGGCGGACGATGCAGATCGCGCAGCGCCTTTACGAGGGCAGGACGATCGGAAAGAGCGGCACGGTCGGTCTCATCACGTACATGCGCACGGACTCGACGCGCACGGCCGACGAGGCCCTCGCCGCCGTCCGCGAGTTCATCGGCAGGACGTATGGATCGGGTGCCCTCCCGGAGGAGGCGCGGCGCTTCCGTCAGAAGAAGGACGTCCAGGACGCGCACGAGGCGATCCGGCCGACATCGCTCGACTTTCCGCCCGAGACCATCGCCCGGTACCTGGCGCCGGACGAGCTGAAGCTCTACCGGCTCATCTGGAACCGCTTCGTCGCGTCCCAGATGAGCGCGTCCGTCTCGGAAGTGACGTCGGTCGAGATCGAGGCCAGAAAGGGCGGCGAAGCGGCGGGACTCCGCGCGTCCGGAACGGTGCTCAAGGACCCGGGGTGGCTCCGCGTCTACGAGAAGGAAGCCGAGCCCGACGCGGAGGAGAGGGAAAAGACGGAGACGAACGGCGACGCGGGCGCGGAGGACGACAAGGTGCGGCTTCCCGCTCTCGCGGCGGGCGACCCGCTGACGCTCGTCGAGGCCTCCGCCGAGGGACACGAGACACAGCCGCCGCCGCGGTTCAACGAGGCGTCGCTCGTGAAGTTCCTCGAGGAGAACGGCATCGGCCGCCCCTCCACGTACGCCGAGATCATGCGCAAGATCGAGGACCGCGAATACGTGAGGAAGAAGGAACGACGCTTCACGCCGACGCCGCTCGGGCGCGTCGTCGTCGACCTCATGCGTGAGGGTTTCGACGACTTCTTCCAGACCGAGTACACGGCGAGGATGGAAGAGGAGCTGGACGAGGTCGAGGAGGGAAAGCTCGACTGGCGAAAGGCGCTCGCCGAGTTCGACGGCAAGTTCGTGGGGGATCGCGACAAGGCGAAGAAGAAGATGGTCTCGCTCAAGGCGGGGCTCCCGCTCGCGGAGGTCAGGAAGCGCTTCACGGACTTCCGCCTCACGAGCGATCCCGGCGACACGTGTCCGAAGAGCGGCCATCCCCTCCGGCTGCGCATGGGCAAGGCGGGCCTCTTCATCGCGTGCGGCGGATATCCCGAATGCGATTTCACGCAGGACATCCCCGAGGTCGAGGAGGATCCGATCGACGCGTCCGACCTCGAGAATCAAACCTGCGAGGAATGCGGCAGCCCGATGAAGCTCCGCACGGGACGAAACGGGTCCAGTTTTCTCGGCTGCACGGCCTATCCCGTCTGCCGCAACACCGTGCCCGTGAAGGTCGCGGGCGGGAAGGCCGAGGCAAAGCCCGACGTTCCGACCGGCGAGAAGTGCCCGAGCTGCGGCCACCCCCTCGTGACGCGCCACGGCCGCTTCGGCGACTACGTCTCGTGCTCGGACTACCCCGCCTGCCGGTTCAAGCCGCCGAAGCCCGTGACGCTCACCGGCGTGAAGTGCCCGAAGTGCGGGACGGGCGACATCCTCGTGAGGCGCGGGCGCTTCGGGCCCTTCTACGGCTGCTCGAACTACCCCGCGTGCGACCGGAACTTCCGGGCGCGGCCCGTCCCGAAGACGTGCCCGAGCTGCAAGGCGCCGTACCTCCTCGTACGCGACCGCAAGGCGGGCCCGTTCTACGTCTGCGAGACGGAGGGCTGCGGTCTCGACGTACCCGCCGCCGATCTCGAGCTGTACCCGCCGGCGACGCGCATCCCCGAGGGTGCGCTCGAGGCCGCCATCGCCGAGGCGAGGGCGCCGGCCCCTACGAAGGGCGCGAAAAAGCGCGCGCCTCGCGCGAAGAAGGGCTAGAGGGTCTCCGGGACGTCGAGCTCGCCCCGCATCACGAGGACGGCGCTCCCTTCCACGCGAACGCCCGAGGGGCGGCCGCCGTCGAGGAGGACCGTCACGTCGAGCTCCGACGGCCGGCCCATCTCGATGCCCTGGTCGATCGTGAAGCGGCCGCGTCCTTCCGCGGTCCCGCCCGGCACGACGCCGTGGAGCGCGAGGTAGACGCCGACCGGTCCTGCAGCCGAGCCCGTCGCAGGGTCCTCGGGCACGCCCGCGCCGGGCGCGAACATGCGGGCCCGAACGCGGGTCGGGCCGGAGGACTCGTCGAGCGCAAAGAAGAAGAGGCCGAGGACCGAGAACTCTCTTTCGAGGTGGTTGAGCATCCGCGTGTCGGCGAGGGCGGAGGACACGGCCCCGACGGACGCGAGCGGGACCATGAGGAACGTGTTCCCGGTCCCGACGGCCTGCGGGGGGAGCGACGGGTGGAGCGCGTCGAACGGCACGCCGAGCGCCGCCGCGATCTGGCCCTTGACGCCGTCACCCGTCACGGGCGATCTCCACTCCGGCCGCCCCTGCTGCATCCTCACGCGGGAGACGCGCCCGTCCACCCTGAGAAGCTCGAGCGCGAGCGGCCCGAAGCCGACCGCGATCGTGATCGGAATCTCGCCGTCGGGCGCGCCGGCCGCGACCTTCCCGAGGGCGGCCATCACGACGGCCGTCCCGACGGTCGGGTGGCCGGCGTACGGGATCTCCTTGACGGGAACGAACGTGCGCTGCAGATACGCGTGCGCGGGATCCTTCGGTGGCAGGACGAACGTGGACTCGGAGTAGTTGATCTCGCGCGCGACGGCCTGCATCTGCTCGGTCGAAAGGCCCCGAGCGTCCGGCACGACGAGGAGCTGGTTGCCCGTGAAGGGGCGGTCCGTGAAGACGTCGCAGGTGACGAACGAGACCTTCATGGCGGCGACGTTAACGCCCTCAGGCACGTCCGGAAACGGCAGAGGCCGACCATCGGGAGCGCGCGGTCGACGGCGCCGAGGAGGGGATACGGGCTCGCGGAGAAGAAGAGTTCCTCGACGCGGAATCCCGCGGCACGAACGAGCGCGGCGACGCGTTCCGAAGGCCGAACGGCGATGTGGTCCTCCTGCTGGAGACCGGGGACCGCCGCCTTGATCCGCTCGGCCCAGTGGGCCGCGTTCGGAGTGAAGATGGCGAGGGCGCCGCCGGGCCGAAGGGCCTTTCGCGCGCTCGAAAGGCAGGGGACGAGGACGTCGTCGAGGACGTGCTCGACGAAGTCCGCGAGGAGGACGACGTCGAACGGGCCGCCCGGCACGCCCGCGAGGTCGCGGGCGTCTCTCTCATCGAAGCTCACGTTGGAAAGCGCGAGGGCCGCGAGGCGTTGGCGCGCCGCCCGGATCGCCGCCGGCGCCGCGTCGATGCCGACGATCTCCTTCACGCGTGGCGCGAGGAAGAAGGCCGTGTCACCTCGGGCCGAGCCGACTTCGAGGACGCGCGTGGACGGGGAGGGCCTGACGATCCGGAGAAGCGCCGCCTCGCGCTCCTCGTACTTGCGCCGGTTTCTCAGGAACCAGTGCGGGCGGTACATCCTCTCGTAGTAATCGGGCCCGTAGACGTCCGCGTTCGGGGCGAATTTTCTCGGGGTGTCCGTCACGGCTTCTTGGCCCTGAGGAGGATCCGGTATCGGAACGTCGGCCCGACGAGCGGAAGGGGCGCAAGCGCGGCCTCGATCCACCGCACGCCCGGGAAGGGCGAGACCGAATACGTGTCGAGCTCGATGCGAAAGCCCGCGTCCGCGAGGAAGCGGCGATACGCGCCCGCGCGCCTCACCGCGATGTGCTGCGGGAACTGCCTGAGAAGGACGTCGTGCGCCTTGAGGCGCTCGACGTAGTGCGCACGGTCGGGCGTGTAGAGGCCGAGGCGCCCGCCCCGGGCGAGGACGCGCCGGCATTCCCCGAGCATCGCGGCGAGCGTCGGGTCGTCGATGTGCTCGACGAGATCGATGGCGGCGACCGCCTGGAACGAGGCGTCCGGAAACATCGATAGGTCGGCGACATCGCCCTTCCGGAAGGACACGTTCGCGATCCCGCGCGCGGCGCAAGCCTGCTCGGCCATCCGAAGCGCGTCGTCGGAAGCGTCCACCCCCACGACCTCCTTCGCGTGAGAGGCCAGGAGGAACGAGACGTCGCCGCGGGCCGAGCCCAACTCGAGGACGCGATCCGAGGGCGCGGGCACGACGACGCGGAGCGTGTCGCGGTTTCGCTGCTCGTACTTGCGCGGCGGGTTCGTGAACCAGTGGCTCTTGTGCAGGTTCTGGAAGTACGCGGGGTCGTAGAGGCGGTCCTCGAACGTCACGGACCGAGTGTACGAGAGGCTTCTACAATCGTCCGGTGGAAGCGCCCCGTGTCACGGTGATCGGCGGCGGGTTCGCGGGCGTGGAGTGCGCCCACCAGCTCCTCCGCCGCGGCCATCGCGTGCGCCTCGTCGAGATGCGGCCGGTCAGGACGACGCACGCGCACGCGACGGACCGCCTCGCCGAGATGGTGTGCTCGAACTCCTTCCGGTCGGACAACCCGAGGAACGCCGTCGGTCTCCTGAAGCGCGAGATGGAATCCGTCGGCTCGCTCATCCTCGAGGAGGCGCGGAAGGCGGCCGTGCCGGCGGGCGACTCGCTCGCCGTGGACCGCTCGGCCTTCGCCGAGGCCGTGACGCGCCGTCTCGGGAGTGAGCCGCTTTTCGAGCTCGAGCGCGCGGAAGCGGAGGAGGTCCCCGACGCGGGCGCGGGCTTCGTCGTCATCGCGACGGGCCCTCTCACGTCGCCGGCGCTCGAAAAGTCGCTTCTCCTCGCGCTCGGAGACCGGTATCTCTACTTCTACGACGCGATGGCGCCCATCGTGGAGCTCGCGTCGCTCGATCTGACGAAGCTCTACGCGCTCTCGCGCTGGGGCAAGGGCGGCGGCGACGACTACCTGAACGTCCCGCTCTCGAGGCTCGAGTACGAGGCCTTCGTGAACGAGCTCGTCAAAGGCGAGAAGGTTCCGTTCCACGGCTTCGAGAAGGCGGTCTACTTCGAGGGGTGCCTTCCGATCGAGGCCATGGCCGAGCGGGGGATCGAGACCCTGAGGCACGGCCCGATGAAACCGTTCGGGCTGAGAGACCCGCGCACGGGGCGCGAGCCGTACGCCGCCGTGCAGCTCCGCCAGGACGACCTCGCGCGCGAGCACTTCAACCTCGTCGGCTTTCAGACGAAGCTCCGGGTGGGCGAGCAGAAGCGCATCTTCCGGACGCTGCCGGGGCTCGGGAGGGCCGAATTCGTGCGCTTCGGGATGCTCCACCGCAACACCTACATCAAGGGACCGGCGCATCTCGACGCGCTGTTTCGCTGGAAGAAGGACCCGCGCGTCTTCTTCGCGGGCCAGCTCACCGGCGTCGAGGGCTATCTCGAATCGGCCGCCACGGGCCTCATGGTCGGCGCGACGCTCGCGCAGCTCCTCGAGGGCCGCGATCCGAAGGCGCTTCCCTTCTCCACGGCGCTCGGCTCGCTCGCGAGGCACGTGTCGGCGCCCCGCGAGCAGGAGTACACCCCCATGAACGTGACGTTCGGTCTCATCGAGGACGCGGGCGTTCCTGCGACGCGGGACCGGACGGCGCGCCGCGAGGAGATCGGCCGGCGGGCCCTTGCCTCGGTCGCACGCTGGCGCGAAGAGGCGCTCCCCGTGCAAGGCGTCACGATCGACGACCTGGTGAAGAAGTCATCATAAAGAGCGTCCCCTTCGGCCTGGAGATCGTGGCGTTCGACCGCCACCTGAGAGACGAACGCCGCGTCTCGCCCCACACCCGCTCCGCGTACGGCGCGGATCTCGCGCGCTTCGCGGCGTTTCTCTCCGCGGTGTTCTGGAACCGGCCGGCGACGGCTCTTCGGGCCGGGGACGTCGATTCCCTCGCCGTGCGGTCGTATCTGGCTCACCTGCGCGCCGAAGGGATCTCGAAGACGTCGATCGGGCGGCACCTCTCATCGCTCCGCACGTTCTTCGCGTTCCTCAAGCGCGAGGGCCGCATGGCGTCGAACCCGGCGAAGTCGGTCGGGACGCCCCGGCGCGAAAAGACGCTTCCCCGGACGTTGTCGGTCGCCGAGGCCGGGGCGGTCGTCGAGGCGAGAGGGCGCGAGGGCGCCCTCGGAGCGCGCGACCGCGCCCTTCTCGAGCTGCTCTACGCGACGGGGCTTCGCGTCTCCGAGCTCGTGGGGCTTCGGCTCGAGGACGTCGATCTCTCCGCCCGGCAGGTGCGCACGGTCGGGAAGGGGCGCAGGGAACGCGTCGTGCCGTTCGGCCAGCCGGCCGCCACGGCGGTCCGCGCCTGGCTCAAGGAAAGGGCGGCCTTCGCGCCCGCGGCGCGGGACGCCGAGATCGTCTTCCTGAACGCGCGCGCCGGCCGCCTGACGGATCGCAGCGTGCGGCGCATCCTCGACCGGGCGCTCCTCTCGGCGGAGGTCTCCCGCCACGCCTCGCCGCACGCGCTCCGCCACTCGTTCGCGACGCACCTCCTCGCGGCCGGCGCGGACCTCCGGTCGATCCAGGAGCTTCTCGGGCACGTCTCGCTCTCGACGACGCAGCGCTACACGCACCTCGACGCCGAGCGCCTCATCGAGGTCTACAGGAAGAGCCATCCGAAGGCCGAGGAGAAGGACTGACGGGCTAGACTCGGAGGATGGGCAGACCCCGCTTCAGACACACCACGATTCTCTGCGTGAGGAAGGACGGGGTCGTCGCGCTGGGCGGCGACGGCCAGGTGACGATGGGGACGACCGTCATGAAGCAGGGCGCCTCGAAGGTGCGCCGGCTGCTGAACGGAAGGGTCCTCGCGGGCTTCGCCGGCTCGACGGCCGACGCCGTCACGCTCTTCACGCGGTTCGAGAAGAAGCTCGAGGAGTTCCACGGCCAGCTCGAGCGCGCGGCCGTGGAGCTCGCGACGGACTGGCGCACCGAGAAGACCCTTCGCCAGCTCGAGGCTCTCCTCGTCGTGGCCGACGAGAAGATCTCGCTCCTCCTCTCCGGGACCGGCGACGTCATCGCGCCGGACGAGGGCGTGATCGCCGTGGGCTCCGGCGGCCCGTACGCGGCGGCGGCCGCCCGTGCGCTGCTCCGGCATTCGGCCCTCGACGCGGCCGCGATCGTGAAGGAGGCCCTCGCGATCGCGGCGTCGATCGACATCTACACGAACGACGTGATCCGCGTCGAGACGCTGCCGTGACGCCGCGTCTCCTCCGGGATCTCTCGCCGCGGAAGATCGTGGCCGAGCTGGACCGGCACGTCGTCGGACAGACGAAGGCGAAGCGCGCGGTCGCGATCGCGCTCCGCGACCGCTGGCGGCGCCAGCGTCTCTTACCCGAGCTGCAGCGCGACACGATGCCGAAGAACATCCTCATGATCGGTCCCACCGGCGTCGGCAAAACGGAGATCGCGCGCCGCCTCGCCCGCCTCGTGGACGCCCCGTTCGTGAAGGTCGAGGCCTCGAAGTTCACGGAGGTGGGATACGTCGGGAGAGACGTCGACTCCATCGCGCGCGATCTCGTGGAGGCCGCGATCCGGCTCGTGAAGGACGAGCGCCGCGCGCGCGTCCTGGACCGCGCGGCCGCCGCGGCCGAGGAGCGGCTCGTGGACCTCCTCGTGACTTCTTTGTCTGCCGGACCGGCAGGCCGTGCGGATACGGGAGCGAGCGCAGGCCTGCAGGACGGGCGGGACCGGATCCGCCGCGACCTCAGGGACGGCAAGCACGAGGCGCGCGAGGTGGAGCTCGAGGTGACGGACGAGAGGACGCCGCAGATCTCCGTCATGACGCCGCAGGGCATCGAGGAGATGGGAATCGACCTCCCGGGCATGCTCCCGAATCTCTTTGGATCGCAGAAGAAGAAGAAAGTGAGGCTCCCCGTGTCCGAAGCGCGGCCTCTTCTCGTGGCGCGCGAGGCCGACGCCCTGTCCGACGAGGCGACGGTGCCCGAGGAGGCCGTGAGACGCGCCGAGGAGACGGGCATCGTCTTTCTCGACGAGATCGACAAGATCGCGGGCAGAGAGGGCGCCCGCGGCGGTCCCGACGTCTCGCGCGAAGGCGTCCAGCGGGATCTCCTCCCCCTCGTCGAGGGGACGACGGTCAAGACGAAGCACGGGATGGTGAGAACGGACCACGTCCTCTTCATCGCGGCGGGGGCCTTTCACGTCGCGAAGCCCTCGGACATGATCCCCGAGCTTCAGGGCCGCTTTCCGATCCGGGTCGCTTTGGACTCTCTCACCGACGAGGACTTCCTCCGCATCCTCACAGAGCCCGAGCACGCCCTCCCGAAGCAGTCCGCCGCGCTCCTTTCGGCGGATGGCATCGAGCTCGTCTTCGCGGACGACGGCCTCGGGGAGATCGCGCGGGCCGCGGCAGAGGTGAACCGGAACCTCGAGAACATCGGCGCCCGGCGCCTCCACACGATTCTCGAGACGGTGCTCGAGGAGATCTCCTTCGCCGGGCCGGATGCCGCGGGCGCGCGGATCGTCGTGGACAAGCCGTACGTCGAGCGAGCGCTCCAGGGTCTCGTGCGGGATCGCGACCTCTCGCGCTTCGTGCTGTAGGCGGCGCCAAACGTGGCATATCAGAAGAGATATCCTTTCTTTCTCCTTTTCTCCGTCGGCATCCTCATCGGCTGCGGGCGAAAGCTCGCGCCCGAGCCGCCCCTGCAGGTCCTTCCGGCCCGCGTCGAGCCCGTGCGCCTCTCGCAGGAGGGCTCGGACGTCGTCCTGAGGTTCCCGTACCCGTCGAAGACGAATGGGGGCGAGACGCTCACGAATCTCACGGGCGTGACGGTGTACCGCGAGCTCATCGGGGCGCGGGAGGGCGCAAAGCCGCCGGAGCTGCCGAAGGACGCGGCGGCGCGCGCACTCGACGAAAAGGGCTTCCGCGCCCGCGCCGAGGCGATCCAGAAGCTCACGCGCACGGAGGTCGACGAAGCCACCGTGGGCCCGGATGTCGTCGTGAGGGATCCGCTCGAGCCGCTCTACCGCGAGGGACGCATCGGGCGGGTGCTTCTGCGGTACGGCGTGACGGCGACGCGCGACCGGAAGAAAGCCTCCGAGCTGTCGCCCCTGGTCGCGCTCTTGCCGCGCGTCCCGCCGGACCGGCCGCTCGGCGTCGTGCCGACCGTCGAGGAGACGCGCGTGTGCCTCGACTGGAGCGCTCCCGTCGCCATGCTCGACGGCACCCGCCCCGCCAAGGTCGCGGGCTACGCGATCTACCGGCGGGACGCCGGGGACGAGGAGTACGAGGACCGCCCGCTGGGCGTCACGATCGGCGCGACGACGTACGTCGACACGACGGTCGTGCCCGACCGGAAGTACGCCTACACGGTGCGCGCCGCACCCGTCGCGGAGCTGCCACTCATTCTCGGCCCGGCGTCCGACGAGGTCGCCGTGTCGACGGCGGACGTGTTTCCGCCGGCCCCTCCGGACGGCGTCCTCGTCCTCGCCGAGGCGGGCGGCACACGCCTCGTGTGGAACCCGAGCCTCGCCGGCGACCTCGCCTCCTATCGCGTCTACCGCCGGGAGGACGGC
>Ga0335077_10004413_pt1 | contig 17152 bp, 14 predicted proteins | sample Lox_Sample_31_FD_207151 | JGI IMG/M metagenome (GOLD analysis project Ga0335077, IMG submission 207151) | Soil microbial communities from Loxahatchee National Wildlife Refuge, Florida, United States - Lox_Sample_3.1 | ecosystem: Environmental > Terrestrial > Soil > Wetlands | place: USA...
CGATTGTCGGACTTGCTGAAACGAGCGTCTCGGGGCCCGTTCGAAATATTTCATCCGCTCGTTGTGAGGAAGCGCCGATGGCCATGTTGCCTCCCAAAACAGCAATGGTAAGAAAGAACCGTAACATATCTACAGGGCTGGTTGCGGCGTCGTCCTAAACGTCACCGACGCGTTGTAAGTGGGATCAACCAATGTCGGGGATCTCGCCCCTTTGCCGGTTCCAAGAGGGCCAACTACTGGGATCGCCGATGCGGGTGTACACCGATTGCCTACAGGCTGTGTTACATCTACCGCGCATGCAAGGTTGATGGACCAGTCGAGATTCTTTAAGAAGACGAAAGAGTGGTCAAGATCGTGAACGCTCCACTCCACATTTTGAACGACGAGCCATGCAGTCAGACCATTGCCGGCAGAAAACTGCCGCAGTTTCCGATTGAGAGGAGGCGGGGGTGGCGGCGCCCCCGGTCGGCCGTCAATCCACGCGACCGTCGCAGAGGGACTGTCCTCGTGATGAACGGTTTCGCGGTCCCTATCGCCCGTAAATGGGATGGGAGCATCATAGAACGGCTTGGTCGGAGCGGTGTCCAATGCGTCTCTTTTTGGCAATGTCGTAGTTTCTTCGAACAAAGTATGACGATAGCGAGCCTTTTCGGAACTCGTGCGCATGGTCTGAAGCCATGCGACCCTGTGATTGGCGGCGCAGGCCGCCTTGCGTGGACAGGACGCATCTAGTCGGATTTCTACTTGCGGATCTGTCGATATCGTCGCAACGCCAGGGGCGCTGCCGAGCGTCACGTCACCGGGGTTTTCATTCGCCTGCATAACGCCTTTGTTAATAGCTGTGTTGGTGACGACGAAGTCGATCTTGTGGATCTTTACCGGCTTCGAGTCGTTAGCGGTTCCATTGGGATGCGTATAGGTTACACTCACGGTGGCATTCTGTTCGGGGATATTGCCGTTCGTATTATCAGGCTGAAAGCTCCTCAAGAAGAGGCTGTTGCCCGTGCTCGCGGGAGCGCCGGAGCTATCTACCAGCTCCGCGCCACCGCCCGAAACCGTCCATGCATAGGTCCCACCCGAGGGTGTTCCCACCGCCGTCATGGGGAGCGGATGCCCCGGACAAGCGACGGCTGGTGAAAGGGTAATGGTCACCGTGACGGTAACCTGCGGTGGGCAAGAGGCATCCCCCTTCGTCGAGCAACCACCATCGCTCTTGTTTGGTCCGCTGCCGGAGCCGGTTGGCGGTGATGATTTCGAGGAGCTTTCGTGATGGCACATTACGCGTTTTCTGCTCCCGCCAAAATGTGCTTAAGGTAAAGCAGAGACTTCGAGGCAAGTTCGTCAACTTGTCTATTCGGGTCAGGCCAACGCGGATTGTTGAGCCTCCTGACAATCCAACCATTCAACGGGTCGTTGGAAAAGCCATGACCGACTACGAAGGTTAGAATCACCATCAAGACCCTACCTTTATCTGAGTCGAACCCGTAGTCCTGCGCCAGTTTGAACCCATGCTGGATGAGGCGTCTGAGCACCGGCTCGCCTACGTACTCGCATCTTGTCGGGCACACCGAATGCAACATCTTAAGAATTCCGTTTTCCAGGTTCGTTCTGGGCTGTATGACGTCCTCAAACTGCGCGTCTAGCAGAGGTTGCACCGCCCCCCTTAAATGCTCGCGCTCAGGTTCGACCACCTGAGCTAAATACGTATTCATCGCGGCGTACAGCCTGTCCGCTCGGACATCCTGGTGTCCGCTGTCCGAATCAGCGAGCACGGTACTCGCCCAAGGATGTTGAGGATCGGTGTCGAAAAAACTACCGAACATGAACATCAGCTCGATATAGAAACGGACCGGACCACGGTTGGTGAAACCATGTTTTTCGGCCTGCTCTATTCCGAGCCGAATTACGCGCCGCCCATCTTTTTCTCCCATGACTTTCCAATGTCTCGGCGCGAACTTCTTCAGATGCTCAACCATCTCGTCTTCGAACTTCTGAAGGGCGTTCTGCCTGAAGACTTCGGCTTGTTCCTGGCGGATCGTCCACATAGCTCTTCTCTACCGCGGCTCATCGGGCGTCAGCTTGTCCATCCACGTCAGAGTCGGCACTCCGGGCGACGATGGCGGTCGCTTGTCTTCACCGGCTGCCGGCGGCGACAAGTCGATGACCTTCACCTCAGCGCCTTTGTCTGTACTCCCAAACTGCAATAACTTGTCCGGCTTGTCGTCCTCCATCAGATAGTGCTTGATGGGCCCGAAGAACTGGTTCGTCTCATAGGCGGTGCACGTCGGCAAAAAGACACGCAAAACCCGAGGATCATAAAAGCGAAAATAAACCTGTTTCCCCTCGGGAAGTTGTGCCTCAAGAAAGCGGCGCAGGTGCTGCCGCACCTCCTGAAGCTCACTCGCGCAGGTCAGGTAAACTCCCCAACTGTTGCCCCACCCCTTTTCCACCAGAGTTTCGAGCAGCGGCGATTCCTTCGGCAGGCGCACGAGGTAAGGTGCAAAGTGGGCCAGTTGCGCTCCCTGCGCTCCTTCATACAACGACCGGCACTCCTCCTTCGACTCAACGAGGACTTTCAGCACCTCGGGTTCACGGGCGGCGTCGAGCACCGCGTAGAGTGGCTGAAACTCGCCGCGCAGCATAGCGAGCAACTTCTGCTGCGGCGTGGGGGCAGCAGCCGCCACGGCCGCAGGCGCTTCCGCCTGCTCAGCGATTATCTGCACCGCGAATGTGGTTTCTCCGGCGACGACCGTATCGCCGTTGGCCAGCGGCACAGTAGTCACTCTGGCTCCGTTGACCCACGTTCCGTTGGTGCTGTCCAGATCGCGCAGCATGCAGCCCTTGTCCTCGCACGCGACCTCAAAGTGAACGGCGGACATATGGCTGTCATCGCGGAACGCGAGGTCGGCCCGCGACGCGCGACCAACGCTCAGCGAATGGCCGGGCTCCACGGTGATTCTTCGTCCGGGTGAGGAACCACTCCGTATTTCCAGGACTAAGCGCACGGTCTAAAGTTCCCACGAAGTTGGACGCGATGTTGTACTTCTTTCGTTATCAGGCGGCATGACCTGCCGCTTTACGTAACGCCTCTCAACCCGGACAGGGCTCGATAAAGGGAGTACCGGTCTGTGCTGTTTGTGCCAGCGACTGCGCCGCCGTTGAAACCGATTGGGCGGCTGCGGCTGCATCTGCACCAGCACCAGCGTCGCCACCCGCTGCAGCCCCAGCTCCCATGGCCTGGGCCAACGCGACAAGCGGTGGTATGGGTGTAACAACGACGGGCGAGCCCATCCCAACTTCGCCGATTATCACCGTGGGACAGCCGACTACGATGACTCCTCCGTGGACCGTGGGATCGCCGATGCGGGCGGCCAGCATGTTCCCGATCAACACCGTGGGCGAGCCCATCGCGATCATGTCAGGCGGACCCACGCAGGTGGCCATGTCGGTTACGCGGGCTGCCGGCAGCATACCGATTAGCACAGTTGGCTCGCAGGGCGGCAGAATGGGACCGCCCACGTGCGGCACCACGCCGGTGACCATCGGGCAGGTGTGCATGTCGGTCAATCGCGCTGCTGGAGGCATGGCGTTTTCTTTGCTACTTCAACTTAGTAAACTTCGTGCCATCATCGGCAGTGTCGGGATCCTTGGGCGCGTCGGGAGATTCCGGGCTGGCGCCGGGGCCGGAACCTGCCGCCCCACCACTGTTAATCAAAACCATGGTGCCTTGAATCGTGACGCCGGACGGTCCGATATCTACAAACCCACCCGGCCCCTTCAGCGAAAGCTGCATGCCTGCTTCGAGGATGAGAGTTTGCCCTGCCTTGATGTGGACGGTTTGCACGGCTTCTTTGGCCCACGTCTGGCCAACCTTTTCATTCATGGACTTGCCGACCTGGAGAGATAATCCCCCGCCCACCTGCTCTTTGACATCGCCGTTGATTTTCAGCGACATGTCGCCTTCAATGGCCTCGTTGTGCTTGCCCTTGATGTGCAGGTGCTTGTCCGCTTCCACCAGCTCCTGCTGGTTATTGTGCACGATGAGGTGACGGTCGTTCTTCACGTATTCGCGCGAGTCGTTCTCGACGCGCTGGTCCATGTCTTTTTCGGCGTTGATGAAAATCTGCTCGCTGCCCTTCTTGTCCTCAAAGCGAATCTCGTTGTAGTTGTCGGCGCCGGCGTTCTTGGAGCTGCGCGACTTGAAGGTGCTCACCGTCTGGTGGTCGGGCAGGGTGTAGGGGACGGTTTCCTCGGCGTTGTACACACGTCCGGTAATGAGCGGACGGTCAGGGTCGCCTTCGAGGAAGTCCACTACCACTTCCTGACCGATGCGCGGGATCCAAATCGAGCCCCAGTTCTTGCCGGCCCAGGGTTGGGAGACGCGAATCCAGCAGGAACTTTTCTCGTCTTTCTTGCCTTGACGGTCCCAGTAGAACTGGACTTTGATGCGCCCATACTTGTCCACCCAGATCTCTTCGCCGGACTTGCCGACGACGAGGGCCGTCTGCGGGCCCTGGACAAATGGCTTGGGCGTGATGCGAGCGGGACGGAAAGGCACATTCGCGGGGATGCAGGTGAAGTGGTTGGAGTAGTGCTCGCCGCCGCTGGCGTCGGCGAAGCTGTAGGAGCTGCCGACCGACGCCACATGCTGCACCTCGGTCAGGACGTAGGAGTCGTTCACGTCCTTGCGGTAGTGGTCCTCGAGGGTGAACTTGTAACCCGTGGTGAAGGCGCGGCAATCGCTTGCTCCGTTCGCCACCAGATGGGTGGCTTCCTCTTCCTGCATGCGAACGCCGGCCAAGGTCTTGCCCTGCGACCGATTCAGGTATTCCCCGGGATAGTCGTAGACTTCGAACTTGCTGTTGGGGCCTACGCTGACGACAGTTGGCTCATCCGCAAAGAGATTGGCGCTGGGAGTCTCAAAGTTGTAATCGGTGTGGGAGTACTTGCCGGTGCGCAGGTCCTGCTCCACTTGCCAGCTAGTGATCGTGTCCTGACTCAAGTCGCCGGGAGTAACGAGGTAGTGGGCCGTTGCCTGCTTCGGGCAAGGTTGGTGCACGCTCCCCGAGTCGGCCAGCACCATGGTGTGTTTGCCATTCTGATGTTCGAAGAAGTAGAAAATGCCGTACTGTTCCATCAAGCGCGAGACGAAGTTGAAGTCGGTCTCCCGATATTGGACGCAGTACTCACGCTGGTCATAGCTGGCCGTCAATGAGAGCTTGTAGTTTTTGAAACCACGGCTCTTGAAGACCTCTTCGATAATCTGGGGAATCGTTTTTTCCTGGAAGATGCGGCAGTCAGCGATGCGGGTAAGGAACCACAGCCAGGGTACGACCTCCATCTGATAATGGGTGAACCGTTCATCGGAACCGCTCTGCGAAAACCGGCTGACAAATCCGTTGAAGTACCGGGGACTGTTGTCCACCAGAAAAACCCGGATGGTGACGTTCTGCCCGACAATATTCTTGAAGGAGATGGAGTCCTTGTTGGATGCCAGCTCGAGGTGAAATCGGAACAGGCGGGAAATGGCTTCATGGCCCGTGAACCCCTGCAAGAGAAGCGTGTCCTTCCCCAGCGGGGTATCGATCGCGATCAGCCGATTTTCCTGCGTGTAAGGCATACGCTCTTTCCGGCCTATGAATAAACGAACTGTCCCTCGTTACCGATGTCTACGTGGATCGCACTCAGCTTTTCGCCTTCTGCCATGCGCCCCAGAATCTGGCGCGAGATGTCCGGAAGAAGGGAATTGGTCAGAATGTTGTCCACGTTGCGAGCGCCGCTCTCCACTTCGGTGCAACGGCGCGCGACTTCGTCAATCAGTGTATCCGCATACGTCAAGCTAATCTTGTGGTTCTCTAGTATGCGCCGCTGGATCTTGTTCAGCTTAAGCACGATGATTTTCTTTAACGCCTCGTCGCGTATGGGGTAATAAGGCACGACGACCATGCGTCCCAGGAACGCAGGCTTGAAGATCTTGTTCAGTTCCGGCTTCAGCGCCGTGACCAGGGCCTGCGGACTGGGAGCCGTCTCCGGGTCGGCGCACAGCTTCATCATCTGGTCGGTGCAGGCATTGGTCGTCAGAATAATGATGTTGTTCTTGAAGTCGATCTGGCGTCCCTCGCCGTCCTCCATCCTTCCTTTGTCAAAGACCTGGTAGAAGAGCTCCAATACGTCGGGATGAGCCTTCTCCACTTCGTCCAATAGCACCACGGAGTACGGACGTCGACGGACGGCCTCGGTCAGGACGCCACCTTCGCCATAGCCGACATATCCGGGAGGCGATCCCTTCAAGGTCGAGACGGTGTGCGCCTCCTGAAATTCCGACATGTTGATGGTGACCAGCTTGTCCTCGCCGCCGTAGAGCAGATCCGACAATGCCAGCGCCGTTTCGGTCTTGCCTACGCCGCTTGGCCCCACCAGCATGAAGATGCCGACCGGTTTGTTGGGGTCATCAAGGCTGGCGCGGGAGGTCTGAATTCGCTGGCTGATTACGTCCAGGGCGTACGACTGGCCAATGACACGGTTGCCCAACATGTCCTGCAAGGAGAGGATGGTCGCAATTTCATCCTTCACCATTTTGCCGACCGGGATACCTGTCCAGCCAGAGATGACTTCGCCTACAATTTGCGAGTCCACGCACACGCGAATCAGTCCCGCTTCGCCCTGCAGCGTCGAAAGCTCTTTTTCCAGTGTCGAAAGCTGGGTCCGCAGTTCCTCGGGCGTCGGCTCGACCGCCGGTGCAGTGGCAGTGGCGGCAGCAGCGGTCGCGGTTGCTTCGGCGGCGCCGTCCGAGGAGGGAACTGGCGCATCCGAAGGTTGAGGGGGTACAGCCGATGGAGTTGCCGTACCCTTGCCGTTGGTTGGCGTGCCGCCCTCCAGCTTGATCCGGATGTCACGAATCTGTGAGACGAGATCGCGCTCCTTGTCCCAACGTTCTCTCAGCGCCCCAAGGTCGGTCTCGACTTCCGACTTCTTCCGGCCAATCTCCGTCAGTCTTTCTTCGTGGTCAACGCCGACGGCAGCCTCGCGCTGCAAAATGCGCTGTTGCACTTCCAGGTCGTCGATCTGGCGGGTGGCATCTTCGATGGCAGGCGGAGTTGTGTTCTGTCCCAGCGACAGCCGTGCGCATGCCGTGTCCAGAACGCTGACAGCTTTATCGGGCAATTGCCGACCTGCAAGGTAGCGGTGCGACAGGCGCACGCCGGCGGCGACTGCCTCATCCAGGATGCGCACGTCGTGGTGCTTCTCCAGCGAGCTGACGATGCCGCGCATCATCACCATGCATTGTGGTTCCGTTGGTTCTTCAACTTTCACCACCTGAAAGCGCCGGGCAAGGGCAGCATCTTTTTCGAAGTACTTCTTGTACTCCGACCATGTGGTAGCGGCAATGGTGCGCAACTCGCCTCGGGCCAGCGCCGGCTTCAGCAGGTTGGCGGCATCGCCCTGGCCTGCCTGGCCGCCCGCCCCGATCATGGTGTGGGCTTCGTCGATGAAAAGAACGATTGGGGTTGGCGAGGCTTTCACCTCTTCGATCAATCCTTTTAGCCGATTTTCGAACTCGCCCTTCACTCCTGCGCCAGCTTGCAACAAGGCCAGATCGAGCGTGCGAATGGTGACGTTCTTCAGCGGAGGAGGAACGTCGCCTTGAGCAACGCGAATGGCAAATCCCTCCACCACCGCCGTCTTACCAACACCGGCCTCGCCAGTCAAGATGGGGTTGTTCTGGCGGCGGCGCGTCAGAATGTCGATGACCTGGCGGATTTCAAAATCCCGCCCCAGCACAGGGTCGAGCTTTCCCCGGCGGGCGCTCTCTGTCAGGTTCACCGTGTATTGATCGAGGTTGGGAGTCTTGCCGCCCTTAATGCGAGGAGGACCTCCTTCCTCGTGTGGCGCTTCCGTGGCAGCCTCCAGCACTTCCTCGTGAGAGGCCGCGACAATGGACAGAAAGTCCTGACGCAGCGCCTCGGCCTGGACCTTCTGGAACTCACGGCTGATCTCCCGCATCAGCCTGCTCAACTCCACATCAGAGACCAGAGCCAGGATGGTGAAGCCGGTGCGGATCTGTCCCGCGTTGTAATCGATGGAGCCAATGGTCCAAGCTTCCGTCAGCATCTTCAATAAAGTCGGGCTGAGAGCGGGGGTCCTTGCGTTGCCGGACTTCAGTTTGTCCAGGCTTCGAGTCAACTCGGCCGTCAAGCGTGAGCGATCAATGCCGAAGTGCCCCATGATCTGACCGAAATCACTGTCGGTTACGTCCAGCAACTTCATCAGATAGTGCTCAATCTCGATGTCATAGTGAGTGCGGGAAAGACAGAGTCCGGCGGCCGCCTCCAGGGTGGAACGCGTCGTGTCGTTCAGCTTGCCAATCAACGATTTCAAATTCAGGCCCATAAGATTTTCCAGTTACAGCGCGAGAATTGTGTCGCCCGGATCACGGTCGATGGGTTTCGACTTCAGCCAAGTGACCCAACCGAGCAGCGGCGGTCCTTCGCCCTCGAAGCCGACATCGCAAGTCGGCACCTCGTCGTGCTTAAGAAAGAGCTGCGCTTCAAAATCAAATTCGCCATTGGAAAAAAACCGGGTGATCGCCCGCAATGGTTCGAAGGCGCTTCCGTCGGGAAGAAACTCACGATATTGCGACAGCGTCATCGGTCCCAGCTTGATTCGTACGCGCGAGCGCTGGTCCCAAATCTCGTCGCCGACTACGGCTCCCCGGCCGAGTTGTTCTGATTCGCTGAAGCTCTCCTGCATGCAGCACTGGGTTGGCCGATCAAGTCGATACCAAGCCCCGGTAAACTGTTCCACCTCCACCGGAACCTCAAAGTAGTCGCGGAGGATGGCTTCCAAGGCGGCTGCCGAACGGGACTGTTCCCCCAGCAGGGCGACGTAGTGCAGCAGGGCGTCATCGGAGACTGTCTGCCGGCCCTGTAATCCAGAAGAGCCCAGCCCGATCAGGTCCAGCAGGTGGTGAGTAAACAGGTCTTCGTCGCCCAGATAGTAGGTGACCGGAAAGCGATACTTCTCCCACGCCCGGTAGAACAGGGAAATCATGCGGTGGTTGAACATGTCCAGGAAAGACTGCAGGGTCTTGTCCTTGGCCCGAAGCCGTTCGAGGATCAGTTCGCTGTAACAGTACGGGAGAACGCCCATGGGCCCAGTCAGGCCCATGAAATTGACCTTCATCTGGGGCGGTGTTTGTGGGTTGTCTGGATACTCAAGCTGCTGAATCTGGCTGGCAGGGAAAGCCAATTCGTTGTTGACCCGGAACTGTACCGCTTCGTCCTCGGGGTTGGAGAACCGGCCGACCGGTTGAGACCCGCGCCGCAGGCGCTGGAGCAGCGTGACCGCCTGAAAAAACTCAAACGAGCACGCGTCCTCGCGCAGGATTTCTTCCATCTCGGAACGGTTCAGACCAGAATTCTCCGCCCTGCTCGCGGTAGCCATTCGTGCAGGCTCTCCTTTCTTTGAGGTGTCGTCACAATCAATTGGGTAAAGCTGTTCAGGGAAGCGCTCAACCCAAAAAAGCGCTCCAGAACACTGGCAAACAGGAACGCCCCGCCGCCGACGAATTGTTCTTCATCGAGTTGCACTTCGACCCGATTTCCGCGCGCAAAGGTGACGCCATTTTCCGAAGACACGCGCGCGAAATGCGGACGGCTTTTCACCTTGAGAACGCTATCGATGACGTTTTGGGAATAAGCCGACTGCCCGACGTCATACAAGCGGAGAATCTGCTTGAGTGACTCAGTTCCTTCCTCGACCAGTGAAAGATAATTGAGCGAAAGGTGGGAGATAAGGCGCCACAACGCGCCTTTGCCCGAGGGTGGACGAATGGTGGCGGTCGGCTTGCGAAGGGCGACGATGCTCTTGATGGACGAGGCGCCCTCCAGCTCAAAGTCGCCCTCTTCATTCCCGAATGGAAGACGCGCGGGCAGGTCGCGATTGGTACATGTCGTTCGAATCGAGAGGATGTTGGCTTCCGGACTCACCGGTCGCATGGACAGATCAATGAGCGACAGAAACATGTCTGTCCCCTCGTCATTCGGTTTGACCGAGGGACGTCTCCTGGCCAGCCAATAACACTGCTGCTTTCCACCGCGCGCCGAATGCCGCAACGAGTAAAACGATTCGTACGTCGCAGTCTCCTGGTTCTCGGTATTGATACAAGCTACCTCGTCAACGGAATAGACCTCGGTTGCGTAAGGCCGGCGCACATCGGGGACGACGGCATACTCGTAGCGGCGCTGGTTCAATTGAATTGGCTCGGCGACCTGGGTGAACAGGTTGACGACCGGCGCGCAACCCAGACGGAATGTCTTCTTCGTGAGCTCCAATTCCAGCCGTTGCCGCCGGTCCTCCCCTTCCACATCCGAAATGAGGAAGATGAACTCTGCCGTCTGCTGCGGTCCCGACGCCCAAACCGGCGCCAGGCCGGTTATGTCAATGAAGAAGAACTTCTCCGGAAAGGAGAAATACTCCATGAGCAGGTGATGGCCGACGAAGGAGCGGTGCGAGTAAGGCGCCATGCCCTCGTTTTCAGCGAAGCCAACCGCCCGCAGGGCTGAGGCTGGCAAGGTTATGGGAGGAATCTTGGAGCCGGGAGTGGGGTCGCGGACCAGGATGCGATTCAGGCGGCTGAGCAGGAGCTCGTACAGCGTGTTGACGAAGCCGCCCTCGCCATCCAGATAAAAGCGCAGGCTGTCAATCTTCAAGTCCCGGAAGTTGACATCGGGAGCGCAGGTCAGTTGCACGCGTACTGCGCCGGAGGAATCACTGGTTTTTACCGGCGGCTGCAAGCGGCTCGGAGGCTTCCACTCCGCGGCCGTCACACTGACCGGCCACAACATGGTGTCGTAGCAGGTGCGAAAGGTGCACGGGACGCCGCCGACCGGCTGCGATTGCAATACTGAGTTGCGTTCAATCGGCAACCCGCTGGTCAGCTTCCCCTTTTCCGGGTCCAATCGGAACTCAACGATCGACATTGAAGGAATCGGGCGCACAAGCTGCGGATAGATCACCGTCAGCATGGCTTCGCTGATCTCGGGAAACTCGTCGTCAATCTTCAGGTGGACGCGCGCCGCCAGGAAGGCAAACGCCTCCAGCAGGCGCTCAACATGCGGGTCCTCGCACTTTGTGGGCTCCAGCACAAGGCGGGAGGCAACTTTGGGATGCTTCTCGGCGAACTGCACCGCCATCTTGCGGATGTAGTCCAGCTCGCGCTCGTAGTAGAGAAGCAGATCATCGCGCATTGGCATCTCCCGAAATCTTGCAAACGCCGCTGCGCAGTTCGATCAGGGTGTCGAAGGAAACAGGCTCGGGGGCAGGATCCATCAAAAGCATGCCCTCAATGCGAAGCCGGAACCTTTGCATTCCGACGGTGGGGTTTTCCAGCGGCACAATGCGCACGTTGGCCAGCCGTGGCTCAAACACCTTGATGGCCGCCAGCAGGTGCCGGAGCAGCCTGGTTTGGTCCGCCGGGGACGCCATGCTGTAGCTCGAGAAGTCAGGCAACCCGTAAACATAGAGGGAGCGGTTGGTTTCTTTCATGGATTCATCGGGGTCCTGGAAATTGCGGCGGGTGTTAAGCAGCCATTCCAGGTCACGACGGGCGGAGCCCTTTAACATGCGGACGGACTGAGGGCGGCTCGGAGGAGCCTCCACCTGGCTGTTGGGCTCGAGGTCGATCAGGCGGTCCAGCACCGAGAGTGTGACCGTAACGTCGCCCTGGGTTCGTGACATTTTCCTATCCTGTCCGCAGCGCTCGAGCCGGGTCAAGCCGGCAAATGCGCTCGAAGATCTTTTGCCGTTCGCCGGAATTCTCCTGCACTCGCTTGCTGATTTTCATGACCGCAGCCAACGCAGCAGCAACCATTTCGCTGTCTTCCCAATCATCCAGCTTGTGGGCGTCGATCGCGGCCGCGACGTCTTCAATTAACGGTTGCGCGATGGCCTCGCTGCCCGCCTCGACACAGAGTTGAACCATTTGCAAGCTGCGCTGGAAGCGGCCCCGCCCGCTGCGCTGGCGGGCGATCTCGGCGCGCATGATCTCAACGCCCTTCTGCGGATTTCCCGCCCGGACGGCCTCCTGGGCCAACGCAAACGGGTCGGCAGCTCTGTCCAGCCACGAGGGCGCGGCGTGGTGGTCGCCGGAAACTGCTTCCGCGGCTCCCTCTTCCGGCGGCGGGGCCGGGGCGGCAGGAGCCTCCATCAATTCCTTCAGCCATGCTTTGGTCTCGCTGTTGGCGGCCGGAGTGTCATCCAGAAGATTGGCATCGAGGAGCTGCGGCATGTCGTGCACCAGCATTTTCAGCTCTGACCGGATGGCAGCAGCGATCGGCTCATATTCGCTGCCCAGGGCCGTGCAGGCCGCGACCACCAGGCGTTGCAGATCAAGCCACGCCCGGCTGCAAGGCAACGACATCGCGTTCTCTGCAGTTTCCAGCAACTCGTTCCACTTCTTGCCCAACGCCAAACGCTTCACGTGCTGGCGAAGCTCGGTCGGAGGAGCTTCAAGCAGCGAAGCGTCGGAAAGCTCCGGAGAGGCCCTCAACTCGCCCCAACGCAGCCCACGCATCAACAGGTAAGGGGCGGGGCTGTGCGGTTCCCGCTTGCGCAGCAAGGCGGCGGCATGAGCAATGGCTGCGATCGTCTCCCGGCGCTCCGGCGGCTCAGTATTGGCCAACGGGATGACGATCGAAGGAATCGCACTGACGACGGCGGCGGCGCCGGGCGCACCGCCTTCGGCTGCTTGGGCAGCCACTTCCTCCACGGGATCCGGCTCCGTCTTTCGCTTTTCCTGCAGCAACCCATGAACGGCATGGCGCACTTCTTCCATCCCTGTCCTGAGGCGGCCAAACGACGGGGCGGCGTCCTGAAATTTCTCCGTACACAGCTTGTCGAGTTCCTTGAGCGCGCTCAAACAAGCGTCGAGGTCCTTCTCCGACTTGAGATAAAATGCCTTCGGGGTCTCAGCAAAGGCCTTATCAAAGGCCTCCGCCGTCAGCTTTCCTTCGGCGATCAGCTTCGCCCGGTCTTTCTTTTCCTTGTCGGTCTGGGCGTGTTCCTCGTACCCGACCTTGCGGGACTCCTTGAACTTGAACCAGTCATATCCCGCGGCCGTAAGAGGAGTGCTCTTCAAGGGAATCTCGATGGCGGTTCCCAGCCACTCCAGAGGCGCGGCGCGCAGTTCCGGGTCGCCCTCCTCGAGCGGAGGGTAGAGGCCATCCCAGTAGGTGGCGATCAAAGAGTGGCAAAGTCCCAGACCCTGCGCCAGGCCGGCAAACCCGTCGGTGTGCAGCAGGGCCTCCGTCAACCAGGCCGCCAGTTGAAGGTCCTTAGTGCTGGTGGCCAGGCCCTCCTGAGTGAGTTTGCTGACCAGCAGGTAGTCGGCAACTTTGCGCTCACGCTGCCAGTCTCCCTGGTCCAGCTCGTCATCCTGACGGCGCGCTTCCTTGACCTTGTCGTAAAGCATGAGGCTGGAGTCATAGCGAAGGTCGGCTCCGCTTGGATTGTCGCCGGCGATGGGGTTCAGGAGATCTTCGCGCAGTGGCATAGCGTGACGTCCATCTCAATTAGCGGCGGCCTCGGCGGCCTCCCGGCTGGAAAACTCCAGCGAAGATATCTCGAGGAAGGGAACTTCCTCACCATCCATCAACCAGACTCTCTGGCCCGAGGGATATTCGTTGCCCTCGTCATCGGCTGCCCAGTCCGTGACGCGACCGAGCCAGACCGCTTCGTTGGAGTGCTTCCAGGAAAAGGGGTAGATCGCGGGAATCAGCACCTCACCCAGTTCCGTGCCCTGAAAGGACGGCCCAGTGCGAACGATCGCTGGTCTCCACAGCGTGTCCCGCAGTCTCCGCGGCGGCTCCATCTCCACGGAGGCGACGTGTTCGAATGGAATCCAGAGACACGCGCCCGCGGCATACACTTCTAAACGAGCGCCCAGGTCGGGGTCGGCGTCGCGCAGCGATTGGAACGGCCGGCCGTTGAGGGTCCCGGCCATGGAGGCGGAACCGGTGTCCCGTGAGAACTGCTGCTTCTCGATAATCTGGTGGCGTGTCTTCTCTGCGTGCAGGGCTGCATAATAGAGGACGGCGCCCATCTCCGCTTGAGCACCGCCCTGCGACAGCACCGTCAGTTGCTTTTCCGCGCGGTCATAATCACCGGAAAAGCACAACAGTTCGAAGAGGAAAGTACGCTGTCCCACATCGGTCGGGTGGTCGCGGAGATAGGCGGTGAGCTGCCCCTCCGCTTCGCGCACCTTGCCTGCATCGAAAAGTTCCTTCGCCGTCACCGCGCTTCCGTTCCTGGCTTATCGACATGGACCTACCACGGCTTGATTTTCAGCAAGTCAAAGCCCTTGTCGATGAAGCCCTTGAGCTTCCCGCCCTCTTCTGGGTTGTAGCTCACTTTTACCTTCTCAAACGCAAACGAAACCGATTCCGTAGGGTTCTCGTTCGATCCCGAATGCTGGATGGAGGTGATCAGGGCGTTCTCCATGTGGTACTTGATGTAGTCCTCCTGGGAGTCGCCCATCGGTTTGTCATAGATAAGGTCAACAGTCTTCAAGACATTGCCGGTAACGCAGTCGTCGAACAACAACGGTGAGGTCTTGTCCATGGCCTTCATGATGGTAAGGTTGTGGATGTCAGCCCGTCCGACACGCGCCTCCGCGCCTGCCGAGCCGGGACCTATGACGTGCTGCATCGAGGCGCCAAAGCTGAACGACAAAATGTCGATATAGTCGCTTTTGCTGGTGCTGGCGCCGGGCCGGCCGTCAATTTTCAAATACGCATTTACTGCCATCGCGATATCTCCTTTCTTGCGAAAGCTGCACTACTCCGAAACATCGAGGGAAACCTATTTGTCCGCCGCCGGACCTGCCGCAGATCACTTCGCCGGAAGGGGAAGCTCTGCCACCAATCTCAGCGAGACGGTCAACTCGTCCAACTGGAAGTGCGGCCGCAGGAAGGCGACAGCCTTGTAAACGCCGGGTTTGCCCGCCACCTCCGAAACATCGATTCGCGCCTCGCGCAACGGACGCTCCGCCTTGGCCGCCGGGGATGCCGAATCGTCCGGAGTTACGTACCGCGTGATCCACCGATTCAGGAAGACCTCCGCTTCCTCTCGCGACATGAAACTGCCGATTTTGTCGCGCATCATGGCCTTCAAATAGTGCGCGAAACGGGAACAGGCCATCAGGTAAGGCAGTTGCGCAGATAGCCTGGCGTTGGCATTGGCGCTGTCGGTGTCGTAGAGCTTCGGTTTCTGACAGGTCTGGACGCTGAAGAACGCCGCGTAGTCGGTGTCCTTGCAATGGACCAAAGGCACGAAGCCGAGGTCGGCAAGCTCCTTTTCCCGCCGGTCGGTAATCGGAATCTCCGTGGGACACTTCAGCGCCAGGTCACCTTCATCGGTATAGAAGTTGTGAGTGGGCAGGCCCTCGACCAAACCGCCGCCCTCGACGCCGCGCATGGCCACGCACATGCCATACAGCGAGAATGAGTTGGTCATCCTCGAGGCCAACGAGTAAGACGCGTTCATCCACAGGTACTTGTCGTGCTCAGTGCCGTCCACGTGCTCTTCGTAACTGAACTCGTCGATGGGCTTGGTGTCCTTGCCGTAGGGAAGACGCCCCAGCGTCCGGGGCAGGCACAGCGCCGTGTAGCGGGAATCCTCGCTCTCACGGAAGGACTTCCACTTCGCGTACTGCGTGCTGTCAAATATCTTCGCCAGATCGCGCGGGGCATCGAGTGTTGTAAAGCTCTCCAGGTTAAGCAGGTCCGGCGCCGCCGCGCTGACAAACGGCGCGTGCGCCTGTGCCGCCACGTGTGAGATACCCTCCAGCAGCGCCATGTCCTCGGGATGCTTGCCGAACTCGTAGTCGCCGATCAGAGCGCCGAACGGCGCCCCGCCAAACACGCCATACTCTTCTTCGTAAACCTTCTTGAAAAGCTGGCTCTGATCGAATTCCGGCGCCTTTTCGATATCCCGCAGCAGCTCTTTCTTGCTGACGTTCATGACCCTGATTTTCAGCCCGACGCCGGTCTCGCTGTGGTCCATCAGGTACTTCAGACCGCGCCACGAGCCTTCCAGCTTCTGAAAGGCGGGATGATGCATCACCTCATTCAACTGGATGGAGAGCAGATGATCGATCTGCGCAATGCGCGCATTGATCATCATTTCGGCGTCCTTGGCTACCGTCATGGAGCCATCGAGGACCTGGGCGACAAATTCCTTGACCAGGTTCTTGCCGCGGTCCCGGGCCTGGGCGTCCGTCCCAAACCGTCCCTGCTCGACAATCTGATCGAGAAGTCCCTTTTCTTCGACCTTGGCCTCTGCCGCTGCCGCAGCCGGCTTTGGTGCTGGCGCTGGATTAGCCATTTGGCTTTTCCTCCTTGGTCCCGATTTCCGTCTTCAGCTTGTCTAGCTTTTCCGTGTTGCCGACCGCGTCCAGCAGCAACTCCTCCAGTTTGTCGTTGCCCTGCAGCGTGCCGCGAAGGTCCGCCAGCCGGGTCCGCAAATCGAGCAACTCCTTCAATGGCTTCACTTGCTTGGCAACGTTCCCGGGCTCGAAGTCCTCCATCTTCTTGAAGTGCAGATCAACCTTAAGGTTCGGAGCGTCGGGCTCGTCACTGAGCTTGTTCTCCACGGCGTAGGACAAGTGGGGTCTCATGCCCTCCAGCACGGAATCAAAGTTGTCCGGATTGACCTCCACGAACTTACGCTCCTTGAGCCGGGGAAGCGGTTCCACCGGATTGCCGCTGAAGTCTCCCAGCACGCCCACGACAAACGGTAACTCCTTCAGTTCGATTGCGCCCCCAATTTCGACGTCGTAGGTGATCTGGACGCGCGGGGGACGCACACGGTCCAACTTGTGCTGTGCGCTCGCTCTGGCCATAGAAATCCTCTCCCTGGGAGGCTCCATCCCTGGAACACTCCCGCTCCTAGTATAGGCCGTACACATCTCGGGGGGACTGGTTACCCAGGCGTCCCCAAAACTGGAGTACCGCCTGCCAGCGGGGCCAAGAGTTCGGTCCCGCCTGTATAAAGGTAGTGGCTCTTAGTACCACGCATTTTCCCCCATGTCAAGAGCATTGCGAAATAGGCTTAAATTTCAGTGACCTATGGTGGGAATGGGGCACCATTGTGG
>Ga0335077_10004414_pt1 | contig 17151 bp, 13 predicted proteins | sample Lox_Sample_31_FD_207151 | JGI IMG/M metagenome (GOLD analysis project Ga0335077, IMG submission 207151) | Soil microbial communities from Loxahatchee National Wildlife Refuge, Florida, United States - Lox_Sample_3.1 | ecosystem: Environmental > Terrestrial > Soil > Wetlands | place: USA...
CAGCAGCCAGGGGACGCAGTGGCGCAAGTCCCGCTACGCGCTGGCCGAGGATTTCGCGGCGGCAGCGAACTCGGCGGGCGAGCGCGCGCTCAGTTGGATGGAAATGCCAACGGATTCCGTCTACGGCCCGCAATGGACGCATCCGCATCCGTCGTTTTCGCCGGATGAGAAGCGCGTGGCTTTTGCGAGCGACCGGACGGGGCGGGCGCAGGTGTATGTGGTGGAGATGGGGTGAGTGGGCGTGACGGGGTACGGACGAGGCGCCTTCAAAAGCCGGGTTTTCGTCCCGATCGGCGCCTATCAATGGATCAGAAACTGGATGGACAAATGCAACCGCACAATGCCGTGAACACGACGCATCACTTCTCGTCCAGTGCGCGCGTTCGTAGCCTAATGGGGCTCGCCACGCTCATCATGTGCCGCTGTCTGTCGGGGCAGGAAGCAAATAACTCAGAGGTCCTGACATGCGATACGGCCACCAATGCGCGAATTGGGCAGCCAGGGGTTACCTATTCGGGTTCGGTCAGCAATGGTGATTACCGCTTTGACGCGACGATTCCGGAAGGCCTCGTCGGCTTGGGATCCGCCCCTGGAGCTCCGTTCCATGGATTCGCGATTTTTGTTGCCAAATCGTCCTGCATTGTCTTCCTGGTTGAGCACCACGTGTTTCCCCTGCCAGACGATACTCCAGCGCCGCGGCGCGCGCCGGAGCGATGGGTGCCCGTCCGGATTGGCAACCGTAGAGGCGTTGAGAGATCAACGATTGGAACCACCCACGGAACGCGTTATCTAAATACCAGCGTACTTCTACAGCTACGCCGACATGGTTACAAGAACGATGTCTCGATCACATTTGTAACTCCGGTGGAGAACCGACATACGACCGAGCCCGTTTTTCGCGAATTCCTCGCCAGTTTCAAGTTCTGGTAGCTGTTCATGAGGTTTTCATGGGAGTCCACGGGAGTCTACGGGGACAGCCTGATCTGCGCGATTTTCGTCGGTAGGGCGAGACAATATACCCATGAGAAGGTCGGTGCTGATAAGGATCGTTTTGTGGAGTATAGTCGCAGGGTCACTCCCCGGTGACAGACGGAACGTTTCCGAGATTCTCCGCGAAATGAGGATTACGTTCCGTCTGTCACCAGGTTTTACCCATCAGGTAATGAGCTTGTCACCCGAGATGATCGCCGTTTCTTTGGCGGCCGTGAAATTCTGTGCGCTCCGAGTGACCCAGAGGAGGACTTGGGGACAGTTGAGAGTCATGTCGCCGAAGGCGCGACACCCGCGAAGGATGAAAATTCGGCGCGGGCTCGTACACCAGGGGACAGGCACCACCGTCCACGACGAGCGGGCTGGTGGTTTGTGGGCGGCTCGATTAGGGACGGTGGAGCCAGTCCCCGACACGCCGGGTTTATGAGCGGGTTGAGGCTATTTTCAAGACAGGACACGGAAGTCCGGAACTTCTGAGACATTCGCGGGGTTCCGGCTGGGGAAAAGGAATCATCAAGAGACGGAGGCGGACCACACTCGGTGTTTGCGCCAGCGGAAGCGCGGACAGAAGGCCAAGAACGCCGCCGACGAGCGGCAGATGAGCTTGCTGGGTTAGCGATTCGCGTTTCGTGTACTGTCCCGAAGACCGCTCCCTTTGGTCGCGGCTCTGTATGGAGCGGTGCAGCGATCTCGGATGTTTGACATGGGGCAAAGAAGGGCGGATCGGATGTATACTGAACCGCGCGCGGAACGCGAAGATTTATCCACGTAACACAAAGGAGGACTTTCTATGATTGATGCATCCGCCATCCAGCAACTCAGGTCCCGATTCGGGGGCACGTTACTCGCGCCGGGCAGCGCGGAGTACGAAGCCGCACGAACGGTGTTCAATGCCATGATCGACCGGCGGCCGGCGCTGATCGCGCAGTGCGCCAATGCCGCAGACGTAATCGAAGCGGTCAACTTCGCGCGCGAGAAAGCGCTGCTCACTTCGGTTCGCTGCACGGGCCACCACGTGGGGGGCTACGCGGTGTGTGACGGCGGACTCGTGATCGACCTGTCGCGGATGAAAGCGGTTCGCGTGGATCCGGCGTCGCGGACGGTGCGCGTCGAGGGCGGCTGCAACTGGGGCGAGGTGAACGACGCGCTTCAGCCGCACGGGCTGGCCGCAACTGGCGGATTCGTCTCGGTGACCGGCGTCTCCGGATTGACGCTTGGCGGCGGGCTGGGCTGGCTGGTACGCAAGCATGGCCTGGCGCTCGACAATCTGATTTCGGCGGAGGTGGTTCTCGCCGACGGCCGTATGGTTACCGCGAGCGCCTCCGAGAACGACGATCTGTTCTGGGCGATCCGCGGCGCCGGAGGCAATTTTGGGGTGGTCACGAATTTCGAGTTCCAGGCGCACCCCGCCGGAACCGTGTTTGCCGGCATCGTTCTGCACCCGGCGGAGTCTGCAACGGGCGCCATTCAGCGCTGGCGCGATCTTGAGGCTTCTTCGCCGGAAGCGAGCACGCAGGGCGCGCTGCTGTTTCACTTCCCCGAAGATCCATCCGGGCCGCCTCCACTTCTAGGAAAGCCGATGGTCGGGCTTGGCGGCGTTTACGCCGGTCCCGTAGAGGAAGCTGAAAGGGTTCTCCGGCCTCTGCGCGAATACGGGCCGCCGCTGGCGGACCTGTTCCAGCCCACGCCGTACAATCAGGCCCAGCGAATGGCGGATTTCCTTTGGCCTCGCGGGCTCTTCTGTTACTGGAAGTCGAGCTACTTGAATGGTCTCAGCGACGAGGCGATCAACGTCATCGTCGACTTTTTCAAACGGGTGCCGTCCAAACACACGGTAGTCGTGCTCGAGCACAACGGCAACGGCGCTATGGATCGCGTGCCGGAGAATGCAACGGCGTTCGGGCAGCGCGGATGGCCGTACAACTTCCTGGTCACGTCGGCGTGGACCGATGCGAAGGACACAGACCGCAACATCGCGTGGACGCGAGAGTTTTTCGCGGCAATGCGCCCGTTTATGGCGAAGGCCGCGTACGTCAACTATCTTAGCGGCGACGAAGGCGTTGACGGGCTGGCAGCGGCCTACGGCGCGAATAAGCTCGCGCGACTTGCGGTGCTGAAGCGGAAATACGATCCGACAAATCTGTTTCGCATGAACGCAAACATTGCACCGGCATCGCCTCAGACCGGGAAACCGGGATACGGCGTACAGACCGCGTAGACCGTTCCGGTTGGATTTTGGCCCGCGAAGCAGGGCCGATTACAAGCTCGAAAACAGTAGTGTCATTCGCTGGCTTGTCGCGGCCAGAAGGGCACCGCTTCCTTCGGTCGCGGCTCAGCAAAGCCTGCCGGTGTTTGAGGCGTTAATTTTTCATCTTCACCGGACCCGGCAGTTCCTTGCGCGGGAGCATCTCGGGGCGGTTGGCGGCGTGATAGACCACTGACGCGATCACTGCGGACGCTTGCATCAGGTCGGCTGGTACGGCGTGATCGTAGACGTCCATGTTGGAGTGATGCGTGATGCGACCGTATTCCACTTCGTCCTGAATGAACTGGAATCCCGGAAGGCCGACCTGATCGAAGGATTGGTGGTCGGTGCCGCCGGTGTTGCGAATCGAAATAGTAGTCACGCCCAAGTCCCGGAACGGAGCCAGCCAGGCTTCGAAGACCGGCCGCATGGCGTCATTGCCCTGCAAATACACGCCGCGAATCTTGCCGGTGCCGTTATCGTGATTGAAATAGCCGGAAAGCTTGGCGTGCGCGGGCTTGAGCTGCATGGTGGCGGGATCGGCGAACGTCTCTTTGACGTACGCGCGCGACCCGTAGATGCCCTGTTCCTCGCCGCTCCACAGGCCCAGCCGGACGGTTCGGTCGAGCTTGAGATTGAGCGTTTTCAGAATGCGCATGACTTCGATCATGACGGAGCTGCCGGTTCCGTTATCCGTTGCGCCGGTGCCGCCAATCCAGGAATCGAAATGCGCGCCGATCATGACCACCTCGTCCGGCTTGGTGGCGCCGGGAATATTGGCGATGATGTTTAGCCCCTCGCCGGTGGCGCCTTCACCGGTCGAGCGCACTTCCAGTTCGATCTTCACGGGTACTTTCTTGTCGAGCAAGCGCACGATGCGATTGTAGTGCTCGACGGTGAGGGCGATGCGCGGCTCGGCCATGGGCTGGTCCTGTTTGTAAGTGCCCGCGGCGTCGCCGAAAACCGTGCCGGCGTCGGCGTGGTAGCTGGGGACGAGCACGGCCACGGCGCCCTCTTGCGCCAAAAAGTGGTTCACTCTGTCGGTGACACTGTCGTATGTGTCCTCCCAGATCTTTGCCTGCACATCGAGCGGCAGCAGGTCGAACAGGGCGCGCCGCTCCTCGGGCTTTTCCGGCAGGATCATCTTTTCCAGATCGAATTGGGGCAGGGCTTGCGGGGTGGACGCTTCGGCCTCCTTTGCTAAATCTGCGTCGGAATAGCGCGAGGCGGGAGCCGTGGTCACGGGAGTCACATCCCTGGGCTTTGCGAGCAGCACGATCTTACCTCGCAGCTTGCCCTTCTGCTCCTGAAAATATTTTCCAAGCTCTTCCGACGTTTTCTTGACGTCCAGAGAATCGGTGATCTTGAGCGGCGCGAGCACGGGCTCGGCGGTGAGCGGACCGTTGGTGTTCGCCGACCACGCCAGCGGAAAGCCGATGAGCGGCGCGTATTCCGGCTCTTGAAGCGAGATGCTGAACTTGGTGAGGCGCCAGCTTTGGCCGAATTTGCCCCACGGGTGGATGGCCGCGTCCTCGATTCCGTATTCCTTGAGCTGCTTGACCGCCCAGTTCGCAGCCGTGGTGAAACCCGGCGAGCCGGTGAGCCGCGGACCATAGACATCGGTCAGCCAGAAGAGGTGATCCATCACCTTGGAGTTCTGAAAGGCTTCTTTTTTGATGCGCTGGATGACCGCGAGGTCGACTTTCTCTTGGGCGGCGAGGACCGCCGCAAACAGGAAGAGCAAAAATGTTTTTTTCATAATTAGATTGGAAGAGATGCGGCGAGCGTTACCTGCTTGTGCGCTTTGTGATCCTCGATGATGATGTGGCCGCCCTCGAGGCGCACGTCATCCACTTTGCTGAAACCCTCCGGCGTGTGCGCGTAGAACATCAGGAAGCGGGATTCGATTTTAGTACGCGCCGGCAGCCAACGGTACACGGGAGCGCCGAACATTGAATTGAGCTGCACAACCTCGCGGCGAGGGACGTCGAAGGGTTGCGTGGAAAATTCCAAACCGCGCGCCAGCTTTTTGTTCGGCGGATAGTATTCCCAGCTCTGCGTCCACGCGTATTCCTGGGGCTTGAACAGATAGCCGAGCAGCAGACGCTTGCCGGGATGGAGCGCGGTGACGAACACCAATTTGCGCGAGGGATCCATCAGACACGTGGTGTGGTCGCCTGAATTGGGCTCGGCGGGAGCGGCGCGCAGATCGATCTTGCGGGTGTGCAGGCCCGGAGCTTCGGGCCACGTGAATTCCTTGTCCGAGGGCAGGCGGTGCGGGAATCCTTCGGTTTCGGACCCGTACGGCCGTGTTTTGGCGCGGTGCGCCGACATGTCGACGACGGTGACGCCGGGCTCGAGGAACGGCGAGCCGATGGTGGCGTGCTCGGCCCAGAAAACGGGGCGATCGAACGCCAGCAGGCTCTCGAGCTGGCTCTCGACGTACACGATGTCTTCGCCATCCACCATGCGGAGGGTCCGCGCGAACATTTCCTGGGTGAGCGGCAGTTTCGTGGCGAGCGTCAGCGTGGTGGTGCGGCCCTCTTTGTCGTAGAATTTCACTTCGAACTGAGCCTGATGCGCTTCACCGTGGCCCGGAAGGCCCGCGGCCTCTTCTTCAGGCGACACCGGGCCGAAACCGTCCACGCAAATGAAGTGGCCAAGGCCAGCACCGAAAATATTCTTTTCTCCGGCTTCTCGCGCCATGCGCGCAGGATTCCAGAGCGGGCTGAGCTTTTCCAGATCGTCGGCCAGCACCACGCTGGCGAAGGTCGCGCCGCGCGCCAGCACCGTCAACTCGATCGCCCCATTAGCCAGCACATATCCCGGTTGGCCTTCAAATTCCGTCTTAGCAGGTTGCTGGGCGAAACCAGAAGAAAGCAGCATGAAGACAATGATAAAACGCATGAAGCTAAGACTAGCATCCCGGCGATGAGGGCAATGTCTGTGCATGATTCTGGTGAGTTGACTAGAATAGCAGCAGCTATGGCGTTACTCGAACGGGTGCAGGCCGACATGGTTGCGGCCATGAAAGCCAAAGACGAGCTGCGGCTCAACGCGCTTCGCATGATCAAAGCCGCGCTGCAGAAACATCAGGTGGATTCCATGAAGCCGCTGGACGATGCGGCCGAGCAGCAGGTGCTCAAGCAGCTTGTCAAGCAGCGCACCGACGCCGCGGAGATGTTCCGCAAGGGCGGGCGCGAGGAACAGGCGCAAAAGGAAGAGAAGGAGCGCGTGCTGATTCAGAGCTATATGCCGGCCGAGGCCAGCGAGGAGGAAATCGCGAGCGCCATCGACGCTGCGATCGCCGAAACCGGCGTGACCTCTCTCAAGCAAATGGGCGTGGTGATGAAAGCGGCGCAGGCGAAACTGGCGGGCAAGCGGGCGGACGGCAAAGCGCTCAGCGAGAAAGTGAGGGCACGGCTCCAATGACGCCGCCGCAGGTGAGTGAGAAAAAGTTTCAGCCTTACGTGCCGGCCGGCGCCAAGATGCCGGAGTTCACCTTCCGCGCGGTGCTGCTGGGACTGGTGATGACGGGAATCCTCGGAGCCGCTAACGCCTACCTGGGCCTGAAGGCGGGGATGACTATCGCTGCTACCTACCCGGCGGCGGTGATCGGCATGGCGGTGCTGCGCCTGATGAAAGGGTCCCTGCTCGAAGAAAATATCGCGCGAACCATCGGTTCGATCGGCGAATCGGTGGCGGCCGGCGCCATTTTCACGATTCCTGCGTTCGTTCTGGCGGGACTTTGGCCGGGTCTTACCGGTCAGAGATACTGGCCGTGCGTCGCATTAATGGTGATCGGCGGGACGCTGGGAATTCTGTTCGTCACGCTCTTGCGCCGGGTGATGGTAGAAGATCCCGAGCTTCCTTTTCCTGAATCGGTTGCCGCTTCCGAAATTCACAAGGCCGGGCAACAGGGCAGCAAGGCCGCCAAGATCCTGTTCGCCAACATGGGATTCGGCGCGCTGGTCAATCTGCTCGGCCAGCTTAATGTTTTCTCGTATCAGAATGCATTCAGCGACGTCAAGATTGGCGCTCTTGGAAAAAAACTGCTGTTGCGGACTTCGACCAACCCGAACGTCGCCACAACGGTCACGGGCGGCGCGACGACTTTCTCTCTGCCGGATATCAGTCCGGCGTATCTCGGCGTCGGCTACATCATCGGACCGCGTCTGGCAGCTTTGAATTTTGCGGGCGGCGTGCTGGCCTGGGGACTGCTGGTTCCACTGCTCACGTTCACCATGGGACCGTATGTTCAAGCCGGCATGCCAGGGGGACAGACCGTGTCGTGGACTCTTCTCGCCAGCTCCATTTATTTCTCTATCGTTCGGCCGATTGCCGTCGGCGGGATGCTGGTGGGCGCGTCTTACACGCTGTTTCGAATGCGCAAACAGCTGGCAATTGGCATGGCGCGCGCCGTCTCCGACCTCAAGAAGTCAGCCAGTGCGCACCAGGCCACGGACCGCACCGAGCGTGACTTGAGCGCGAAGATCATTTTTTCTGGCGTGGGAATCGTGTTCATTGCGATGATCGTGCTGTACTACTTCTTCATTGGCGGGGCGGGGAATCTCGCCAGTTCCAAAGTCATAGCCGGCGCTCTGGTTGCGGCCGGCGTGATGGCCATCCTCGGATTTTTCTTCGCGGCGGTCTCCGGCAACCTGGTTGGCATGATCGGGTCGTCGAATAATCCGGTCTCCGGGCTCACGCTTTGCACTCTGGTTGTCGCTGCGCTGCTGATGGTCGCTCTCGGCGTTTCCGGCATTGGAGGCGTGGCCGCGGTGCTTGGCGTTGCGGCGGTGGTCTGCGTCTCCTCCGCCGTCGCGGGTGAAATGCTGCAAGACCTCAAGGTGGGTCACATCCTCGGTGGAACACCCGCCAGAATGCAAGTCGGCGACATGCTGGGGATCCTGGTTGCCGGACTTGTCCTGTTCCTCCCGCTTTCCGTTCTGGACGACGCGTATCACTTCGGTAGCGCCGCGCTGCCTGCGCCGCAGGCAGGCCTGATGGCCATGCTGGCGCAAGGCATTGTCGGCGGGAATATGGCTTGGCCTCTCGTCGTGGTCGGAATTTTGATGGGCTTTGCGCTCATCATGATCGAAGTGAAGAGTCCGATGCTGTTTTCCGTAGGAATGTATCTGCCGGTGGGGACTACGTTCGCGATCTTCATTGGCGGGATGATCCGCTGGGTGACGGACAGGCTGCGCGATCGCCGGGGTCTCAACGACGCTCAGAAAGCGCGCGTGGACAATGCCGGCGTGCTCACTGCCTCCGGCCTGATCGCGGGCGAGGCGCTATGCGGGCTGGTGATTGCCGGAGTCTGGCGCGGAAACACGCCGGCCGTGTTCAAAGCGCCGCACTGGATTGGCGCGGTGATTGCCGCGGCGGCGCTGATCGCGGTCATGATCAAGGTGCCGCTGGCCAACGCCGGCCGGCCGGAAGATCCCGCGCCGCCGACAGCGATGATGTAGCAAAATCGCGCAGGCTTCTTTATCCCCCTCTCCCCAAATAAACAAACCGCACGATGAACAGCAGCGTCAGCGCGTACACCAGCCAGTTCACGTCCCTGTACTGGCCGCGCAGCACCTTGAGCAGCGTGTAAGCCGTAAAACCAAACGCCAAGCCGTTGGCGATGCTGAACGTCAGCGGGATCGCCATCATCGTTAGAAAGGCGGGGAGCGAAACCACGGGATCGTTCCAGCGGATCTCGGTGATGGTGGTCATCATCATGCTGCCCACCACGATCAGCGCGGGCGCGGTGGCGGCGGCTGGAATGGCGCCGACCAGCGGCGCGAGCCACAGCGCGGCGATGAACAGCAGCCCGGTGACGATCGCAGTCACGCCCGTGCGCCCGCCCGCGGCAACTCCTGCTGAGCTTTCGATGTAGCTGACTACGGTCGACGTGCCCGCGAGCGACCCCGCAATAGTAGCCGACGCGTCGGCCAGCAGAATCCGGTTGATGCGCGGGATCTCGTGAGCGCGGTTGAATAAGCCGGCTTTCTGGCCCACCGCCACCAGCGTGCCCACGTTATCGAACAGATCGACGAACAGAAACGCGAAGACGATTTCCACCAGGCCGAGGCGCAGAGCGGATCTAATGTCAAGATGCAACGCCGTAGAGGTGATATCCAATAAGCCGTAGTTCTGCGGTTGCCAGGCGATTAGGCCGAAAATAGCACCCACCGCCGTAGTCCCCAGCACGCCGATTAAAATGGCCGCGCGCACACCCCAGGCCAGCAATGCCGCCATCAGCACCAGGCCGAAGATTGCGAGCGCGGTGTGCGGATCGCGAAGATTGCCCATAGCCACCGTCGTCGCTGCGCTGGGTACGATGATCCCGGAGCTGCGAAATCCGATGAGCGCGATGAACAGCCCGACGCCCGCGGCCACGGCGGAGTACAGCTCGTGTGGAATCGCCGAAACGATCAGGCGGCGGACGCCGATGAGCGTCAGAATCAGGAAACTCAGGCCGGAGATGAATACAGCGCCGAGCGCCGTTTGCCACGCGACGCCCATTGCCTTCACTACCGAATAAGTGAAGTATGCATTCAACCCCATGCCCGGCGCGAGCGCCAGCGGGTATCGCGCCACCGCGCCCATCAAAATGCTCCCGAATGCGGCCGAGAGGCAGGTCGCCGCCGTCACCGCCGCCAGCGGCATTCCGGCTTCCCGCAGAATCGACGGATTCACGAACACGATATACGCCATAGTCATGAATGTAGTGATGCCTGCGAGGATTTCGGTTCGCCAGTTCGTTCCCAGTTCTTGGAATTCGAAGTAGCGCTCCAGACGCGCGCGAGCGCCGGTCATTGGAGAAGAGATTCCACCTCAACGGCGAGCGCCAGAAGGGAGCTGTCGGTTCCGGATTCGGAAACAAGCTGGAGCCCGAGCGGCAAACCGAGAACGGGCATGGGAACAGAAATGGCCGGAACACCCAGGGCGGTCCAGGGCAGATTCATCACGGGGTCGCCTGTGGAATGCAAGCCTTCAGGCGCCGGTCCGGGCGCGGCCGGCGTCGCCAGCACGGGATACTGCTCGAACAGGCGGCTCATTTGGCGCTTGATCTCAACCACGGCAAGCAGCGCGGCGTGGTATTCGTCTGTCGGGATGCGCAATCCTTCTTCGACCAGTTGCGCGAGTTTCGCGCCGATCCTCTCGCCGTACTCTCGCCAGCGTGCCTGGTGCGTGCGCGCAGCTTCGTAAGCGAAGATGACGTGTACCGCCGCCGCCAGTTCCGAAAAGCGCTCCGGCATCTCCACAACGCGGACGTCGAACTGTGATTCCAGCCGCTCCACGGTCCGCCGGAATGCCTGTTCCATCGTGGCTTCGACGGGCGGCATCAAGGAGGGAATCGCCAGGCTACGCTTGGGCATGGCTTCGTCGTTACCCAGGCGGATCCAAAGCCATTGCATGTCGTCGGCGGTCTGGGTAAAGAGGCCCGCGGTGTCGAGCGAAGGCGCGAACGGCAGCACACCCTCGAGCGGCAGCAAACCCGCACTGGGCTTGAATCCCACTACGCTACAAAATGATGCCGGTCGTAAAACGGATCCGAGCGTCTGCGTCCCGAGAGCAAAAGGCACCATTCCCGCCGCCACTGCTGCAGCCGAGCCGCTCGAACTGCCGCCGGGCGTGTGCGCTGGTTTGTGCGGATTGCGCGTTGGCGCGGGATCGAAATAGGCAAAAGCGGTGGTGTGGGTCTTGCCCAACATCACGGCTCCCAGCTTGCGCAACTGCGTCACCAGCGCGGCATCCGCCGATCCCTTGCGGCCCGCGCACAACGGCGATCCGTATTCGGTGGCCAGGTCGCGAGTCTCGTAAATGTCTTTGACGCCGAACGGAATTCCGGAAAGCGGTCCCGGGCTGAGCGCCGGTTGCGGTGAGACTTCGACCCATGCGCGCAACTCCGGGTCGCGTGTTGAGATGCGCTCGAGACAGAGGCTCAGCAGCTCGTCGGGGGTGCGCTTGCGAGTCTCCAGCCACTCAACAAACTGGCCCAGCAGGCCGCGCCTCGCGTGCACAGGGTGATCTGTGTAGACCGTCCCGTCGTCAGCGCGCCACATATCCCTCTATAATGTAGAACCGTTCATGAAAACCTCCTACTGGTTTTTTCTCCTGGCGGCGCCCCTATGCGCGCAGGTTACTTTTGATAAGTCGGCGGGCCAGATAGCGGTAACGATTGACGGCAAGCCCTTCACCACGCTTTTCTGCGGCCCCGAGACCGCGAAACCTTATTTACATCCGCTGCGCTCCGCCTCCGGCAAGATTGTGACGCGGCATTATCCAATGGAAAGTGTGCCGGGCGAAACCCACGACCACCCGCACCACCGCGGCCTGTGGTTCAGCCACGGCAGCGTCAACGGTTTCGATTTCTGGAGTAACGAGCCCTCCCAGCACGGCGGAAAGAACGCCAGGATTGTGCTGAAGGACGTCGGGAGCCTGGCCGGCGGAAAGGAATCCGGCGCCATAAACCTGACTTTTGACTGGCTGGATCCCGCGGGCAAGACCCTGCTGACCGAAGCGCGCACCATGACGTTCTACGCCGATCCAACCAGGCGTGCGATGGACTTCGACATCACCCTGACTGCCGTCGAAAAGGTGACATTTGGCGATACCAAGGAAGGCACCTTCGCCATTCGACTGGCGCCATCTCTCGAAGAACCCACTCGTCAATCTCTGGCAACTCCGAAGCGTACGGGCTTGATGGTCGATTCCGAAGGCGGGCGGAGCGAGGCGCAGGTCTGGGGTCATCGCGCAAACTGGGTGGATTATTTCGGAGAAATCGACGGCGAGAAGCTCGGCATCGCTATCCTTGACCACCCGTCCAACCCGCGCCATCCTACTTACTGGCACTCGCGCAGCTACGGGTTATTCGCGGCGAATATTTTCGGATTGCACGATTTTTTGAATGACAAGAGCGCGGACGGAAGCATGACCGTTGAACCGGGACGGGCACTCCGCTTCCGGTATCGAGTGATCATTCACCCGGGCGATGCGCAGTCTGCTGGAATTGCAGGGGAATACGAGAAGTACAAGTAGAGAGTTATCGACTGGCTCTCTTTGGGTGTGCCGCCTGCGTCACGTTTTCTTTAAGCAGCGGCTCGATGACGTCGCGAATATTCTTTTCCTGAGTCGCCTTGTCGAAGAATTTCTCGTCGTCGCCCGCGTATTGCGCGCGGATCGTTCCTTTTCGGTCAATGAAGACGAGCTGCGGCATCATGAGCCGGAACATCACCGGATGCTGCAGGTAGGCGACCGCGTCATTGTGATCGTTAGAGCCCACAGGGTATCCCGGCTGAAATTGCTTGATGAAATCCGGGACCTTCATGGAGGCCATGGGGTCGATGGCCGAAGCCAGCACTTGCAGCCCCTGCGGGCGATACTCTTTCTGCAGCCCGGAAAGGATCTGTGCCGTGAACTGGCAGTGCGGGCAATAGGTGAGAATGAACGCCAGAACCAACACCTTGCCCTGATATTGGTTCAAATGAATCTGGCCGCCGCCGTTGAGGTTAATGGCAAAATCCGGTGAAGGCCGCGGGACGTCGGCGGCCACCAGGCTCCCCGCCAGGCACAGAAGAACCGCGCAGATTTTTCGAAAGCGCATCCGTTTAGTTTAGCGCAGGGTCACGCAATCCTTCGAGGCTACGTACAACCGCGCCTTCCAGCCGCACCAGGAAATATCCGTCGTCACCCATGCCGGCGAAAGTCGAGTCACTGCTGGATTGCACCTCGATCTTGCGCCATTTCTTGCGCAGAGCATCTTGATAGGCCTCGAAGAACTGCCTGGCCCATTCGGTATCCTCCCACTCAACCGCGTACTCGAGCACCACGCGATGCTCGGCCTTGCTCTCTTCTAGGCCATAGACGCCGCCTCTCCAATGTGGAGCGATTCTCCAGGCTTCCCGTTCATTGCGGAACTGTTCGATCAGAATCGCGTGGTCCAGTTCGCCCATCGTGCCGACGGCAAGGCGTTTGTACCCATGATGTGAAAACTCGGGCAACGCCGGCTTGGTGGGTGCGACATGTGCAAAGTATTTTTCCGGGTGCAGAATTTGTTGCGTGGAAACCGGAGGCTGCCGAAAAACTTCGGCAAACGCAGCTTCATCCAGTTTCTGTACCACGGCATTCTGGAACAGCATGCCCTGCGTGTATGGAAACACCAGAGTCCGGCGCAAGTAGAGCGGCGCGGATTCAAAAACCGGATACTCGTCGCCCCCCGATTCCATAGCTTTGCTCATCAACTCCACCGCGGCCTCGTTGTCCTTCAGCGACTGGCCGGCTCTTCGCTCCTCGGCTTCCGACATCAGCCACGTGGCCTGGCCTTCCATGACGGCCATGCGCGCCATCGAAAGATCGTCATCATCACGTCCCTGCCGGATGAAGCGCTCCAAATGAAAATTCTGGTCCGCCAGCGCGTGCGCCAGTTCATGCACCAGCGCCGCCTCGCGCATCCCGGACGGAGCCCAATCGGTGATGTACAACCTCTTCTTGTGGTAGTCGTAGAACGCGGCGGCCTGCTCCGTCAAAAGATCGACGGTGCTTTTTGCCAGGTCGAAATCCTGTGGCACAAATCCGAATTTTTTCAGCCCCAACTCTTCAATGCGCACCTCTTCCGGCGTGCTGACTTCTCCCACACGGTCCTTGAGGTAGCGGTTTACTTCATCCTTGCTGATGAGATGGTAAGGGACTTTATGGCGGAGTTTGAGGCCAGTAATCTCGGCAAGCTCGCGCAAATCGGTCCCCACCTCGTCGAAGATGGCCCGGTCGCCCTTCTGTGCCCAGGCAGCCGCACACCACGCGACGCACAACAGCAAGAGGACAATCCACCGCCGTGCGGGAAATCGCCCGTGGCTTTTGCCTTGCTTTTGATGGAGTTCAGCGGGGGAGTGGAGTGAAACTGATTCCGGGCAACGTCTTAGACGCAACTCTCAGAATAACGGCGCAAGCAGGGAACTTCAACAGAATCGCGAGAACTAGCGGGGGGAAGATCCGGATCGCATGGGCTTGCCGCGTCGGAGTGCGCGCAACATCGCGCTCAACACGGCTCTTTGTACCACGAACGCCGTCGCGCAACTGCCGACGAACGCTGCACCCACTACCAAGGCGTCCATTCCTCTTACCTCACTTCTTTTTCGGTGCACGTTTGATGCCACTGGATTCCCAGCTTCTACAACGGTCACTCATGGTACATATCGTCTGCAAAATCGCATTCCATTACGGTTGGCGTCCAATTTTCTGACTTGCGGGCTGTCGCAGGGCTGACGGCCGCGACAATGGATTGACATCCGCTCACTGTCATCGCGTCCGAATTGTTCCCAGTCGGTCAAAACTCCTGCACAATGTCACGCAATATTTACACCGCGCGGAATCACGCCCCCGGCGGTTAACCGAAGATAGTGCAGCGCCTCATCCCCGCTTGCGCTCTTTGCGGCTTCGTTCGATATACTGACTCGGGATTCTCAGGCCATGTTCTGTACCCGTTGTGGATCTGTGAACGACGATGCCGCGCGATTCTGCAAAGGTTGCGGCTCAGTATTGGACCGGCCCGCATCGGCCATCGCTTCTGCCGCCGCTCCAGCGCCTGCCTACGCCCAGCCGGCGCCGCAATTCCGTTACGCGGGCTTCTGGCGTCGGTTCGTCGCCATGGTGATCGACGGGCTGATACTGTCTCCGATCCTGCTGATCATTCTCGCGAGCTCGGGTCTGTTCGGCCTGATGTCCGGCGCCACGGGAGACCGCAACATGGCCGGGCTCGGAGCCGCTTTATTGGGAATCGGGATCTTCGCCGGCCTGGTTGTCTATCTCGTCAGCAGTTGGCTCTATCACGCCTGGATGGAGTCCTCCCACTATCAAGCCACACTCGGCAAGATGGCGCTCGGGATCATCGTTACAGATTTGAGTGGCAACCGCATCTCGTTTTCGCGAGCCAACGGCCGCTTCTTCGGAAAGTGGGTTTCGGGTGCGGTGATGAACGTCGGTTATCTGATGGCCGCTTTCACGGAGAAAAAACAGGCGCTGCACGACATTCTGGCCTCCTGCCTGGTGGTGCTGAAATAACCTTCGAATGATGGACAGCCATCCGCGCCTGTCCTACGATGAAACTGCATGACCGGCGTGCCCGCCATCGAGGTGGAAAACCTCCGCAAAGTCTACGGAAGCAAGGCCGCCCTGGACGGCCTGAGCCTCACCGTTCCATGCGGCAGTTTCTTTGGATTCCTCGGGCCCAACGGGGCAGGGAAGTCCACCACCATTCGGATGCTCACCGGGCTGATCCCGCCCACTTCAGGATCCATCAAGCTGTTGGGTTTGCCGCTGCCGGAACAGGAACTCGAAATTAAACGAAACATCGGGCTGGTGCCCGACGAGTCACTGCTGTTTGACCGCCTGACCGGCGCCGAGTTCCTCGAATTTGTCGGACGCATGTATGGGCTCGCGCGGCCGGTCGCGCGCGAACGCGCGGGCGAGCTGCTCGAACTGTTCGAACTTGCCGGCCAGCGCAAACTGATTGCCGAATACTCCAAAGGTATGCGAAAGCGCGTCGCCATGGCCGCTTCGCTCATCCACCGTCCCCGGCTTTTCCTCATGGATGAGCCATTCGAAGGCGTCGACGCCGTGGGCGCGCGCCTCATGAAAGACATCCTCCTCGACCAGGTGCGCCAGGGCGCCACCATTTTTTTGACCTCGCACGTGCTCGAAGTCGTCGAGCGCCTTTGCGATCGTGTGGCCATCATTCATGAAGGCCGCATTGTCCGCGAGGGCACGATGCAGGAGTTGCGTTCCGGCTCGGAAACGCTCGAGGACGTGTTTGTGCGCGTGGTCGGCGCGGAGCGCGAATTCCAAAAGCTGGAGTGGCTGTGATCGCGGCCATTTTGCGCGCGCAATGGCTGAGCATGCGTTTGCGCCTGGGCTCGCATCGTCGCGGCGCCATCTTTTCCATTCTGACTGCCGTCGTCTGGTACGGATTCTGGGTCGTTCTGGCTTTCGTGGCCGAACAGTTCGCCGAATTCGGGGCATCCACCGGCAAACAGATCGTTGCCCTTCCCATCGGGCTGATGTTCATCTTCTTGTATTGGCAGCTTGCACCGCTCATTTCGGCCAGCCTCGGCGCTTCGCTCGACCTGAAGAAGCTGATGGTCTACCCGGTTCCGCATCGAAAGCTGTTCGCCATCGAGGTGTTGTTGCGCCTGACCACCTGCGCGGAAATGCTCTTGGTGCTGGCGGGCTCCCTCATCGGCTTGTTGCGGAACCCGGTGTTCGGCGGCATCCTGCGAGCTCCGCGCCTCATCCTCTCCTACCTGCTGTTCGTGCTCTTCAATCTTCTACTGGCCGCGGGCGTTCGCAGCCTGCTGGAGCGCCTGCTCTCCCACAAGAGGCTGCGAGAACTTCTCACCTTCGTGCTGGTTACTGCCGCCGCCTTGCCCCGCCTCGCCGCTGTCACGCCCGGCGCGGCGGCCTTCTTGCGCCGTCTGATGACCGAACCACCCGGAGGATTGTGGCCCTGGGCCGCAACGGCGCGCATCGCGCTTGGCCAAGACACATTGCTCTCTGGTCTTCTTCTGATCTGGTGGACCGCGGCGGCCTTCGCCTTCAGCCACCGGCAGTTTGAACGCAGCCTGCGTTATGACGCGCAAGCTACCGCGGCCCCCACGCGGAATGGTCAAGGCCCCTCACGGCTGGAACCCTTCTACCGCTTGCCCGCTTTCTTCTTGCCCGATCCCACAGCGGCCATCGTCGAGAAAGAACTGCGCGCGCTCAGCCGCACACCTCGATTTCGCATGGTGTTTATCATGGGCTTTTCGTTCGGGCTCCTCATCTGGCTGCCCGTCACGTTCGGCGGGCGCGGCGGCGGCAGCGCCGTGGTCGCCCAGCACTATCTCACCATCGTCAGCGCGTATGCACTCATGCTCTTGGGACAGGTG
>Ga0335077_10004415_pt1 | contig 17149 bp, 16 predicted proteins | sample Lox_Sample_31_FD_207151 | JGI IMG/M metagenome (GOLD analysis project Ga0335077, IMG submission 207151) | Soil microbial communities from Loxahatchee National Wildlife Refuge, Florida, United States - Lox_Sample_3.1 | ecosystem: Environmental > Terrestrial > Soil > Wetlands | place: USA...
CGTGGCGAGCGCGAACGCGACGCTCGAATCGACGCCGCCGCTCACGAAGAAAAACACGTTGCGCCGCCCGACGCAATCGCGAATCTCCTGCTCGATAATCGGCGCGCGGTGGCTGGGATCCCAGTCCCTCGTGCATTCGCAGATTCGAAAGACAAAGTTCCGCAGCAGTTCCTTGCCGCGCGTGGTGTGGACCACTTCGGGATGGAACTGCACGCCGTAGAGATTGCGCGCCGGCGCTGCCACCGCCGCAGCCGCGCACGTCGCGGTCCTGCCGACCACCGCAAAACCATCTGGAACACCGGCGACCACGTCACGATGGCTCATCCAGATCTGCTGTTGGCCGCCCAGCCCCGAGAATAGAGGGTCAGTGGTGCTGTCGAGCTCCAAAGTCGCCAGTCCGAACTCGCCTTTCTCTCCCGGCCGAACTTGTCCGCCCAGCAGGTGCGCCATGAGCTGTTGGCCGTAGCAGATTCCAAGCACGGCCTGCCCATGCGAAAAGATCGCGGGATCCACAGTGGGGCTATCCGGATCGTACACACTGCTCGGGCCGCCGGAAATGATGATGCCCTTGGCGGAAGCGAGCTCGTCCGCCGGCGTTTCGCTAAGCCGGACTTCCGCGTACACGCCCAGCTCACGGATCTTGCGGGTAATCAGGTGGCAGTACTGCCCGCCCGCATCGAGCACGATGATTTGCGGAGTGGGGTTCAAATATCGATGGTAGCGCGAGTGTCTTGCTGACGGACGCCGTTTCTAAACTCCCGTCGAAAGCAGTTGTGAAACAGGCTAGTAGAATGTCCCAGTCAGTTCGATACCGGTCCAAGGAAGACACGGCCAAGTGGGGTCAGCCCTTCCCGGGCTGCCGCCGGGCTTCTGCCCGGCGTGTGCGGGCGTGGTGGACTCGCGCCGCCTAGACGGGCGGCGGCAGGGCGAAGTAGTCTAGTGCCGTGCCAAAGTCCCGGCCGTCGGCGGCTGCGCCGACATGCGCTGCACGATGATCTTCTTCGCTGTCTCGAGCAGAGACTTGGCTTTCGGCATCGCTTCCACAGCGCGCTCCACTTCCGGATCCGTCTGCGCCAGGATGCGATCGCTTTCATCCTTGTTGAATGCGGTGATGTACATCTCCACCGCCAGGCCGCGCTTGATCCAGTCCCGATCCTGGGTGAACTCGCCTTCGGTGAAGGTGTAGTTCTGCTTCAGCAAGTAGTCGTGGAACTCCGTGAGCGTCACGTCGTCGGGCATCCAGTTCTTGGGCAGGTTGATATCGTGCTTGCCGAAATAGTAGCGCGTGAAATTGAAGAACGCGCTCTTGCGGGCGAGCTCGATCTGAAACCCGTCGGCCTTGGGCGCTTCGTATTTCTCGTCCGGCGTGATGCCACCGCCGCCGTACACCGTGCGGCCGGAATCGGTCATCTTCACGTCAGCCGGATTGCGCGCGTTGTCGTCCTTGTGGAAGTAGTAGTCGTAGAACGAGCGGTTCGAATAGTCCCGCTGAATCAGGCGCCCGCTCGGCGTGTAGAAGTGCGCGGTGGTCAAAGCCAGGCCGGTGTTTTCCGACAGCGGATACACTGTCTGCACCAGGCCTTTGCCGAACGTGGTCTCGCCCAGAACCCAGGCGCGGTCGTGATCCTGCAGCGCGCCGGAAACGATCTCTGCCGCGGAAGCCGAAAACTTGTTCACCAGCACGACGATCGGATAGTCGCGGCCCTTGTTGCCGGTGCGCGCAATGTACGGCTTTTCCGCGGAATTGCGGCCGCGGTGCGAAACGATGGTCTGCCCTTTTTGCAGGAAATGATCCGCCACCGCCACGCCCTCATTCAGCAACCCGCCCGGGTTCTCGCGCAGATCGAGCACCAGTCCCTTGATGTTGTTTTCGCCAAGCCGCTTGAGATTGTCTTCCATTTCGCGGCTGGTGGTCTCGTTGAAGCTGAGGATCTTCATGTAGGCGATCCCCGGCTTCACCCAGAACGCGTCCTGCACGCTCGGGCGCTTCACTTCATCGCGCGTCACCGTAAACGAGATCGGTTGGGTGGATCCCTCGCGGGCAACCGTAATCCGCACCTGCGTCCCGCGCGGCCCCTTGAGCAAATCTGCAATCTCCGTGGTGCTGAGGTTATCGGTTGCCTTCTCATTCACCATGCTGATGATGTCGCCCGGCCGCAGACCAGCCTTGTACGCCGGTGAACCCGGAAACGGAGCCATCACCACAGTCTTGCCGTTGCGCGCTCCTACCAGCATGCCCACGCCATAGTAGTGGCCGCGTTGGTCGTCTCGCAGAGCCTGGTATTCCTTGGGATCGAAAAAGTTGGAGTGCGGATCGAGAGTCCGCAGCATGCCCGGAATCGCGCCCTTATAAACCGCCTTGTCGGCGTTCACTGGATCGGCGAAGTTTTTCTCCACCAGCGCATATGCGCTTATGAAGTTGCGCACATCGGTGGAGAGCTCGTCGTTGTCCGCTGTGGTTGCCGCGGCCGCCACCTGGATGCGGGGGCCGTAAATACCACCCACCATCGAGCAAATGAACAGGATTAGCGGCAAGACAAACAGCGAGCGCCTCTTTTGGGCCATAGGTCCGTCCTTCTTATGGAAAGTATAGCGTACCTGCTGGATTAGACGCGTGCGCGAAGGTAATGTCTACAGAAATACGGCGGCAATCAGACAGAAGGGGCCAATTCCCGGTGCACTGCGTCCAGAACGCCATTGACAAACTGGACCGACTCCTCGTTGGAAAACTTGCGCGCAAGTTCTAGAGCCTCATCGATCGCCACCGCCGCAGGCGTCCCGGCGTAAGTCATTTCATACACGGCCAGGCGCAGGAGATTGCGGTCCACCGCCGGCATCCGTTCCATGCGCCAGTGCTCCGCATGACGGCCGATGCGCTCATCCACCTCTTCGAGGTGCTGGATAGTACCGATAGCCAATTCGTCCGCAAATGGATCGCGCCCCGGGTGCTCTTCCGCCACCAGCGTGTCGTAGTAGGCTGCCAGGACGTCATCCACCGGCTGCCGCCGCGCATCCCACAGGAACAAAATTTGAAGAGCCCGTTGACGAGATCTGCGGCGAGAGGACATTAGTTAGCCTGCCGAAGCTTTTGCAGCAAGTTAGCCATCTCGATGGCCGTCATGGCGGCATCGAATCCCTTATTGCCGCCCTTGGCGCCGGCCCGGTCAATGGCCTGTTCCAGTGTATTGGTGGTCAGCACGCCGAAGGCCACCGGCACTCCCGTTTGCGAGGCCACTTGCGCAATGCCCTTGGCCGCTTCCGCCGCCACATAATCGAAATGCGGCGTCTCGCCCCGGATCACCGCGCTCAGGCAGATGATGGCGTCGTAGCGCTTCTGCCGCGCCAGCTCGCCGGCCACCAACGGAACCTCCCACGAGCCGGGCACTTTCACGATGTCGATGGCGTCTGGATTAGCGCCTGTCCGCGCCAGGGCGTCGGTGGCGCCTCCCAGCAGGCGCTCGGTGATGAAGCTGTTGAAGCGGCTGACCACAATCGCGAACCGCAGGCCCGCCGCCGACAGTTGTCCTTCAATCACGCGAGGCATTTTCGACCTTCCGGATACCAACGCCAGTGTAGCATTGGCAGCAACCGGTAACACTATAGAGCCGTGTGGGATAATCGTCTGCAGAGCTTCCCCGGCACCGCATGGATCCCGAATTCATCCGTAATTTTTCTATCATTGCGCACATCGACCACGGTAAATCCACCCTGGCGGACCGGCTCCTGGAGGTTACGGGCGCGCTTTCCCAGCGCGAGATGATGGAGCAGGTCCTCGATTCCATGGACCTCGAACGCGAGCGGGGAATTACCATCAAGGCCCACGCCGTCCGGCTGCACTACTGCGGCGACGACGGCCAGGAGTATCAATTGAATCTCATCGATACCCCCGGCCACGTGGATTTCTCGTATGAGGTTTCGCGCAGCCTGCAGGCTTGCGAAGGCGCTTTGCTGGTGGTGGATGCCTCGCAAGGCGTCGAGGCCCAGACCCTGGCCAACACCTACCTGGCGCTGCATCACAACCTCGAAATCATTCCCGTCATCAACAAAATCGACCTGCCCGCCGCGGAGCCGGAGCGCATCCGCGAGCAGATCGAGACCATGATCGGCCTCGATGCCGGCGGCGCCATTCTGGCCAGCGCCAAGCAGGGTACCGGCGTTCACGAGATTCTGGAAGCCATCGTCCACCTGGTGCCGCCGCCCAAGGGCTCGCCGGATGCGCCGCTGCGGGCGTTGATCTTCGATTCGTGGTTCGACACCTACCGGGGCGTGATCATCCTGGTCCGCGTGGTGGATGGCAAGCTGCGGACGGGCCAGAAGATCCGCCTCTGGTCCAACGGCCAGGTCTACGAGGCGGAAAATCTCGGCTTCCAGGCGCCCAAAGCCACTCCCTGCGAGGAGCTTTCGGCGGGCGAAGTCGGCTTTCTATCCGCCAACATCAAGACGATCTCAGACGCCAAAATCGGCGACACCATCGTGGACCACGAAAACCCGGCGGCTGAGGCGCTGCCTGGTTTCGAAGAGATCAAGCCGATGGTATTCGCCGGGCTCTACCCCGTGGAATCGCACGAGCACGGGTTGCTCCGCGATGCGCTCGAAAAACTGCGTCTCAACGACAGCGCCTTCATTTTCGAACCCGAGAACTCGGTAGCGCTCGGCTTCGGTTTCCGCTGCGGTTTTCTGGGGCTGCTCCATCTCGAGATCGTGCAGGAGCGGCTCGAGCGCGAATTCGATATCGACCTGATCACCACCGCCCCCGGCGTGCGCTACCGCGTCACCGGCACCGATGGCAATCTGATCGAGGTGGACAACCCCACCAAGTTTCCCGACCCTTCCTACATCAAGCACATCGAAGAGCCGATCATCGATGCCACCGTGATTACGCGCGAAGAATACCTGGGCGGGATTCTCAAGCTGCTCGAAGAGAAACGCGGCACTCAGAAAAAATTCGAGTACCTGGGTGGCGGCCGCGTGCTCCTGACGTATGAGCTTCCCCTGAACGAAATCGTGCTCGATTTCTACGACCGGTTGAAGACCGTTTCGCGGGGATACGCGTCACTCGATTATCACCTGGCGGGCTACCGTATTTCGCCGCTCGTCAGACTGGATGTGCTGGTGGCGGGCGAGCCGGTGGATGCGCTCTCAATCATCGTGCACCGCGACTTCGCCTACGATCGCGGCAAGGAACTGATCTCGCGCCTGCGCAAACTGATCCCGCGCCAGATGTTCGAAGTGGCTTTGCAGGCGGCCATCGGGAACAAGATCATCTCGCGCGAGACCATCAGCGCCCTGCGCAAAAACGTGCTGGCGAAATGCTATGGCGGCGACATTTCGCGCAAGCGCAAGCTGCTCGAAAAGCAGAAGGAAGGCAAAAAGCGCATGAAGCGCGTGGGCCGCGTCGAAATTCCGCAAGAGGCGTTCCTGGCCGTTTTGAAAGTGGGGCAGAGCGAGGAAGGGGAGTAGTCGCGTCCGCTTGCACTGGGACTCGCGGCCTCCAATCAGAGCCGCGACCCCGGAACGGGCCGTGACCGGCGTTAGGGAGCGTCCCGCGCCCATCGTTTCGGGCCCGGTTCCTCCCAACGCATCCGATTCAGATGGCGGCTAGCGTAAGCCCTAAAATCGTTCATCACTCGCGCCGCCGGAACCTCCGCCTCCACGACTGTGTGCGCGTAATTGCTTCGTACGTGGGCCGCCGGCAGATTCCAGCCACGACGCGCGCACACGCCTTGAATCGCCTCCAAAACGGCATCGCCGCGAATACGGTCCGGTAATAAGGAGACTGATCCATGCGTTGTTCCTCGAACGCGGCACGGGTAAGATCCTTTTCCAAAATCGGTGTCCCGGGTACATGGTGGGCGCGATCGACAGACCCGAGTGCATTGCCGTGGAGGTGACAGCCATAGCAAGCAAAGGTGATCCGATCAATCACGAAATGTCAGCCCATTCTAACGCTGACGGTCCCTAACGCCGGTCACGGCCCGTTCCGGGGCCGCGGCTCCGTAAAGTGCTCCTACGCTAGGATTACCTCGATGGTCCGGCGTTTCCGTAAATCGCTCCTTTTATGTCGCGCACCCTAGTCGCGCTGCTTGCACTGGGACTCGCGGCCATCCAGTAGACTGGCATCAGGTGCTTATGAATAGCTCCGCCTCTGCACACTCTGCCTCCGGACCGTTTGCCGTCCGCACCCACACTTTCGAAGCCCGCGACCCGGCTCGCGACCGTCTCTTCCCCTGCGATATCTGGTGCCCCGACGAGCCCGGCACATGGCCGCTCGTCCTCTACTCTCACCACAGCCGCGGCAGCCGTCGCGCCGCCACCTACCTCACCACGCACCTCGCGAGTCACGGCTACCTGGTCGCGGCCCTGGATCATTCCGAGGTCGTCGCCCCGGAAATCGCCGGCAGTGTCGAAGGCTTCATCGCCAACCGCGTTCCGGACGCACGCTTCCTGCTCGACTACATGCTCGCCGGCGCGATTCCGTGTACCGCCCGGCCCGATCCCGATCGTATCGCCATCGTCGGCCACAGCTTCGGCGGCTGGACCGCCCTAGCCTTGCCCGAAACCGACACGCGCATCCAGGCTGTGGCCGCGCTCGCCCCCGGCGGAGCGTCCAATCCCAAGCCGGGCATTATCCCCACCACCCTCAGTTTCAACTGGCCGCGCCCGCCGGCCACCCTCTACATCGTCGCCGAGGACGACGTCCTCACTCCCATCGCCGGCATGCACGAGCTCTACAGCCGCACTCCCGGGCCCAAGAAAATGGTGGTCCTCCCCCGCGCCGACCACCTGCATTTCGTGGACAACGTTGAGCAGGCCCACGAGCAGCTCCGCGCCGCCAGCCTCCCGCCCGAGGCCTCCTGGATTTCACGCGAAATGCGCCCCATCGCCGAGCTCTCGACAGGAGAAGAAGCCCACCGCCAGATCCAACGCCACACCCTCGCCCACCTCAACGCCGCTCTCTCCTGCCGCACCGCCCCCTAGGCTGCGCAACGGCGGCGCAGGCTCGCAGCCCGCAGCTCCCAGACTCACCTCGGCCACGCCCTTTGTAACGATCCGCGGAGCGTTCTCCCGCCCGTCAGCGAAACACCGATCCTGTTCACCTGAAGTGGCTGATTTTCGACCAGGCTTCCGTAGACGGCCTGCGCACTCGCAACTGCGGCCAGAAGGGCCAGTTGCAGAGATCAAGCGCAAAACCTGCTACTCCAGATTCGCCGGGTCAAGGGTTGCTTTGTGATTTCCATAGCTTATTCTACGAGCAAGCGTCGTGTTTCATACAGAAGTCATGTTGCGCTTTCCACACTGGCTTAGGCCTTGCCAGTTCGTACCCCCGAGAACTCGATTATGCTGGCGGGTTTGGGCGGGGCGCATCCAGAACGAGCCACAGATGCCGACGTACCGGAGTCCGGATTCTGTGGCGAAAAGAACCGGCTGATGCGCGAATTCCTGGACGCCATTCGCGAGATGACGACGATTCAGAGCCTGCAAACCCAAGCCGTTATCGATGGCGATCCGGATTTTGCCCGTTTCGATGTCTTATACCACGACGCCCAGGAAAGGAAACAAGTGGCCAAGGATGCCTGGATCGCTCATGTGGAATCTCACCATTGCGAGAAAGCCTAGGCTTGGCGAGTGAGGCGTAATGTGCAAGTCCGTGCTTACGTGGTTTGCACACCATGTAATAAAGTGCGCTTGCACGCCTGATTTGCGCGAGTTAACAGCTCACGCTATCATGCCATTTCAGTGCCAGCCGGTAGTAAGGGACCGCCACTCAAGAGCGCGCTGGGGGTTTGCGCCGGGATTCTCCTCTACGTAATCGCGGATCAGGCGGTCTTCGGTTCCGGGTGGTACCTGCGATTCCTCGACCCCGATTCGTTAGCCGGCCGCATCGAACTGACGCTGCAGATCGAGAAGAACCGCCCCCCGTCCCCCGTTCCGCTGATCGCCGTCATGGGCAATTCCATGCTGGCCGAAGGTTTCTCGGCGAAGGTAGCGGACGCCGAGAGCGGCGGCGGCTTGCGGTTTGCCAACCTCTCCGTGCCGGCCAGTACGCCCCGCAGTTGGTATTACCAGCTTCGGGCCGCCGATCCGCAAGCCCGGCGATACCGTGTCATCGTGCTGCAAGCCGAGGAATACTCCGATGAAGATGGCCTCGCTCCCATGGCCGACCGCATTTCGGACATACACCTCATCGACGGGTGGCTCGCTTCAAGCGACGCGCTCGACTTTGCATTCTCGTATCACGACGCACGCCTCAGGTTTGAGACGCTGCGAGGCGCATTGTTGAAGGGGTACATCTTCAAGAGCGACCTGCAGGCATTCCTGGAGGCGCCCGCAAAACGGCTGGAACGCGTGGAGCTGTTTCGCAAGGGGTATGCTGCCTCTATCTATTCCTACGAAGGCCACAAAGAAAGCCTGGCGGGAATGCGCGTCGATTGGGCTCATGAGACGATCGATTTTCCGGCGGGAGTTCCGGATCGCGTTCAGCACGATGTGCGCGATACGGTTCTGCGCAAACGCGCTCCGCTCACGGGGATGGAGGCCCTGTACCGGCAGCGCTGGTTTGGGCGGATTCTCGACCGTTATCGATCGTCCGGGACGCGCATCATCTTCATACGCCCGCCGCGCGGCCCGGCGGTAAACGGGTCGTTCGATCGGCCGGATGAGCCCAGCACCATCCGCGGATACGCTTCGCGGGCCGCCGTCACGGTTGTGCCGGCCGCAACCTTCCAATCGCTCGAACGCCCGGAAAACTTCTGGGATGGGCTCCATATGAACACCAGGGGGCGCAATCAATTTTCGCGGATGCTGGCGCACACGGTGGCGCAGGTCATGAACCAGGCGGCGGAAACCGACCGTCTGGCCCGCGCCGGAAAGCGAGCTTACTAGCATTCTCTTCTCCACGGTCAATTTCGCGGTCTTCCTGGTGGTCGTCCTGATCCTCTTCTACGCGTCGCCGCTACGCCTGCGCCGCTTTGTCCTGCTGCTCTCCAGTTACTTCTTCTACATGGCGTGGAATCCGAAGTTCATCGCCCTGCTGTTGATCTTGACCGCCATCGACTACTGGGCCGGCCAGTGGATCGAAAAGACGGTGGGCCCGCGCCGTGTCTGGGCGCTATGGATCAGCCTCGGCGCGAACTTAGGCTTCCTCGGTTTTTTCAAGTACACCAACTTTCTGATCGACAACCTGGCCTGGCTTGCGGGCGTGCCGCCGGCCGGACACCACCTCGCGATCGTTCTGCCGTTGGGGATCAGCTTCCACACTTTCCAGAGCATCTCGTACGTGGTGGACGTCTACCGGCGGCAGCAGAAAGCCATCACCGACCCGATCGACTATGCGCTCTTCATTGCGTTCTTCCCACAGTTAGTCGCGGGACCCATCGTGCGCGCACACGAGTTCTTCGGCGACCTGTACCACTGGCGCGCGCCTTGGGCCGAAGAGGTGCAACGCGGCGTCGTGATGATCCTGATCGGGCTGGTGAAGAAGATCGTGCTGGCCGATCAGTTCGCCGGCGTCGCCGATCGCTACTTCAACGCCGTCACCGGCACTCCCGGCACGGCTGCCGCATGGAGCGGAACCATCGCCTTCGCCATGCAGATCTTCTTCGACTTCAGCGGCTATACGGATATCGCCATCGGTTGCGCGCTGTTGTTCGGATTCCATTTCCCGGTAAACTTTCGGCGCCCGTACCTGGCGCACAGCCTGACCGATTTCTGGCGGCGCTGGCACATGTCGCTTTCGCGCTGGCTGCGCAACTATCTCTACATCCCGCTGGGCGGCAACCGGCACGGCACGTGGCACACGTACCGCAATCTGATTCTGACCATGTTGATCGGCGGCCTCTGGCATGGCGCCAGTTGGAACTTCGTCATCTGGGGCGGCTACCACGGCGTGATCCTCGCCATCGAACGCATGTTCGGTATCCACCGCGAAGCAGAAGTGCCGCGATCGCACGTCCGTCCCATCCGAACCCTGCTGACGTTTGTTCTCGTGACGATTGGCTGGGTTTTCTTCCGCGCGCGGACCCTCGGCGACAGCTTGCTCACCCTCCATCGGATGTTCACGTTCGAGAACGGATCGTTTCTGCTGGACCACCGCCACATCGCGTTCATCGCCATCACACTTGTTGTGGCAATCATCGAGGAGAAGCGGCAGGTGCTCGAGCACTTAGGTGCGGCACCGGCCTGGGTGCACGCGATGGGCGTAGCGCTGGTGCTTGCGGCCATCGAGATCTTCGGTGTAACCGACCAATCCATCCCGTTCGTCTACTTCCAGTTCTAGTGGAGTGAACCCCATGATTGCGCGTCGTGGGGCCGGGCCTTCCGGCCCGCCGCCGGGCTTCTGCCCGGCGAGCCGCGCGGAAGCGCGGCGGCAGCCCGGGAGGGCTGACCCCACGCCTTGACCCCCCCGTCAAATTTGCGGCCAATTCCTCGCCTGAATCGACAAAACAAACTGGCGTCCTGTATAACAGTACGTTGGGTTGTTGCTCAATCATCACCCGCATTCCTGAAGGAGTTTTTTATGGATGTTGTCCGTCGAAGCAGGAGCATTGCAAGGTTCCTGCTGATGCTAACGCTGGGTGGCCTTCCCGCGCTGGCGCAAATCGAGTTGTCCGGAGTCTGGCAGAATCGCACCACCGATGAAGACGAGCCCGACCGGCTCCTCGGTCCCGAGTTGGGCGATTACGCCGGCATCCCGCTCAACGCCGCGGCCCGCCTGCGCGCGATGTCTTGGGACGCCTCCCTTATCACACTCCCCGAATACCAGTGCCGCGTGCACCCCTCCGATTACGCTCCCAGTTTTGCCGACATTCGCATCTGGGAAGACATCGAGCGGGATACGCAGAACCTGGTAGCGATTCACATTCACCACTTTGCCTGGGGCACCGAGCGCACTATCTGGATGGATGGCCGGCCGCATCCGCCCGACTATGCCTTGCACACGTCTATGGGCTTTTCCACCGGCAAATGGGACGGCGACATTCTGACCGTGACCACCACGCATTTGAAGGAAGGCTGGATCCGCCGCAACGGAGTGCCGCGCAGCGACCGGGCTGTCGTGACGGAACACTTCATCCGCCACGGCGACAACTTGTCGCTGGTTACCGTGATCGATGATCCCACTTACCTGACCGAAAAGATGATCCGCTCGCGCGATTACACGTTCAGTGTCGCCGGCCAAATCGCGCCCTATCCCTGCGAGAGCGTGGAGGAGATCGTCCGGCCGAAATACGTAATTCCGAATCACCTGCCGGGCACGAACACGTTTCTGAAGGAGTATCAGCAGCACCATGGGATACCCGAAGAGGGAGCCATGGGCGGCGCCCAAACCTTGTATCCGGAGTACCGGGCGAAGATGATCGCCGAACAGCGCGCAGCCGCGAAGAAGTCTGAGAATCCGAAATGAGAACGAAACTATTCCAATTCCTGGCCGCGGCCGCATGCGTTGCCATGGCCTACGGACAGGGCCAGAATCGTCCGCAGAATCGCCCTCCGCAACAGAACTTCGACAACGTCGAGGTCCACGTCCTGCCGGTGCAGGGCAATGTCTACATGATTGTGGGCGCGGGCGGCAACATCACCATGCAGGTCGGCAAGGATGGCGTGCTGCTGGTGGATACGGAATACGCCCAGTTATCCGACAAGATCCTGAAAGCCATCCGCACGGTGTCTGATGGCCCGCTGCGCTACATCATCAATACGCACTACCACGCCGACCACACCAGCGGCAACGAAAACCTGCGCAAGGCCGGGAGCACCATCGCCGGCGGCAATGTGTCAGGCGACCTGGGAGCGGCGGCAGGCGAAGGCGCCGCCATCATCGCGCACAACAACGTCCTCGAACGGTTGAGCGCGCCGACGGGCAGCCAGCCGGCTTTGCCGCCCGGCGGGTGGCCAACCTCAACCTATCTCAGCGATGAGAAGAAGCTCTGGTTCAACAATGAAGGCATCGCCATCATGCATCCCGAGCACGCGCACACCGATGGCGACAGCTACGTTTTCTTCCGCAAGTCGGATGTGATTTCTACAGGCGACATCTTCACGATGACCACGTACCCGATCATCGACCTGGCGGGAGGCGGCAGCTACCAGGGGCTGCTCGACGCGGTGAATCACATCCTTGACTTGACCATCACGGTGTACGGCCAGGATGGCGGCACGCTGATCGTGCCCGGACACGGGCGCCTGTGCGACACCGGCGACCTGCTCAACTATCGCGAGATGGTCACCATCATCCGCGACCGGATTGTGGACATGATCAAAAAGGGGATGACGCTGGAGCAAGTGAAGGCGGCGAAGCCGACGTTCGATTACGATCCGCTCTACGGCACGACCACGGGATTCTGGACCACCGACATGTTCGTGGAAGCGGCGTACAAGAGCCTCAGTCAGACGGTGAAGAAGTAGGCAAGAAAATGAAATCGCGATTCATTACGAAGTGCATGGCGCTGCTCGCAGCCGCGGGATCGGCTCTTTTGGTAACGCCCGTTTTGACCTTTGGCCAATTCCCCGGGTTTGGCGGGCCGCCCCGGCCCGGTAAGCCGGGCGCCGTGATCGATCTCACCGGGTATTGGGTTTCCGTGGTGACGGAAGACTGGCGCTTCCGCATGGTGACCCCACCGAAAGGCGACATTGCCGGCTTTCAGCCCGCTTTCGGTTTCGGCCTGTTGAACGCCGCTGGCCAGAAGGTTGTTGACGCCTGGGACCCCGAGAAGGACACCGCTTCCGGCAATGCATGCAAGAGCTACGGCGCGGCTGCGTTGATGCGCGTGCCCAGCCGCTTCCACGTCACGTGGCAGGACGACAACACCATGAAGGTCGAAGCCGATGCCGGGACGCAGACGCGCCTCTTCCACTTCGGCGCCTCGCAGCCCCCCGCCGGGAATTCGTTACAAGGTTATTCCGTAGCCAACTGGCAGCCCGCGCTCGGAGGCCGTTTCGGCCGCGGCGGCCAAGGCCAGCCGGGAGCAGCGGCGCAAAACGGCGGCTCGCTCCACGTGGTGACCGACCACCTGAGCGGCGGCTACCTGCGCAAGAACGGAATCCCCTACAGCGACAAGACCAGAGTCGAAGAATACTACGACGTGGTCCAGGAACCGAACGGCGAGCAGTGGCTGATCGTGAAGACGATCGTGGTCGACCCGACTTATCTGACGCGCAGCTTCATCACCAGCACCAACCTGAAGAAACAGGCCGACGGGACAGGCTGGAATCCGGCGCCCTGTTCGGCGTGGTAACTACGCCTCGCTGATGATGGTGAGCCCGGGCACGCCGCTGTAGTCACGAGCGTTATGCGTTATTAGCGGGGCATGATAGAGGACGGCGGTGGCCGCTATACACGCATCCGCTGTTTCGAGCCTGCGTCCGGACTTGCGCGACGCAACCATTACATCCGCCCATTTGCGGACCAGGTCGTGAGAGGACGGCACAATGATAAACCGTCCAAGAAATACCCGCAGCCAATCGATCCGCTTCGCGCCCCAACCGGCCAGTAGCGCCCATTGTTCCAATTCGGCTTCAGTCATGAAAGATATCAGCCAATGACGGTCTCGAAGATGCGCAAGGTAGCCTTGTGCTCTACTATCATTTTTGAAAAGGAAGGAGACGACGTCCGTATCGAGCACGGCAGGGCTCATGCGGCCGGATCAGTTTTCACGTGCCCTCGCTATTCGCGCAGGGCTTTGATGAAGTCATCCACCGGCTCTTCATCTGGCCAGAAATTACCAAGAAGGTCGCGAGGGAACACGAGGTGCTGCTCAGTTGCCAACTCTTCCACTGTGGGATGTCCCTCGCGGACGTATTTTTCAGCAGTTGACATTGATACTCCCAGTTTAGCTCATTCAAACGGCACTCTTTATTCATTCACTTCGGCAGCGCGAACACGTAAACCTCATTATGCCCCGCCACCGTCCTAACTTCCGGCGCCACCTGCCGAACCAATCCTTGAGTCAGCAATCCGTCGCCAGTCATCACCGCAATATATTGCCTGCCGTTCACCGCATAAGTGATCGTACTTACCGAGATACTCCCTCCCAGCACCGTCTCCCAAAGAACCTTTCCGCTCTCCGCATCGAAGGCGCGGAATCGGCGGTTCAAGTCACCGTTGAAGACTAAGTCGCCAGCCGTGGCGAGTACTGCTCCGTTCGAGGGCACGCGTCCGGTGCTCCAGCGATGGATTTCTCCCGTGGACATATCGATCTTGGCCACGCCTGTGAGGTTGTTAGGGTCCGCCTCCGGCCGCATCTTATTCACTCGCTTTCCGCCTTCGACGTTATCGAGACAAGTGTCGGTGAACGGCACATACAACGAGTTGGTAACTGGGCTATAGGCGGTCGGCCAGTAACTGCGCGTGTTATAGAAGCAGATCAGCTTTTCTTCCTTGGGCTGATGGAAGATGAGATCCTCGTTGAGATACACCTTGCCGGTCTTGCCGTCAATCTTGGAAATCAGGAATTCGGGGGTGTCGTAGGGGAACGGTGTGGCCCAGAGAAACTGGCCAGTGCCGCGGTCGAGCGCAAACACGCCGCCGCCTTCACCCACCATCACCGCAAAGTCGCGCTGCTCCCCGCGCTTCACATCCGGGTTGAACCACTTCACATACTTCGGGTCGGGATTGTACGCCGCGCGGAAGAGCGTTCGCTCGTGCGTGTAGTCTTCGTCCCAGTCGTCGCCGGGGAGGTGTTGGTAATACCAGGCCAGTTTGCCAGTCGCTGGATCGATCGCGAGAGTCGAGTTGCTATAGAGATCGGCGGGCGAGGAAGTCGGAATCGCATCCCACTTGCCGCCATGGCGCGCGAGCCGCGAGTTCGGCGTGGGATTGGCAACACCCCAATAGAGCAGCTTGCGCACAGGATCGTAAGTTCCCGGCAAGCCCCAGGTGGAAGCGGTGCGCGTCTCCACGGGCGCGCCTCCCCAGGTGTCGGGATTGGAATCGCCTGGACCCTGTGTTGTGTAGAAGCGCCATGCTTCTTTTCCGGTGAGTGCGTCGTACGCCGAGATGTAGCAGTTGGCGCGCAACCCTTTAGCGCACGTGCCGGCGGTAATCACCTTGCCATCTACTACCAGCGCGCCCGAAGTGTGGCCGCGCTCATCCGCCTTCGTTTGCCAGCGCGGCTCGCCGGTCTTCGCATCCAGGCCGACCACGTTGCTGTCCGGCGCAGTGTAGAGAATCATGTCCTGGTAAATGGCGATCGTTTTGGTGCGGGCGCTCGCAGCCTGCCCCGGATTGGCCATCTTATGCTTATACTCCCACAGCAGATCGCCGCTAGTGGCATCGATCGCCTGGACACCCGCGCCCGGCACTACCAGGTACATGACGCCGTTGTGCACCAGCGGTATGGTCTCCGTGGCGCCGGCGCCAAGTCCGCGTGTCCAGGCCAAGCCAAGCTGCGCAACAGTTTGCCGGTTCACTTGCTTGAGCGGGCTGAAGCGCTGCGCGTCGTAAGTTCGGCTGTACATCAGCCAGTCATCCGGACTCGGATGGATCAGCATTTCCTCGGTGACCGGCTTATAGTTGTTGACCTGCGCGATGGCGGCGGGGGCCAGCGCGCCCGCGAGCAACCCTAGTGCAAAGACTGCGGCTTTACGCATTCCGGTTGGAATTATATCGTAATCGCCGCAGCACTAGCCGCGCGCCAGAAATGTGGTAGTCTCGGTGTTTCCGAACCTCCGCTCACAGGCCGGGAGGCCTGTGCCACGTAGCACAGGCCTCCCGGCCTGTGAGCGAGGCTCGAACGCGGAGGAGCAATGATGGAGGCCTTAGGCCTGATCGAAACGAAGGGTTTGGTGGGCGCCATCGAGGCCGCCGACGCGATGGTCAAAACCGCCAACGTGGTGCTGCAAGGCAAGGAGTTCGTGGGCGCCGGCCTGGTATTGATCACCTGCCGCGGAGATGTGGGCGCGGTGAAGGCAGCGACGGATGCGGGCGCTGCCGCGGCCCGCCGCGTTGGCGAGCTGGTCAGCGTGCACGTCATTCCGCGTCCGCACGAAGAAGTGGAAAGGGCACTTCCCACCGGCGGTTTGAAGAAGTAAAGGTCGATGCTCGAAGACCAAGACCTCCTTTCCATACAGGAGGTCCGCACCAAAGTCGAAAAAGCATACCAGGCCTGGCAGAAGTATCTTACCTACTCCCAAGAACAGATCGACGCCATCGTGGAGCGCGTTGCGGCGGCCGCCCGCGCGCAATCTGAGCAGCTGGCACAGTTGGCGGTGGAAGAAACCACCTACGGCAACGCGCGCGACAAGCACATGAAGAACCTGCTCGCCTGCGATGTTCTTCCACGGCGCATGCGCGGTATGAAGACCGTTGGAATTCTGCGCGAGCTTCCCGAGGAGAAGATCGTGGAAGTGGGAGTACCCGTGGGCGTGGTGGCGGCTATCCTGCCCACTACCAACCCGACTTCGACCGCGATCTACAAGACGCTGATCTCGCTGAAGTCCGGCAACGCCATCGTGATCAGCCCGCACCCGCGCGCGCACCGCTGCAGTTGCGCCACGGCCGCAGTACTGGCTGAGGCCGCGGAGGCAGCCGGCGCGCCGGAAGGCCTGGTCCAGTGCGTTGACGTGGCGACCCTCGAAGGCACGCAGGCGCTCATGCGCCACGAACGCACGGCCTACATCCTGGCAACCGGCGGCGCGGGCATCGTCAAAGCGGCTTACTCGAGCGGTACACCTGCGCTCGGCGTCGGTCCCGGCAATGTTCCGGCGCTCATCGACGCATCCGCCGATCTGGAAGACGCCGTGACCAAGGTGCTCGCCGGCAAGTCCTTCGACTACGGTACGGTCTGTTCCTCGGAGCAGGCGATTGTGGCCGAAGAATCTCTGCGCGACCGCATTCTTAGTATTTTGAAGTCGCACCATGCGTACCTCGCGTCGGACGCGCAGAAGGAGGCGCTGGCCAAGCTGCTGATTCTTCCGAACTGGACGGTGAATCCGCAATGCGTGGGGCAAGCGCCCGCCAAGATTGCGCGCATGGCAGGGTTTGAAGTTCCGACGGATACCTCGGTGATCTGCGTCGAGATCGGCGGTGTTGGAAAGCAGCATCCATTGTCGGCGGAAAAATTGTGTCCGGTGCTGTCGCTGCACTTCGTCCAGGATTTCCAAGCAGGCGTCGAGACGTGCTATGCGCTCTTGAAATTCGGCGGGCTCGGACACA
>Ga0335077_10004416_pt1 | contig 17149 bp, 14 predicted proteins | sample Lox_Sample_31_FD_207151 | JGI IMG/M metagenome (GOLD analysis project Ga0335077, IMG submission 207151) | Soil microbial communities from Loxahatchee National Wildlife Refuge, Florida, United States - Lox_Sample_3.1 | ecosystem: Environmental > Terrestrial > Soil > Wetlands | place: USA...
ATGCTATCGTCGCGGCGCATGACAACATCGCGATTCCAATGAACCGCATCCTCGCAAGCCGCATCGTCAGGCCCCTCCTCTAAGCGGAAGCGTGTCCGCCGCTCAATCAGAACAGCGTAGTCCAGTTTGTTGCCAAGTGCAGGCCGTGTCAAGCTGGATCTGGGTCAGAGCTGTATGAAATGGCCAGAATAGCCCGAAGTGCGCAGAGGAATCGGCGTTTAGCCGCGCTCTGCGGTGCAGTTTAGGCAGAGACGGCGGAAATCGAGGCCGCGTCCCAAGCCCGTTCGCTCTGGCGATACGCTTCAAGGCCGCGGACGAGCACATCCATCGCGACCTTCAGTTCGGAAGTACCGAGCACGTAAGCGATGCGAATCTCGTTTCTGCCTCGATTGGGGCTGATATAGAAATCCTGCATCGGCGTGACCATCACCGTCTTCCCTTGATAGGAAAATTTGCCCACCAGGAACTTCACGAAAGCTTCCGCGTCTTCGACGGGCAGCGCCACGGCCTGATAAAACGCGCCTTGGGCGGGTTTGAAAATCGCGCCCTCGATTTTGTCCAGCGCCGCGGCCACCACTTTCTGGCGCTTCTGATACTCGCCGACGATCTTGCTGACATAGGGCCGGCTGTTGTTCAGCAGCGGAACCAGTCCATATTGCTCCAGGGTTCCCACGGACAAGCGGGCCTGCGCGAACTTCAACACCGCGCGCATGATGTCTTCATTGAAGCTTGCGATGCAGCCCACTCGGGCGCCGGGCATGGAAAAACGTTTCGACACGCTGTCGGTGACGATGACATTCGGCCGCGCGCTTTTCTCGCTCAATAAGCAAACCGGATCGCCGGAAAAACGGATCTCCCGATAAGTCTCGTCGCTGATGATGAACAGGTTGTGTTTTTTCGCGATTCGCACCAGCGTTTTCAGCTCGGCCGCGCTCCACAGCTTTCCCGTCGGATTGTCAGGGTTGATCACGACAATGGCCTTGGTTCGAGAGGTGATCTTCTCTTCGATCTGCTCGGCCGCCGGCATTGCAAAATTGTTCTCAATGCGCAGCGCCACAGGAACCAATTTGATGCCTGCCATGACCGCGAACGATTTGTACGATGTGTACAGCGGCTCGAAGACGATCACCTCATCGCCGGAATCGGCAACGGCCTGCAAAGCGAGCATGATCGCTTCGGCGCATCCCAGCGTCGGAATAATATTCGCCGCGGGAATGTCGACGCCGAACTGCGAATAATATTTTTGCCACGCGGCCGTGTGTTCGCGAATGCCCGGGCTCGGTGCATAATTCAAGGTTTTTTGCTTGTATTTCCGGATGGTCGACAGGAATTGCGGCGGCGGGCTCAGATCCGGATCTCCGACGTTCAGACGGAACACCCGTGTCCCCTGCGCCTCGGTGGCTTGCATCAGCGGGAGAAACTTGCGGATCGGCGAGGCAATCACGTTTTGCCCGCGCCTGGAAACTTGGAGTTCTGACATAGGAAAGCACACTATAACACGATCAGCGAATCGCTGATCGGCGCCTGTTCACAGTCTCAGCAAAGGTCAGCTCTCATGGGTATAATCCGCGGAGCCTGCAGGCGTCCGCGACGCGTCCCACTCCCAGCATATTCGCCGCGAGACGCATGTTGACCTTGCGATCGAGGTGAATTTTCAGCACGTCCTGGAACGATCGCACCATGATCTTTTCCAGTTTGGCGTTGACGTCATTCTCTTCCCAGAACAGGTGATTCTCGTCCTGCACCCATTCGAAATAGGAAACCGTTACGCCTCCGGCGTTGCACAGAATGTCGGGGATCAGGAAGATGCCCATGTGGTCGAAAATGCGGTCGGCTTCCGGCGTCACCGGGCCATTGGCGGCTTCCGCCACCACCCGGGCGCGAACGGCGTTCGCGTTGGCTTCCGTGATCGCGTTTTCAAGCGCCGCTGGAATCAGCACTTCACACTGGAGCGCGAGCAGTTCGTCCGGCTGGATGCGATCGGCGCCGGGGAATCCGGTCACCGATCCCGTCTCGTTCTTGAACTTCACCACGGCCGGAATATCCAGACCCTTGGCGTTGAAGATGCAGCCGCGCGTGTCGCTCACCGCGATGACTTTCGCGCCCGCTTCATGGAACAACTTGGCGGCGATCGAGCCGGCGTTGCCGAACCCCTGGATCGCCACCCGCGCGCCCGCGAGCGGGATTTTCAAATGCTCCAGGCTTCCCCGCGTGGTATAGAAGCATCCGCGCGCAGTAGCCTCGTTGCGGCCAAGCGATCCGCCCAGCCCGATCGGCTTGCCGGTGACGACTCCCGTAACCGGGTAGCCCATATTCATGCTGTAGGTGTCCATGATCCAGGCCATGATCTGAGGCGTGGTGTAGACATCCGGCGCGGGAATGTCTTTCTCCGGGCCGATAATGGGCAGGATGGCGCTGGCGTAGCGGCGCGTCAGCCGCTCCAGTTCGCCCATCGACAGTTCTTTGGGGTTGCAGGTCACCCCGCCTTTTCCGCCGCCGTAGGGAATGTTCACCACGGCGCACTTCCACGTCATCCACGTGGCCAGCGCTTTGACTTCGTCGACGGTGACGTTCGGATGGTAGCGGATGCCTCCTTTGGCGGGTCCGCGCTGCGTGCTGTGCTGCACGCGGTAGCCTTCAAAACGAACGATCCGGCCCGTATCCATGCGGACCGGGATGCTCACCGTGAGGATCCGCTCCGGGTACTTGATCATGGCCCGGATGTTCTCTTCGAGCTCCAGCGCGTTGGCGGCCAGATCGAAATTCTCTAATGCGACTTCGTATGGATTTTTTTCAGCTTTTGCGGTTGCTAACATGGTCAACCTCTTCGTGGAAGATTTCGGACGTGGAAATCCTTCACACAATGTAGTCCCGATCAGAACACCACGTCAAGCGGCGATATCGACGATCAGGAAACTCAGTTACACTGATCTTCATTATGAAACGAGCGTGGCTGTTTCTGATCGTGTTTCCGCTGATCGCCGCCGATCCCTCCATAGACCCTGGATTTGACCGGCTGCAAAGCGAAATCGCACGTCTTTCCAAAATCACCGATGGCGTTGTCGGGGTGAGCGCCTTGCATGTCGAATCGGGCCGCCGCGTCAAGCTGGACTCCACCGATCGCTTTCCGATGGCAAGCACTTTTAAGGTTCCGGTGGCGGTGCAGTTGTTGAGCCGCGTGGATCGCGGCGAAATCACGCTCGACCAGATGATCGCGATTGAACCGCACGATCTACACCCGGGCAGCGGCACCCTTACTCCTCTGTTCAACAAACCGGGCGTCATGTTGAGCGTCCGCAACATCATGGAATTGATGCTGCTGATCAGCGACAATTCGGCAGCGGACATTTCGCTGCGCCTGGCCGGCGGCCCCGATGCGGTCACCGCGAAAATGCATGAACTGGGCATCGAGGGGATCAATGTCAGCCGGTCGACCGCGTATCTGATCTCCGATTGGAACGGCGCCACGCTGCCGCAGGAATCTGACTGGACCCCGGACGTGTTTCGGTCTGCAAACCGGGCCGTGCCTAAAGACGCCCGCGCCGCGGCGCACGATCGCTTCAATCAGGACCCGCGCGACACGGCCCAGCCCGATGCGATGGAAGCGCTGCTCGAAAAAATCTACTCGCGGAAATTGTTCAAGCCCGAAACCGCGGATCTGCTGCTCGATATCATGAGCCGCTGCAAGACGGGGCAGGCCCGCATCAAGGGAATGCTTCCGCCGGACACGCCGGTGGCGCACAAAACCGGATCGCTGGGCGGCGCGATCGACGATGTGGGCATCATCACGCTGCCGGGTGATGCGGGGCACGTCGTCCTCGCCGTGTTCGTCAAGCAAGGTTCAAAAGAGGACGTGAGCGAACGCGCCATCGCGCAGATCTCGCGCGCGATTTACGATTATTTTCTATTTTCGGCGAAGAAGGACCAGTAGATTCGCGACAATTCGATCCATCGCGGCAACCGGCATCGATGCCGGTCCTCGCGTTCACAGGGCCCTCGTGGAACTCGAAGGAGTAATTTCAACGTGATCGCATCCATCAATCCGTTCAACGGAACGACGGTCCAAGTGTTCGACCCGGCATCGAACGAGGAAATCGAGCGGCGTCTGGATCGATCTCATGAGGCGTTTCGCGCGTACCGCTGCTCGCCATTCACGGAACGCGCGACGAAACTGCTGCGAGCTGCGGAAATCCTCGAATCCGACCAGCGTCAGTTCGCCTGCCTCATGACCATTGAAATGGGGAAGACCATTTCGGCTGCCGAAGCTGAGGTCAGAAAATGTGCGTGGGTGTGCCGTTATTACGCCGAGAACGGCGAACGGGCGCTTGCCGAAGAGGATATCGCAACCGACGCTTCACGCAGTTTCATCCGCTACGAGCCGCTGGGGCCCGTTCTCGCCGTCATGCCCTGGAACTTTCCCTTCTGGCAGGTTTTCAGGTTTGCGGCTCCGGCGCTGATGGCGGGCAACACCGCGTTGCTCAAGCACGCATCCAACGTGCCGCAATGCGCTCTGGCGATCGAAGAAATTTTTCATCGCGCGGGATTTCCGGAAGGAGCTTTTCAAACGCTGCTGATCGAGGCCGCACAGGTCGCGGATGTGATTGCCGACGATCGGGTCGCCGCGGTCACATTGACCGGAAGCGAGCCGGCAGGCCGATCGGTTGCCAGTTATGCGGGGCGCCACATCAAGAAAACGGTGTTGGAATTGGGCGGCAGTGATCCGTTCATTATCATGCCGAGCGCCGATCTCACCCAGGCCGTCACGACCGCGGTTCGCGCGCGTGTGATTAACAATGGTCAGTCGTGCATTGCGGCCAAGCGATTCATCATCGCCGACTCGATTTATCCATCCGTCGAGCAGCAATTCGTTGAGCAGCTCCGAACCCTGAAGATCGGCGATCCGATGGATCCGTCCACTGAGCTCGGCCCGCTTGCGACGGCCCAGATCCTTCAGGAGTTGGAAGCGCAGGTCCAGCGGGCTGTATCCGCCGGCGCCAGAATTCTGACCGGAGGCAAGCGAGTTGCCGGGACGGCGTTCACGTATCAACCGACTGCTCTTGCCGATTTGCCGCGATCCTCGGATGTATACCGCGAGGAATTCTTTGGTCCCGTCGCCTTGCTTTTCCGGGCACGCGACGCCGAACACGCGATTGAGATCGCGAACGATTCTCCATTTGGCCTGGGGGCGAGCGTCTGGACTCAGGATGCCGTCGAACAGCAGAGGTTTATCGAGAGAATTCAAACCGGCCAGGTTTTTATCAACGCGATGGTCGCTTCCGACCCGCGGCTGCCGTTCGGAGGCGTAAAGAAATCGGGCTACGGACGTGAGCTCGGGGTCGTGGGAATTCGCGAATTTGTGAATATCAAGACCATTTGGGTGAAATAGGCTCACGAGCGACTGGGCGGGCTTTTGGGGCGTGTCGGAACAGCATTAAAATCTGATGGAAAAGAGCAAATTATATGAACCGTTTCCTCTTATTTGTGGCTTGCATAGTGGCTTCGGGCGGCATGGCTGCGGCGCAGGACCAACCAACCGTGCTGCGGGTGAGCACCCTCTTAGATGGCAAAGGTCACGTTCTGCACGATACCGCGATCGTCATTGAAACCGGCAAGATCGTTCGGCTCGATCCCCATGCCAGAGGCCGGGTGTATGACCTGCGGGGACTAACGGTGATGCCGGGCTGGATCGATTGTCATGTTCACATCAGTTGGCATTTCGGCCCTGACGGCAAGAACGCCGGGCAGGGCGTCGCCAGGAACGAATCGCCCGAGCAGGCGTTCCTGGAGATCGCGGGGAACGCCTGGGACACGCTCATGGGCGGGTTCACGACCGTGCAAAGCGTGGGGGCGGAAGCGGACGCGCCGCTGCGCGATGCCATCCATCACGGAGAGATTCCCGGGCCGCGGATTCTGACCGCCATCCGCCCTCTCAGCGGCGGAGGCCGGGTGAACAGAACGCCGGAGGAGATTCGGGCGTACGTTGATCAGGACAAAGCGATGGGCGCGGACTTGATCAAGATTTTCGCGTCGGAGAGTATCCGTACGGGAGGCAAGCCCACCCTCACGCAAGACCAGCTTAACGCCGCATGCGACGAGGCTCACAAAGACGGTTTGCGAACTCTGGTTCATGCCTACGGCGATGCGGTGCGGATGTCGGTCTTGGCCGGCTGCACCGAAGTAGAGCACGGCATGCTCATGGACTTGGCCGATTTGAAGCTTATGGCCGAGCACGGAACCTATTTCGATCCCCAGGCGGGCCTGGTGCAAAATAACTATTTCGACCACGCCAAAGAGTATCTCGGTACGCCCGGCTATACCGAAGAGGGCTTCGATGCGATGAGGAAGGTTTTGCCGAGCGATGTCGCGATGATCAAGCAAGCGCTCGCCACGCCGGGGCTGAAGGTGGTTTTCGGAACGGATGCCGTAGCCGGCGCTCATGGTCATAACGCCGAAGAATTCATTTATCGGGTACAGCAAGCGGGCGAGGATCCGATGCGGGCATTGGTTTCCGCCAGCTCGCTCGCAGCCGAGTCGATGAATCTCGAAAACCAGATCGGTTCCATTGCTTCCGGCATGCAGGCCGACATCATCGCTGTGGACGGCAACCCGCTTACAGACATCACCGCCGTGCGGCGCGTCGTGTTCGTGATGAGGAGCGGCACGATTTACAAGAATACGGTCAACCAGCGGGGACGCTAGCCAATATCGATCTGGACAATGTTGGTCGGCTGGCCGTCAATTAGGAGGAAGACGTTCACCTGACCGCTTCCTCCCAACGTCGAAGGAAGCGCGAGATTCACCTAGTCGAAGCCCTGGTAGGTCGGTTGTGAACCCGCATACAGCACGGGAACATTTATGCCGTTTATGTTCGCAGTGACATTTGAAAGCGAGCTGCGATTGCGGATACCGGTTCCGTAAAGCACCAGCGTTACGCTCAAGTTCGCGCCGAGGGGAATCGGCGTGAGTTGGCAAGTGGAAGCGGTGCAAGTGAAGACGGGCAGAACGGATTGAACTCCGTTGGCCGTCTGGATCGCGTAAGCCGCCGCAATGCCGGGACCTTCGCCGGTGATATCGAACAGTGCGGGGGCGGTGGATTGAATCAATCCAGTAGTTGTGAGCGCACTGCCGCTGACGGGCGTGATGGTAAACTGCGCAACGCCGGGAGCGGTTCCGTCGGGAACCACGAAGTTGATCTGTGCGGGCGAAACGTACATGAGCGGCGCGGGACGCGCGACACCCGAAGAGTCGGTAACAGTCAGCATGACTCCTCCGAGCGAGGTCGGCGGAGGCTGCGTGTTCGCGACCTCGGTGGTGGTTGCGCGATTTGCGCCGTAAATGGATGCCATCGAATCCGGCGCGATGGCTCCGGTGGGCGCGGCTGAGGATTGCACTTCGACGGCCGGAATCACTCCGTAGTAACGCGCCATCCAGTACGGCAGGATGTAATCGATCGCCGCCGTTTCGATGATCCCGCTGCCGCCTCCGCTCAACTGAAACCGGCTTTCCTCCCAGAGATATTCATCGGGCGGGCGAAGGACGACGGGGATCGGCGAGCAGGCCCGTGCTCCGCAGACAGGGACCACGTTGTGAAGATTCATGGGATTATCGCGGCGATACCGCTGCAGCCACTGATTGATTAAAGTAGCGGCTTCTGCGTCGCGGGCGGCGTTGGGTCCGTTGAGCGCGCGGTCGATCATGTCGAAAATCGCGTTCTCGTGACCGGAAGTCGCGCCGCAGAGGGTACGTGAATGGCTTGAATATTGGCCGAGATCGCGAGAGCGTCGGCTTCCGTGGCGCGGACGGGGAAAGCGGCGATGATGAGCGTCGCGACCCGGACGAGAGTACTGCGCATTTGTGTAAAGATGCGTGGGGCGGAAGAATCGTTCCATTGCTCACGGGCTGGTATGGGCGGGCGAGAGCGTGTGATACGATAGCCGAAGCGCCGCAAGCACCGCAATGAATCGAGTCAGCCCGGATTCTGCGATTAGTCCCGACCGTGAAGATGACTCGGTTGGCGCCCCGTCGACACAAGCCTACGACGATTTCCTTGCGCTGGTAAAACGCCGGCACACATGCCGTGGTTTCAAGCCGGATCCGATACCTGAAGGGTACATCGAAAAGATCCTGGAAACGGCGCGATGGTCCATGTCTGGCGCGAACTGCCAACCGTGGGAGTTCGTTGTGGTGCGCGACAAAGATAAGATCGCGCAGCTCTATCACGCGTATCAGGAAAACATCAACGAGCTGAACTTCTGGCTGGAGCAGCGATTCCCCTGGGAACTCCGCCATCCTGGCTTCCGGATCGAAGGGGACGTGGAAGAGCAGCTGCGTCAGCTCCAATCCCGTCCCGGCTGGTCAGTTGCGCCGGCGCTCTTTGTCGTGCTGGGCGACGGACGGCGACAGTTGGCCTCGGTCTCCGGCGCGAGCACGCCCGGCCGCCATCAGTCGCATTTAACCGACGCGTTGTCGAACGCGTCGACTGTGATTCACCTGGCGGCTGCTTCGCTTGGACTCGCTTCTCAGTGGGTGTCGATCCACATTCCAGAACCTTTCATGCGCCTCCTGGATATCCCGCCGCTGCTTTCTCTGCATAGCATCATTCCGATCGGCTATCCGCGGCAGCAGCCGCTGGGGGGCAGTTGGCGGCGCAGGCTGAATGAGATCGTTCATTACGACCGCTACGACCAGTCGAAGATGATGACCACGCAGGACGTTCTGAAGTATCTCTACAAGCTCCGCGATGCGACTATACGAGCGTACGTGCGGTCGCGTGGAGAAAAATCCGTGCCGACCCGGCCCGGAGAGTGAACCGGATGCGCAGAATGACAGACGTCGCCAGTGTGCTGTTCGGCGTGCTTGCGCTCGTCTCATGCAGCCGGTCCTCGGATTCCAATCCCTCTTCAGGACTTGAAAAGCCGGTGCTCCATGTCGGCCTGGTTTCCACGACGGCGACCTATCTGCCGCTTTACATGGCGGTCGATAAAGGTATGTTCGCCCGCGAAGGCCTGCAAGTAAACCTGTTGACCTTTCGCGGCGGATCGGACCTGATCAAGGCTCTGGTAGCCGGCTCGGTGGACGTTGGTGTCGTCTCTTTGTGGGAGGTCAGCGGCGCGATCAGTGCAGGACAACCGTTGAAGGCTTTCTACGGAGGCTTTAACGTTCCAGCCTTCGATTGGTATGCCGTGCCATCGATCAAGACGATCGCGGATGTTAAGGGCAAGCGGATCGGAGTCACGCAGTATGGTTCCTCGACGGACTTCCTGACGCGATACGCGTTGCTTTCGAACGGGATCGACCCCGTCAAGGATGTTCAGATTATCCAAGGCGGCGATTCTCCGACGCGCCTGGCCGCGATGCAGGCGAATCAGATCGACGTCAACATCTTCGCCGCACCGGATACCTTCATCGCCGCCACGAAGGGCTACCACCCGATTTTGCGGCAAAGCGATCTCGCGCCGGATTATCCTTATCACGTGTTCACGACCAGCGAATCTTTCCTCTCGAGGTACCCGAAAACGCTGAAAGCGCTTCTGCGTGGGCACGTTCAGGGCGTTCGTCTCGCGAAGCAGAACCGGGAAATGGCGCTACAAGTTTTGGGCGCTCATATTCAAATGGATCCCCAATATCTGGGACCCACCTACGACTCCTTCATTAATTACCTGTTCGAAGATGGCCGCCTCCCAAGCGCGAAAGGACTGCAGGCGTTCTTCGAGATGGGCATGAAGGCGGGCCGGTTCGAAGCTCCGTGGCCGCCGCAGAAATATCTGGTTCGGGATTTCCTCGACACTTACGATCAATGGAAGCCAGCATCGTAATCCGGGCGCCGCATATTCAAATCGCCGGCGTAACCATTGCATACGAAAAGCCGGATCAAGCGGGTACTTTCGTCGCGCTGTCGGGGATTGATCTCGATGTGGAACACGGCACATTCGTAACTATTGTCGGTCCGAGCGGTTGCGGCAAAAGCAGTCTGCTGCTGACGATCGCTGGGCTGATTCAGCCCGCTTCGGGCAAGGTCTTCTTGAATGGAAAATGCGTGACCGGGCCAAGCCGCGATCGCGCAATGGTGTTTCAGGATTTCGCGTTGCTTCCCTGGCGTACCGTGCTCGAAAATGTGCGCTTCAGCCTGGAATTACAGCGTTGGGCCGGCGAGGATCTGAACGACCGCGCCCGCCGGTTCGTCACCCTGGTGGGCCTGTCAGGATTCGAGCAGTATCGCCCGCATCAGTTGTCGGGCGGGATGCGGCAGCGAGTCGGTATCGCGCGCGCTTTGGCGGTTGATCCTGAAATCCTCCTGCTGGACGAGCCGTTTGGCGCGCTGGACGCGCAGACCCGGGAAGCGATGGGCAATGAGCTTCTGCGAATCTGGGAACAGGACAAGAAGACGGCGCTATTCGTCACGCACAGCATCGATGAAGCGATCTTCCTGGGCGATCGCGTGGTGGTGATGAGCCCGAGCCCGGGCAAAATCGTCGATATGATTCCGATCGAGCTTCCGCGCCCCCGCACCATCGAAATGATGGACAGCGAGCGATACGTCGACTACCGGCGCCGCATTCGCGTTCATCTGATGGGCGGAATCGAGCGGGAACGGGCGGTGATCGCGCCGCATGGTTAACACGATGCGCAGCCGCGGATTTGTTTCCACAGTGGCGATCCTCGTATTTCTCGCCGCATGGGAGATCGCGCCGCGCCTTCACCTAGTGGAGGGCTTCTACACAAGCCAACCCAGCCACGTGCTCACGGCAAGTTGGGAAATTCTGCGGACCCCGAGTTTCGTTAAAGATGTTTCGGTCAGCCTGGAGGAGTTCGTACTCGGATTGGCGTTGGCTGTTGTGGTGGGCGTGCCGATCGGGCTGCTGCTGGGTACTTTTCAGACCTTGCGCTACCTGGTGGATCCTCCCATCATGGCGCTGTATGCAACGCCCCAGCTCGCGCTGATTCCGATTTATGTGCTGTGGCTCGGCATCGGAATGTCGTCCAAAGTCGCGGTGGTATTTGTGGTCGCAGTAATCCCGGTGATCGTGAACAGCATCGCAGGCGTTCGCCAGGTGGATCCTTCCCTGGTCCTGGTGGCACGCTCCTTCTGCGCGAGACAGCACGACGTTTTCCGAAAAGTGATTCTGCCGGCGTCGCTGCCGTCGGTGATGATCGGAATCCGGCTCGGCATGAGCCGCGGCATTCTGGGCGTGGTGGTCGCGGAAATGTACGTCTCCCAAGACGGCGTCGGCAACCAGATTCTGAAGCTCGGCTCCGCGTTTCGGGTAGACCATTTGCTGTTCTACGTTCTGTTGGTCTCCGCCTTCGGGTTTGCAGCCACGTCGCTGGTGCGAAAATTTGAGGAACATTTCGAAGGGGGAAGATGAGGAACTCGCGTACTTTGCTCGGTGTCGTGTCGTTCGCCATGATTCTGGTTGCATGGGAAGCAGCGGTGCGTATGGGATGGCTCAACCCGTTCTTCACGTCGCGGCCATCCCTGATTTTCGCGGCGCTTGTCACGGAAGCGAAGTCGGGAGAATTGTTCCACAACCTCCACGTGAGTCTGGGCGAATTTGCAGTAGGCTTCGGCGCGTCAGTGCTGGCGGGTTTGTTCCTGGGCGTGCTCGCCGGATGGAATCGGATTGTCGAGTATGCGCTCGATCCTTTTATCTGGTTCCTCTATTCAGCTCCGCTGATCGCCTTTTACCCGATCTTTGTGATCTGGTTCGGCCTGGGGACGTACACCGTGATTGCGATATCCTTCCTGTTGGCGTTCCCTCCGGTCATGGTCAACACTATTGCAGGGATCAAGAGCGTTAATCCCGCGATGCTGTTGGCTGCGCGATCGTTCTGCGCGCGTCCGCGCGATGTGTTGTGGAAGGTCGCCCTGCCGGCTTCTGTCCCGATGATCGTGGCCGGACTGCGGCTGGGCTTGGGACGCGCGCTCACCGGCGTGATTATCGGCGAATTGTTTGCGTCGAGCGCGGGATTGGGCTATAGCATCGCCTACAATGGACAACTCTTGAAGACCACGGATATGTTCGTGTCCCTGATGGTAATCGCGATTCTCGGTGTCGCCGGTACGCAGAGTCTGAGCTTGCTCGAAGCCCACTTGGACTTCTGGCGCGCGGGTCCGGGTCTCTAAATCGGATGGCGCTTACCGTGGCGGTGGACATTGGCGGCACCTTTACCGATCTGTTGGGCTATGACGATTCGACCGGGCGCCTGGTGAGCGCGAAAAGTCCCAGCACGCCGGCCGAATTAGCCCGTGGAATCCGGAATTGCCTCGAAAAAATTCAGCAACCTGGGGGAGGAATCCGGACTTTCGTCCACGGCTCGACCGTCGCGATTAACACCGTGGTGGAGCAAACCGGCGCGCGTACCGCGTTAGTCGTGACGCGCGGCACTCGCGACGTTTACAAAATCGGACGCGGAAATCGCCCCGAGGCCTATAACATCTGGTTCAAGCGCCCTGCTCCGTTGGTCCCGCGGCATCTCACATTTGAGGTGAACGAACGGGTCGGCGCGGATGGCCGGGTGATCGCCACCTTCGACGAGGAACAGGCGCGATCGGTTGCGGCTCGGGTCGCGGAATCGGGCGTCGAAGCGGCCGCCGTGTGTTTTCTCCATTCCTGGAATCATCCAGCGCATGAACAACGCATGGGCGAAGTATTATCGCCGTGCGTTCCGAACAGCTTCGTTTCTCTGTCGCACGAAATCCTGCGCGAGTATGGCGAGTATGAACGCATCTCGACCACGGTCCTCAACGCCTACATCGGACCCAAAGTACGCGCCTATCTGGAAGGCCTCGAATGTCTGTTGAACAGTCAGGGATTTCATGGCGATCTTCTGATCATGCAATCGAACGGCGGCGTCATGTCGCCCTCTACCGCCAAAGTACTTCCTGTGGCGATGCTCGAGTCCGGGCCGGTCGGCGGATTCATCGCGGCAGCACGAGTCGGGCGGCGGCTCGGCTACGAGAATGTGATCGGATTCGACATGGGCGGCACCACTGCCAAAACCAATTTGATCCGGGATGGCGAGCCCACCGTGTCCCACGGCTATCACATCGGCGGCTATGTCGAAGGACATCCGATGATGCTGCCGGTGGTGGATACGGTCGAAGTCGGCTCCGGCGGCGGGAGTCTGGCCCGAGTGGATGAAGTGGGCTCGCTGCGAGTCGGGCCGCAAAGCGCCGGCGCCGAACCCGGCCCCGTGTGTTATGGAAGAGGCGGAAACAGACCCACAGTCACCGACGCGAACCTGGTGCTTGGACGCCTGGAGCCGAACCATTTCCTCGGCGGCGAGATGAGGCTGGATCTAGAAGCCGCACGCGCGGCGATCCGCGATCACATTGCCGAGCCTCTCGGTTTATCCGAAATCGACGCGGCCCTGGCGATCGTGAAAATCGCGGTCCATAGTATGTCGCTCGCGGTCCGTCAGGTGTCGGTGGAGCGAGGCTACGATCCGCGCGACTTCGCCATGGTCGCGTTCGGAGGCGCGGGACCGCTGCATGCAGCGGAAGTCGCGCGCTCGCTGCATATTCCGAGCATCATCGTTCCCAATTTTCCCGGCCAATTCTCGGCGGCTGGCATGTTGATGGCGGACTTGCGGCACGATTATGTCCGTACTTATTACAAGCCGCTCGACCGGGCTGATTTCCATGTGCTCCGCGAGATCGCGCGGGAACTCGAATCGGATGCTGCCAAGCGGTTGGGCCGGAATTCCGCTGCAACGTTCCGGCATTTCATGGAAGTTCGTTATTCCGGACAGGATTTCTCGATTCCGATTCCTGTTGAGCCGGAGATGTTCGATGTGGGCTATGCGGAGACCATCCGGTCGAGCTTCAATCAGATCCATCAGCGGCAATTCGGATATCACGACGCCTTGCAGCCGCTCGAACTGGTGAGCGTCCGTTTGGCGGCGATCGGCGCACGCGAAATCCAGGAGCCGGCGATATCGCCGCCTTCCGGAAACACCACCGAGCCAACCGATGTACGGCGCGTGTTTCTCGACTCGGCGATGGATTGCCCGGTATACGATCGAGAACGCCTCACGGCCGGCGCCAGTGTCTCGGGTCCGGCAATTATCCAGGAATACGCCAGCACGACGGTCCTGTTTCCCGGCGATCGAGCTTCGGTTGCACGATCCGGCGAGTTACTGATTCATCTGCGAGAGGCCTCAGCATGAGTGAACTGGATATTGTGACCCTGGAAGTCATCCGTAACGCGCTTCCGGCGATCGCCAATGAGATGTCGTTCGTGCTCCAGCGGACTTCGTACAACATGATGATTTACGAGGTCCGGGATTACTGTTGCGGGTTGGTGGACACAGCAGGACGCCTTCTTTCGCAAAACACCGGCGGTGTGTCGCACTTCGTCGCCGATCTGGGAGTGGTGATTCAGGACGGCGTCCGGCGCTTCGGCCGGGACGGATTCTGCCGAGGCGATGTCATCATCACCAATCACCAGCGTGTCGCGGGCCAACACCTGAACAACATCATGATTTACACTCCGTGCTTCGCGGAGCGCGAGTTGGTTGGCTTTGCGGTCACGCGCGCCCATTGGATCGACGTCGGCGGCGTCAGCACGGGATTCGGCGCCGGCAACAATGCCATCGATCCGTGGATCGAAGGGTTGCAACTGGATCAGATCAAGCTGTATGAAGCTGGCGAGCTGGACGAAAAGGTGTGGCGGATCATCCGCGACAACATCCGTTTCCCTGAATCGTCCTTTGGAGATCTGAAGTCACAGATCGCGGCCTGCCGTCTGGCCGAGCGCAGGGTCGAAGAACTTCTGGATCGTTACCACCGCGAAGTGTTTGAACATGCCGTGGAGCGGATTCTTGATCAAACCGAAGCCCGATGCCGCGCCGCGGTTGCGCCACTTCCGGACGGGGTATACGAGACCGAATCTCTGTTCGGCGGCCACTCTCTCGATAACGATGAACCCGTGCGCATTCACGCCAAGGTCACGATCCGCGGAAGCGATATGGAGATCGATTTGACGCGCTGTTCGCTCCAGCGCCGGCAGCCGGTGAATGCCCGCACTCTGGCCGCGCCGTTGATCGCGTATAAAGCCATCACCATGCCGAACGATCCGGTCAACGAAGGAGCATTCCGCGCGCTGACGGTGAAGATTCAGGAAGGCAATTACATGATGGCGAAGTATCCGGCGCCCATGGCAAGCTGGGGCCGGACTCTTCCTACCGTCGTCGACACGATTCTCAGTGCGCTCGCGCCCATTATGCCCGATAAGATTCCGGCCGCACATCTGGGAGTATTGGGCGGAACGGTAGTATTCTTCGGCGAGGACCCCGTGATAGGGAAGCGCTTCGTGACGCAGAGTATTGAAGGAGGCGGGTGGGGCGGCCGCCCATGCGAAGACGGAGAATCCGGCGCGGTTTCTGTCTGCCAGGGCGATGTTCGCAATGCGCCCATCGAGAAGATGGAACTGCGTTGGCCGATCCTGATCGAGCGGCGCGAGTTGCGTTGCGATTCCGGCGGGCCCGGCCGGTACCGTGGTGGATTGGGAATCGAGATCCAGGTGAAGGGACTTGTGGATGGTTATTGGTCGCTGGCCGATACAGGCCGCCACCATTTCCCGCCGTCGGGAGCCAATGGTGGTGAGCCCGGAAAGCCGTCCGACAGCCTTGCGCGCCTGCCCGGAAAATCAAGTTTCGAACACGTCGATCTGATCCGGCACGAAGTGCCTGCCGGAACCGAAGCGATCATCGCGACGGCGGGCGGCGGCGGTTGGGGCGACCCTTTTTCCCGCGATCCAAAGAAGGTTCGCTGGGATGTTCTCGAAGGCTACGTGTCTCTCGAGGCCGCCAAGGACAGCTATGGCGTCGTTTTTCATCCGGGCACACTGGACGTCGATCTCGCGGCAACCGATAGTCTCCGCTCCGCGAAATGACTACGCTCGCCGTGCTCGCTGAATTCGTCCAGAGCGGTGAGCTCGACGATTTGCCGTCTGCGCGATTCGAGCTTTTAAAACTCCACCTGGCCGACACCCTTGGCGCCGCGGCCGCGATGCAGAAAACGCCCGGCGACCTCGTGTCCACGGTCGCAGCGATTCGCTCCAGCGAAATCGACGATATTCATCTCGCGTCCTGCACGACTCCAGGCTCAGTCATCGTGCCAACCTGCCTCGCGTTGAATTTACCCACGGTGAGAGCCTTCTTCGCGGCCATGGTGGCGGGGTATGAGCTACTGATCCGTCTGGGCCGCGCGATCCATGGTCCGGCTGTTCTCCGGAAACGCGTCTGGCCCACCTATTTTGCCGCTCCATTAGGCAGCGCGGCGGCAGCTTCCCGGGCCTTCGGCTTGAGCGTTCAGAAAACGGCAGGCGCTTTGTCCACCGCCCTTACTTTGTGTGTCGGGACTTCATCCCCCGCACGCTCTTCCGGCGCGTCAAGTTGGCTGACACTCGGAGCCGCCGCGGCGAACGGCGTTCTGGCCGCGACGGCTGCACGCGACGGACTCGTGGGACCGGATGATCTGCTCGAAACCCACCTGGGCCGCATCGCCGGCGTTCGAATTTCACGAAAGCTTCTGCTCGTAGACCTAGGCCGCGCGTATTTGTTGGACGAGGTCGGAATGAAACCATTCCCGACCGCGCGTCAAGGCCTCGCCGCGATTGAGGCATGCCGTGAACTCGTCTACTCGGAGGCGATTGATGTCGCGTCCATCCAGGAAATCGTGGTGGAAGTACCGGAATCCCAGCGTTGGGTCATCGACCATCCTGAGCTTCCGCAGGACCGCATGGCGTCGATTGTCAGCGTGCAGTATCAAATCGCGTTGGCCCTGCTCGAGCCAGCGTGTTGTAGCGACATTCGACGATCGCACCCGCTGTTGAACGACCGGATTCGCGCGCTGATGGCGAAAGTGATTGTTCGTCGGGCGAAAGCGCTCGAAGGGAATTATCCTGCAATCTGGGCGGCCCAAGTAATGATTAATGTCAAAGGACGGCGATTGCGGCGCACCCTCCTCCATCCGCGCGGCGATGACAATAACCCGCTCGGATGGACCGATCTCGCCCGGAAATACAACGGACTGGCTGTTTTAAATAAGGTAAAGCGCCTCGATAAAGGTGAGACCGCCATGCCCAAATTACGGGAGGTCGGCCATTAGGAAGTTACAGGAAGCAGTTCGCCTCATCAGGCAACG
>Ga0335077_10004417_pt1 | contig 17147 bp, 14 predicted proteins | sample Lox_Sample_31_FD_207151 | JGI IMG/M metagenome (GOLD analysis project Ga0335077, IMG submission 207151) | Soil microbial communities from Loxahatchee National Wildlife Refuge, Florida, United States - Lox_Sample_3.1 | ecosystem: Environmental > Terrestrial > Soil > Wetlands | place: USA...
TCCTGCTATTCATGTTAGTGACATGCTGTTTCTGTTGCCTGCTGCTCGTGCCGTACCTCGGCGCGGTGATCCTGCTGCCGGTGCTGATCTTCAAACGGGCGTACCCGCTCTATTATTTCGCGCAGTATGGGCCGCAATACGATGTGTTCCCGCCGCCCGCCGCCCCGCCCGTGGCCGGCACGTCACCTTTGCCCGTTTAGGCAACGATTTCACGGTTGCCAAAAGGTCGCGAGCGCAATATACTCAATCCGGCAATGGAGTTTGCCTTCCCGCGACGGGAAAACCGCGTGACTGTCTCAGTGCTGATGACTCCTACGAATGAGCCGGCATTCGCAGGAGTTTTTTATGCACGAGAACATCTGGTATATCGCAGCTATCTGGATGGGACTGGCTTTCCTTGCCAGCTTGATTTCCATCCGGATCGGCATTTCCGTAGCGCTCATTGAAATTCTGGTGGGCGTGGCGGCGGGTAACATTCACTTCAACGGCGGCGAGCATATTCTGCAAACGACGGACTGGACAAACTTCCTGGCCATGCTGGGCAGCGGTGTGCTCACGTTCCTAGCCGGCGCGGAAATTGACCCGGTCTCGTTGCGCGCCAACCTCCGGGCCAGTCTGACCATCGGGGTCCTGTCCTTTTTGCTACCGTTCCTGGCGGTATGGGCATTCGTGGAATTCGTGCTGGGCTGGCCGCTGCACCAGGCGCAAGTCGCCGGCATCGCGCTGTCGACGACCTCGGTCGCCGTCGTCTATGCCGTGATGATCGAAGGCGGGTTTGGCGAAACACCGATGGGCAAAACCATTCTGGCGGCGTGTTTCATCACCGACCTCGGCACCGTTCTCGCGCTCGGGACACTTTTTGCCGATTTCAATCTCTGGTTGCTCGTGTTTGTCGTGGTCACCACAGTCATGCTCTGGCTCATGCCCGGCTTGACCCGGTTCATCATTGCCAGGCTCGGCGCGAAGCGCGTCAGTGAGCCGGAGGTGAAATTCATCCTCCTCGTGTTGTTTTTTCTCGGCGGCCTTGCCACCACGGCGAAAAGTGAAGCGGTGTTGCCCGCTTATCTCGTTGGCCTGGTCATCGCCGGCGTCTTTTTGCGCGACAAAACGCTCGTCCACCGGATGCGCAGCATTGCCTTCACCATTTTCACGCCGTTTTATTTCATCAAAGCCGGCCTTTTCGTTTCACTGCCCGCTCTGTGGGCCTCCCTGAGCCTCATCGCCATTTTGCTGTTGATAAAAATGGTCACGAAATACATTGGGGTCTGGCCTTTCACCAGGGTCTTTCACATGCGCAATCGCGAAGCGAATTACACCACGCTGCTGATGGCTACCGGGTTGACGTTCGGCACCATTTCCTCTTTGTACGGTCTGCAAAATCATATCATTGACCAGTCGCAATATACGATCCTCGTAACGGTGGTGATTCTGAGCGCCTTCGTGCCGACGCTGATCGCGCAAAAATTCTTTCAGCCCACGATTGAAACCATGATCGAATGGGGGCGAATTTACAGCGAAAAAATCGACGGGAAGAAATGAGGCCGCATCCAGGCGGTTCAGCGATTCAACCATTCAACCATTCAACGAAAATTATGTTCAAGAAAATCCTGGTTGGTTATGACGGTTCCAAAGGAGGCACGGCTGCCCTTCGCCAGGCCGCTGCCTTTGCCCGCGAATCCAAGTCTGAGCTCACCGCCCTCTGGGTGCGCGAGCCGCTCCCGCGCCACTCCGATTTACCGGGTGAATACGAGGAGGAAGCCGAGGCCGCCGACGAATATTTCAAGGCGCGCCAGAAGGAAGTTCAGGACGTTGCCGCCCAACACGGCATCGCCATTCGTTGCGAAACCCGGCGCGGTCACGCCGCCAAAACCATCCTGAAACTTGCCGACGAAGGCGGCCACGACCTCATCGTGGTCGGGCACAGCGATCACTCGGAACTATGGGGCCGCCTGCTCGGTGACACTGCCGACCGCATCAGTGACCACGCCCGGTGCAGCGTATTGATCGTCAAAGGCTGACCCCGCCAGATGAAACCCGCGCTTCCTTTTGTCGGTCGAAAGGGGGAAGCCGCGCAACTCCGGCGGCTGCATGCGCAGCGCACACACGTTCTCATCCTCGGGCCGGAAGGCGTTGGCAAATCGGCGCTGATCGCGCATTTGCGCGGGACATTGCCGCTCGTCATTTGCGCCCGATCGCGAACCTTGACCGAAATCTGCAACCATTTCGAAACTGAATTAAACGCACCCGCGCCGCATTCGCGGCTCGTCCAAAGAAAGAACCGCCTGCTGAACGATCTGGCGGGAACCGGCTGGACGCTGGTTTTCGACAGTGTGGGTTGGACGACGCCCAAGGTCAGTTCGTTTCTCGAAAGCGCGATGCAGCGTGCGCCGGTCTGGATTTGCGCGCGGTCCGAATGCGCGCGGAGTATTGGACATTTCTGGCCGCTGCTGGCACGCTTTGAAAAAATCGAGCTGCGCCCGTTTCATTTTTCCGAAACGCGCGCGCTGCTGGCTGCCGCCGTTGCAACCGGTCAGGTCCCGCCGGCGGCCGCAACGTTCGCGCGACGATTGCACCGGCTTTCCGGCGGGTTGCCGTCAGCCCTGCGCGAACTCCTCGATCAATTCGCCGCCGGCCACTACGATTTGTCACGGCGCACCGGCAGGCAACTGCTCGAACTGGATCGGCGTATTAGAAATTTGTCCCCGGTGGTTGCATGAACCCCAAACTTCCGCTCAATGAACCGCAGGAACGGCGGCTGACCATCGTGCTCGCCCGGCTGGACGGCGCGCTGCGCGAGTTGCGCGACGACGTTTTGCAGCCGCCGGTAAATTCGGGGCTCACCCGTTACGAAGACCCGATTGACCCGGCTTTGGCCGAATCGCTCACGCAGGCAATCGCCCGCGCGCAAGTCCAGGTCGAGCAAATGGCGAGCGACCTTGATTTGCAGGCCGGCACGTATTCGGTTCTCCGCGCGCATTTGGCCGCGCTTGAATTGTTGAATATTGATCTCTACGCCTCGCGCGCAAAAGGATTGCGCGGCTACGGCGAAGTTGCGCCGGTCACAGCCGATTATCTCGAAGCCGGACTTGCCGAACTTGAAACCTCGCTGGAGGAAATCATCCGCACGTTGAGAAACAGTGAATCAAATCAAAATCGCCGTGACGCTTGAGCCATGATCGCGGCCGCCGACAGCCTGGACCGCATTGCCGCCGTTGCCAACGAATTGAAGCTGGCCCATCTCCAGCCGCAAATTGCCGCGTGCCGGAACCAACTTCACGCCGGCAATGGCATTGACGTGGCCGTGTTTGGCCGGTTCAAAGCCGGAAAGAGTTCGTTTCTGAATCACCTGACTGGACGCGACGTGCTCCCGATTGGGGTCGTGCCGCTCACCGCCGTCATCACGCGATTACGTTTCGGTCCCAAGGAACAAGCGAAGGTCTCCTTCCTCGACGGAGCCGCCAGGAAAATTCCACTTGACGAAATCCACTTTTACGTCGGTGAAAATGAGAATCCGGACAACCGGAAAAAAGTTGCGGCGGTCGAAGTTGAATTACCCGCCCTCGAGCCGTTCGCACCGCTGCGCTTCGTGGACACGCCGGGGCTGGGCAGCGCCTTCGCGCATAATACCGAGGCGGCGCTGGATTGGCTGCCCAATGTCGGGGCGGCGCTGGTGGCCATCAGTTCCGACGCGCCGCTGTCCGAGCGCGACCTGGCGTTGCTGGAGGAATTGCGCCGGCACACACCGAAGGTCGTTCTGCTGCTGACGAAGGCGGATTTGCTCACGGGACCGCAACGCGCCGAAGTGTTGGCGTTCGTCCGCGAGCAATGCCGCCGGAAATGGCAGGCAGAATTGCCGGTGTTCTTTTATTCAAACCGGCCGGCGCTGGAAAAATTCAAGGTCGAATTGAGCGAACAGTTGCTGGCTCCCCTGCTCCACCACCGCGCCGAAGCCGCCGGACAAATTCTCCGGCACAAGCTTGCGTCGCTGACGACGCGGACGCTCGATTACGCGCGGGTGGCGCTGGCCGCGGCGACGCAGGCGGAATCGGCGCGCGCCGCGCTGCGCGAAAAGCTGGCTGAGGAACGCCAGCAATTCGGTCTGTTCCGCGAGGAACTTCAACTGCTGTCGCGTCAGTGGTCAGCGGAGGCGCTGGACCAATCGCTGCTCAAATTAAAACCGCGGCAGGATGCCTTGCAGGAGCAAATCACGACCGAATTGCAGGCGCAGTTTCCCCAATGGCCGTCGCGCTTGCCGCCGCTGTTGCGTGCCTGGCGCGAATGGTTGCAGGCTTTTTTGGCGCGCGCACTTGCCGAAATTTCGCACTCGGAAAAAGCGATGTTTCTCGAACCGTTGCAACCCGCGGAGCAACACTTGAGACGAACACTCCAAGCCCTGCAACACCGGCTCGCCGGTTACGTCCAGGCGGCGCTCGGCGTTACGCTCACCCCGCACGACATCGTTCTTGAAATGCCCGAACCTTCCGCGCCGCCGATTGACATTGGCTACGTGGACGCGGCATTCAGCCTCATCAGCCCGGTGATTCCGATGAGCGTGTTCCGTCCGGCGATCGAGCGTTCGCTGTCAAGGAAATCGCGCTGGGAAACCGGGAAAAATCTTTCCCGCCTCGCCTCCAACTGGCGCGACCGCGTGGCCAAAGGCATCAACGACTTGACCCGGCAAGCCGAGCAACACGCGTTGGACGAACTGGCCGCGCTCGAACAAACAGTGGCGCAAACGCAATCCCATGCGCCGCGCCTTCGACAAATCATTGCGGACTTGGAAAATTGCGCGTTCACCGACACCATGCCGGACGTGAACGAGATGCTTCTACAGATTTCTTCGCTGTTGAAAGAGGGCGGCAGTGAAGCTGTTTGGGAACCGGTGTTGCGCGAAGTGCTCAAGCATTTTCATTCGGAGACCGGCACGATTCACCGGCTCGACGCGAAAAAACAATTGCTGCACCTGGTCGCGCAAGTTGGTCTGCCGCCGCAAATGCTTGAAGTGGTTAAAACCATTCCCGTCGGCAAAGGCATCGCCGGACAGGTTGTCGCGCAAAACAAACCGGTTACCATGTGCAATTTGCAGACGGACACCAGCGGCGTCGCCAAATCGGGAGCGAAACAAACCGGCGTCGGCGGCGCGCTGTGCATACCGTTGCGCAACGGCGATGCCATCGTGGGCACTATCGGCATCGGCACCGTCCGCCCCTACGAATACACGCCCGAGGAGACGCGGCTTCTGGAGGAAATTGGCCGGAGCATCGGCGCGCACTTGAGCAGAACCAATCCGGCAGCTTCGTCGTAATTCGTTCACGCGGGCGGCAGAAATGAATTGTCCCCTGCTCTATTTCACGGCAAGCTGTGCGTTGCTATGCAGCAGGTGAACCTCGGAATGATTGGCGGCGGCACTGTGGGCAGTGGCGTGTTTCACGCCCTTCAACTCAACGGCCAACTCATGGCTTCGCGCATTGGCGTCAAGCTCGCCGTCCGCAATGTCGCGGCCAAGGCGTTCGATGAACCGCGTCCGTATCCCATCCCGCGTTCTTTGTTGACCACCGACTGGCAGAGCGTCGTGAACGATCCGGGCGTTCACATCGTTACCGAACTCGTCGGCGGCACCACCATTGCCCGGACGATGATTCTGTCCGCGCTGAAATTGGGCAAACCCGTCATCACCGCGAACAAGGCATTGCTGTCGGCCCACGGCGAAGAGCTGTTTGCCGCGGCCAAAAAATACGGCACGAACCTCTATTACGAAGCCAGCGTTTGTGGCGGCATTCCCATCATCAAATCGCTGCGCGAAGGTTTCGTCGGCAACCGGATCAACGCCCTTTACGGCATCGTTAACGGCACCTGCAATTACATCCTTACCCGGATGAAGCTCGAAGGCGCGGACTTCGGCACGGTGCTCGCCGACGCGCAAAAACAGGGTTACGCCGAAACGCCGCCCGACCTCGACATTGACGGCTGGGATTCGCAACACAAGATCGGCATCCTGGCCTCGCTCGCCCACGGCTTCTGGGTGAACCCGAAGGAAATCTACGTCGAAGGCATCCGCCACATTTCGGCGATGGACATCAAATTCGCCAGCGAACTTGGCTACACCATCAAGCTGCTGGGAATCGTGAAGCGGATTGATGATTGTCAATTGCCGGTTGCCGATTCGGGGAAAAATCGCAAATCGCAAATCGCAAATCGTAAATGCAGAGTGCAGGTGTCGGTTTATCCGACGCTGATTCCGAATGCGCACGTCCTGGCCAACGTGAACCAGGTTTACAACGCCGTGTTTGTGCGGGGCGACGTCGTCGGCGACACGCTGTTTTACGGACGCGGCGCCGGCAAAGACGCCACCGCCAGCGCGGTTTTGAGCGATCTGGCGGATGCGGCGCTCGATTTGAAGTACGGCACGAAACATCGGGTGCCACCGTTTGTGCCGCACGAATGGGCCGGCGCGGTGGTACCGATTGAGGACGTGGTTTCCCAGTATTTTGTCCGGCTCAATGTGGTTGACCGGCCGGGTGTGCTGGCAAAAATCGCGGCCATCTTCGGACAATCCAAGATCGGCATTTCATCTGTGATTCAACCCGAAGGCCACGAAGGCGCGAGTGTGCCGTTGATTTTCATGCTCCACTACGCGACCAACGGCGCGGTGGCCGGCGCGTTGAAAAAAATCGGCAAGTTGCCCGTAGTCAAAAGCGAGCCGGTGCTGCTGCGCGTGGAAAATTTTGAATGACCCAAATGTTTGAGAAAGAACGGCGATGGCTCTGATTGTTCAAAAATACGGCGGCACGTCGGTTGGCAACTCTGACCGCATTAAAAATGTTGGGGCGCGCGTGGCCAAACTTCGTGCGGGGGGCGATCAGGTGGTCGTTGTTGTTTCGGCGATGAGCGGGGTAACGGACAATTTGATCAAACTGGCCAAGGAAATCATGCCCTTGCCGAACGAGCGCGAAATGGACGTGCTCCTGGCCACCGGCGAACAGCAGACCATCGCGCTCACCGCCATCGCGTTACATTCCCTGAACGTGCCTGCGGTGTCGCTCACCGGCGCGCAGGCGGGCATCGTCACCGACGGGGTTCACACCAAGGCCAAGATCCACAACATTACGCCGAAAAAAGTTCACGATTTGCTCAAGGCGGGCAATGTTGTCATCGTCGCCGGGTTCCAGGGGGAAACGCCGGAAGGCCAGATCACGACGCTGGGCCGCGGCGGTTCAGATTTGACAGCCATCGCGCTCGCCGCCGCGCTCAAGGCCGACCTTTGCCAGATTTACACGGACGTGGACGGTGTCTATACCGCCGACCCGCGCATCGTGCCGGATGCGAAGAAGCTCGAGGAAATTTCCTACGACGAAATGCTCGAACTCGCCAGCCTCGGCGCCAAGGTGATGCAATCGCGCTCGGTTGAATTTGCGAAAAAATTTGGAGTCGTTTTTGAAGTCCGCTCCAGCTTGAACGACAACCCCGGAACCATTGTGAAAGAAGAAACCAAAAGCATGGAAGATGTGGTCGTGCGCGGCGTTTCGCTCGACAAAAACCAGGCCAAAGTCACCCTCGTCGGCGTGCCCGACAAACCCGGCGTGGCTGCGCGCATTTTCAAAGCGCTCGGCGACGCGACCGTCAATGTGGACATGATCGTCCAGAACATCAGCCACGGCTCCGGCGCGCCCGCGACCGACCTTTCGTTCACCACCGACAAGCCGGACCTGCTCAAGGCCCAAAAGGTCATTGGCGGCCTGAAAAAGGAACTCGGTTTCCGCGATGTGATTGCCACGGAAAAGATCGGGAAACTGTCCATCGTCGGCGTCGGCATGAAAAGCCACACGGGCGTGGCGGGTAAATTGTTTGAAACGCTCGCCCGGGAGGGCGTGAACATTGACATGATTTCCACGAGCGAAATTAAAATCTCCGTGGTGATTGATCTGGCCAAAGGCGAAACGGCGATGAAGGCCGTTCACGCGGCGTTCATGGGTTGAATCGAGCGCCGGGAAATCAACCACGCACCGTCAGGTTGAGTTCTTAATCGGAAACCACCACACGTTCCGTCGTGGTTCTTTCAGCTTGTTTCTTCCGCCGGTTGCGGTACCAGGCCAGGAGACACGCTGCCAAGGTTGTTGCCGAAATGACCGCGCCCGTCCGAAAGGCAGCGTCTTGATACACCACGATCACCTGATGCCGTCCAGTTGGCACTGCGAGGGCTTGGAAGGCGTAGTTGGCCCGCCACAACGGCACGCGCGCCCCGTCCACGTACGCGTGCCAGCAATGATAATACGATTGGGCCACGACCACCATGGCCGGCTGGTCTGAATCGCTTTCAAATTCAATCCGCTGCGCGATGAAGCGGCGCACGTCGAGTCTCGGGTGTGCGGGTCCTGCCATGTTGATTTTGGATTTCGCCTCCGGCAGCAGGTAAACAACGCGGCGCGAATCAAAATCCGGCGCGAATACTGCCCGCAGCGCTTCGTCGTCGCTGGCGAATACCGGCTGCTGGCCCGCAGTGACCAGCGGGAGATAATTCGTGCGCGTTTCCCAGTTCAGGATATTGGTCGAAGCATTGACGTGTGAGACGCCAAGAAACGCCTCCACGTGTGGATACGTACCGCTGTTCGCAGCGTAGAGGATTGAGTTGAAGCGGTTGGCTTCGTGCAGGTGCAGCGGGAAGTAGCCGGTGACCTTCGGGATGCCGTCAATCAGGTTGCATTCGCAGTAAAGCCCCCGGCGGCGGGATAAGACATCTTCGATGGCGTTCGTCGGCGCGAACTCATGCAGCGCCAATTCGGCAGCCGGGCTAGTCATCGCGCGGGAGGCGCCGATGGCGGGTTGTGGTGATAATTGCAGCAACCCCGGCTGATAAACCCAGCGTGGCACCGTCGGGTTCTGGCGCGGCACATGCGTGAGCAAATCGAGCCAGACGGCCAGCAGCAATCCCAATCGCAACAGTCCCTGCCGGCGAACCGACGCGGCCTCTGCGCTCCACCAGAGCAAGCCGCCGGCGAGAATGAGAAATCCCAAGCGGCTCAAACCGTTTTCCAGTGTCTCCGGCCAACGATTGAAGGGATAACCATACTGTGGGTAACGCTGGGCAAACCACAAAATCAAGCCGATCAGCGCTGCCAGAAACAGCCATAACCACGCCAGCCGCCGCCAAAGCCCTGACCGCTCCACCGGCGTGGCCGACAGCGTGCGGGCAACGCCGAAGCCAGCCAACAGGGGCAGGAGCAACGTGGGCAGCAGCACGAACTTCACCGGATAGCGCATGAATCCCAAAACCGGAAACACCTCGCGCACCCACCGATACAGCCAGTTGTGTTCCCCCATCGCAAACATCAGGCTCACCAAACACGCTGCGCCCAGAAACCAAATTCGTGGTTGCCGTCCGAGCCAAATCGCCGCGATGGCCAGCGCCAGCACGCCAACGCCGGGGTAGTACGACGAAGTGCAGTACTGGTCGTATTGAAAAAAAACGCCATGCGTCCATTCAAAACTGAAAAAGAGCGGCACCAACTGGTTTGCCCAGCCCCAGCCCGGCATGCTCCAGTGTTCGCCCTGGCCGAAACCGGTGTCACGCTGCGAGTGTTTCAGGAAATCCAGGAACGGCAGCAGTTGGATTGCAGCCAGGGCGCCGATCAACGCGGCAATGGCCGCAAACCGCAGGAGGCCTCGTATCCGCGGCAGGCTGCCCCGGACCCATTGTCCCAAGTGGAGAGCGAACAGCAACAGCCACGTCAGCAGGATCAACTCCGGCACGCCGGCCAGCATCTGTAACGTTCCCACCAGGACAGCCGCGAAAATGTTTCGCACGCCGCCTTCGCGCCAGGCACGTTCCGCCAGCAGGATAACCCACGGCATCCAGCCCAGGGTCGCGCAATAGTTGGGCCATTGAATGTCGTTTATCGTCATTCCGTTGAAGGCAAGCGCCACGCCGGCCAGGGCGCCCGCAAACCGGCTGCCCGTCCATCGCCGGGCGAGAAAATACATTCCGAGGCCGGCAACGAAAATGTGCCCCAGGCAAAACACCCCCAGCGACCAGGACAATGGGAAGACCAGATAGAACAACGATAGCGGATACAGCGTGAGCGTGGACCATTCGGCGAGAAAAGGATTGCCACAGTTGTTCAGCGGATTCCAAAGCGGCAATTCGCCATGCCAGAAACAGCTGCGTTGATATTGCGCCCAGGGATAACCCAGGATCGCGAAGTCCCGGTAAAAGAAAGTGCTTAGACCGGTAAGCACTTCCGGATAGGCGGCGAAGAGGAGCAGGAACAGAATCAACGCGAAGCGCCCTGGCCCGAACCAGGAATCCGCGGTTTCCGACGGGAGCAACCGCGGCTTCGCTGCGGGAGCGTTGCCAGTCACAGGTGTGATTTATCAAAAGCCGGTGTCCAACCAAGTCAAAATTGCGAACGACCCGCGCCGCCGCGCCCCTTTTTCCTTGTCCGCCGCAAACCGCCCTTTTATAAAACGCCTCCATGGCGAGCACAAACCAACTCCTCTGCATCGTGACCCCCTGTTATAACGAAGCGGAGACGATTGATCTTTTCTACCAGACGATCAAACCCGTCCTGAACGGCTTGCCGAACCTGGACCACCAGATCATTTTCATAGACGACGGCAGCAGCGACGGCTCGCTCAAGTTGCTCAATCAATTGGCGCAACGCGATCCCTGCGTGCGGGTTTATGCGTTGTCGCGGAACTTCGGCCATCAAATCGCCCTGACCGCCGGGCTGGACGTGGTGCAGAGCGACGCCGTGATTATGATGGACCTCGACCTGCAGCATCCGCCGGCGTTGATTCCGGAGATGACCAACCTGTGGCGGCAGGGAAATGACATCGTCTCAGCCATCCGCACGCACACCACCGATGCGACCTGGTGGAAGCGCATCGCCTCGGACGGCTTTTATCGCCTGGTCAATCTGCTCAGTGACACGCAAATGATTTCGGGCGCGGCGGATTTTTGCCTGCTCTCCCGTCCCGCTTACGAGGCCCTGCGCCAGTTCCCGGAGCGCCATCGCTTCTTGCGCGGGATGGTGTCCTGGATCGGTTTTCAACGCGCGTTTGTGCGTTACGCCGCCCCGCGCCGGGCGGCGGGTCATACGAAATACACCTTCGCCCGGATGTTCAAGCTCGCGGTCAATGCCACGTTGTCGTTTTCGAGCGCACCGGTCCGGCTGGCCGTCAAATTCGGTCTCGCAACGATTTTTATCAGTCTGCTCTATCTGGTTTATATCCTGATCTGTCTTTTTACCAATAAAGAACTGGTGCCCGGCTGGACTTCCATCATTTTCCTCACCACCTTTCTGGGTGGAGTGCAACTGGCATTCATCGGCTTGCTCGGTGAATACATCGCGCGCATTTTTGAAGAGGTGAAACGCCGCCCGCTTTACGTGCTGAAACAAAAGCCGCCGCCCGCCGGATCCGGAGCGCCTTCCTCTGCGGCACGGCCATTGAAATGAATTCCGCCTGCCCGTGTTGCGAACGCCGTGAATGGCATACGCGCTGGCCCGGCTTCGTCATTTGCCGGAGTTGTGGCCTGATGACCGTCGCGTCGGACTTCGATCCGGCGACGCTCAAATTGCATTACGCCGCGGACTATTTCCTGGGCGCCGAATATGCCGATTATCTTGGCGACCGGGCGGTGCACGAGAAAACGCTCGCCGGCCATTTGCGCCGGCTGAGGCGTTACGTGGTTCCGGGCGGCCGGGTTCTGGAGATTGGTTGTGCTCACGGATTTTTTCTGGAGATGATTCAACCAATTTACCCCGGCTCAATGGGCATTGACATCTCGGAAGCCGCTACGGCCTATGCCCGGTCGCGTGGACTGGATGTTCGGGCCGGCGATTTACTGGAAACCGGGTTTAACGCGTCCTTTGACGCCGTTTGCCTGTGGGACACCCTCGAGCACTTGTCCCGGCCGTATGAAGTCATGCGCCGCGCGGTGGCCCTGCTCAAACCGGACGGGTTCCTGTTCCTGACCACGGGCGACTTCGGCGCCTGGTTGCCGCGATGGCAGGGGTTGAAATGGCGACAAATCCATCCGCCGACTCACCTTTTCTATTTTACCCGACCCTCACTGCGGCAATTGTGCCGCCGTGTGGGGGTGGAGCCTGTTCGCTTTGATACCGTGACGGTTTATCGCCGGCTGCGCTCCGCGTTGCAGACATTGGAGCGGCTTCGTGGCCATTCCCCCGGTGGCCGCCTGGCGCGAATGGGACTTCGTCTGCTCCCGGCAGCCGTGTTGGATTTGGGCATCCCGTTGAACCTGTTCGATACACTTTGCCTGGTGGCGCGCAAGCCCGCCATGCGTGAAAAAACCGATTGACGTTCCCGTGCGCCCCTGCTAGGTTAAAGCCGTGAATCGCAATCTGAACCTGTTGCTTACGAACGCGCTGCTGCTGTTGCGCCGCGCGGCGGTCGGGTTCTGATTGCGTCAAGAGATTTATCGAACCCCACTGCCAACCGGCGGTGGGGTTTTTGTTTTGCCAAACAGAAGCGCCACTGCCACAACTGAAAGACAACATGCAAAAGCATCCGTCGAAAAAATACCGTCCGTTCCCGCCGGTCAGCCTGTCCGACCGGCAGTGGCCGAACCGTGTCCTCACCCGCGCGCCCATCTGGTGCAGCGTGGATTTGCGCGACGGGAACCAGGCGCTCGCCGTGCCCATGAACGTCAGCCAGAAACTTGAGTTGTTCCAGACGCTCGTGAAAATCGGCTTCAAGGAAATCGAGGTCGGCTTCCCGTCCGCGTCGAACACCGAGTTTACTTTTAACCGCCGGCTCATCGAGGAAAACCGCGCACCGGATGATGTCTGGCTCCAGGTGCTGGTGCAGGCGCGCGAGGATTTGATTGAAAAAACCGTCCAATCGCTCGCGGGCGCGAAGAAGGCGATCATCCACCTTTACAATTCGACGTCGCCCGCCCAACGCCGCACCGTGTTCGGCATGTCCAAGGAGCAAATCGTCCAGGTCGCTGTGCGCGGCACGCAATGGATCAAAGAGCGCTTGCCTCGACTCAAAGGCACGGAGGTGATGCTCCAGTATTCACCCGAAAGCTTCAGCGGCACGGAAGTCGAGTTCGCCCGGGAAATTTCCGAAGCGGTCATGGACATCTGGCGGCCGACGCCGAAACGGAAAATGATTTTGAATTTGCCCGACACCGTCGAAGTGGCGATGCCCAATGTCTATGCCGACCAGATTGAATGGGTCTGCCGGAACATCAGAAACCGCGACTCGCTCATCATCAGCGTCCATACGCACAACGACCGCAACACCGGCGTGGCGGCGACGGAACTCGGTTTGCTCGCCGGCGCAGAACGCGTCGAAGGCACGCTCTTTGGCAACGGCGAGCGCACCGGCAATCTCGATATTGTCACCGTCGCGTTGAATCTTTACCAGCACGGCATCGACCCGAAACTCGACTTCACCGACCTCAATTCCGTCATCGAAGTTTATGAGCGTTGCACCGGCATGACCGTGCCGCCGCGTCAACCTTATGCCGGTGAACTGGTTTTCACCGCCTTCAGCGGCTCGCATCAGGACGCCATCCGCAAAGGTTTGCGCGAATGGAAAAAGAACGGCCGCGCGCACTGGGACGTGCCGTATCTCACGATTGATCCGACCGACATCGGGCGTGAATACCGCGAGGTCATCCGCGTCAATTCACAGTCCGGCAAGGGCGGTGTGGCGTATCTGCTCGAAAGCCAGTTTGGCATCGAATTGCCCAAGGAAATGCAGCGCGAATTCGGGCCGATTGCGAACGAGGCGGTGGACAAGCTCGGCCGTGAAGTCACCGCGGCTGAATTGAAACAGATGTTCTGGCGTGAGTACATCGAGCGGGTCACGCCGTGGCAGCTCAAGAGATTTGAAACCGAAAGCAAAAACGGCATCGTCCGCTGCCGCGCGAAATTGCTCCGCCGCGGAAAACTGGTGGCGATTTCCGGCGAGGGGAACGGCCCGCTCGCCGCATTGGTCCACGGATTTGGTAAAATCGGCGGGCCGCGTTTTGAAATCACGGCTTATAGCGAGCACGCCTTGAGCTCCGGCGAGGAAGCTGCGGCCATCGCCTACATCCAAATCAAACACGCGAACGGCCTGTCCCGATGGGGCGCGGGCGTGGACACGAACATTGAGCTGGCATCCGTGCGCGCCGTCTTGAGCGCGTTGAACCGGTCCTGAGCCGGTCGCAAACGTAAAAAATCCCGCTCGTCAACCGCCGGCAAATTGTCTAGCATTTCAGGATGTTATGAAAGTGACGCGGACAATTTTTTTTACGGCAGGATTGTTTCTCATCGGCGCGATTGTTTTTGCCGACGGGCCGCCGCCAGCCACCAATCCGATCGTGACGACCCCGCCGGTTTATGTCCCGAACCTCGCCCATGCCAATGAACCGCTGCCCGACGGCGTCCTTGCGTGGGACGATCTATCGAAAGCGACCGACGTGGCCGCTGATCAACAACTGGCGCGTTTCATTTTTAATTTTACGAATGCTACATCGGGTAACGTCGTCATCTTGAACGTTCGTCCATCCTGCGGCTGCACCACGGCGGAGTTGCCACCCACGCCGTGGACGATAGCGCCGGGTACCAACGGCCAGATTCGTCTGACCGTGGACCTCCGAGGAAAGAGCGGCACGCTTTTCAAAACCGTCAATGTCTCAACGGACAAGGGAAGCAAGACGCTCATGCTGCGCATCAATATTCTGCCGCCAGTGATGCCCAAATTGACCGAAGCGGAGCGTGCCCGCGACCTGGCGGCGGCGAAAATTGACCGGCAAGCGGTCTTCCACGGTGATTGCGCCAGGTGCCACTCGGACAATACCCAAGGCAAATACGGCAAGCAGCTTTACGATTCCGTTTGCGGCATCTGTCACGAGGCCGAGCAACGCGCCGCTGTGGTGCCGGATTTGCACAATCTCAAAACGCCGACCAACAATGAATTCTGGCGCACGTGGATCGCTCACGGCAAACCCGGTTCGCTCATGCCCGCGTTTGAAACCAGCGATGGCGGCCCGCTCACAGACATCCAAATTGCCTCGCTCGCCGCGTATTTGAACGTGGTTATTCCATCACAAGTTCCTGTAAACAAGTAACTTCTGTTTACATTCCGGAACGTTCCATTTTTCTGTTGCCAAATTGGACACAAGTGTCTATAATCTGGGCAGTGGGAGAGAAGTATTGGGATCATTGACGTGAAAAGTCGTAACAAAGCTGTAAATGAGGGAGTTCAGGCAATTTCAGCGCCTTTCAGCAGGTGTGTCACTTCCTTTTCTTATTTTCTTAAGGATTGCCGTTTGTGGTTATCGTGGTCGTGGTTTTTCCATCAATGCCGGGTTTTAGCGGTTTTGGCGGTGGCGGGGACTTTGAGTTACTTCATGGTCAGCCATTTTGTCTTCCAATCCGTTCGCGTGGAAGGTCCCAGCATGTATCCCACATTGGCAAACTCGGGATATTATTGGTTGAACCGGTTTGCTTACGTCCTGAACGAACCCAAGCAGGACGACATCGTGGCACTCAAAGATCCGCAGGACAATACGCCGGTCGTCAAGCGCATTATCGCCACGCCCGGCCAATCCATTTACCTTAAAAATGGCAAAGTTTATGTGGACGGCCAATTGTTGCGCGAACCTTACCTTTTAGACGGCACGCCAACCTACGCCTACGAAAAGAGTGAAGACGAGTTTATTTGCATCGGCAAAGACGAGTTCTTTGTCATGGGTGATAACCGCAATAACAGCATGGACAGCCGCACATTCGGAGCTGTCCCGCGCCAAAACATCCTTGGCAAAGTGATCGAATAGCCTTGCAGCCCCCGCGTTAGATTCAGAACGGAAACTGGGAGTCGCGGCTTGCGTCAAACGCCGCCGGCGTTAAGCTGTCAACCATGACGGTGAAATTGGTTGACGCCACGAACCCGGCGCGCATTGCCGAACTCGGCAAACGCGTTCTGGGCGGCGGTCCCATCGCGCGCGCCGAGGCGCTATGGCTTTTCAAGCTTGACGATTCTGCGGATATTTTTGATTTGCTCTCTTGGGCCAACCGCATCCGCGAGAAATTCAAGGGCAACAAAATCCATCTTTGCTCCATCGTCAACGCCAAGGCCGGGGCCTGCTCGGAAAATTGCCGGTTCTGCGCGCAATCGTCATTTTATCAGACTGGGTCGCCGAAATATGGTTTCATTGACCCCGAACCCGTTGCCGAAGCCTCCAACGAAGCAAACAAAAACGGCGTTACCGCCGTCGGCCTGGTCGCCGCGTGGAAGGGTCTCAACGAAGGCCCGATGCTGGATGAGGTCTGCGACCGCGTGCGCGAATTAAAGGCGAGTGGCAAAACGCGGCCCGATGTCTCGCTCGGCATCATCAAATCGCAAAAGGTCGCCGACCGGCTCAAGGAAGCCGGCGTCGAGTGCTACGGTCATAACCTCGAAAGTTCGCGCCGGTTTTTCCCGCAGACCTGCACCACGCACACGTTCGACGACCGGCTGGAAACCATCGGCTATTTGAAAAAGGCCGGCATCAAAATCTGTTCCGGCGGCATCATCGGCATGGGCGAGACGCGCGAAGACCGTTGCGACCTCGCGTTTGAATTGAAAGCCATCGGCGCGAACGTCGTGCCGGTTAACATCCTTAACCCAATTCCCGGCACACCGTTTGAAAAAAACGCACCTCTGCCCGTTTTGGAAATCCTCAAGACCATTGCGTGTTTCCGGTTCATTCTGCCGCGGCAGGAAATCATGATCGCCGGCGGGCGCACGGTGAATCTGCGCGACGCGCAAAGCATGATTTTCATGGCCGGCGCGAGCGCGCTGATGGTCGGCAACTATCTCACCACGCTGAACCAGCCGGTGGAAAAGGATTTGCAAATGCTCAAAGACCTCGGGCTTGACCCGAGTTGGGACAAACATGGCTTCAGCGATCAGGAGGAAAACGGCTGCGGCTGTAGCAAGACTGGCCGTGAATTGGAAGCTGTGGCACTTTAATTGCCACGATGGAGCGACTTGGCAAAAATCACGGCGGTTACCACGGCGAAACGATTGACATCCGCGCCGTCCTGCGCGACATCGAAACGACGGCGCAACAGCACGGCTGGATTTCCGAAACGTTCGGCCACCAGGGCGAATTCGGCTTAATCGCATTGCACCGCACTTGTCGCGAC
>Ga0335077_10004418_pt1 | contig 17147 bp, 16 predicted proteins | sample Lox_Sample_31_FD_207151 | JGI IMG/M metagenome (GOLD analysis project Ga0335077, IMG submission 207151) | Soil microbial communities from Loxahatchee National Wildlife Refuge, Florida, United States - Lox_Sample_3.1 | ecosystem: Environmental > Terrestrial > Soil > Wetlands | place: USA...
AAGCGCGTGCTTGAAATCGGCCAGCGCGCGGAGGGAAAGCTGAGCCTCGATGTAGGCTTTCAGATCCGCATGGCGCCGCCTTTCATCGAACTCGCGAAGCGCGTTCACGCCGGCGCGCTGGGCGACATCGTGACGGGCGCGGCCCATTACTATTGCAACGCTCTAACTCTCAACTTTTCGGACTTGCCGCCGGCCATGCTGCGGCTGCGCAACTGGGTGCAGGACCGCGTGCTCTCCGGCGATATCATCGTCGAGCAGAACATTCATGCCATCGACATCTGCAACTGGATGCTGAATGGCCACCCGGTGAAAGCCGTTGGCCGTGGAGGCAGGCAGGGCCGCACTCACCCAGGGGACAGCTGCTATTCACATTTCGACGTCGTGTTCGAATACCCCAACGACGTCCATGTGAGCTTCAGTTCCACCCAATTCGGCAAGGGTCAGTTCGACGTGAATGAGCAATTTTATGGAACGCGCGGCTCGTCGCAATCTCCGTATTCAGGACCGCTGGGAATCTGGGGCGACGAGCAATGGATCTGGGGCGGGGGCGAAAAGCCGGCCGCGCCGAGCGGACAATTCTCGGCCAGCGGATCGTTCTCCGACAATCTCGCCGAGGCAGATTCGGAAAAGCAGAAGGCATTCATCCACAGCATCACCAGCGGGCAGTTCCACAACCAGGCAGCGGCGGGGGTGGAATCGGCGATGACAGCCATGCTGGGACGCCAGGCCGCCTACTCCGGCCGGGAACTCACGTGGGACGAGTTGCAACGCTCCAACGAACATTGGGACGCGGGAATCGATCTGAACAAGCTCGCATGATCTAAGGTTTTGGCGCATCAGGCGGCGGATTCTTCAGCGAATCCAGTTCGTGCAGCAGCTTCGCCCAGTTTTTCTTATCGCGCTTGGTGTCCAGGGGCGCGTTCAAGTCGGCGTAAAACGCCAGAATGTTCGTCCGCAAGTCATCGGAGATGGGCTTTCCGTGCACCTTTTCCACCAGCTTGGCGTAGGCATGATCCGTCAGCGGGTAAGCGCCCGGCCTGATCGGCTCACCGGTATCGAAATTCTCGTTGGCAAGGTGCAATGAGCCCTCTTTGTGCAGGGCAAGAAAGCAGCGGTAACGGTCGAGGGTGTCGTTGAAGCTTCGCATGAACATGTTCTGCACGGCCGGCGTCGGAGGCGTGAAGGCCAGGGCCTTGAAGGGACCGATTTTGGGCATGAGCCGCAGGATGAACGCCCAAATGCGCGCGCCCAGGCCGGGCTTTTCGTACACATCGCCCCAGCGCTTGCGGTAGCTTGAACGTGAGACGTTGTAGATGAACGTTCTTCGCGTGATGCTGGGTTCGGTCTTTTGGATCTCGTCTTTCTTGAGCTGCCAGGCGATCTTGGACATGCGCGGGAGCAAAGAGTAGACGGTGTGCCGGTAAGTGCCGAGCGCGAGATCCTCATCGAAGAAGACGCTCTTCATTTCGAGAGAGTAGGTGCGGGCAAATGCTCTTTCGAGCAGCGGCTTGGCCACTTCAAAGCCGATGAAATCGTGATAGGCTTCCGGCGCGTATAGGCCCTCGGCGACTTCTTCAACATCAAAGGAAAACTCCACTTTCAAATGCGCCACCGGATCCTGTCCATATGTAACTGACCGCCCGAATTTCTTTCGCAGCTTGGGAAACATTACCGCAACGGCGCGATTGGTGCCCACCGGATGGCCGGTGTTGTCCGCGGCATAGTGAGCCAGCGAACCGAGCGCGAAGGCGTATTCATCGAGCGAAGTTGCCTCGGCAAACAGCGCTTCCACGAAATCGCCGCTGCGCACGTAATGCGTCAGATCGCTGAAGAAGTGGCTACCGAACGGATAGTAGCCCATATCCTGGATGATGGCGCCGCCGTACGCGTACGCATGCGCGGTTCGCAATTCGTCGCGAGTCGCGCCCGGGAAACGTTTCAACAACAACGGCCGGATGCTGTCTCCCCAGGTGGCATCGATGATCGCCTCGTGCGTCAGGACCGAATATCCGGCAGCGCCCGGAAGCAGACACAAGCCGAGCACAACGACCGGAATCGCATGGCGAGACATACGAGAGAGTGTAGCGCGCGTGTGCGCTACCCGTGCCCATCTCCGGAAAGCTGGCGCACGATGTCCCCTACGAATGCCCGCGCGTCCCCAAAAAGCATGAGGGTCTTGTCGAGGTAATAAAGCTCGTTCTCAATTCCGGCAAAGCCCGGGCTCATGCTGCGTTTGATCACCATCACGGTCCTGGCCTTGTCGACGTCCAGAATCGGCATTCCGTAAATGGGGCTGCTGGTATCCTTGCGCGCGGCCGGATTGGTGACATCATTGGCGCCGATAATCAGCACGACATCGGTCTGAGGAAAGTCCGGGTTGATAGCGTCCATGTCCAGCAGCTTGTCGTAGGGGATGTCAGCCTCGGCTAAGAGCACGTTCATGTGACCCGGCATGCGGCCCGCCACCGGATGAATGCCGAAGGTCACGTTCACGCCGCGCTTGGTGAGAGTATCAAATAATTCTCGAACCTTGTGCTGAGCTTGCGCCACGGCCATGCCATAGCCCGGAACAATCACCACCGCATTGGAGGCAGACAGGATCCCGGCGGCTTCTTCAGCCGTAGCCGATCTTACGGTGCGGGCTTCTTGAGTTGTCACCGCGGAGGCTTGCACCTGGCCGAACGCTCCGAACAGCACGTTCGTGAATGAGCGGTTCATGGCCTTCGACATGATCACGGACAAGATGAAGCCGGAAGAACCGTCGAGCGCGCCCGCGATGATGAGCAGTTTGCTGTCGAGGACAAAGCCCATGGCCGCGGCTGAAAGACCGGCATAGGAATTCAGCAGAGAAATCACCGTGGGCATGTCGGCGCCGCCGATCGGGACAATCATGAGGACCCCGAACAGAAGCGGGATCACCACCATCAGAGGGAACAGTCGCGTCGCGTCCGGGTGGAACACCAGATAGGTCGCGACGGCCACTGCAATCGCAAGGAGCGAAATGTTGACGATGTTCTGGCCCTTGTAAGTGATGGGCCGCTGCGGCAGGATCTCCTGCAACTTTCCCGCGGCCATCAGGCTTCCGGTAAACGTCAGGCTGCCGAGAATGACTTCCGCCGAAAGCACCGCCATCATGAACGGCGGAATGTGCGGCGTGCGCAAGTAGAATTCCGCCGTGCCAACGAGGCCGACGCAGAGCGCGCCGAAAGCATGGCTCAGGGCGGTTCGTTGAGGCACCGCGGTCATCTGCACGCGACCCAGCGGAACACCGATGATGACGCCCAGAACCAGCGCGATCGCGATCCAGGTGTAATCGACGATGCCCCGATAAAGCAGCGTGCCGGCGATGGCCAGGAGCATGCCGAGTTCTCCCGCCCACACGCCATGCCGCGCGGAAGCGGGCGAACTCAGCCACTTGAGCGAGAGGATAAACAGACCCGCAGCGATCAGGTAGACGATCTGGATGGCTTGTTCGGAGACCAGCGGTGTCGTCATGGCTTCTTGGGCTTGCTGATCTTGAACATCTTCAGCATGCGATCGGTAATGATAAATCCGCCAACCAGGTTGCTGGTAGCCGCCACGATTGCGATGGTGCCGAGTATGGTGGCGAGATCGCTCTTACGCTCTCCCACCAGGATGATGGCGCCCACGACGGCAATGGCGTCGAGCGCGTTGGTCAACGACATCAGTGGAGTGTGAAGAAGCGGCGATACGCGGCGGATCACCTCGAATCCGATGAATGCCGCCAGCATGAACACGTACAGGCTTGTGGTGAGATCCGACATTTTTCTCCTTAGCCGCGAATACACGCGAAGAAACGCCAACGTCTCCGGTTCATTTCGCGGCCACCCCCGCTGGAAGTGAATAGAATTCCCGAACCCGCCCATTGACAATCTCGCCTGCTTGCGTCACCAGGGTGTCGCGGGCGATTTCGTCCTGCAGGTCCGGCTCTTTTCTGCCATTGGCAAACAGGTGCATCAGGAACGCCGAGATGTTGCGAGCGTACATCTGGCTGGCGTGATACGGAACCGCGCTGGCGAGGTTGATCTGGCCGATCACCGTGACGCCGTGTTCCACGACGGTCTTGCTCGCGGTGGTTGCTTCACAGTTTCCGCCTCGCTCGGCGGCCAGGTCGACGATCACCGAGCCCGGGGCCATCTTGCGCACCATATCGCGCGTAACCAGGACGGGAGGCTTCTTGCCCGGCACCACGGCCGCCGTAATTACCACGTCGCTCTCCGCCACGACGTTGCCCAACAATTCCTTCTGGCGCTGATAAAAAGCTTCATCCTGCTGTTTGGCATACCCTCGGGAATCTTGCGCGTCTTGCGCCACAATGGGGAGTTCGACGAAACGCCCGCCCACGCTCTGCACCTGCTCTTTGGCGGCGGGACGTAAATCATAGGCGGAGGCGACGGCGCCCAGCCTGCGCGCCGTGGCAATCGCCTGGAGGCCGGCCACGCCTGCGCCGATAATCAGCACACGCGCCGGAGTGATGGTGCCTGCCGCGGTAGTCATCATTGGAAACAGCCGTGGCAGAGTGTCGGCTGCCAACAGCACCGCTTTGTATCCGCAGATGGTGGCCATGGACGAAAGCGCATCCATGCTTTGCGCGCGCGTGGTGCGCGGCATCAACTCGACGGAGAAGGCCGAGACGCCCGTGGAAGCCACGGCCTGTACAGTGTCGAGCGATCCAAGCGGCCGAAGAAAGCCGGCGAGGAATTGGCCGCGCCGCAGGAGCGGAAGGTCGGCCGCGCCGGCTTGATCGTCGGAGCCGTAGCAGAGCACCTGGGCCACGATGTCGGCAGACTTGAAAATGTCAGCTCTCTCTGAAACGATCTTCGCGCCCTTGGCTGCATACTCGGTATCCAGATAACCCGCGCCCGATCCGGCTCCGGCCTGGATCACCACTTCGAAACCCGCCTTTGCCAACGGGGGAACTACCGACGGCACTAGCGCAACCCGCCGCTCTCCAGGAAAGCACTCGGTGGGTACTCCAATCGTCATTCGGTCATCTCCTCTCCACCCACGCCATGCCATCCGGTCCAGATCCGGTAGGAATGTGGCCCGTCACTTCGAGCGTCTTCAGATCGATGGTGGCCACCTGGTTGTCACTCGCCACCGCCACGTAGGCACGTGAACCATCGGGCATCATCAGGATGCCTTCCGGGTTGCGGCCGAGTTTCATTCTCTTGATTTCCTTGCGCGACGGCACATCGAGCACAACAACATCACCGGCCTCGAGGTCGGAGATCAAGACCCGCTTGCCGTCCGGCGTGAACTTCAGGCGGTTGGATCGCCTGGTGGCAACGTCGATAGTGCCGATGACCTTCTTGCCGGCGAGATCGATGATCGAGACGCCGCCGTCGCGCGAGTGCGCGGCCCAAAGTTCCTTCTCATCCGGAGAAAGGTCGATGCCCTCCGGCCCTTTGCCGACGGGAATCACGGTTTCGTTCCAGCCCTGCGGGCCCGATACGCGGTCGATGATCGTGATGCTGTCGGAGCCGATGTTCGCCGTGAAGATGTGATTCCTGTCTTTGCTGAGAAGCACCATGTGCGTGCCGTTCTGGCCCGTGCCGAGCAGCCAGTCGATCTGCTTGCTTGCCGGGTCGTATCGAGCGATCAGCTTGTTGAGCTCCGCGGTGAAGTAGATCTGGCCACCGGCGAAAGTGATGCCGTGCGGGCGGCGCAGAGAACCCAGGTCGACGCGTCGCAGCTCTTTCTGGGCGGTCAAATCGATCACGGAAATCGTACTACCCGGATCTCGCGCACCGTAATTCGCCACGAACGCAAGTTTGCCGTCGGCAGACACCGTGACTTCATGAGGAGCCTCGCCGGTCGGCACGCGGCCCACAACTTTTCCGGTTACGGGATCGACGATGGCCAGCGCGTTGTCCTCCTTATTCAGAACCAGCAGGGCGGGCGACGGTGTTTCCGCGGCCGTCAGGTGCGCGCTCCAGATAAGGATGGCGGCGAGTGAAATCGAAATCCGACGCGAGATCATCGCCTGTTATTCTCTCTCGATACGCTGTGTGCCCGCTATACTGCCAAGTTGGTACCGAAAAAGGCCCGCTATTGGTGGCTCCACATCCTCTTTTTTGCGTCCGGCTTTCCGGCCTTGATTTATCAGATCGTCTGGCAGCGGGCGCTGTTCGCCATATACGGCGTCAATATCGAGTCGGTGACCGTGGTCGTCAGCGCTTTCATGCTGGGCCTGGGTCTGGGCAGCCTGGTGGGAGGATGGCTTTCCCGGCGCAACGCGCCACAGCTCGTGACCTTCGCTCTGATCGAGTTAAGCATCGCGACGTTCGGCGTTATGTCTCTCCGTTTGTTCCACTGGGTTGCATCCTTCACCGCGGGCGCTCCGGCGATCGAGACCGGCTTGATCACGCTCGGTCTGGTTCTGATGCCCACGATCCTGATGGGCGCCACGTTGCCGGTGCTGGTCGCCTATCTGGTCCGATTTTCGGGAAATGTGGGACGCTCGGTCGGCAGCCTGTATTTCGTCAACACGCTGGGCTCTGCTGCGGCTTCCTGGCTTGCCGCCGAGGTGACCATGCGCAGATTGGGGATGTCCGGCTCGGTGAAACTGGCGGCCGGATTCAACACGTTGGTCGCTTTGGCTGTGCTGTTGTTACTGGTGCCCGGATCGAGCACGGACGCCAATCACGATTCCGCCCCGGCCGCGCAACCTCCCGTAGGATTGCTCGCGTTTCCAGTGGCGGCGGCTCTGGCAGCGATCGCTGGATTCATCTCGCTCTGCCAGGAAATCGTCTGGTATCGCGTGTATTCGTTCGTTACCGGCGGGAGCCCGAAGACATTCGCCTATGTACTGGCTGCGTTTCTGGCGGGCATCGCGTGGGGCTCGCTGGTGGCGCGTCGCATTTGCACGCCCGGAGCGAACGCCGGCGCGCTTCTGAGGCGGATTGCCGTGCTGGTGATGTCTGCAAATCTGCTCGGATTCCTGACCGTGCCGCTCGTGGCTTTCGCCGTCAGGCACGTGGATTATGTCATGACTCTGCCGCTGATCGCGGTGACCGCCGGATTACTGGGATCGACGTTCCCGTTGCTGAACCATATCGCCGTGCCGTCCGACACGCGAGTGGGCGAGGGGCTGAGCTGGTTGTATCTGAGTAATATCGCGGGGTCGGCTCTGGGCAGTTTTCTGGTCGGATTCCTCCTGATGGACTTGTGGGGTTTGCAGACCATCGAGCTGGCGCTCGCGCTGCTGGGCGCGGCCGTGGGAGTTACGCTGCTGATGGCGGGGCGGCGGGGGCCGTTCGACAGGCTGCTTGCGGGCGCCGCGGGAGTTGCCGTCTGCGCAGTGTTCATGATGAGCTGCCGCCCGCTGTACGCAACCGTCTACGAGCAGCTCCAGTTGAAGTCGGCATACCGGCCGGGCACGCGTTTCACAGACCTCGTCGAAACACGAAGCGGCGTGATCACGGTGGATGCCGATCGCACCATCTACGGAGGCGGTGTTTACGACGGCAAGTTGATCACGGACATCACCGAGACCGACGCACTGCTCCGGCCGTACTCCATCAGCTTCCTCCACGCGGATCCGAAGGATGTACTGATTGTCGGGCTGGCCGGAGGCGCATGGGCCGAGGTGATCGCCAGCCATCCGCAAGTGGAGCGCGTGACGGTGGTCGAAATCAACTCAGGTTACTTAACGGTGATTCGAAGATATCCGGAGGTTGCCCCGGTGCTGTCCAATCCAAAGGTGGAGATCTTCATCGACGACGGGCGGCGCTGGCTGGTTCGCTTTCCGCGTCGCAAGTTCGATTTGATTGTGATGGACACGATCTATTATTGGCGGGCGAACGCCACCAATCTCCTTTCGCGCGAGTTTCTGGAGCTGGTGCGGAGACACCTGAAGCCAGGCGGCATTCTCTACTACAACACCACGCACTCCGGGGACGTGCAGCTTACGGGAGTGACATGCTTTCGGTATGGGCTGCGATTCGGGCCGCTGCTGGCGGTGAGTGACGACCCGATCCGGACCGACAAGGACCGATGGCGGAGGATACTCACGGGTTACCGGCTGGAAGGCAAACCGGTTTTCGATACTTCCGACCCGGATGACCGGGACCGCATGGACGAGATTCTCGCCTACGCGGATACGCTCGAAGCGCCGGCTTACGATCCAGTCGGCATGGAGACCGCCGAGAGTATCCGCCGCCGGAATCGTAACAAGCGCATCATGACGGATGACAACATGGCATCCGAGTGGACGCGCTGAGGGAAAATGTATTGGACACGATGAAGGCGTTCTCCGACCGGCTGGTCGACGCGATACGTAAGACCGGAAACCCGTGTGTCGTAGGTCTCGATCCGCGCATCGACCTGATGCCAGCGTTCGTGACATCAGGCAGAGGCGCTCCCACCGCTGACGCTATCCGGTCGGTCATTTCAGATTTCCACGAGTTAGTGCTCGATACGGTTGCAGGCCTGGTTCCCGCAGTGAAGCCGCAGGTAGCGTTTTTCGAGCAACACGGGACAGCTGGAATGCTGGCGCTGGACAATACGATACGCGCCGCCAAACAGAGAGGGCTACTGGTGATTGCCGACGCCAAACGCAACGACATCTCCTCCACAGCGGAAGCGTACGCGGCTGCGTTCCTTGGCGAGACCGATGTTTTCGGGCAGCAGCAGAAGGCATTCGACGCAGACAGCATGACCGTCACGCCCTATCTGGGACGCGACAGCTTGCTGCCGTTCGTTGCAGCGTGCGCAAAACACAAGAAGGGGTTGTTTGTGGTTCTGAAGACTTCAAATCCGGGCTCCAGGGATTTTCAGGATCTCGAATTACGAGCCACTGGGCGGCCGCTCTACGAAAAGATCGCGGAAGCCATTAAGGATTGCGGCGAGCCGCTGGTGGGAGAGTCCGGCTACAGCTCAATCGGCGCCGTGATCGGCGCAACATTCCCAGAGGATGCGAAGCGGCTGCGTGCTCTGCTGCCCCGCGCCTTTATCCTGGTCACGGGATACGGAAGCCAGGGCGCCTGCGGGCGCGATGCCGCGGTCTGCTTCAACACCGACGGAATGGGCGCCATTGTGAGTTCGTCGCGCGGCATCACATATTCTTACGGGCGTGCGGATCTCGCGCGTCCGGCCGTCGCAGCCAGTGTCCGCGAAAACACGCTGAGAATGATCGAGGACGTAACGGGGGCTCTGAAAAAGTAGCGCCAGTGTGAGTTACTTCTGCAACACGACCTTCCGCCCGGTGCGCGCCGATTCCCGCGCCGCCGCAAGAATCTCCGTGACGATCATATTGTTTTCGAGCGAGGAAAGACCCGAAGGCCGTAGCTTGCCGCGGACCACGGCGCGAAGATAAGAGACGGAGTCCCTCTCGTCCGACGGAAGGGCGTCGGGCTTGCGCACTTGCTCCTCGCTGCCGGGCAGCCGAACGCGCAGCACGTTGCCTCCAGTGGCGATCGCGTATCCATGTTCGCCGTACACTTCGAAATCCTTCCGGCTAAAAGGCCAGTTCCACGACGCCTGAATGATCCCTTGCGCTTTGGGATATTCGACTAAGATCGTGGCTTCATCGTCCACGTGCGCGTAGATGTGCGGCTTGATTTGCTGGGTCATCGCGGTGACCGCGAGGGGGCGCTGGTTTTCCATCATCCACGTCATGAGGTTCGCGCCATAACAGCCGAAATCATAGAGAGCGCCGGCCCCGTTCTTCACCGGATCGGTGAGCCAGGCCAGAAATTCCGGGCCCACGCCGATTTCCTTGGGGCCTTCATGGCCATCCATCGCGACCATTTTGCGGACGTCACCGGCTGCGCGGCTATGCTTGATGAGATCCCACATGGCTCCGTGACTGGGGTACCAGGTAGTCTCGTAGTTGACGATGACGCGGATGCCGGCCCGCTCCGCCGCACGTTGGATCGCCCGCGCGTGTTCCATACTCACCGCCAGCGGTTTCTCCATCATCACGTCGATGTACCTAGCGGCGCATGCTTCGACGACCATCGGATGATCGAACGTGCTGGTGAACGAGGCTACGGCCTCGGGCCTGGTCTGATCCAGCATCGCCGCCAGGTCGCTGAAGAAAAGAGACCCGGCGAGGCCGAAGCGTTGCGCGTATTCCTGCTGCAAGCCCCGATCGGGATCGAAGATTCCGGCCAGTTGCACGTCGCTGCGATTCCTAATCGCCTGCAGGAATCCGTCCACGTGGCCGTGAACCAGGCCTGCGATGGCGAGACGAAGCGGCTTGTCATCGCCAGCCATCAGCGGGACCAGAACAAAGAACAACGCCAGTATCCGGGCATGCATGGAATGTAGCATCAGGCCCACTCCAGAATCACTTTGCCGGAACAGCCCGATCGCACCGTGGCAAAAGCCTGCTCGAAGTCCTTATACCCGTAACGATGCGTGATGACGGGGTGGATATCGACGCCGGACTCGAGCATCACCGCCATTTTGTACCAGGTCTCGTACATCTCGCGGCCGTAAATTCCTTTGATAGTGAGCATGTTGAAAACCACCAGGGTCCAATCGATTGCCATCTCTTTAGACGGGATGCCCAACATCGCAATCTTGGCGCCGTGGCTCATGTTGGCGAGCATCTCGCGAAATGCCGAGGGGTTCCCCGACATTTCCAGGCCGACGTCGAATCCCTCTTGCATCCCGAGTTCCTTCTGAACCTGTGCCAGTGGCATTTCCGAAGTATTCACAGCACGCGTGACGCCCATCTTTCGCGCCAGTTCAAGCCGGTACGAATTCACGTCGGTGATCACGACATAGCGCGCGCCCGCGTGCCGCACCACCGCCGCGGCCATGATGCCGATCGGCCCGGCCCCGGTGATCAGGACATCCTCGGCCAGCACGGGAAACGACAGCGCCGTGTGCACCGCGTTGCCGAACGGGTCGTAGATAGCCGCGATGTCGAGATCGATGTTGTCTTTGTGATGCCAGATGTTGGTCATGGGCAGCGCGATGAAGTCGGCGAAAGCACCCGGCCGGTTCACACCGACCCCCATGGTGTGCGCGCACAGGTGTCGCCGGCCCGCCAGGCAGTTGCGGCACCGTCCGCAGACCACGTGCCCTTCGCCGGTCACGATATCCCCGCGGCGAAAATCGCTCACGTTCGAGCCGGTGTCGACAATCTCACCGACGAACTCATGGCCAATGACCATGGGCACTGGAATGGTGCGCTGCGCCCATTCATCCCAGTTGTAGATATGCAGGTCGGTCCCGCAAATCCCCGCGCGGCGCACGCGAATCAGCACGTCGTTGATCCCGATGGTGGGCTCGGGAACGTCCTCGAGCCAGAGCCCCGGCTCTCTTTTGCTTTTGACCAGTGCTTTCATGTCGTCCTTTATATTCTAGTGGGCGGGATCGGGTCACGACGGACAATTGATATAATTCCTTCACCGAAGAGGCTGAATTCCGGAGTGGGATGAAACCATGAAGACGATTCTTGTGATGGCACTGATGGCTCTGGCGGCAACGGCATTTGCGGCGGACGCAACGGGTACGTGGAAGGGGATGCTGGAAACTCAAGAAGGCAAGCACGAGCTGACCTTCCACTTAAAGGCCGACGGCGACAAGCTCACCGGCACCGTGGCTGGCCTTCGCGAGGAGAAGGACGTTACGGTCGACGAAGGAAAAGTGCAAGGCGCGACCATCACGTTCTCGGTGATGTCCGAATGGGAAGGCAACCCCATCAAGCTAGTTTATAAGGGCGAAGTCGGCGCTGACGAAATCAAACTCACCATGGGCACTGACGATGGGAGCTGGAGCACGGATCTGACGGTAAAGCGCGTATCGTGACGCGCGTGGCGGCTATCTGGCCATCCAGCCACCGTCGACGACGAGAATCGACCCATTCACGTAATCGGAAGCACGCGACGCCAGGAATACCACGGCTCCTTTGAAATCGTCCGGCATGCCCCAGCGGCCTGCCGGAATGCGCGCGAGGATGGCGGTATTCCGGCCCGGATCCGCGCGTAGCGCGGCCGTGTTGTCCGTGGTAATGTAACCCGGAGCGATCGCATTTACTTGCACCCCCTTCGCCGCCCATTCGTTGGCGAGAGCCTTGGTGAGCTGCCCGATGGCGCCCTTGGCCGCCGCATATCCGGGCACGGTGATACCACCCTGGAAAGTGAGTAGCGAGGCGGTGAAAATGATCTTGCCCGACCCGCGCTCCACCATTCGTTTGCCGATCTCACGGCTCAGAATGAACTGCGCGTTCAGGTCGGTCTCAATCACCTGGTCCCAGTACTCATCCGAATGCGCCACGGCAGGACTCCGCAGAATCGTCCCGGCGTTGTTCACCAGAATGTCTATGACAGGAAAATCGGCGGTGACCTGCCGGACAAATTCATAAACGGCGTCGCGCTTGCCGAGATCCACGGCGTACGCCTTGAATTCACGGCCGAGCGCACGCACCGCTCTTTCTACGTCGCTACCCGCGCTTTCAAGCGACCGGCTCACGCCGATGATGCCCGCTCCGGCTTCGGCCAGCGCCAAGGCCATGGCTTGGCCGATGCCTCGCCTGCATCCGGTCACCAGGGCGATTTTTCCGTCGAGTTTGAATTGATCGAGAACGCTCAAGCGCCACCGCCCGAACATTCCACCAGTACTTTCATGACATTGCCGCCGCGCTCCATCTCCCGGAAACCGAATTCCAGCTGCTCGAGCGGAATGACGTTGGTGACGATGCGATCAAGCGGCAGAGTGCCGGAAGCCGCGAGGCGAATGGCCGATTCAAAATCCACGGCCTCATAAACTCGTGCGCCCGCGAGCTTCAGTTCCCGCCAGAAGAAGCGGAACAGATCCACCGCCGGAGGCTCAGGGAAAAGCGCGACCACGACGATGCGTCCTCGGGTCCTGGGAAGCTTGGTCATCATCTCAGCCCCGGCGGCAGCGCCTGAAACTTCGAAGACCACATCCGCGCCCGCGCCGCCGGTTTGCTCGGCAACGAACTGGACCAGATCGGTGTCACGCGGATTCACGGTCTCCAGCCCCAACTCCCGAGCCAGCGCCAGGCGGAATGGGTTCACCTCCGAAAGCACGACGCGCGCTCCTTGCGTACGCGCAACCAGGGCCACCAGCGTACCGATGGGTCCTCCGCCCTGCACCACGACGTATTCTCCCCCGCGCACTTCGCCGATTCGCACGTCATGGCAAGCCACCGCGAGCGGCTCGATCAGCGCGCCTTGTGCAAATGGCAGATTTTCCGGCAACCGGTGCAAGGTGTGAGCAGGCACGGTCCACAAGCCTTGCAACGCGCCGGGCGCGTCGATGCCGATGAATTTCAGGTTCTGGCAGATGTGGCTATGGCCCGCGCGGCAAGCGGGACAGTGGCCGCAAGGATCAAGCGGCCGCACCGTCACGCGATCGCCCGCGACGAACCCCTCAACGCCGTCGCCCAGCGCGGCAATCGTACCCGACATCTCGTGGCCCATAACCTGAGGAAAGTGTACGCGGCGATCCATCTTGCCATGGAAAATGTGCAGATCAGTTCCACAGATGCCGCAATGAGAGACGCGAATCTGCACTTGTCCTTTTGCCGGCGGCGCCGCAACGCAGTCGCCAATGCGAATCGTTTCGTTCCCTTCGTAGTAGGCAGCTTTCATCACTCTCGATTTTCGTATAGATTCGGCGATTGCGCGATGATGTAGGGGCGGCTATCGACAGGAGAACGGCTTGGCTCAATTCTTGCGTGCACGAATCCGATGGGTCCTCATCTTCTGGATGTTCGTCGTAAGCGCCATCGCTTACCTGGACCGCGTCAATATCTCTATTGCCGCGCCGACGATCATGCAGGAATTTCACCTGACCGATATCGAGTTGGGCTGGATCTTCAGCGCGTTCGTCCTGGGCTATGCCTCCTTTCAGGCGCCGGGCGGCTGGATTGCCGATCGCATCGGGCCTCGTAACGTGCTCACGATCGGTGTGGTCTGGTGGGGCGTCTTCACGACGCTGATCACATTTCTGCCTTCAGGGATGGGCGGCCTGATCTTGGCACTGATTGCGATTCGTTTTCTTCTGGGAATTGGCGAGGCCGTGGTGTACCCGGCTTCGAATTGCGTAGTGGCTGCGTGGATGCCGTCCACCGAGCGTGGGAAAGCCAACGGATTCATTTTTACGGGTGTCGGATTCGGCTCCGGTATCACGCCCCCGCTCATCACCTACATCATGGTGCACTACGGCTGGCGCTGGTCCTTCTGGGTCAGTGCAGCACTGGGCCTCGTCGCAGGTGGGCTCTGGTATATCCTGGCGCGCGATACGCCCGCACAGCATCCCTGGATCACGAAAGAGGAAAAAGCTCACATCGAAGCGGGGCTACCTGCAGTAGAACGGGCGGGTGGAAAACTCCCGTGGAGCTCCATTCTCGGCAACCGGCACATCCTGGCGGTTACGTTCAGCTACTTCACCTACGGTTACGCCGCTTACATTTTCTTCACCTGGTTCTTCACGTATCTGAGGAAGGTCCGCGGCCTGAACCTGCGCGACAGCTCGTTCTATACGATGCTGCCGTTCCTGGCGATGGCGACTGGTTCCCTGCTGGGCGGCTGGATCAGCGACCGCCTCACTAAGAGCTACGGCAAGCGCGTAGGCCGGTGCGGCCTGGCCGTATTCGGCATCGGGCTGTGTGCGATTTTCATTGCCCTCGCCACGCAAGTGGCCAGCGCCCAACTGGCCAGCGTGGTTCTGGCCGGGGGAGCAGGAGCGCTGTATCTTTCTCAGAGTTCGTTCTGGTCGGTGAGCGCCGATATCGGCGGGAAATCCGCGGGCTCCGTTTCCGGCATCATGAACATGGGGGGCCAACTGGGCGGCGCGCTCACCGCCAGTCTGACGCCGGCCATCGCTACACATCTTGGCTGGACGACATCTTTCCTGGTCGCCGCCGGTTTCTGCGCGTTCGGCTCGCTCGCCTGGCTGCTGGTTCATCCCGAAGGAAAGAGTCCAAGGCAGTTGGTCGCTGCTGACTAGCGCTTTCCGCTGGCGGCCATCACCTGTTCGGTCACCCAATCGGTCACAAGCGCTGTGGCTCCGGTGGAACGCGGCGGTTGGTTCTCCAACACGGCGTTGACGAAGTTTTCGACGCAAGGATAATGCAAATTTTCGTCTGCTGGGAGATGTTCGGTTGCGCCAGGGTAAACGAGCGCCGGCCCATTCAGCGGCGTAAGGTCCATTTCGCCATCTGTGCCGCGAATGCGAAATTCATCGCGCACCACGCGCGAGTGCCAGCGTACATCCACTACGCTTCTCACGCCGTTCTCATATTCGATGAGGACGGTGGCGTTGTCTTCCACTTCACCGGGGTGCACCAGCGTCGAAAGTTGCCCGGTCGCCCGTTGCGGTTGTCCGAACAGGTAATTCATCAGGTCGATGCGGTGCGAGGCAATATCGTAAAGCGGACCTCCTCCCGCGCGTTTTGGGTCGACGAGCCACGAACGGAAAGGGTCATCCGGGTGGAACCAGTCGTGCGATGTCGCCTCGGCAAATACGGGCCGGCCAATCGCGCCCGTTGCAATCAGCTCTTTCGCGCGATTTACCTTGGGATACATGCGGCGATAGTAAGCGACGCCCAGCGTCCGGCCGCTTCGCTCGGCGGCGCACTGCATGGAGCATGCCTCGGCATAATGGAGCGCCATCGGTTTTTCGCAAAGCACGTGCTTTCCAGCACGCAGGCAGGCGATGGTTTGGGGAGCGTGCAGAAATACCGGGGTTGCGACGTAGACCGCATCTGCGTCCGTCTCCGCGAGCGCTGCGTCCAGCATTGTCCAACCCGGCACGCCGTATCGCTCCGCCTTTTTCAGATCGCGTGTGACAATCCCGGCCAACCGGCTGCGCGGCTGCGACAGGATGGCGGGGAGAACGCGCTTCGCCGTAATGTCCCCGATGCCGATGACCAGCCACCGCAGCATGGTTACTTGCTTTCCAGGTACGCGAGCAGCGCCACCATCTGCTCCTCATTCATGCGCTTCATGAACGCGGGCATGATCTCGCCCCCGTACTGAATCCTGACCTTGACGTAATCACGGCTGGGACGGCTTTTCGACAGCGGTAGCCTCGGGTCCTTGAACAGGTGGTTGAGGCTGGGGCCGATTTTCCGGGTGGCCTTCTGATCTTTGTCGATGTCGTGACACACGGTGCAATTCTCGCGGTACAGGCTCTCACCCATGCGGGTCACCGCCTCTGGTTTTTCCCAGGGCGGCGCCGTTTGTTCGGCGGCCAAAAGCACGAGCGGAAAAATAAGGAGCAGCCACGATCGAACGCTCATGCCCACTCCTCCATTTTCTCGACGCTGGCAGCGCCAGCCTGATACAGGCAGTCGGCCGCCGGAGCGGCGTCTTCCGCCTCGCACAACAGGCGCAGATGAATACGCCCTGCCTCGAGCACCGGCACCGGAACGGCGCGGCGCCGCCCAAGCAGGCCGCTTTCGAGCAGAAACATCACAAAGGTCGCGCTGATCGATCCGAACATCGTGAACTCGTAAAAAATCACGCCGGTGGACCACCAGGAGAAGATCGGCATGCCGCCGGTCACGATCCGGTAATCGTTCTGGGTGTAATGGACAAACGCGATCGCCGATAAACCAAACACCACGGCGCTAGTGACGGCAACCAGTGACATGCGGCTGGGGCGCTCCAGCAAAACTTGCGCCAACTCCACCGGCGCGGTGGAGAATACGTCGATTTCTTCAGCCCCGTAGCCGCGCGCCTGAAGCGCAACGATGGCTGACGCTACCGATCGCGGGTCGTCAAAATCAGCTGTGAGAATCATGCTTGTATTCCCAGACGGCGATTGCCGGAAACAACTTGCAGAAAATCAGGTAGAACATGGTCATCGCGGCGAAGGTCGAAACAGTGATCGAAATCTCTACCCAGGTTGGCTTGTAGAAGCCCGTCGCAGCCGCGAGGCGCGGGTAAGACAGGGTGGGCAAAATGATCAGGTAGCGTTCCAGCCACATGCCGGCGAGCACGGTCACAGACGCGATAGTCACGGTGCGAGCCGAGCGCACCCGCTTGCTGCTTAACAGCAGAAACGGTACCACGAAATTGCAGAAGACCATCACCCAGAAATATGGCGCAAAGGGCCCGCGCATGCGGCTGCCGAAAACATTCATCTCCGCTGGACTGTTTCCGTACCAGGTGGTGAGATTTTCCGAGACTGTGAAA
>Ga0335077_10004419_pt1 | contig 17142 bp, 17 predicted proteins | sample Lox_Sample_31_FD_207151 | JGI IMG/M metagenome (GOLD analysis project Ga0335077, IMG submission 207151) | Soil microbial communities from Loxahatchee National Wildlife Refuge, Florida, United States - Lox_Sample_3.1 | ecosystem: Environmental > Terrestrial > Soil > Wetlands | place: USA...
GCGATGACCCTCAGCGACATCCTTGCGGGCGCCACCAGCCCGCCGTCGACACTTCAACTGCCGACGAGGCGCTGCCATTGTCGCGATTGCGAAACCACGCGCGCATCTCGATGACCGTGACGAAGCAGGTCATCGCGTGAGACGTTTGGCGCGTTTCACTGGAACCTCAAGGTTTCGTTGCCAGCGAGCAACACGCCCGGTAGCATTCCTGCGGGCCGATTTGAAATGACGCATCGCCACAAGCTGGCGCGTATACTCCGCGCCTTCGCAATTTCGACCGAGGGCGAATCCGCCTCGACGCGAAACCTCCTGCGCTGCGCCGGCCGCGCTCAGCGACCAGAACGCGAGCCCATCAAATGGGATGGGATCGGAGCATTTCCTCCCTGAATCGGCAGGCGCCAGCGAGGCTAACTTGCAAGCTTCGGGGCTTGGCCGGACCTTCGTTCGCTGACTCATGAATCTGATCTCGCGCCTGCTTCCGCCGTCGAACGTGCTGCTCGACCTCGCGGCGTCAAGCAAGAAACGCGCGTTCGAGCAGGCCGGGCTGCTGTTCGAGAACAATCACGGCATCGCGCGGGCCACGGTATTCGACAGCCTGTTTGCGCGTGAACGGCTGGGTTCGACCGGACTCGGACAGGGCGTCGCGATTCCGCATGGGCGCATCAAGGGGCTGAAGGAAGCGGTCGCGGCATTCGTCCGGCTCGCCGAGCCGGTTCCCTTCGATGCGCCGGATGGCCGCCCCGTGCGGCTGCTGTTCTTTCTGCTCGTGCCTGAGCAGGCGACGCAGCAGCACCTCGACATACTCTCCGAACTCGCCCAGATGCTCTCGGACAAGCCGTTCCGCGAGAACCTCCTGCGCCTCACCGAAGCCGGCGCCGTGCACGCGATGCTCGCGACCTGGGAGCCGGTCCGCCCGGCAGCCTGACTGCTCGCGCGATCGGCGCGGGTGAGTCAACCCGACTCGACTGGCTGGCCCGCTCATGATCACTGTCGGCTCCGTCTTCGACGACAACCGCGAGGCACTCGCGCTCGATTGGATCGCCGGCCGCAGCGGCGGCGAAAAGCCCTTGACCGGCCGTGACGCATCCGGCGTCGCCGCCGCCGATCTCGTCGGCCACCTGAACCTGATCCACCCGAATCGCTTGCATGTGCTCGGCTTGCCGGAGATCAAGTACATCGAGCGCATGGACCCGAACCGGCGCACGCATCACCGGCAGGAACTCATGGCCGGCGGGGCGCTCGGGCTGATCGTGGCCGAGAGCCTGCCGCCGCCGGAAGACATGCTCATGGCTGCCGAAAGTGCTGGCGTGCCCATGTTCGTGACGCCGCTCGCGGCCGCGAACGTTATCGATCTGCTGCGCATCTACCTGAGCAAGGCGCTCGCCGTGCGCTGTTCGATGCACGGCGTTTTCATGGATGTGCTCGGCATGGGCGTGCTCATCGCGGGCGAGTCGGGTGTCGGCAAGAGTGAACTCGGGCTGGAGTTGATCAGCCGGGGGCACGGTCTGGTGGCCGACGACGTGGTCGACTTCGCGCGCGTCGCACCCGACACGATCGAGGGGCGCTGCCCGCAGCTGCTCGCCAACCTGCTCGAGGTACGCGGCCTCGGCTTGCTCGACATCAAGGCGATCTTCGGCGAAACCGCCGTGCGCAGGAAGATGAAGCTGCGGCTGATCGTCGAACTCCAGCGCGCCAGCGCGAGCGAAATGACGGAGCGCCTGCCGCTTGCAGGCGCCGCGGTAGAGGTCCTCGGACTGCCGATCCACAAGGTATTCATCCCGGTGGCCGCGGGACGCAATCTGGCTGTGCTCCTCGAAGCGGCCGTGCGCAACACCATCCTCAAGCTGCGCGGATTCGACACGATGGCGGAGTTCCAGGAACGCCAGCGCCGCGCGATGGAACCTTGAAAGCACTTAGGTAAAAGTGCACGGGCCGGACGGGTCAAACGGCAGCAGACTCGTGTTGTTGATGGGGCCGATGCAAGCCGTGCATCGGGTTAAGTCAACTGACACGAGGAGCGTCCATGATTGGCAAAATTCTGATCGCAGCCTGTCTTGTCGTGCCGGTCGCCGTGGCGAACGCAGACGAGAAGAAACTCACGCCGCAGCAGCAGAAGATGTCCGACTGCAGCAAGCAGTCGGCCCAGAAGAAGCTGAGCGGCGACGCGCGCAAGGCTTTCATGTCCACCTGCCTGAAGGGGGACACGACTGCCGCGCCGGGAGACAAGCACCTCTCGTCGCAACAACAGAAGATGTCCGAGTGCAGCAAGCAGGCCGGAGACAAGAAGCTCGCGGGTGACGAACACAAGGCCTTCATGTCGACCTGCCTGAAAGGCTGAGGGGGCAGATACCGCCGGGCACTCGACGGCGCCACACAAAGGGGCACAGCAAGCGCTGTGCCCCTTTGTTTTGCCGGCCAGACGACGTGCCACAATCGGGACGCGACCTGCGGTCGCGCGAACTCGGACCACGGCTGGGAAAATCGCCTCCATCTCCGGCTGCACGGCAAGGCTTGAGCGGCATCGCGCAAATGAGGGTTGTTCTGGTCACCGGCATGTCCGGATCCGGCAAGTCGGTTGCAATCCGGCTGCTCGAAGACATCGGCTACTACTGCGTCGACAACCTGCCGCCGCGTTTCCTGACCGAGGTCTGCGCCTTTCTCGCCGGTGCAGGCCACAGCGACCTCGCGGTGTCGGTCGATGCGCGGTCGGAGGCGACGCTCGGCGACCTCCCCGGCATCGCCAGCGGCCTGCGCCGTGGCGGTTATGACGTGCGCATCCTCTTTCTCACTGCGTCCACCGACGCGCTGGTGGCGCGTTATTCGGAGACCCGGCGCCGTCACCCGCTGTCGCAGCGCCTGGTCGCGAGCGGCGCCATTGATCATGAACCGACGCTCACCGAGTGCATCGAGGCCGAGCGAGAGTTGCTCGCGCCGCTCGATGCGCTAGGCCATACCATCGACACCAGCGACCTGCATTCGAACACCCTGCGCCAGTGGGTGCGCGAGTTCGTGGACTCGCCGCCGAGCAACCTCACGCTGGCGTTCGAATCGTTCGCCTTCAAGCACGGTATCCCGGTGGCGGCAGACCTGGTGTTCGACGTGCGCAACCTGCCGAACCCGCACTACGACCCGGTGCTGCGGCCGCTGACCGGGCTGGATGCGCCCGTCGCCGCGTTCCTCGCCTCGGCGCCCATCGTCGGCCAGATGATCGACGACATCGCAGCATTCATCGACAAGTGGCTGCCGAGCTACGTGTCGGACAGCCGGCACTACGTGACCGTGGCGATCGGCTGCACGGGAGGCAGGCATCGTTCACCTTACGTGGTCGAGCAACTCGCACGGCGTTTCGCCGCGCGCGAGCATGTGCTGGCGCGCCACCGGGCGATCGCGCGACCGTGAAGAACATTGCGCTGTTCCCGCTCAACGCGGTGCTGTTTCCCGCCGGCGTGCTGCCGCTGCGCATCTTCGAGGCGCGCTACATGGACATGGTGCGCGACTGCATGCGGCGCGACGAGCCGTTCGGCGTGTGCCTGATCGTGGGCGGGGCGGAAACTGGGGCGGCCGCGCGCACGGAGAACGTGGGCTGCCTGGCGCGGATCGTCGCGTGGGACATGGAACAGCTCGGCTTGCTGCACATCCGCACCGTCGGTGGCGAGCGCTTTCGCATCCTTGCATCGCAGGTCCAGCCCGACCAGCTGCAGCGTGCCGAGGTCGAGTTGCTCGAGCCGGACGAGGATTCACCGATCGATCCCGAGCACCAGGCCTGCGCGGCCCTGCTCACCCGCGTCATCGACGACGTGCGCGCCCAGCATGCCGAGCGGCGACGCACCGGCCAGGCCGAGGGCGATGTGATGGGCCGGCTGCCGTTCGAGGAACCCTTCCAGCTCGACTCAAGCGTATGGGTCGGCAACCGGCTGTGCGAAGTGCTGCCCGTGCCGATGAGAGCCAAGCAGAAGCTGATGGAGCTCGACGACGCTCACACGCGTCTCGAGATCGTCACCCAGTACCTGCGTCAGCACGCCGTGCTCAAGTAGCGCGCCCGCGCTCGCGCGCGAGCAATTCATGAACCTCGCTCAGGAGCGCCCGCATCGGCGCGGGCAGCGGCGCACTGCCGGCTTCGCGCAGGCTGACCCAGCGCTGGTTCGGTTCACCGACGCGCGACGGCGGCGCATCGAGCTGCGCCAGGTAGGGTGTATAGGCGAGCGTGAAGTGGGTAAATCCATGTCGCCGCGGCCGCAGTGCGCGCACCTGCGCATCGGCCGCCAGCGCGCCCAGCGCCTTGCGCAACGATTTCGAGTCGGCAAACTGCGGCGGCGCGAGCAGCCCGCCCCAGATGCCGACCGGAGGACGCTGCTCGAGCAGGACCGCATCGCGCGCGACCGCGAGCAGAAAACATGCTTCGCGGGTCGGCAGACGCTTGCGCGCCCGCGGCGCCGGCAAGCGATCGACGCGCTGGTGCACCAGGGCATGGCAATCTTCTCGCACGGGGCAGACGGCGCACGAGGGTGTTGTTCGCGTGCACACCGTAGCGCCGAGGTCCATGACGCCCTGGGTGTACGCCGGCATGTCCTGCGCGGCCGGCAGCAACTCGAGTGCACGCTGCCACATGCGCGTCTCGACAGCACGCGAGGCGGGGTCGCCATCGATGCCCGCGTGACGCGCAAACAGGCGCTTGGCGTTCCCGTCCAGGATGGGGACACGCTCGTCGAAACAGAACGCCGCGATGGCGGCCGCGGTCGAACGGCCGATCCCGGGCAGCGCTTCGAGTGCCCGTGCACTACCCGGAAACGATCCGCCGCAGTCGCGCACGAGTTGCTGCGCGCAAGCGTGCAGGTTGCGTGCTCGCGAGTAGTAGCCCAGACCCGCCCATAGCCGCATTACGTCTTCCAGCGGCGCTTGCGCAAGCGCAGGCAGGTCGGCGAAGCGCGCAACGAAGCGTTCGTAGTACGGAACCACGGTCGCAACCTGCGTCTGCTGCAGCATGATCTCGGAGACCCATACGCGATAAGGATCGCGACCCTGCCAGGGCAACCCGGTTCTTCCGTGGATCCGCTGCCACGCGATCACGCGGGCCGCGAACGGCTGCATGCCTCAGATCTCGACGCGCAGGTAGGCGGGCAGTTCGGCCTCGACCGCGGGACGCGGAGCGGCGCCGCTCTCGCGCGCCGCGGAGCCGCGCGCCTGGTTCGAGAACTTCTTCAGCTCGTCCAGGCGTTGCTGGACGTCTTCCAGCGCCTCTTCGAGTTCGCCGATGCGGGCATCGAGCGACTCCTGCGCATCGCGGATGCGCGCCACCGACTCGGCGCGCTTCTTCAGCTGGGCGCGCTGCTCGCGCACCTGCACCTCGATCGGCGGCAGCAGCGAGCGCACCCAGGCTTCGGTGTCCCGCTCGGCGGCGGCGAACACCTCGCGCGACTTCGACACCACCGTATCGAAGAAGCGTTCGATCAGCGCCCACTTGTCGCGCGTCAGCACGGCGAGCGCGCCGAAGTGGTTCTTGTAGGCGGCCTCCGCGCGCTCGAGCTCGGCCAGATACGTGTCGAGCGCGTACGGCATCGGTGGCGAAAGGCTCCAGCCGAGATCCTCGGCGAACCGCCGCTGCACGCCCAGCACCATCTGCTCGATCTCCAGCAGCTTGGCGTTCGACTGGCGCACCAGGTCGCGAATCTGGCCGAAATAGTCCTTGACCGCCGCGAAGAACTGCGGCGTCAACCGCACCTTGCGCATGCGCTCGCGCGCTTCCAGCACGCGCGCACGCAGGGAATCGAGGCGCAGCGGTGCGTACGCTTCGTTGGCGAGCCGCGCCAGCACCACCCGCGCGGCGACGATCTTGCGCACGTTCTCCTCGAAGTCGCGCTGCTCGGTCTGCGCGCGGATCAGCATGCGCTCGATCGAGCTCTGGTTCTTGCCCTGCAGGGCGCGCAGCTCGTAAAGCTGCTCGATCAGGCCGCGCTCGCGCGTGGCGAGCGCCTGGCGCACCTCGCCCGTGATGCGATCGATCACGGCGATCGTCTGCTCGCGCACGATGCGCTGCTTGGCCGGTACCAGGAGGTCGACCAGCGCCGACTCGAGCGCTGGCAGGCGGCTCAGGCGCAGCAGGCGTTGGTCGTCTGTGACCTTGGCGACCAGACCCTTTTGCGCCGACACCGGAAAGACGCGCGACGCATCGAGCCCGAGGGTGCCGCTCACGCTGTGGACCTGCTTTTCGACCTCGGCCTCGATCTCGGCTTCGCTCTTGAGCGCGTCCCACAGGCCGTCGATCTTGTTCAGCACCGCGATGTGGTTGCTGGCGCTGCCGGAATCGCCGATGATGTGCCGCCATACGTCGAGGTCGCTCTTGGTCACGCCGGTGTCGGCGGCAAGCACGAACAGCACGGCGTGGCTCGAAGGCACCAGAGAGAGCGTGAGTTCCGGCTCGGTACCGATCGCGTTCAGGCCCGGCGTGTCGAGGATGACCAGCCCCTGCTTGAGCAGCGGATGCGGAAAGTTGATCACCGCATGGCGCCAACGCGATATCTCGATCATTCCCTGCTTGTCGACCGCGACCACCTGATCCTTGTCGTCGGGGTCGTACAGGCCATACATGCGCGCTTCGTCGGCAGAGACGCGCACCGTCTCGGCAACCAGCTTGAACGCCTGCAACATGCCGTCCGGCGAATCGGTGTCGACCGGGAACACGCGCCATTCGGCGGTAGCCTTCTTGAAGTCGGACGTGGTGCCGAAACGTGCACGCGTCTCGATCGGCAGCGCGCGGATGCACGGCGGCAGCGATTCGTCGTACAACAGCTCGGTCGGACACATCGTCGTCCGGCCGGCGGAAGACGGCAGGATGCGCCGTCCGTAGTCGGCGAAGAAGATCGCGTTGATCAGCTCGGATTTGCCGCGCGAGAACTCCGCGACGAAGGCGATGACCAGCTTGTCCTCGCCCAGGCGATCGAGCGCGACATCGAGGCGGCGTGCTGCGTCGCCTTCCAGCAGCTGGGTCTGCTCCAGCCAGCGACGCAGCTGGACGACGGAGGACGCCAGCGCATCGCGCCAGGCGCTGTATTCCTGGAAGCTGCTTGCGAGTTGGGCCATCGAAACCGGTCCAGCGGGAGCGAATTCAATCTATCACAGCACCTCGATCGCGATCGCTCGTGCTGACGGATGAATGGGCCCTTAACCGGGTCTTTTTCCTCTCATCGACGCTGGCAGTGCGGGCAGAAGAAGGTAGCGCGCCGGCCCTGCACAAGGCGCCGGATCGGCGTTCCGCACACCTTGCACGCAAGTCCGGCGCGATCGTAGACGCGTGCCGCGAGGGTGAAGTAGCCGGCGCTGCCGTCCGCGCCGATGAAGTTGCGCAGGGTGCTTCCGCCGGCTTCGATCGCCTCGGCGAGCACCTGGCGCACGGCCGGCACGAGACGCTCGCAGTGGACCATGCCAAGTCGTGCCGCCGGCAGCGCCGGGTGGATGCGCGCCCGGAACAGGCACTCGGAGGCATAGATGTTGCCGACGCCCACCACCACGTCGCCGCCCAGCAGCACCTGCTTGATGGCGGTACGCCGGCCACGCGTGAGAGCGTGCAGGTAGGCCGCATCGAAACGCAGGTCGAACGGCTCCAACCCGAGGTGTGCCAACAACGGATGTCGAACGGGATCGCCATGTCTGCTCGGATGCCACAGCAAGGCACCAAAGCGGCGCGGATCGGTGAGGCGGGCGATCCGGCGCGCGCCCGTGGCCGCGCCGAACTCGATGTCGGCGTGGTCGTGCGATCCGGGTTGAGGCGGGTCGTCGAGATGAAGCCGCCACGAACCTGACATGCCCAGGTGCGAGATCAGGGTTCCGTGATGGAAGCGCCAGAGCAGGTACTTCCCGCGGCGATCGAGCACGAGCAACCGCCGGCCGGCGAGTGTCCGCCCGAGGCGTGCCGGCACGGGCCATCGCAGACGCCGTTCACGGACGCGCACCGCCTCCACGGTAAGCCCTTCGACATACGGTGCAAGTGCACGGCGAGTGACTTCAACTTCCGGCAATTCAGGCATGGCGCAAGGCGACTAGACTTCACGCAGGATCCGATTCTGCCGCGATCGACGCGGGTACTGCGATGTTGCGATCGATTTCCCTGCTGCGCGTTCTCCTCCTGACCGTCACGGCCGGTGCGTTCGCCGCGGCCTGTACCACCGTGCCGTCGAACTCCCAGGCCGGGGCCGGCGTGCCGTCCCCGATGGCTGCGGGCAAGGACGGGACGCAGGTCCAGCCGTCGGACACATCGAAACCGTCGGGTGCGACGGCGGGCGATTCGAACGAACCGCTGCCCGACTACGACCTGAGCGGCCCGCTGCTGTTCCAGCTGATGTCCGCCGAGGTGGCGGTTCAGCGCGGCGAACTCGCGACGGCGTATGCGACGTTCCTTTCGCTCGCCAAACAAACGCGCGATCCCCGCCTCGCGCAACGTGCGACCGAGGTTGCGATCGGCGCCAGGGCGATGACCGAGGCCCTCGACGCTGCCACCTTGTGGCACGAGCTGGCACCGAAGTCGAGCGAGGCATCCCAGACCCTGAGCGCGTTGCTGATCGCAAGCAACCGCTTCGCCGATGCGACCCCGCTGCTGCGCGAACAGGTCACGAGCGACCCGCAGCCGGCCGAGGCCCTGCTACGAATCCAACGCATGCTCACGCGCGCGCCGGGGCGGGCGGCCGCCTTTTCGCTGCTGGAAGATCTCGCCACGCCGTACCGCGACGATCCGGCGATAGGGCCGGACGTGCGGCTCGTCATTGCCGCCGGCGCCGCGACGGCCGGCCTGTGGCCGCGCGCGTCCGACGAGGCGCTGGCCGCGCTCAAGATGCGTCCCGACAACGAACGCGCGGTGCTGCTGGCCGCACAGTTCCTCGCCCGCCCCGATGGCAAGGACTCCGATAGCGGGCGCGCGAAGGCGCTGACGCTCCTCGATGGCTTCGTGGCAGGCCATCCGCAGGCGCAGGAGGCACGGCTCACCTACGCGCGCTTGCTGGTCGCCGATGCCAAGTACGCGGACGCACGCCGGCAGTTCGAACTGGCACTCGGCGCTGATCCGAACAATCCGGACATCCTGTATGCGCTCGGCGTGCTGGGACTCGAATCACCGCCGCCGCGCATCGAGGCGCGGCGGTACTTCGAGCGTTTCCTCGACGTGCTCGAGGACGCGCCGCAATCGGGCCGCGATCCGGAGGCCGCTTACCTGAATCTGGCCCGCATCGCCGAAGACGAGAAGAAATACGACGAGTCCCTGGCCTGGCTCGAGCGCGTGACTTCGCCGGAAAACGAACTCGCCGCGCGGACGCGGCGCGCGATCGTGCTGGGCCGGATGCAGCGGGTCGACGAGGCACGCAAGGTGCTGGCCGAAACGAATGCGCCGAACGACGCCGCGCGCGTCCAGCTCGTCATGGCCGAAGGCCAGGTCCTGCGCGAAGCGCGCCGATACCAGGAGTCGCTCGACCTGCTGACGGCCGCGCTCGCACGCCAGCCCGAGGACACGAGCCTGCTGTACGAAACGGCGATGGCCGCGGAGAAGATCGACAAGGTCGATGTCATGGAAACCCACCTGCGCAAGCTCATCGCGCTCAAGCCCGACGATGCGCAGGCGTACAACGCGCTCGGGTATTCGCTGGCCGACCGCGGAGTGCGGCTGAAGGAAGCGCAGGAACTGATCCAGCAGGCGCTGAAGCTTGCCCCCGACGACGCCTACATCCTCGACTCGGCGGGTTGGGTGTGCTTCCGCCTCGGCGACCTCAGCTGCGCCCGCCGGCATCTGGAGCGCGCGTACAAGATGCGTCCGGAAGCGGAACTTGGCGCGCATCTCGGCGAAGTGCTCTGGGCAAGCGGCGAGCGCGAAGAAGCGCGGCGCGTGTGGCGTGCTTCGATCAAGATGGAAGCCGATAACGAGACCCTGCGCGCCACGCTCGATCGGCTGAAGGTGCGCCTGTAGCCGGCCGGAACCGGTCCACGGACGGATGAAGCGCGCGCTCGCCTGCATGATGGTGGGCGCGCAGGTTTTATGCGCGTGTACCGCGCTTGTTCCGGCGCCGACGGTCGAGCGCCAGTACGTCGGACGCTTCTCGGTGGTCGCCATGATGGGCGGGAAGACCGACAGCGGATCGGGACGCTTCACGTTCACGATCGAAGGACCCGGAGCCGTGCTCGACCTCGCTTCCCCGCTCGGTTCGACGCTCGCGCGCATCGAGGTCGATCCACGCGGGGCGCGTCTCACCGCGCCGACCGATTCGGGGCAGCGTGAGGTACGCGGTGCGAGCGCCGAGGCCTTGACCTACGAGGTGCTCGGTTGGCCGCTGCCGGTGGCGGGCTTCCGCGACTGGATCGAAGGCCGCCCGGTCCCCTCGCGGCCTTCGACGCAGCTCAGGACCGATGGCGACGACGCCTTCGAGCAGGACGGCTGGACCATCAGCGTGCTCGAACGCTTCGAGGGCAACAGCACCGCGCCGCGTCGTCTCTTGTTCGAGCGTGCGGAGACGCGCGAGCCGGCGCCTGCGATCAGCCTGCGGCTGGTTCTGGACGAACCGCCCTTCGTCCGACAAGGCGCGGGCACATGAGCCGCCTTTTCCTCGCCGTGCCGGCGCCCGCCAAGCTCAACCTGTTCCTGCACGTCACCGGGCGTCGTGTGGACGGTTACCACGAACTGCAATCCGTGTTCGTGCCCATCGATCTCGCCGACCTGCTCGACTTCGCGCGCCGCGACGACGGTGTGATCGAGCGCACCGGTGATCTGCTCGGCGAAGAGGAGGACGATCTTGCGCGGCGCGCCGCGGTGTCCTTGCAGGAAGCGAGCGGCACCCACTTCGGCGCGCGCATCAACGTCGACAAGCGGATTCCCCCGGGAAGCGGCATGGGCGGCGGTTCCTCCGATGCAGCATCGACCCTGATCGCGCTCAACCGCCTGTGGAGCCTGTGCTGGCCGCGCGCGCGCCTGTCCGAACTCGCCGTCGCGCTCGGCGCTGACGTGCCGTTCTTTCTCGGCCCGGGACCGGCGTTCGTCGAAGGCATCGGCGAGCGCTTGACGCCGCTTGCGATGGCGGTGCGCGACTATGCGGTCGTGCTTCCGCAAGTCGCTGTTTCGACGCGAGAAATCTTCGCGGATCCAGGTTTGACCCGAGACACGAAAGCCACGATAATCGCCGCCTTTTCCGCGGCGCAGGCGACGCTCTCGGAGCGGCTCTTCGGCGCCAACGATCTGGAAGTCGTCGTGCGGCGCCGGTTTCCGGAGGTGGATTCCGCGGTCAGGCATCTGCAGCACTTCGGTCCCGCGCGTTTGACCGGTTCCGGTTCGGCGGTGTTCATGGCCGCCAGGGATCGCGATCACGCCGCGGCGGCCATCGAGGCGCTGCCGCCAGGCTGGCGGGGTTGGACGGTGCGTAGTCTCGCCGAGCATCCGCTCGCGGCCTGGTGAGTGCGCAGCGTGCAAGAATTGTCTGTCGTGCGTGGCAACCGGCGGTCACGCACGGCGCACGAAAGGGTTCGCGCTGGGGAGTCGCCAAGCTGGTTAAGGCACCGGATTTTGATTCCGGCATTCGAGGGTTCGAATCCTTCCTCCCCAGCCATTCGATGAAGCTCCACCGACACCCCGGCCTGGGCTGCGCTGAGCGTTCGAGGCACTGAGCGAGAGAAATCCGAAATGGTGCCGATGGTTCCCGACAACCTGATGGTGTTCGCGGGCAATGCGAATCGCAAGCTTGCCCACGCCGTCGTGCAGAACCTCAATATCCCGCTCGGCCGCGCGCAGGTCTCGCGCTTCTCCGATGGGGAAGTCATGGTCGAGATCAACGAGAACGTGCGTGGCCGCGACGTGTTCGTGCTGCAGCCGACGTGCGCGCCGACCAACGACAACCTGATGGAGCTCGTGATCATGGTCGACGCACTCAAGCGTGCATCGGCCGGGCGCATCACCGCCGCGATTCCCTACTTCGGATACGCGCGCCAGGACCGGCGCCCGCGTTCGGCCCGGGTCGCGATCAGCGCCAAGGTCGTCGCCAACATGTTGCAGGCCGTCGGTGTCAACCGCGTGCTGGTGATGGACCTGCATGCCGACCAGATCCAGGGCTTCTTCGACGTGCCCGTCGACAACATCTACGCCAGCCCGATCCTGCTGGGCGACTTGTGGAGACACAACTACACCAACCTGATGGTGGTATCACCCGACGTCGGCGGCGTCGTGCGCGCACGGGCGCTCGCGAAGCGGATGGACGCCGACCTGGCGATCATCGACAAGCGGCGGCCGCGTCCCAACGTGGCCGAGGTGATGCACATCATCGGGGAGGTCGAGGGCCGCACGTGCGCGATCATGGACGACATGGTCGACACGGCCAACACGCTGTGCCAGGCGGCGCACGCGTTGCGCGACCGCGGCGCGCAGAAGGTCCTTGCCTACTGCACGCATCCGGTCCTTTCCGGTCCCGCGGTCGAGCGCATCAGCAAGTCCGTACTCGACGAGGTCGTGGTGACCGACACCATTCCCCTGTCGCCGGAGGCCGAAGCGTGCCGCAAGATCCGCCAGCTGTCGTGCGCGGCATTGCTCGGGGAAACCATTTCGCGCATTTCGCGCGAAGACTCGGTGAGCTCGTTGTTCATCGAGTGACAACCTGCCTCGTCGAGGCTGGTCGCGGCCCCGCGAGGCAACCGACGGAGTCGACAATGAAGGTCGTAGCAACCACACGCAACGCGCAAGGCACGAGTGCGAGCCGCCGCCTGCGCCACGCCGGGAAAGTGCCCGGCGTCCTGTACGGCGGCAAGGGCGAGCCGGTCGCAATCGAGGTCGAGCACAACCCCCTGTTCCACTCGCTGCGCCGCGAGCGCTTCCACGCGTCGATCCTCGACATGGAACTGGACGGCAAGAGCGAGCAGGTGCTGCTGCGCGACTTCCAGATGCATCCCTACCGGCAACTGGTGCTGCACGTCGACTTCCAGCGCGTCGCGGCAGACCAGCCGGTGCATGTGCGCGTGCCGCTGCACTTCTCCGGCCAGGAAAACTCGCCGGCGGTCAAGGAATCGGGGGCCATCGTCGGCCACGTCCTGTCGGACCTCGACGTCAGCTGCCTGCCGAAGGACCTGCCCGAGTTCATCGAAGTGGATCTTTCCGCGCTGAAGGCGACCGACACCATCACGGCGCTCGACCTGAGGCTGCCGCAAGGCGTGAAGGCCGTGGTAAAGGGCAAGGAAAATCCGGTCGTGGTGTCCGTCACCATCCCGGGTGCGGTGGTCGAGGAAGAACCGACGACGGCGCCCGTCGCCGCGGCGGAAGTCCCGGCGACCGCGCAGAAGGCTCCGCCGGCTCCGGCTGCGGGGGCCCCGGCTGCGCCCGAGAAGAAAGGCGGCAAGGAAGAAAAGGAAAAGGGTGCGGACAAGAAGAAGTAACTGCATCGGCCGGGCATGTATACCGGCCGATCCCCCGGCAAGGCAGCGCCTCGTACGGGGCGCTTTTCATTTTCATGAACGGCACAACAACGGCTGACCCGATCCGCCTCATCGTCGGCCTCGGCAACGTCGGCGCCGAGTACGAGCGCACGCGTCACAACGCGGGCTACTGGTTCGTCGACGAAATCGCGGCGCGCGCGCGCGCGTCGTTTGCGCACGAACGCAAGTTCCACGGCGACGTGGCACGCCTGCGCAGTGCCAGCCAGGAGCTGTGGCTGCTCAAGCCCACCACCTACATGAACCGCTCCGGGCAGGCCGTGGTCGCGCTCGCCCTCTACTACAAGATCCTGCCTACGCAGATGCTCGTCGTGCACGATGAAGTCGATCTGCCGCCCGGCGTGGTGAAGCTGAAGCGCGGCGGCGGCACGGCCGGGCACAACGGCTTGAAGGACATCCAGGCCAAACTCACCACGCCCGACTTCTGGCGCCTGCGCATCGGCGTCGGCCATCCGCGCACGCTGGAAATGGCGCAGGAGGTTGCGGACTTCGTGCTGCATCCGCCCGGCCGCGAGCACCAGCAGGAGATCGACGCCGCGATGGGGCGTGCCCTGGACATCGTGCCGCAGCTGCTCGAAGGGCAGTTCGAGCGGGCCATGATGCAGTTGCATCGATCACAATGAGCGCAGCGCGGGCGTTCACGCTGCATGCCGGGCCGCGTGCCGCGGCGCACGTGCACAAGGAAGGACTGCGCCCGCAACACGTGGCCTGCGTTCCGGCCGCCGCCGGGGGACCGAAGGGCCTGGCGCTGGTTCCCCTCGACAAGTGGTTGTTCGGCGACTGGCTGGCAGGCTCGTCGCGCGTCGAGCAGGTCGGCGCATCGATCGGCGCCTGGCGCATGTACGCGGCCGCGCAGCGCGACGCCGTGCCCGCGCTCGAACGACTCGCCGAAGGTTATCTCTCGCAACGGTTTCCTCACCGCGCGACGCCCCAGCAGGTGGCCGCGGAATGCCGGCGCTTCGTGCGTACCATCCTCGAAGGAACGCGCCTCGACACGTTGCGTCCCGGTGCCCGCCTCAGCGTGATCACGGCGCGTGCGCGGGGCGTCCTGCATGGCGCCTCGTCCCGGTCGGCGTTTGCCCGCGCGGCACTCGCGAACACGTGGTCGCGCCCGCGCCTCGCGGCACACATGGAGCGCGTGGTGTTCACTGCCGGGGGGTCGGCCTTTCCCGCCGAACGATTCGATGCTTTCGGCTTGAGCCGGATCGGCTTCACCCAGGACAACCTCGAGGACGCGTTGCTCGCCTCCGGATCGATCCCGCTCGTCTGCGAGCCGGTGCGCAACCCGGCTGGCGCGCCGCGCGGCGACTACTGGGACGGCGGACTGATCGACTATCACCTGCTGCTGCCGTATCGCATGCTCGAAGGCCTCGTCCTGTATCCGCATTTCGTAACGCACGTGACGCCGGGCTGGCTCGACAAGTTCCTGCCGTGGCGCGCCCGGCCGCGCAGCCATCCATGGCTGGACAACGTGTTGCTGGTGGCACCCTCACGCGCGCTGCTCGAGCGCCTGCCGAATCGCAAGCTGCCCGATCGCAACGACTTCTATCGCTATGCGCGCGCAGACGAGCAGCGCATGCGCGACTGGCGCCGCGCCCTCGGCGAATGCCAACGTTTCGCCGACGAAGTCGCGACCTGGATCTCGAACCCCGATCCGACGCTGCTGCAACCGCTGTGACCGGTCAGCGCAGGTCGAGCGCCATGTAGAGTTCGCGCCCGTCCTCGCGGCCCGTGTAGGCGAAGCCGAACGAGGCGTAAAAGGCTCCGAGCGCAGCCGTTTCCCGAACGTGCGAAACCATGACGCGCGCAGCGCCGCGCGAACGCGCATACTCGATAGCCAGGTGCACGGCCGCGCGTCCGTACCCGCGACCCTGCGCGCGCCGATCGATCATCAGGCGCCACAGGAAGAAGTCGGGCTCCTCGGGCTCGGTGGCAGTCCTCGGGTCGTAGATCATCACGAACCCGACCAGTTCGTCGCCCGCGTAGACGGCGCGCGGCCAGGCGGCGTCGCGGTGGACATAGGCCTCGGCAAGCGAGACCGCGTTGGCCGCGACATTGCGCTTCTGCGTCTCCTCGACCTCGAGCGCACACACCGCGCGGACGTTGACGTCGGTGATCTCGCGCAGCGACACGACCCGAGTCGTGCCGGCCTCCGGCGCTTGAGCGCGGGGGGCGTGCTCGGTGGATGGCATCGACGCCTCAGCTCCTGCGCACCAGGGACTGCTCCTGCGCTTCGAGAAACGCGCGACGGAAGGCGAGCGGATCCGCGATCCCCGGCACTGCCTCGAACGGGTTGCCGCCGCCCGCCACGATGATGGTGCCGAAGTCGAAGACGCGCCCGAGCACGCTCTGCTCCACCTGGACGCTTTCGATCTTGGCCACGTTGAGTTCGATCGTATGCCGGCTGACGAAGCCGAACTTGGCGATCACGCGCTTGTCGGTCACCGCAAGTTCGGTGGCGCGGTACTTGACCCATGCAGGCACGAGCAGGAAGAGGCCGATCACGATCGGCGTCAACAGCACGCCGAAGAAGATCCGCGGAAACAACGACCAGAGGCTGATGCGTCCGATGTACAGGATCTTCTCGCCCTCGACGAGGGCCTTTTCGACGTAGCTCGACATTGGATCGCGCGCCGGAGAGTCAACGATTCATGTTGCGCACTTCGCGGCCACGCGTCAATCGGCTTCAGTCTGGCGGCGCCCGGCGTCCGCGCGACCCGGCAGGCGATAATCCGCGCCCCTGCGGCGGTGATGCGCCGGCGGTGATAGCTCAAGGAATCCAATGGCACTGAAATGCGGCATCGTCGGCTTGCCGAACGTCGGCAAATCGACCCTCTTCAACGCGCTCACCAAGGCCGGCATCGCGGCCGAGAACTATCCCTTCTGCACCATCGAACCCAACGTCGGCATCGTCGAGGTGCCGGACCCGCGGCTCGACATGCTCGCCGCCATCGTCGAGCCGGAACGCAAGGTCCCGGCCACGGTCGAGTTCGTCGACATCGCGGGCCTGGTGGCGGGTGCGAGCAAGGGCGAAGGGCTCGGCAACCAGTTTCTCGCCCACATCCGCGAATGCGATGCCATCGCCCACGTCGTGCGCTGCTTCGTCGACGACAACGTCGTACACGTCGCCGGAAAGGTCGATCCGATTTCGGACATCGAGGTTATCAACACCGAACTCGCGCTCGCCGACATGCAGACGGTCGACAGGCAACTCGCGAAATACAGCAAGGTCGCGAAAAGCGGCGGCGACAAGGAGGCGAAGCGGCTGGTCGAGGCGCTCGAGAAGTTGCTGCCGGCGCTCGATCAGGCCCGCCCGGCACGCTCGGTCGATCTGTATCCGGAGGAGGTCGCGGTGCTGCGGCCACTGTTCCTGCTGACCATGAAGCCCACGCTGTACGTCGCCAATGTCGTGGAGCACGGCTTCACCGGCAACCCGCTGCTCGATCAGGTACGCGACTACGCGCAGGAAGAACACGCCCCCGTGGTGGCCGTCTGCGCCAAGATCGAGGCGGAGATCGCCGACCTGTCCGACGAGGATAAGAAGGTGTTCCTGGCCGACATGGGAATGCAGGAGCCCGGGCTGAATCGCGTGATCCGCGCCGCCTACGAACGGCTCGGCCTGCTCACGTTCTTCACCGCCGGTCCGAAGGAAGCGCATGCCTGGACTTTGGTAAAGGGGGCGACCGCGCCGCAGGCGGCGGGCGT
>Ga0335077_10004420_pt1 | contig 17141 bp, 16 predicted proteins | sample Lox_Sample_31_FD_207151 | JGI IMG/M metagenome (GOLD analysis project Ga0335077, IMG submission 207151) | Soil microbial communities from Loxahatchee National Wildlife Refuge, Florida, United States - Lox_Sample_3.1 | ecosystem: Environmental > Terrestrial > Soil > Wetlands | place: USA...
GCCGATCCACGCCGACCAGCCGCGCCACCTCGACCGGCGTATGCCCTTCTTTGAGCAGCGCGATCGCGCGCTGGCGCCGCCGTTCTAACTGCCTCCCACTTCCTACCGGCCGCATCCGCATCCTCCACCGGCCCGTAGTATAGGACATTATTTATACATGTGCCAATAGTATGATGTCCCGTTAATAACTTGCATATCCGGAAAAGCTTCAAAGTGTCATTCCGAGGGAGTCAGCGACCGAGGAATCCCTGATCTTTATTCGGTTTTTCGTGGAAGCCGGGATTCCACGCAGCGCTCGGAGTGACAGCCTCGAGATTTGGAATTAAACTTATTTCCAGGACACCATACTAGCTACAATCTGACCGGCGTTTGGTCTGGTGCGCTCCACCTGGGTTGCGCTGGCCACTGCTTCAGTCAGCCGGAGATCAGTCCACTCTTTTCGAGCAGTTGACGCGCGCGTTGACGGACGGGCTCTGGTGGCGACCACAGCAAGAGTATTGCACCTCCGAGGTTTTCCGGCCGAGTTTACTTCTTACTGCGACTGAAGCGGCCCGCGAGGTTGTGTGCGTTATTGGCTGATTCGATAGAATCGGCTCCGCGGCTTCAGACCATTCGCCACTTGTCCAAGGTTGCATATGCGTTGGCCGGTGTGAGATCGGGTTTGAGCGCTAATTCCAAAACGCGCACGCCCTCCAGATTCACCTGATAGTCTTCAATCTCAGCGGTCGAGCCCTGCGGGCTGAAGTTCCACTGCTGGCGAGTGATCTCGCTGAATGGGCCGCTCGGCGCGGCCGACCACCGAAGAGTGAACTCCTGCGTGCGCGCAATTTCCGCTTCCGAGAATTCGAGCCTGATCCGGCGAAGGCGGGTCGGCTGGTCGAAGATTATGCGAATACTCTGTAAGCCCCTTTGGGCTGCCCGCCAACCTGGTCTTTTCTCCGCGACCAAGGCGGCCTCGATTGGAAACCTCGGATCCTCTGAAGTAACTTCTACTCGGGCCACCTCTGCGAGGTCGAGCCATTCCTGTTCGGGCCGCCGCTCCTGACGATCCCCTGCCGCATCCACTACGGTTTTACGCACGGCCCGCTCCTCCTTGGTCTCTTCCCCCCTTTCATTTTCGGTTCGTCTTGCGCGAAGCGCAAGCGGAACCGAGCCGGAGCGTATCAGGCCTGCGGTTGAAGGCGCCGCTTCGCCCGCGTCTTCCATAATTCCCAGGAGCGATCGATCTGTGCCGCGTTGCAGGCAAGCGCGGCCGCGGCCTCTTCACGCGTAAGGTAGGTTACCGCGCCGAGGCGCATCGCCTCGGACTGGAGCGCCGCGCTGATTTCCGTATAGACGGCATTGAAGACCGCATGGCGCACGGTCGGCCCTACGACCGTGCATCCGTGCCCGCGCATCAGCACGACCGATCCCGCGCCGAGTGACCTGGCGAGCGCAGCGCCGAGCGCAGCATTACGAATCAGGAGATCGGTCGCCGCGCTGGCGACGCTGCGAATCTCGAATATCGGGCAGCCCTCGCCGAGCACGCCGCCGAGATGCCATACGGCGCGCAGCGGTACTCCGCTGACCACGCTGAACGGCACGACCGCCGGCGAATGGCTATGCACGACCGCCCCCACGTCCGGCCGCACGCGGTAGATTTCGCTATGGATAAACCGCTCGAGGTAGAGCGGGCGGCCTCGCGCATCGACGGGATTGCCGTCGAGGTCGAATTCCATGATGTCAGCCGCCGTGGCCATCGCCGGTGCGACGCTGCGCGCCAGCAGGAAACGGCCGTCCTTGTGCGGATGACGGGCGCTTGCGTGTCCGAATCCGTCGACCACGCCCTGGTCGAACAGGATATGGTTGGCCTCTACAAGCTCGTCGATAACGCCCGCGGCCTCAGGCATCGAACTCGACGTGGACGTTCTTGATCTGCGTTGCGTCCATCATCTCCTCGATCGACTCCTCGCGCCCCACGCCCGACTGCTTGTAACCGCCAAACGGAGCAGCGAGGTAGTGCGCGCTCGAAGAATTGATCCACACGTAACCGGCTTCGACGCGCGCGGCGGTGCGATGCGCGGCAGCGAGGTCGCGGGTCCAGATCGAGGCGGTCAGGCCGTACTCGACGTCGTTTACCGCCCGCAGCATCGCTTCCTCGTCCGACCATCGAAACATGCACAGCACCGGGCCGAAGATTTCCTCGCGTGCGATCCGCATCTTCGGCGTGACGTCGGCGAAGATCGTCGGCTCGATGAAGAAACCTTTGCCCAAATGCGGGTCCTGCGGCGCTTTGCCGCCGGCCACCAGCCGTGCCCCATCCTCGACTCCGTAGCCGATGTAACGCATGACCTTGTCGAACTGATCCTTGCTGATCAGGCTGCCCATCGCGGTGCTCTGCTCGGTCGGGATGCCGGGTTTGATCGCGCGCGCGGCCGCGGCCACGCGCTCGAGCACGGCGTCGTGGATCGACTCGTGCAAAAAGGCGCGGCTGGTCGAGCCGCAGGACTGGCCGCACCAGGTGAAGTTCATCCCGCGGATGATTCCTGCGGCCACCTTGTCGGGATTGGCGTCGGAATACGCGATCAGCGCGTTTTTGCCGCCGAGCTCGAGCGCCACCTTCTTGAGCATTTCGGCCGAGGCCCGCATGATCGCCTTTCCCGTAGGCACCGAGCCAATCAGGCCGACCTTCGCGATCAGTGGATGGGCGGTCAGCGCGGCGCCGCACTCGCGCCCGCCCGGCAGCACGGAGAACACTCCCGGCGGAAAGAGCGGCCTGACGAGCTCGGCAAAGCGGAGCGAGGAAAGCGGCGCCTGCTCGGGCGGCTTGACGATCAGCGTGTTACCGGTGGCGAGCGGCGCGCCGGTGCGCATCGCGGCGAACAGCAGCGGATGGTTGAAGGCGTTGATGCGCGCGATTACGCCGAGCGGCTCGCGCAGCGTGTAGTTCAGCACGCCCGGGCCCATCGGGATCGTACTGCCTCTTACTTCAGTGACCAGGCCGGCGAAATATTCCACGCTGGCCGCGCCGATCGCCGAGTCGTTGATCATCTCGGCGATCGGATTGCCGCAATCGGCGGCGTCGATCAGCGCGAGTTCGCGTCCGTGGCGGCGGAGCAGTGCCGCGACCTCGCGCAGGATCTTCGCCCGCTCGAGCGGCTTGACGTCGCGCCACTGATAAAAGGCCGCGTGCGCGGCGCGCACCGCGCGGTCAACGTCCTCGGCCCCGGCCCACGCGACCTTGCCCAGCGATTGCCCGGTCGAGGGGCTCCAGATGTCGGTGCGAGCGCCGTCGGCGGCGGCGTGCCAGCCGCCGACGTAGTAGAGGTCGCGCGGTATCGAAGCGACCAGTTCTCTTTGATCGATTGTTTGCTGGCCCGCGTGAGCCATCTCGAGATCTCCTTGATGCGAGCGCTTGTGAAGATGCGAGCGCTAACGAAGCCCGGCCTGCTTCGCCAGCGGCATGATCTCCTGCTTGAATTGCCGCATGCCCTCGATGTACCGGGGCCACGAAAGCACCGCGCCGTCGAGACCCCATTCCGAGAGGCGTCCGAGCTCTTCGACGATTTGTTCCCTGGTGCCGACGAGCGGATAGCCGCCCCATCCCGCGATGAAGTGCGCTTTCATCGAACGCAGCGTATCGGGCGGCAGGGTCTTCGCGTTGAGCCCCATCGTACTGACGAGGTTGTCCACCGCGACCCAATCGCCCTTTTGATGAACGTAATAGTCGAAGAAATCGCGCGCGTCCTCCTCGGTCTCTCCCTGGACGACGTAGGCCGCGGTCCAGAGCTGCAGGTCGCGGCCGTATTCGCGCTGCGCCAGTTCCCGGTAGCTCCTGACCCGCGCCCGGGCGCCGTCGCGATCGTCGGGATCGAAAATGACGAACGCCACGTCGCAATACTTGGCCGCGTAGTGGCGTCCCACCTCGGAGCCGCCCGCATTCATCACGACGGGATACGGCGCCTGGATCGGCTTTGGGCGCAGCATCCCTTTCTTGATCCGGTAGTACTTGCCGTCGTAGTCGAACTCCTTGTCCTCGGTCCACAGGCGCTTGATGATATCGAGCCATTCGACCGCGCAGTCGTAGCGCAGATCGTGGTCCATCTGCGGCGCGCCGAACATCTCGATCTCGGGCAGGAACCATCCGGTGACGATGTTGAGCGCGAAACGCCCGCCGGTAACGTGATCGATCGTTGTCGCCTGCTTGGCGGCCATGATCGGATGGACGGTCGGCACGTGCGAAGTTGCGAAGACCGCCGGGTATCTGGTCGCGGCGCCGATCGCAGCGGCCCAGGTATATGGCTCGAAGCCGGCGCCGTTGAAGTTACTGACTCCGCCGAAGCCCTTCCAGCGCCCGACCGGCACCAGCGCCTCGAACTCCATCTCGTCCGCGAGGCGCGCCAGCGTGAGCGTGCTCTGCCAATCGGCCTGCAGCACGCCGTCGATCGTGGTGATCGCGCACCCGTGACTGAGGTTGCTCGAGAACGTGCCGAGCTTCAGCTTGCGATCGTTGAAGAGCGGATTGGTCTTGCGCCGCGGATCCTCCGCGTTCCTGCGGATGCTCATCTAGTTTGCCTCCATCAGGCCCGCGCGCATGAGCACGCCGTCGAGCCGTGCCGCCACCTCGGGCGTCGCGGGCATCATGGGCAACCGATGCTCCTCGGTCTCGAGCAGCCCGATCCGCTTCATCATGTATTTGAGCGGAATGGGATTGGTGTCGAAGAAAATTGCCTGGTTGAGCTCGAACAGCGCGTCGTGCGCGGCCCGGGCCGGCGCGAGCCGCCCGGCGAATACGTCCTCGCACATCTGCGCGAGCGCTCGCGGCTTCAGATTGCCCACCGCATTCATCAGCCCGCAGGCGCCGATCGCCATCATCGGAAAACTCAGCTCTTCGAGCCCGACGAAGATGCGAAAGTCATTGCCCATCCGCGCGAGCACCTGCGTGACCAGCGCCAGATCGTTGGCCGCGTGCTTCATCCCGACCAGGTTGGGCGCGCGTTCGGCGATACGCTCGATGGTCGCGGCTTCAACGTTGACCGCCGCGCGTCCGGGGATGTGGTAAATCATCATCGGCAGCCGCGTGCGCCGTCCGATATCGGCGTAGTATTCGACCAGGCCGCGCTGCGGCGGCCGGATGAAGTACGGCGTGACGACCAGGACCGCGTCGGCGCCCGCTTTTTCCGCGGCCGCCGTAAGCTCGACCGTGTCGGCGTGCGACTGGGAGCCGGTCGCCGCCACCACCGGGATTCGCCCGCGCGCGGTCTCGACCGCCAGCCGCACCAGCTCGTTGCGCTCCTCGAGGCCGAGCGTGCTCGGCTCCGCCGTCGTGCCGTTGACCACGATCCCGTGCGAGCCCTCGGCCACCTGGCGCTCGAGCATCCGCGCATAGGCGTCGTAATCCACCGCGCCGGCGCGAAAGGGCGTGACCAGCGGCGGATACGAGCCGCGCAGGAAGTTCTTGTTCAGCGCGAGCATCGCTAAGCGACTTTGGTCCGGTTGGTATCGAAGCCGTAGCTCGAACCTAGAAGCCGCGGCGGATGCTTGAGGTCTTCCTGCCACATCAGCGAATCCATCGCGATATTGAGCGGGCTGTCCTGAATAGTCAGTTCGTACACCGGTTCGTCGTTCGAGGCGTGGTTGTGCACCGCCCATCCCGGCGCCGACAGCATCAGATCGCCCGCCTTCCAGTGCAGCGCCTTGCCCTGCACGGTGCTGTAGCCGCTGCCGGAGAAGTAGTAATTGATCGCGGCGGCGGCGTGGCGATGCGGCTTGTCGACGATATGCGGCGGACGCACGGTCATGGTCGCGAAGAAATTGTGCGTGGTGCCGTTGGTGCGGCCGGTCGCCGGGTTATACAGCAGGTACAGGCGCCGTCCGACGTAGGACGAGCCGAGCGCCTGCAATTTGTCCAGATGCTCCTTGACCTGGCGCCACGGCCAGAACAACACCGGCGACTCGAGCACGTCGGGGCTGATCAGCTTCTCGTAGGGCAGCAGGTAGGCGCCGTCGCTGTTGAGCGGAAACGTGCCGAACGGGTTGACGCGGCGCGCGTCGGGCTCGCCCGCGGGCGCTTCGCCCGCGATTTCCTCGGCCGGCGGATTTTCCTCTACGATATGAGCGTTCATCTTCTCGAGCAGAGCCGCGTTGCTGTAGGTCAGGCGCACCTGCAGCTCGTCGCTGTCGTTGAAGTTCTGGTACACGTTCAGCGAAGGCGTGTTCCACACATCGTACTGGCTGAAGTTGATCTGCCGGCCGCCCACGATCGCGTGTCCGCGGCCGCGGATGCAGAAGTTGACCTGCGAGGAATTGTGGCGGATCCGCTTGGTGCGCTCGCCCGGCTTGAGCACGTCGAGCGCGACCTGGATGCCCGGGGCAAGGCCGGTGCCGTTTTCGTTGGGATGCACGATGAGCGAGCGGCGCCGCCCGTTGGCCGGCGGCGGCAGGCTCGCAAGCCGCTCGACTTCGGCTTCGATTTCTTCTTTCGAGATGACGATCGCCGGCCACAGGTCTGGTTTGGGAGTCACGTAACCGCTGCGATCGACGAATCGGACTTTGCTCTCGCTCATTGGTATTCCTCGCAGTTGAATTTACGGATGCCGGCTCGCGCGCCGGCGCTATTTCATGCTTTTCCACCGACCAGGCGCGGCCTGGCCCGAACCGTCGGAGCCAGCGGCCGCCCGGCGCCGTTTGCGCGTGCCCGGGCGAGAACCTCGATGCCCATCGAGAGATCCGAAATTCCCATACCCATCGCTTTGAACAGCGTAAGGTCCGCTCCTTTGGGACGGCCCTTGCCGGCGGCGATCACGCGGCTTAGCGGCTGCACGCCGCTCCATCGGCGATCGTCCGTGCCATAGAACTCGATGAACTCGCGGGAGAGGGCGCGCACGCCCGCAACGGTGTCGGCCGCGACGATTGCGCATCGCGCAAGCATCGCCGGCTCGAATTCCGCACGCTCGGGCACCACGGCGCCGACCGCGTTGATATGCGCCCCCGGGGCGACCATTGCGGAGCTCAAAAACGGCGCGGTGGCGCGCGTTACCAGCGTTATGATGTCTGCGTTCCTGACCGCGGCCGCGATGCTCGCCGACGGTGCCACTTCCAGTTTCAACTCGGCGCTCGCGCGTTTGGCGAAGGCCGCCGCGTTTTCAGGATTGCGGCTCGCCACGCGCACGCGCGTCAAGCGCCGCACGGCGGCGACCGCCGCGATCTGCGCCAGCGCCTGCTTGCCTGCGCCGACCAGCGCCATCTCGCGCGCGTCCGGCGCGGACAGCCATCGAGCCGCAAGGCCGCTTATCGCGGCGGTGCGCAGCTGTCCGAGCGCGAACGCTTCGATCACCGCCACGAGTTGTCCGTCGGCTGCGTCGAACAGGATCAACAGCGGGTTTGCGCCGCCCTCGGTGTGGGCCCAGGTCTTGGTGCCGACCAGGCCCTCCGCGACCATCGTCGCGCCGATCGCGTGGAGCGTGTCGCCATGGCCGAAGCTAAGATGGGTCTTCGCCATGTTGACGGCGCCGCCCGCGGCCTCGGCCGAGAGTCCCCGTTCCAGCGCCGCGATCGCGTCGCTGATATCGACCAGCGCGGCGACTTCCGCCTCGGTGATCCACAACGCCTGACCGCTCATCGCAAGGCCTCGTTCGCGGCAGCTTTTCATAGCGGATAGATGAGCGAGTTCGGCACCATGACGGTGTCGTACACGCAGGTTCGCGATTTGAATTTGAGCACGTCGCCGTCGCGCACGAGCCGATCGATATAGCGGCCGGCGCTCAGGATGCGGGTTTCGTCGTCGACCAGGGTTTGCAGCACGGTATAGTTGGCCTGCACATCGACGCCGTCGTCCGTCGCGGGCGCGATCCGAAGCGAGCTGACCAGATGGCGCAGCGCGCGCGGCGCGAACATCTGGGTCTGGCGGATTGTCACCACGCGGTCGCCGAGCATCGCCTTGCTCTCGCATCGCATCAGCGCAAGCGGCAACCCGCGCTCGCGATTCTCGCGCGAGATGATTTGATAGAGGCAATCGTCGGTGAAGAACGCGGGCCACTGCTCCAGCTCGAAGTTGTCGAGCACGTGAGCGTACTCGGTGTATAGCTCTTCGATTTCGAGCCGCAAGACTAGATCCTGCTGCGCACGGGCCATCGGGGTCAGAACTCCATGACCTCGCGGTAGTGCTTGTAAAAGGCGCGGATCGCCGCCTCAGTCACCATATGCTCCCGATCGTCCGTGCCGCGCCCGTCCATCTCGAGGATGCCGGCGTCGCCGGGGCGCTGACGCACGCCCTGCTGCGAGAACTCCATAACCTCGCCGTCGTCGATAGAGACCAACCCCGCGGGGCCCATGAGATTCGCCTGGCGGAGCCGCCGCTGGGTCATCTCGGGCGTGTCGTCGGCGTAACCGAAGAACGTCCACATCAGGTCGAAGAGTTCCGGGCCGCGCGGCACCAGCTGGCGCATCGCGAGCGTGTTGGATTGCTGCTGGATGATGATGTTGGGCCACAGCGTCTGCATCACCACGGTGGCCGAGCCGGAAAACTCACGCACCGGGTCGAGCAGGCGCGGGTCCTTGAGCTTGAAGTCGGCGCGGAAATTCTTCATCTCCATGGTGGTTTCGTTGAGCTTCTGTTCGCCCTTGCTCGAGGTGAGCACGCAATGCATCCCGCTCGCATCCATCTTCACCGCCGAGGGCTGGTCGGCGCGGAAGAGGCCGAAGGTGACCAGGAAGACGTGAAGGAGGCTCGCGTGATAGGGATCCTTGATGTTCTCGAACATCAGCTTCCAGTTGGCGGGAATACGCTGGCGCGAATAGCCGAGCACGCGCAGCGCTCGCCCGTCGAAGACGCGATCGAAGTAGCCGAGCATCGCCGGGCCCAGGTATTCCTCGAGCGGCGGCACGGTGGAAGCGAAGCTCGCGAAGATGACGCCGTTGCGAGACGCCACGCTGAGAGAGGTGAGTCCGTTCTTCGCCGGGTCGAAATCCTCGGGCATCCCGCCGTTCCCGTTCACCCCGCGGCGAAACGGCACGCCGGTGAGATTGCCCTTAAGGTCGTAGCTCCACTGATGGTACGGACAGGTGAAGGAGCGGGTGTTGCCCCAGTTGGCGCGGCAGAACTGGACGCCGCGATGGGCGCAGCGGTTGAGCATCACGTTGACGGTGCCGCTCTTGTCGCGGACCACGACTACCGAGCGCTCGCCAACGTGGCTGCGGACGAAATCTCCCGGGTTGGGAATTTCGGCCTCGAGCGCGACGTAGTTCCAGTACGGCCCCGAGAAGATCCGCATCTGCTCGCGCGCGTAAACCTCGGGATCGGAATAGACCCAGTACGGAACCCGGCCCAGACCCTCCGCCGGCCAGCGATAGGAGTTCCCGGGAGGTTTGCGCTCGACTGCTTCCACTGTGAGCTCTCCGTACGACAGGGCGGCGCGGCGGACGGCTTTGCCCGCAGGGGCGCCAGATGTCAGGATATCCTGAATGCAAAGATATCTAAGTATTCTTACTAATCGGCTGCCCGGCGATCGTCAAGTCCGCAAAAAAACGCCGCGGCGCGGCGCCAGGGTTTGCTATGCTGCGGGCGGCTGCGGAGTTGGCGGGCGCAGGTCTTGAAGGGTCGAACCGAGCGTGGCACCGAAACGGCACGTCGTGAACAGTGAAAAAGCGATGACGATCAGGGCGGTAGATTCCAGGGCCGCGCCTTCGCCGCCGCGCAAGCCCGGCCCGGAGTATCCGCCTGGCCAAAGCGTCGGCTACTTGATGCGCGAGACCCATCGCGCGTTTCTCCGCGCGTTGGGCGCGCGCATTTCCCGCCACGGCGTGAGCATCGGCATGTGGTTCTTCCTGCGCGCGTTGTGGGAGGAGGACGGGCTCACCCAGCGCGAGCTGAGCCGCCGAGTCAGCATGATGGAGCCGACCACGGCGACGGCGCTCGAAAGCATGGAGCGGCGCGGCCTCATCAGCCGCACGCGCAATTCCAAGGATCGGCGCAAAATCAACATTCGCCTGACAGACCGCGGCCGGCGCCTGCAGGAAGTGCTGCTGCCCTATGCGATGGAGGTTAACCGAATGGCCCTCGCCGGAATACCCGCCGGGCAAATACCGCTCTTGCGCGAGCAACTCGTGCGCATCAAGCGCAACCTCGACGCCGACGCAATCCGGGATGCCGATTCCGGCGGCGGTTCCGCGCAGGCCGGCGATACACCATTGCGCAAAACCCGGAACAAGGACTAAATACGGCGCAGAAGGAGAAACCGCCATGAGCACCACGCAGACCAACGGTCACACCGAAGCAAAGCCGGACACGGTTCCGACGCGGCTGCATCACGCGGCCTACGTATGCCGCGATCTCGAGCAAACGCGGAAGTTTTACGAGGACATCCTGGGCTGGCCGATGGTCGCGGCGTGGCGGGAATGCGACAAAGTCTTTGGCGAGGACGAACTCTATTATTGCCATCTGTTCTTCCAGATCGCCGACGGCGGAGCGCTGGCCTTCTTTCACTTCGCCGATCCCAGACAGCACGCAAAATTTGCCCACTACGGTCCGCATTCGCCGTTCGTCCATCTGGCGCTCAAGGTGACCGACGCGCCCGGCCAGCAGGAGATGCAGCGCCGGCTCGAAGCGGCGGGCCACGAGACGATGGTAATCGACCATGGCTATTGCGTGTCGCTCTACGTCACCGATCCGAACGGCCTGAATCTCGAATTCACCGTCGACCATCCGGCGGCGGACAAGATAAAGGCCAAGCGCTCAGCCAGCGCGCACGAGGATCTCCGCAAATGGCTCGCGGGCGATCGCAGCACCAACAACGAATGGCGAGCCGAGCACAAGGCGCCGGGAGCGCAGTCCTGATCCGTTTCATCGGTCGGCGTTTTGGTCTTTAACCGGCACGTTAGATGCCGCGCTCGATAGCGCCGGGGCGCGGCGGCTTATTTTGAGGTTCTTCCCAGCCTGTTAGAGTATCGGCGCGCGGAACGGAGTCCGCGTCCGCAAGGGCGCGTGACGGCCGCGACGTCGATGGGGTGGAGGCGAGGCCCTTGGGGGAAGGTTCCGAGCACGCAGCGCAGAACCGTCTCGGCATCGAGGCGCTGCGGTCAGACGCCCCATCAGACCTCCCGCTCCCGCACGATTCGCCGCGACCGCGCAGCGTCTCGTTACTCGGTTCGGCCCCCGCGATAGTATTGTTCGCGATGGCGATCGCCGACGCGATGCGCAGCGCGGACACCGACCTCTGGGGTCACATCTTCTTCGGGCGCATCATTCTTTCGCAGCATCAATGGCTCTTTCACGCCCCGTTTTCTTACGCCTGTCCGCCAGGCCCGAGAGACTGGATCGTCCATGACTGGTTGGGAAACGTCCTGATGGCGTTGATATACGGCGCCTCAGGCGTCATCGGGCTCAAGCTGGCCAAGTTCGCGTGCGTCGCTGCGGTGATGGTGCTGCTTTCGCTCGGTGCGGCCGAGACGCGCGCGTCGCTCGCCTTACAGGCCATCGTATTGTGGGTGGCCGCAGTTGCGCTGCTGCCGCTGATGCAGATCCGTACTTTTTTGGCCGACGACGTTCTGTTTGCCGCGTTGATAATAATTCTCGCGCGAGAGAGCTACGGCCGCGGAGCGCGCCTGTGGCTGGTCCCGCCGATGTTCGCGTTGTGGGCCAATCTGCATGGAGGATTCTTCGTCGGGCTGGCGGCGATGGGTCTTTATACGGTGGTTCGCGGTGCACAGGCGCTGGCGCGGGACGAAGGGCTGCGCGGTCCGGTCAGACTGGCCGCCGTGACGTCGGCGGCAGCGCTTGCGACGCTGATCAACCCCTATGGATTGCGCGACTTGATAGTAGTCGTGGAGGTCGTCCACAATCCGTTCACCCTGAGACATATTTCCGAGTTTCGTTCGCTGCTGGCTGTGATGGCCGACCTGAATCATACGCATCGGCCGCTCTTTACGTTCGTCTGTGCCGTGGGAATCATGACCGCGACGGTCGCGGCCTTCGCATTGACGCCGCGCGCAGACGACCTTGCCCTGTTCGCAATCGCCGTACTGATGATCGTCAGCGGGCTCTACGCCGTGCGCAACACCGCGATGGCGGTGATTGCCTGCTATGTTCCGCTCTGCCGGCATTCCGACCTGCTGATCGCTCGCTTGCGGCCTTCACGCGGGGCCGCCGACGCGCGTCCGTCCGGGGTTTGGCCGCTGCTGCATGCCGCGCTTGCGGTTTTGGCGGTCGCGCTCGTGATCCGCAGCGGCCTGCTGTCGCGAACGCTTCCTGTCGTCGAGGCCAAACCAGTCGGCGCGGTCACGTTCATGCGCGAACACAACCTCCGCGGCGACGTGCTATGCGAGTTCGGATGGGGTGATTACCTGATTTTTCACGAGTCCACGCGCTTCAAAATCTTCATCGAGAGCATGTTTGAGGCTTATTACCCTCATCAGGTGCAAAGCGATTTTGCCGCGGTCTATTACGGCGAGCCGGGCGCCGCGCGCGTCCTCGACCAGTACCCGAACGATTTCGTCCTGATGCCGACCGGGTCGCCCGCCTATACACTGATGATGGTCCAATCCGGATGGCGCCTGATCTATCGCGACCCGGTGTCCGCGCTGTTTGCGCGTGCCGCTTCCTCCGCCGCGCAGATTGCCGGCGTTCCGGAGCTGGTCGCGGCGGCGCCGCCGAGCGTCTTTCCCTAGAGGACTCGCAGCGCGCCGGCCGGATGGTCGTGCGATGAGCGACGGCCCCAGCGAACCAAAGAGACGGAGAGCCGGCACAACCGACGCAACAATCGCTCGCGCCGACAATACGGCGCATCGCGCTCCGTCGCTGCTCGGTTACGCTCCCGCCCTCGTGCTGCTCGCCGCCGTCGTTGCGGATTCGATGCAATATGCCGACGCGGACCCCTGGGGTCATATCCGGTTCGGGCAGACGATGCTTGGCACCGGACATCTGATCCACACCGACGTCTTTTCCTACACGGTGGCAGGGCGGCGATGGATCGATCATGAATGGCTTGCCGAAGTGGCCATGGCGCTCATTTACAGCAGCTTCGGCGTGATCGGCCTCAAGCTGGTGAAATTTCTCTGCGCCGGCGCGGTCATGACGCTGCTTGCGCTCGGCCTCGCCGAAACCGGGGCGGCGATAGCGGCGCAATTCGCCGCACTCGCGGCCGTGGCGCTCGCGTTGATTCAGCAGATGCAATTCCGGCCGCAGCTTTTCGATTACGTGCTGTTCGCGGCGTTGATCGCGATGCTCGCGCGCGAAACTTACGGCCGCAGCGCACCGCTCTGGCTGGCCGTACCTATGCTGGCGCTGTGGACGAATCTCCACGGCGGATTCTTCATCGACCTGGCTGCGTTGGGAATCTATAGCGCGGCCGTTGCGGCGCAAGGGGTCGCGGCGCGCGGCGCGGGGCTGCGCATCGCGCTGCGCCCGGCCGCGATAACCGCGGCGGCTGCGCTCGCCACACTGTGCAATCCGTGGGGTATCGGCGAATGGAGGGCGGTCGCACAAAGCCTGGGCAATCCGTACACGATGGGTCGCGTGAGCGAGTTTCGGCCGCTGCTGCAAACGTTCGGCGCGCTGCATCGTGCCGGGATGACCACGCTTCCTTTAACCGCGATGCTCCTGATGCTCGCCGCGCTTGCGGCCGCTTGCCTGCTCGTGCCGCGCGGCGACGACGCCGGGATGCTCGCGGTCGCCGCGCTGATGGCCGCCGCGGCATTTGCCGCGGTCCGCAACAACGCGCTCACCGCGACCGCGCTCGCGGTGCCGCTAGCGTATCATGCGGACCTGGGATGGACGCTCCAGGCCGCCGTGTCGCTCATGGCGGCGCTGCTCGCGCTGCGCGGGGGCCTCTTCTCGGCCGCGCCGCCCTCGGCCGAGCCATGTCCGGTGGGAGCGGCCAGCTTCATGGCCGCGCACGCGCTTGCCGGTAACATCCTCGGCGACTACGCCTGGGGCGGCTACCTCATCTGGCACGCGCCGGCGGGATCCCGCGTCTTCATCGACAGCCGCTTCGAGATGGTCTATCCGCCGCGCGTCCAGCGCGAGTACCTCGATTTCATTCGGGGCGGCGCGCGCGCCGCCGCCATGCTCGCCGCGTATCCGACCGACTACGTGGTCATGCCGTCGGATTCGGCGGCGGCGCGCTTCATGAGCGGGGAGGCGCGATGGCGCATGATCTATCGCGACCCGGTCGCGGCGCTTTTTGCCCGCGCCGATTCGCCCGCCGCGCATATCGCGGGAGTTCCGATCCTGCGCAAGGACGCGCCGCCGAGCTTGTTTCCCTAAGCGGCGCTGCGGCGCTTCATAATAGCGGCCGCCTCAGGCTCTGTCGGCGGGAGGTTGGGGATGCTGCTGCGTCAGACAGTGAATCGCGCCGAGGCCCCAGACCAGGTCCCGCGACGGGATGCCGACGACGCGGCGTCCGGGAAACAGCCGACCGAGCGTCGCGATTGCCACCGCGTCCTGCGCGCAATCGAATGTCGGCACAATCACGCCGCCATTGAGGATATAGAAGTTCGCATACGACGCCGGTACCCGGGTGCCTTCATGAAACAGCGCGGGCGGCATCGGCAGCTTCTCGATCGTGAGCGCGCGCCCCGCGGCGTCGCGCATCGCTTTCAGCCGCTTCAGGTTGTCGGCGAGCACGCGGTAATTTTCGTCGCGCGGGTCGTCTTCGACCACGGTCACCACCGTCGCGGGAGCGACGAACCGCGCCAGGTCGTCGACGTGGCCGTCGGTGTCGTCGCCCGCGATTCCGTCTCCGAGCCAGAGCACGCTGGTCACGCCGAGCCAGTACTTGAGCCGCCGCTCGATCTCGGCGCGGTCGAGCGCCGGGTTGCGATTGGGATTCAGCAGGCACGACTCCGTGGTGAGGAGCGTGCCTGCGCCGTCAACGTCGATCGAGCCGCCCTCGAGTATCATCGGCGGTACGATTACTTCGAAGTCCCATCGCTCGCCGAGCCGGCGCGGCACCGCGTCGTCGAGGTCGTAGGCGCCGTATTTTTCGCCCCATGAATTGAAGCCGAAATCCAACGCGACCTGTGCGGGAGCATCGCCGGCCGGCGCGTCGCGATTAACGAAGATCGGTCCGTGGTCGCGAATCCACGAATCGTTCGTAGCGACGGTTGTGAACGCGATGCGATCGAGCCGCGCCGACTCGCCTGCCGCGGCGACGATTGCTGCGCGAGCCTCCTCGGCCATCGTGTCACTGGCGACCAGCAAACGCAGCGGCTCGAATTCTGCGATCGTCGCCGCCATCTGACCAAAGAGCGGCGGTATTGCGTCGAATTTACCGGGCCAGGTGTCGCGGTTGTGCGGCCATACCAGGTAGGTCGCCAGATGCGGCGCCCATTCGGCCGGCATCCGGTACGATGCCGGGAGCTGCGGCGATACGGGTGAAGGCGGCGGCGTCACCGGTTTACGCTTGCATGCGAGACGGTCGTCATCCGAGCCTTCCGGGGAATCAAGAGCGGAAGCGGCGCAGCAGGTCGCCGTAGGCGTCGATACGCCGGTCGCGCAGGAAGGGCCAGTTGCGCCGGGTTTCTTCGATAAGCGCGAGGTCGCAGTCGGCGATAAGAATCTCCTCGCCCGCGCCGGCGCGCGCTATCACCTCGCCGAACGGATCGACCACGAATGAGCTGCCCCAGAACTCGAGGCTGTCCTCGACGCCCACCCGGTTGGCCACAGCGACGAACATCCCGTTGGCAATAGCGTGCCCGCGCTGGACCGTTTCCCATGCCTCCAGCTGGCGGCGGCGCACCCGCTCAACTTCCCCGCGTTCCCATCCGATCGCCGTCGGATAGAAAACGATCTGCGCGCCCGCCAGCGCGACCAGGCGCGCCGCCTCGGGAAACCATTGGTCCCAGCACACCAACGCGCCGATCGTCCCATGGGCGGTGCGATGAGCGGTGAAGTCGAGATCGCCCGGGGTGAAATAGAATTTCTCGTAATAGTGCGGGTCGTCCGGAATATGCATCTTGCGGTAGCAACCGGCGAGCCGTCCGTCGGCATCAATCGCCACCGCCGTGTTATGGTAGATGCCTTCGGCGCGGCGCTCGAAGATCGAACCGACCACGACGACCTTGCGCGCTGCGGCCGCCGCGCTAAGCGCTTCGGTGGTCGGCCCGGGGATCGGCTCTGCGAGGTCGAAGTATCGTGCCTCTTCCGACTGGCAGAAATAGCGCGAGCGAAACAGTTCCTGCAGGCAGACGACCTTGGCGCCGCGCGCAGCGGCCTCTTCGATCCGGACCAGCGCCTTTTCCAGATTGCGCGGCGGCTCGGTCTCGCAACTCATCTGCACGAGTGCGACGCGAAGCGGTTGGGAAGCCATGACCTATCTTGATAGCAACCGACAGCGAACGCTGCCAGCGCGGCCGCGTTAACCTACCATGATCGATGCGCGGTTCGTCCGTTGGACCCCGGCGCGATTCGGATTAGGATTGGCATTGCGATGAACCAGTCTTGCGGCGCTGCGGCAGGCTACGTCGATTGGCTGCGGTCACGAACGAAGCGGATCGTTCGGGCGCTTGAAAGCGCCGCCGCGCCTGTCGTCGCCGAGTTGCGCCACCTCAATGGCGTCGGCGCCAATGCTTCGTCGCGGCGCGATCGCGTGCGCCTCGTCAAGCAGGCTCTCGCGCAGAGCAAAAAAGGGCCGAACCGTTGCTGCTGAGCGGCCTCGGCGGGCCATCTTCTAAGCACTTTTTCCTGCAGAAATAGGCACTCTTCCGCTCGCGTGCAGGCGGTTTCCCGATTTGGCACTCCCTTCGCATCGGCTAGCTTGCGAAGCATGAATTCGCCCACGCTTCGCTGCCAGGCCTCGTGGTCCGCGTCGTAAGGGCAAAGAAGGGACGCTCATGGCAAATCGAACTCTATCCGATGATTCGGGATCGAAGGGCGACGGCGTGGTCGAATCCAAGGGACGGATCAGACAATGGGCCGAAGGAATGCGGGTAGAGGCGCTGGCCAACCTCGCGCACGAATTGCGCACGCCGTTGCAGGTGCTGCACGGCTATCTCGATATCCTGCGCGACGAATGGGCTGAAAGGCTCGATGCCGAGCCGCGATCGATGCTGGACCGGATGAACAGCAACATGCACGACCTCTCCCAGACCGTCGACAACATCATGGAGTTCGTGATGTCGGAGGCCGGAGTTACCGGCCGGGTGCAGGAATACGTCCTTGTAAGCAA
>Ga0335077_10004422_pt1 | contig 17136 bp, 15 predicted proteins | sample Lox_Sample_31_FD_207151 | JGI IMG/M metagenome (GOLD analysis project Ga0335077, IMG submission 207151) | Soil microbial communities from Loxahatchee National Wildlife Refuge, Florida, United States - Lox_Sample_3.1 | ecosystem: Environmental > Terrestrial > Soil > Wetlands | place: USA...
TCTGCGCAGGTGCACGATCGCCCCATCCTGGACCGTCGCGGCCAGCGCGACCACGCGCTTCACCCTGCGGGATTCGGTCTTCTCACCGAGCAGAAGATACACGGACCGTCCGCGCCGGGGGGCGGCGAAGTGCTTCATTTCGCCGCCGGAGGCGGCCTTGGGAAAAGAGACCGCATAGGACTGGCGCGCCAGCTCGGTGATGCCCGACTCCTTGGCGGCGGCGTTCAGCGCACGCGTCACGTGCACGGGCGGCCTAGCCTGGATCGCCCTCACGGAACCCAGGGAGTGCTCCAGGTTGGTGCCGGTGCGCGCCAGCCGCTCGCGGCGAAACGCTCGCGCACCGGGAGTCGTCCTGGCGCCCTTGAAGGTTCTCTTGAACGCCCTGGTGCGCGACAGCGCGTGTGGCACCGCGGCGACCGCTTGGACCGAAGGATCTCCGAGGAGGTAGAACTGCGCCAGGGTCTTGAGGTCGGTCGGGTCGAGGTGGGTATACAGGGCCGCGAAGCGTTGCCGCGCCTCGAGAGCCGCCCGGCCGAGCGAGGCGCCGTCCAGCACCGCGTCGAGAAAGAACTGGCAGATGAGGTCGGCCTGACCGTTGCCTTCGCTGGGTCCGTAGGCGATCGTGGTGCTGCCGAAGAAGCCGTAGGCGCCGTCCGCGAGGTAGGTGCTGCAGATACCGGCCTGGCCCTTGCTGTCCTCGGGGTCGTAGAGCTGCGCGCCGTAGCAACACTCCGCGGCGATCACGGTGCCATTGCTCACCTTGCGCTTCAGCCGCGCCGCGTCGTGCGCCACCGGATACTCCTCCCGTCCGGGCGGCTGCCCATAGTATTTCGGAGTGCTGGGTGCGCCATGACAGTTGATGAAATGGGCGCGCAACGCGAGCTGCGCGTCGGGCCATTTCGGACCGCGTGGCGGCGTCGTCTGCAGCGCGGTCGAATTGCCGAAGACCTTGCTCAAGCTGAGCGCCGTCGACGCCTCCCATACTTGCGCCGACAACCCTAGATAGCGCTGATAGTCTTCGCGCGGCCGCGTGCGATGGCGCGCCGCCGTGCCGAGCAGGCTGACGAGATAGGCGGGGTTGCCGCTGCCGACTAGATCGGGCAACCGCCCGACAACGCGCGTCGCACCGAGGAACGCGGACGGGTCGCTGCTGTAGGGCACCGCGCAGGCATAAGGCAGGTCGCTGGGCACGTTGGCATCGCCGTCACCGTGAGCGGGGTTGCGCAGCGTCTGCATGGGAACGACGTCCGGAGCGCCCAGGATCATCAGGTAGTCTGGAGCATGGGCCTTCCACACGGCATCGATGGCGGCTTTGACCTGGCGCTGATCCGAAGCCTTCGTCACCGGCGAGCCCTTCACGGATCGCATGTCCTGCGCCGAGTCGATGGCGACCACGAGCGTGGTCAGTCCGCGTTTCTTGTCCGCTGCGATCAAGCGTCCGACGGCGTCGTGGATGCGCTGGAAGCCGGTCGAGTACTTGCGTTGCAGCGCTGAGAGATTGGTGACGATCACCTTGTCCGTTGTCATATTGCTCCCCGGTAGAGTGTCCCCTGTCGACTGGAACGAGTCAGGCGGCCTGCGGAAACCGTTGTCGCTCGACGGCAACTGCGCTAAGGTAGCGCACAGTGAACCGCGACCGGTTGGCATTGTAGTCCTCGTTCGGGCCCATGGGCGGCCGACGACTTGCGCAGCGAGGAAGATCGGCGCTATCGTTGATTGCCGCCGCGCACTATCGTCAGGAGAATGGAGATCATGGCAAAGCAAATGAACCCAAGGGATCCGTCAAAGCTCAGATCTCGCCGCTGGTTCGACAACCCGGACAACCCCGACATGACGGCGCTCTATCTCGAGCGCTACATGAACTTCGGCCTGAAGCGCGAGGAGCTGCAGGCGGGAAAGCCCATCATCGGCATCGCGCAATCGGGCTCGGATCTGTCTCCCTGCAACCGGCACCATCTCGAGCTCGCCGAGCGCGTGCGCGAGGGGATCCGCGAGGCGGGCGGCATCGCCTTCGAGTTTCCGGTGCATCCGATCCAGGAAACGGGCAGGCGTCCGACCGCGACGCTCGACCGCAACCTCGCCTATCTAGGACTGGTCGAGATCCTCCACGGCTACTTCATCGATGGCGTGGTGCTGACCACGGGCTGCGACAAGACCACGCCGTCCCAGCTGATGGCCGTGGCCACCATGGACATTCCGGCCATCGTCCTCTCGGGCGGGCCCATGCTCAACGGCTGGTTCCGCGGCGAGCGCACCGGCTCGGGCACCATCGTCTGGAAGGCGCGCCAACTGCTGGCTACGGGTGAGATCAACCGCGAGCAGTTCATCGACCTCGTCGCCTCCTCCGCGCCCTCGACCGGCCACTGCAACACGATGGGTACGGCCACGACCATGAACTCGCTCGCGGAAGCGCTCGGCATGTCTCTACCCGGCAGCGCCGCGATCCCCGCTCCGCACAGGGAGCGTGGCGAGAACGCCTATGAAACCGGGAAGCGCATCGTCGACATGGTGTGGGAGGATTTGCGTCCGTCGAAAATCATGACCCGCGAGGCGTTCGAGAATGTGATCGTGGTGAACTCTGCGATCGGCGGCTCGACCAATGCGCCGATCCATTTCAACGCCATCGCGCGGCATATCGGCGTGAAGCTCGACAACGACGACTGGGAGAAGATCGGCTATGAAATCCCGCTGCTGGTCAATCTGCAGCCGGCCGGCAAGTATCTCGGCGAGGAGTACCATCGCGCCGGTGGCGTGCCGGCGGTCATCAACGAGCTGATGAAGGCGCGCAAGATCCACCGCGATGCGATGACGGTCAACGGCAGAACGATCGGCGAGAACTGCAAGGACCGCCCGGTGCTGGACTTCGACGTGATCTACCCCTACAAGAACCCGCTCAAGAAGAAGGCGGGGTTCCTCAACTTGAAGGGCAATCTGTTCGACAGCGCCATCATGAAGACGAGCGTGATCTCGGATGCGTTCCGCAAGCGCTACCTTTCCAACCCCAAAGACCGAAACGCCTTCGAAGGCCGAGCCATCGTGTTCGAAGGGCCCGAGGATTATCACCACCGCATCGACGATCCCAAGCTGAAAGTCGACAACACGTGCCTGCTCTTCATCCGCGGGGTTGGCCCGGTGGGCTACCCCGGCGCGGCGGAGGTGGTGAACATGCAGCCCCCGGCAAGCTTGATCAAGCAGGGCGTGACGGAGCTGCCCTGCATCGGGGACGGACGGCAGTCGGGCACCTCCGGCTCGCCCTCCATCTTGAACGCTTCACCGGAAGCGGCGACCGGCGGCGGTCTGGCGATCCTGAAGACGGGCGACCGCGTGCGCATCGATCTGAACAAACGCAGAGCGGACATCCTCATCAGCAAGGCCGAGTACGAACGGCGGCGCGCGGCGCTCAAGCGGCGAGGCGGGTATAAAGTTCCCGAGAATCAGACGCCGTGGCAGGAGATCCAGCGCAGCATGGTCGACGAGCTCTCGCGCGGGATGGTGCTCAAGCCGGCCGTCAAGTACCAGAGAATTGTGACCAAGGGTGTGCCAAGGGATAATCACTAGAAACCTAGGAGGAGAGCCATGAAGAACATTCTTGCCCTGATGCTGGCGGCGCTCATATCGCTCGCACCCCAGGCGTTTGGCGCTGACGCGAACGTGCTGACCGTGCGCCAGTCGATCACCATCAACGCGCCGCCGGAGGCGGTCTGGGCGGTGGTGGGGGATTTCAATGGCCTGCCGCGCTGGCTGTCGTTGATCGAGTCCAGCGAGATCGTGGTGGGAACCAACAACGAGGTCGGCGCGATCCGCCTCCTCACGCGGCGCAACGGCACCAAAGTCACCGAGCGCCTGATCGACTACGATCCGCGCAGCATGCGCCTGGCCTACACCTATGTCGACGGCGCGGTGATGGCCAGCGACTACTTCCCGATCCTCACGGTGAAGGACGGCGGGAAAGGGACCAGCCTCGTAGAGTGGAGCGCACGGTTCAAGCGTCTGGCCTACTGGATGGATCCGCCGCCCCAAGGGCAGGACGACAAGACGCTCACCGATCTGTACAACGGGCTCTACAAGGGCGGGCTCGAGAGCCTCAAGCGCGTCGTCGAAGGCGCGCAGTAGGACACGTCGCCAGTCTGAATCAACTCCCGGGATCGGGTCCGGGGCGGCGTCTTTACCCTCTCCGATTGGGATCGTTTGGGACGCTTCCCGCTCAGCTCAGCCGCGCCAGCTTTTGGAAACAGCGCAGCTCGTGATCAGCCTCCTTGCCGAACAGCTGCCGCCAAGCCGTTTTGGAAACCTCGGCGACGTAGATGTCCCCGCGTGAGTCGACCGCGATGCCGTGCGGAGCGATGAATTGGCCGGGCCCCTCGCCGATCGGCTGTGTTCCGAGGTGCGCCAGCACTTCGCCCTTTGCCGAGACGATGGAGAGCCGCGGACCCAGGTTGGGCACGCCCTTGGTCAGCGTCGCAACGGTCTCCGGGCCGAGCTCGCCGATGAACGCGAGCGGATCTTTGCCGCGCGCGACGTAGAGTCCGCACGGCCGTGCGAGGTTGTTCCACTGGCCCGCATACTTGCCTTTCCCGTCGAACACCTGTACCCGGTGATTTTCCCGATCGGCGACGTACACCCAGCCTTCGTCGTCGCAGGCGATGTTGTGCACGAGATTGAATTGGCCCGGGTCGGTTCCGGGCTCACCCCACGAGAACAGCAGCTTGCCATTGGCGGAGTACTTGTGGACCCGTGCGTTCTGGTATCCGTCCGAGACGTAGATATCGCCCTGTGGAGACAGCGCGGTATGCGTGCAACGATTGAAAGGATCTCCGCTGAATGCCGGCGCCGGCACCTTGGGGACTCCGATCGTCATCAGCAACCTGCCGTCCGGCGTGCACTTGCGTACCGTGTGGCCGTGGTCGTCGGTAAGGTAGAGCATGTCGTCGGGCCCCGCGGCCGCGCCGTGCGCATTGGTAAAGCCGATGTCCTGTCCCCAGGAGCGCAGGAACTTCCCGTTGCGATCGAATACGATGACTGGATGAGCGCCGCGGGTGAATACGTAAACGTTATCCCTGCTGTCGACGCAGACGGCGGCCGCTTCGCCGTAGGTCACACCCGGAGGGAGCTCGCCCCAGCCGTCGAGGACCCGATAGCGGTACTCGCCTTTCCCGAGGATGACGGGCTCGGCAGCGGCCGCCGGTCTCGCCATGAGCAGCGCGGCGCCGCTCCCCACCGCTCCCGTACCCAATACCGTCGCCGTGCCTGCGGCAAGACGCCGTAGGAATCGCCGGCGGGTCATCGAACACAATGGACACATGCCAGTCTCCTCAGTCGATGGTAGTTTCTCGTTCCGGCGATTGTAGTTCAGGCGGGCTACGACCCGCATTGGCCTGATCCCCGGCCCTTGTGACGGTGGACGGCCCGAACACCGGTAACGCGGGCGATGAGAGCCTTCGTCGTAACGAGCTCCCGGGCCGGGCGTTGTCTCGGGGGCGGAAGGGTGTCCTATGCGAGCTGTGGTGCTGATCCTCCTGGTGTTTGCGCTCGGCCTCTCGCCGGCGCAGGGCGCGGAGCAAACGATAACGCTGGGAGGGATGAACGTGACGGTCTGGGCGCAGGAGACGGCGGACAGCGTCGGACGGCCGGTGATCATCTTCTCTCACGGCTTCCACGGATGCGCCACGCAGTCCCGCTTCCTCATGGAGGCCTTCGCATCCTCCGGGTATCTCGTGTTCGCGCCCGACCATCACGACGCGGCTTGCAAGCGCGGAATATCGAGCTGGTTCCAGAAACCCGCTGTCCCGTTCCGGCAGCCGCTAAATTGGAACGAGACGACCTATCGAGACAGAGCGGAAGATATCCGTCGCTTGATCGACGCCATTCGCGCGGACGATCGCTTCCGTACACGTGCGGATTGGTCACGCCTGGGTCTCGCGGGGCATTCTCTTGGAGGGTACACCGTGCTGGGATTGGGCGGGGTTGGTCCAGTTGGAAGCTCTCCGGCGTCAAGGCTGTGCTTGCGCTCTCGCCCTATAGCCAGCCCTTCATCGAGCAGCGAACGCTGTCGGGCTTGTCGGTTCCGGTGATGTACCAAGGCGGGACGCTCGATACAGGCGTCACGCCTTCGGTCCGCAAATCCGAAGGCAGCTACGATCAGTCGCCGGAGCCCAAGTATTTTGTGGAATTCGATCAGGCGGGGCATCTCGCATGGGCCGACATCGGAAGAAAGACGGCGCGTGCATCGATCGTGAGCTACAGCCTCGCCTTCATGAACCACTATGTCAAAGGCGAACCTGGCGAGCCGGTGCTGACGCAAGCCCTGCCGGGCGTCTCCCTGCTCCGCTACGAGTCGGAACTGGGAACCAACGGCGCGGGCGAGCCGTATACCCCGCCGCTACCGATCGTGTCACCCACTCGCACGATCCACTCCGGCGGACCGCGCAACTAAGGCACGCCGCCCGAGCGCCTGGACGGCGTCGCCGGCGACGAGCTGATGAAGCGCGTGATGCGCAGCGACGACTATGCGCGTTGGGGGAAGGACTACTTATGAGGCGGCAGCCGGGCAACGCCCCGGCGAGTTTGTATTACCATCCTCCTTGCGTGGGATACTCGGGTAAGGGTTCCGCCCGGTAAACCCACGGACCGAAACCAGCGTGAGAGGTGCTGAAATGAAGCTATTTCGAGACACCGGCAGACGCGTTCATCGCGTAGAGACGCCCGTCGTGACGTATCTCTCGAGAGAGGAAGCGATCGGGCTTGCGCAGCTCGCGACCGAGACCGCCGGCCTGCGTTGGGACGAGCCGGTCGCGGCAGGAGCTTCACGCGATGCAGGGCAATCCGCGGTGGTGTGGACCGTCGTGACCAAAGCGATGAGCAGGGGCACCCACGTTCGCGTCCGAATCGACGACAGCACGGGCAATACGATCGAAGTGGGCAGAGTGGTGACGTAAACCTCGAGACGGGCAGACACGGCAAGCGCATGCACTCCGAGAGTCCCGAACCACACCATCCGGGTGGGGTCGCATGGCAGCCGAGCCAGCGCTACCCGGACCCTGCGGTTCAAGTCCTGGACCAGAGCTTCGCCCGCTACCGTCTCAATCTCGCCGCGGTGGAGCGGATCGCCCACGGCTTCCGCTGGTGCGAGGGGCCGGTGTGGTTCGGCGACGGGCGCTATCTGCTGTGGAGCGACATCCCGAACAACCGGATGATGAAGTGGGAGGAGGAGACCGGTGTCGTCAGCGTGTTTCGCAGGCCCTCCAACTTCGCCAACGGCAACACGCGCGACCGGCAAGGCCGTCTGGTCACCTGCGAGCACGGCGCACGGCGCGTCACGCGCACCGAGTACGACGGCGTCATCTCGGTGATCGCGGACCGCTACGAAGGCAAACCGCTCAACTCGCCGAACGACGTGGTGGTGAAGACGGACGGCTCCATCTGGTTCACCGACCCGCCGTTCGGGCTGCTCGGATACTACGAGGGCCACCTCGCCAAGCAGGAGCTTCCGATGAACGTGTATCGCGTCGACGGCGCGAGCGGCGAGATGAGCGTTGTCGAAAGCGCAGTCAACCGGCCGAACGGGCTGTGCTTTTCGCCCGACGAGTCGACGCTCTATCTGGTGGAGTCCGGGGGTACCCCGCGAAACCTGTATGCCTACGACGTGGTGGAAGGAAGGCGATTGACCAACAAGCGGAAGCTCATCGACGTGGGGGCCGGCACGCCCGACGGGATGCGCTGCGACGTCGACGGCAATCTCTGGATGGGCTGGGGGATGGGTGAGGCGGCGCTGGACGGCGTGAACGTCTACAACCCGGATGGCAGGCTCATCGGCCGCATCAACCTCCCGGAGCGCTGCGCCAACCTCTGTTTTGGTGGCACCCACCGCAACCGCCTGTTCATGGCGGCCAGCAAGAGCGTCTACGCTCTCTATGTGAACACGCAGGGCGCGCGCGGCGGCTAGTCGGGCGAAGCCCGGCGCTCGAGCGTTTCGAGCGAGCGCGCCCGTCTGTTGCCATTTTGCTTACGGTCCGGCCTCGGAGGTCGCGACCCCGATCAGGCGCGAGACGCGGATCGGCGTACCCGGTCGATTCAACTGCATGACCCGGTCCTGCAGCTCGCGGTCCTTGACGGTCATGCGCGAGCGCTGTCGCGTGTATTCGGCCCACGAGGTGATGACGAAGCGCTCGACGAAACGCTCCGCGTCTTCGACGTCGCGGTAGACGCGCCAGCTGGCCGCGCCGTTGCGGCGACGAATGGCCTCGATCGCACGGATGGCGTGCAGGAAGGCTCGGTGATGTTTGGGCTCCACGCGGTATTCGATCTGGATCAGGACCGGCCCGTCGTCGGGCATCGGTTGCACGGCGATCGACAGCTCCGGCGGCTGCACGCCCATGGTGACATCGGCCTCGTTTCCCAGCTCGACGCGGACGCGGCGGCTCAGCACGAAGAGCAACAGCATGATGCCTGCGGAAACGCTGAGCGCGACGCGTGTCCCGGCTGCAGAGGCGAGCACGCCCCAGACCACGCTGCCCAGCGCCAGGCTGGCCTGCGTTGCGACCAGGTTCGTCGCCACGGCCCGCGCCCTCACCCACGCGGGTGCGGAGGTCTGGGTTCCAGCCGACAGGCTGGCGAACACACTGACCCAGGCGGCCCCGGCTGCGGCGGTTCCGACGATGGCGACGACGACCACGGGAGCAAAGGCCACGACCACCGCTGCAACCGCCCACAGCAGATAGCCCCCGGTGACCACCGTGTTCAGCGAGACTTTCTGCAGGTGCCGCGGGATCCACAGCGCGCCAACGACGGCCCCGGTGCCGAAGAAGCCGACCAGGAGACCGAAGCCGCCGGCGCCGAGCTGCAGCTGGTCGCGGGCGATCAGCGGCAACAGCGCCCAGAGCGCGCTCGCGCACAAGGAAAAGCTCAGATTGCGGATCACGAATGCGCGCAGCGGAGCCGAGTGCTGCAGGTAGCGCAGGCCGCTGCGGACGCCCGCGAGCAGCGTCTCGGGAACGCCGGGAATCGAGCGCACCGGCTTCGGCCAGCCATACAGCGCGACGATCATCCACACGAAGAACAGCGCGCTCGCCAGCAACGCGCTTCCGGTGCCCAGCCACGCGGCTATCGCCCCCGCCAGCGCGGGCCCCACGGCCCGGGCGAGGTTGAATGCCACGGCCGATAGCGCTACCGCGCGGGGCAGCTCCGTCCGGGGCACCAGGTCGTTGACGAGCGCCTGTTGCGCGGGCATGTAGAAGGTGAACCCCACGCCGACCAGGAACGTCAACAGGAGCAACGCAATCGGGCCGATCATGCCGGCGAGCGTCGCGGCGCCCAGGATGAGCGTGGCCGTCAGCAAGAGGATCTGCGTGGACAGAACCACTTTGCGCCGGTCGACGATATCGGCGAGAGTGCCCGCGATGAGCCCGAACAGCAGCGAAGGAGCGGTGCTCGCGGTTTGCACCAGCGCGACCATGATCGCCGACGGCGTCAACGTGGCCATCAGCCACGCGGCAACGGTCGCCTGCATGGTATAGCCCAGCGCCGTGCCCACGGAGCCTGCGTAGAAGTGGCGGAACCGCTCGTGCCGAAGGGGCGACGCCCGGACCAGCGGCGAGACGAAAGAGATGATGCGCGCGTGCATGCGTGAAGGTTTAAGCTGCGGACCGGCGATGCCGCTAATTCACCGGAGAACGGTTCCAGTACACGTGAGGATCACCGCATGCCCAGTCCGGCCGCCCTATTCGGATCATTGATCTTCGGCATCGTTGGGATTGCGGCATTCCGATATGGAAAGAAATCGGCGCTGGTCATCCCCATGATCTTGGGCATCGCCCTCATGGTCTATCCCTACTTCGTGCCCGAGACGTGGCTGATCTACGCCATCGGGTCGGCGATGACCTGCGCGGTGTGGTTCTTCCGGAAGTGAAATGAAGCTCAGCCACCCGAGAAGCCGTACAGCACCTCCGGATTCTCGACCAGGATCCGATTGCGCGTGCGCTCATCGGGTGCCCATTCGGCCAGCAGATCGAGAAGGATGGCGTCGTCGGGCTTGACGCTCTTCTCGGTCGGGTGCGGCCAGTCGGTCGCCCACACCATGCGTTCCGGTGCCGCTCGGATATAGGCTTGCGCAAGCGGAGTGACGTCCGCGTAGCTTGGCGGTCCGACTTTGGTCGCCATGTACGCGCCGGACAGCTTGACCCACGTCCGGCCTTGCTCGACCAGCCTGCTGATGACCCCGAATGCAGGATGGTTCACGCCGGCGGGCAACGGGATGCGGCCCATGTGATCGAACACGATCGGCGAAGGCAGCCGCTGCAGCAAACGGTCGATCTGCACGATCTGGTCGCCGAGCATGTGGATCTGCACGTGCCAGCCCAGCTCGTTGACCCGTGCGGAGAGCGGCTCGATCATGTCGACGGTGGTGGCGCCGGCCTGAACCAGGTTGAAGCGAATCCCGCGCACCCCCAGCCCCGCCAGTCGTTGCAGCTCTTCATCCCGGACCGTCGTGTCGACCACTGCGACTGCGCGCGCGGTCGGACCAAGCCGGGCCGCCGCGTCGAGCGTGCACGAGTTGTCCGTGCCGTAGGTGGAGGGTTGGACGACCACGTTGCGCGTTGTGCCGATGCGCTTCTGCAGCAAGCGATAATCCCCGACGCTTGCGTCCGGCGGCCGCAGAGTCGCGGTGGGCGCCACGGGAAACCGTCCGTCGTAGATGTGCATGTGACAGTCGCAGGCGCCGGGCGGCGCTTTGAGCCGGGGCGCCTCGGTTCCGGAAGAGTAGGGCACCTGTTCTTCGCCTCGGCTTCCCCGGACATGCATTCCAGCCGTGGCCGCCAGGGCGGCCAGGCCGGCTCCTTTGAGAAAGCTGCGGCGGTCGATGTCGGTGTCCCTCATGGGTCTGCTCCGGTGTGCGGCTGTCGATGGATGCGATTGTATGGCGAGAGCGGCACAGCGTGCCAGGTCTCGTGCAGACGTCGGGTAGGGTAGAGTAGAGGCAAAGCCTAGTGCGATGGGGAGCGTGCCGATGGCAACCAAGGAAGGAAACGAGCGCCGCCGCATGCTGCTCCGAGGCGTCGCGGCGGCTGCCGGCGTCGCTCTCGCCCCGAAGGCGCTGTTCGCGCAGACGAAAGGACGCGGCATGAAGATCGGCATCATCGGATCGGGCAACATCGGAGGCAGCCTCGGGGTGCTTTGGGCGCAGGCCGGCTACGACGTTTTCTTCTCGTCGCGCCACCCGGACCAGCTCGGCGATCTGGTGAGACGCGCCGGGCCCTCCGCGCGGGCCGGCACGCCGAGGGAGGCGGCCGCTTTCGGCGAAGTCGTTCTGATCTCGGTTCCGTATGGCGCCGTTCCGGAGCTCGGCCGCGATCTCGCGCCCGAGCTCGCGGGCAAGGTCGTGCTCGAAACGGGGAATCCCTATCCGTCGCGCGACGGAGCCATGGCGGAGCCCGCGTTGGAAAAAGGCACGGGGCTGTCCTCGCAGGAATTCCTCCCCGGTGTGCGCCTGGTGCGCGCCTTCAATTCGGTCCCGGCCGGTGCTCTAGCCAGCGGAGCAAACCGATCCGGGGAGCGCATCGCGATTCCGCTTGCGGGAGATGACGCGGACGCGCTGGAGCTCGCCTCGCGTCTGGTGCGAGACGCCGGTTTCGAGCCCGTCGTGGTCGGTTCGCTGGCGAGCGCGAAGGAGTTCGACCGCGGGACATCGGTCTATGGTCAGGCCCTCACCGCACGCGAGTTGCGGCAACGTCTGGGGATGGATCCGGCCACCAGACCCTGAATCGTCGGAGGCTGAGCATGAGCCGAGTGCGTGCCGCAATGCTGATGGCCGCGTTCGCTTTCGCGCCGTACGCCGCTTACGGCCAGGACGAAAGCGGTGCGCGAAGAGACGACAGGCCGCGGTCCCAACAGGACCTCATGAGGGAGAGCGAGCAGGCGTGCAAAGGGCTCAAGGGCGACGCGCGGGCAGAATGCCTGGCCAACTATGTGGGACCGCTACACGACAGGCCCAGCGGCGCCTGGAAGAGACCGCCCAATCCTCCGCGACCCCAGGGGCGCACTTGAGCAGGAAACGACACATGGCACGAGTACCGTACCTCGAGCAGACCGATCTCGCACCGCAGAACCGGGACCTGCTGAATCGAAACATCAACCTCTATCGAGCGCTGGTGAACAGTCCCGACGCCGCTCGCAGCTTCCTCGGTGTGGGCCGCTATATCCGCTTCCATAGCCGGCTCGACCCCAGATTGCGCGAGATGGCGATTCTCCAGGTCGGGTACGCGACCCGATCACGATACGAGTTCTCGCACCACATCAAGATCGCGCGCGAATTCGGCGTCACGGACCAGGACATTCGCGCGATCGAGTTGGATACGCAGGGGCAACCCACCGATCTTTCGTCACTGGAGCGAGCGGTGTTGCGTGCGGCCCGCGAGCTCACGGCTCAACCCAACCTCTCCGACGCCACTTTCGCCGAGCTGAAAACAGGGTTCGACAACGAGCGGCTCGTCGATCTGCTGCTCACGATCTCGTTCTATTGCGGCGTCGTGCGGCTGCTGGCGGCGCTGCAGATCGACGTCGAGGACGACTACGTGCAGTATCTGCGGGAGTTCCCGCTGCCGGGGTGAGCGGCGCAGCGCTGCGCAGAATCGACTTCACGCACATTCGCATGGGCCTCGCTGTATGAAGATCGCAAGGGTAGATTGCCTGCATTGTGACGGCGGCTGGCGGCCGTGGACCTTTGTCCGGATCGAGACCGACGACGGGTTGATAGGGTGGGGAGAATGCAGCGACAACCGCAGTCCGCACGGCGTTGCGGGCTGCGTCCGCGATCTGACCCACCTGCTCGTGGGCGAGGATCCGCGGCCGGTCGAGCGCTTGTACTGGGACATGCTCCGCGCCACGCGGCAGAACCTGGGCGGCGTCACGCACAAGGCCATGGCGGGCATCGAGCTGGCGCTCTGGGACATCAAGGCCAAAGCGCTGGGCGTGCCGGTGTACGAGCTGTTCGGCGGTCCGCTGCGCGATCGCGTGCGCCTGTACTGGTCGCACTGCGGCACGACGCGCGCGCGCATGGGACACATGCTGGGCACGCCGCCGCTCAGGACCTACGACGACATAGCCGCGCTGGGCAAGGAGGTGGTCGCCCGCGGATTCACCGCGCTCAAGACCAATATCGTCATCCCGGGCGACCCCGCCAGCGTGTACTTTCCGGGATTCAGCGCCGGCATGAATTCCACCGACGGCGCTCCCACTGCGGAGATTTTGGAGGCGATCGAGAAGTTGATCGGCACCTTTCGCGACGCCGTTGGCCCGCGGATAGGGTTGTGCCTCGATCTCAACTACAACTTCCGCACCGAGGGGGCGCTGCGCATCGGGAAGCTGCTCGAGCCGTTCAACATGCAGTGGATGGAGTACGACAACTGGGATCCGCAGGCGCTTCTGCAGATCAAGCAAGCCACCTCCACCCGCCTGGCCTCCTGCGAAAGCCTGGTAAGCACGCGACAGTACCGGCCGTTCCTCGAGCTGCACGCCGTGGACGTCGCCATCATCGACGTGCCGTGGAACGGCTTCTCGCAAGCGGTGCAGATCGGGCGCATGGCCGAGGCCTGCGAGATCAACATCGCGCCGCACAACTACTACAGTCATCTCGCGGACCTGCACTCGCTGCACCTGTGCGCGGTGTTGCCCAACGTGCGGATCATGGAGATCGATATCGACGACGTCCCCTGGAAGGCTTCCTTGGTGACTCGGCCTCCCGCGATCAAGGACGGCCACATGTTCCTGCCGCAGGCGCCGGGCTGGGGTGCGGACATCAACGAAGAGGCCCTGCGCGAACACCCGTGGCCGGGCCCTTCCGGCTCGGCGCCAAAGTTCTTCTACGGCATGAGCAGCCAGGACATGGTCTCGCGCCCTCGCACCTGAGCCCGGGGCGCGTGGGTGATCGCGGTATCAACTGCCATCGCCAGAGATGACGGCGGTATGCGTCGTCGTCGGGTCGCTCTGCTGGCGCTCGCGTCGTCTCTCGTCTGTGGAGCCACGCCATCGCAAGGCGGGCCGAGGCCGGCTGAAGTTCCGGACACGTTGGAGCAGCGCCTGATCGCGTGCGCGGCGTGCCACGGCAAGCAGGGCGAAGGGGGCAGGAGAGGCGAGATCTATCCGAGGCTGGCCGGCAAGCCCGCGGGATACCTCTACAACCAACTGAGCAACTTCCGCGCGGGGCGGCGCAAGTACGCGGTGATGAACTACATGGTGGGCTACCTGTCCGACGCCTACCTGCAGGAGATTGCCGAGTATTACGCGAAACTGAAACCGGCGTATCCGCCGCCTGCTTCGGGCGCGTCGCGCGCAGCGCTCGCACGGGGCGAAAGGCTCGTCACCCGGGGCGACCGATCCAGAAAGCTTCCCGCCTGCACCGCCTGTCACGGCCGGGCACTCACCGGGATGGAGCCGGCGATTCCGGCCCTCGTCGGCCTGTCACCCGATTACATCGGCGAGCAGATGGGCGCCTGGAGAGTGGATCGCCGCTTGGCGAAGGAGCCCGATTGCATGGCGCGGATCGCGGCACAGCTCGCGCCGGAGGACATTTCCGCGATCGCTGCATGGCTGGCGGCCCAGCCCGCATCCGCGAACGCGCCGCCGAAGCTGTCCGCATCCGCAAAGCTCCCGATGCGCTGTGGGAGCGTGACACAGCAACCGGTTGCGCCGCTGGCGCAACGTGTCGTCCACCGGCCCGACCCTGTGGTGCGCGGAGAGTATCTGGCGCTCGCCGGTGATTGCGGCGGCTGCCATAGCGCCCGCGGTGGCGAGCCCTATGCCGGCGGCGCGCCGCTGGTTACGCCCTTCGGCACCTTGTATGCCCCCAACATCACGCCCGATGCGGAGACCGGCATCGGAAGATGGACACCGGAAGATTTCTGGCGTGCCATGCATGAGGGTCGGTCCAAGGACGGCACGTTGCTCTATCCGGCTTTCCCGTACACCAACTACACGAAGGTCACTCGAGCCGATACGGATGACCTGTTCGCGTATCTGCGCTCCCTGAAGCCGGTTCGCAAACCCAACCGCAACCATGAAATCAGGTTCCCCTACAACCAACGGAAGCTCTTGATCGCCTGGCGAGCGCTCTACTTCAAGGCGGGTGCTTACCGGGACGATCCCGCGCAGAGCAAGGAGTGGAACCGCGGCGCATACCTGGTGGAGGGGCTCGGTCATTGCAACGCCTGTCACAGCACGCGCAACATGCTCGGCGCTGTCAGCAACGCCGATGAGACCGCCGGGGGTCTGATCCCGATCCAGAACTGGTATGCTCCGTCCCTCAATTCAAATCGCGAAACGGGCCTGGGAGATTGGGCGGTCGGCGAAGTGGCCGATCTGCTCAAGACCGGCGTGTCGGCGCGTGGCGCGGTGTTTGGTCCCATGTCCACGGTCGTGCACGACAGCCTGCAGCATCTGAGCGTTGCCGACATCACGGCGATCGCGACCTACCTCAAGTCGCAGGCGCAGAGGGAAGAGCCGCCGGAACCGACGCAAATCAGGGTGACCGAGCAGCAGGCCGAAGCGTTGGTGGCCGAGGGGACCAAGCTCTATGATGATCGTTGCGTAGATTGCCATCAGCACCACGGAGAAGGCGTGCCGGGCACCTATCCGCCGCTACAGAACAATGAATCGATCGTCATGCGCTACCCGATCAACGCCATCCGCGTCGTCGTCAACGGGGGTTTCCCGCCCAGCACTCAGGACAATCCGAGGCCCTACGGAATGCCCCCGTTCGGGCAAGACTTCAGCGACCGGGAGATCGCGGCGGTCGTAAGCTACATCCGTCAAGCCTGGGGAAACCACGCGCCGGCCGTGTCCAGCGCCGAGATCTCGAGCGCCCGCGGGATACCGGTCGACTGACGTTGGGTCCTTCACGGTTTGTGGGCCCGAGACGAAACCGAGGGACGACGGCGCCACGAGCGCTGTCGGATGCACAGAGGGAGAATCTCATGACAACAACGAGAGTCGGCGTCTGGCTGGCCGGCGCGTGCGCGTTCGCCGCGATATTCGCGTGTGTCGTGTCGGCACAGGACTCGGAGCAGGATCTGCTCGAACGGGCGCGGCAGATGTTCAAGCCGTTGCCCCCCGACGCCAGCACTTCCGAGCGTCCGGTGACCGCGGAGCGCGTCGCGCTCGGGAAAGCCTTGTTCTTCGAGACCCGAGCCTCGGTCGACGGCGCGGTGAGTTGCGCCAAGTGCCACCAGCCAACCCTGTATGGCACCGACGCGCTGGCGACCTCGATCGGCAACCACGACAAGGTGTTGCCGCGCAACGCCCCGACGGTGTTCAACGCGGCGCTGCAGTTCGCGCAGCACTACGGGGGCAACCGGCGCGACGTGGAGGAGCAGGCCGTGAAGGCGCTGGTGAGCCCGCTCTCATACGGCAACCCGGACTACGCCGCTGCGGAGGCGAAACTGCGCGCGATCCCCGGCTACCGGCCCCTGTTCGAGAAGGCCTTTCCGGGAGAGGCAGAGCCGGTGAACGCGGAGAACTGGGGCAAGGCCATTGGCGCCTACGAGCGCGTGCTGCTGACTCCAGCGCCCTTCGACCGCTATCTAACCGGCGATACCCGCGCGTTGAGCGTACAGGCCAAGCGGGGGTTGGACAAATTCATGTCCTTCGGCTGCTCCGGGTGCCACAACGGCGTCACCGTCGGCGGGCAGATGTATCAGAAGTTCGGCCTCGTGCAGGACTACTGGACCGCGACAGGCAGCGAGAAAATCGACAAGGGGCGCTTCAACGACACCAAGGACGAGGCCGATACCTACATCTTCAAGGTCCAGCAGCTTCGCAACGTGGCCCGCACGCCGCCCTACTTCCACGACGGTTCGGTGGCCGATGTGCGCGACGCGGTGCGCATCATGGCGAAGGTCCAGCTCGGCCGTGACGTGAGTCCCGACGACATCGCGGACATCGTCGCCTTCCTGGAGAGCCTCACCGGCGAGGTGCCGCCGCAGTTTGCGAGCGTGCCGAACCTTCCGTCGGCGCCATACCGCAACTAGCCGCGAAATGCCGCCCCTCTCCTCCTCGCCCCCACCGCTTGGCCCGGACGTCTTGCGACGCTGCCCTCACCCTACCCTCTCCCAGAGGGAGAGGGACCTTATCTTTGCCGGGGAAGAGAGT
>Ga0335077_10004423_pt1 | contig 17136 bp, 10 predicted proteins | sample Lox_Sample_31_FD_207151 | JGI IMG/M metagenome (GOLD analysis project Ga0335077, IMG submission 207151) | Soil microbial communities from Loxahatchee National Wildlife Refuge, Florida, United States - Lox_Sample_3.1 | ecosystem: Environmental > Terrestrial > Soil > Wetlands | place: USA...
CAGCAGCTTCATGAATTCGCGCATCCAGGCGGGATGATCGGGCCACGCGCGCGCCGAGATCATGTTGCCGTCGATCACGGCTTCCGAATTCACGAAATCCGCGCCTCCAGCCCGCACGTCCGGCTCGAGAGCAGGATACGCGGCCGTTCGCTTGCCCTTCAGCACGCCTGCCGCGAGAAGAGCCTGTGCGGCGTGGCAGATTTGCGCCACCGGCTTTGCTTGTTGAAAGAAGTGCTGGATGATCTGTTGGCAATCCGCGTTGTTGCGGATGTACTCGGGCGCTCTTCCGCCGGGGATCACGAGCGCCGCGTATTCCTCCGGCTTCACATCCGCGAAGGCCAGGTCGGCATCCCAGCTGTAGCCGGGTTTCTCCGTGTAGGTGTCGTAACCCGGTTCGAAATCGTGGACTACGAAGTGCAATTTCTTCTTCGATGGCGCGGCGATCTTTGCGTCGTAGCCCTCTTCCAGCAAGCGTTGATAGGGGTACATCACCTCGAGCGATTCCGCTGCGTCTCCGGTCAAAATCAAGACCTTCGGTTTTGCCATGATCGATCTCCTGAACGGATTGCCCGCGCGCAGAATATCACACCTGTGCGGAGCCTCACTTGGTTCGATGTCGTTCGAGCGCGGTTTGGCGCGGGCGAACTTTGCCCGGCTGATATACTCGGAAAACTCGGCAAGGGGAGGAACTCGAATGCCGGAACTCGCCACTCTGGTCCCAGCGACACTCGCTGCATATTACGAGGAGGTTCGCGACAAGATCCACGAGCTCGTCGCGCCCATCTCGACCGAACAGCTCTGGTGGAAGCCGTATCCCTACGGCAACAGCATCGGCCATCTGCTCCTGCACCTGACCGGCAATCTCAATCATTATATCGGAGCGCGGATCGCGGGCACCGGCTACGTTCGTAATCGGCCTCTCGAATTCACCGACACATCAAAACGATCCAAAGAGCAGGTCCTTGCGGATTTCGACCGCGCCATCGACATGGTCGCCGCCACGATCCGCCGCCAATCCGCCGACGACTTAGCGTTGCCCTATTCAGACCCGACCGAGCCACGCTCGAACACCCGCTTCGCCGCATTTCTGCGCATGGCATCGCACGCTTATCATCACACCGGCCAGATCATTTATCTTTCGAGAGAGGTCACCAGGCCCGTTGAGTGAGCTCGCGACCTCGCGGCGGAGAAGAATCGATGAGCGACCGCGCCCAATGGGTTGGTATAGAATGCTGCCGTGAAGCCGAGTGAAAAAGAGAGCGCGCGCCGGGCGTCGCGTGAAATGTGGGCCGCTGCCCTGATTATCGGTTTGTCTTTCGTCTTCGTGGGCGTCGCGATCGTTTTGATCGTTCTGATCGGACATATCCAGCTTCACTGACCGCCGTCTCGGTGTCGCTACGAAGCGGCTCGCGGACTTCGCCCGAAACATGTAAGATTCGCCTTCTCCACATACGCCACGGCAAAGGAGCCGACCCCATGAGCGTGATTTCGCCAGCAGGACCTTCCGCTTCCACAGTCGACGCCATCAAGGAAAGGGCGCGGCGACTCAGCATCCTTTCCATGATGGCTACGACCGCTGCCGGATCGGGGCATCCGACGTCCTGCATGTCCGCCGCGGAGCTCATGGCAGGGCTGTTCTTCTACGCTATGAAGTTCGACGTAAAGGACCCGAACTCCGGTGATTCCGACCGATTCGTGCTCTCGAAAGGCCACGCCGCTCCGGTGCTCTATGCGGCGCTTGCGGAAGCGGGCGTGTTTCCCGTGTCGCGAGTGATGACCCTGCGCGAATTTTCGAGCGAGCTCGAAGGCCACCCGACGCCGCTCATTCACGGTGTGGATGCGGCGACGGGTTCACTCGGACAGGGGCTTTCCGTCGGAGCGGGACTTGCGATCGGCGCGCGGATGGACAAGAGTCCCACGCGCGTTTACGTTCTGCTCGGCGACGGCGAAATGGCGGAGGGCCAGGTCTGGGAAGCCGCCGCGTTTGCGGGCCACTACAAGCTCGATAATCTGACCGTGATTGCGGACGTCAACGCGCTCGGACAGAGCGAGCCCACCATGTATCAGCACGACATGGAAACGTACCGCCGCAAGTTCGAATCCGAGGGGTTCGCAACCGAAGTGATCGACGGCCACGACGTTGCCGCGGTGCTCGCGGCGCTCGATCGCGCCAAAGCCACCAAAGGCCGGCCGCAGGCCATTGTCGCGCGCACGGAGAAGGGGCACGGCGTCAGCTTTCTCGAGGGCAAGCCCAAGTGGCACGGCAAGCCTCTTTCAAAGGATGAACTGGCGCAGGCCCTCAAGGAAATCGGCGCGACGATCGATGTGCCGCCCGACCCCGGCAAGTCGTACGTGCGGAAATCTCTGCCCACACCGCCGGATTTTCCGGCTCCGGCAGCGCCCGACTACGAGGCCGGAAAACCGGTCGCGACCCGCGAGGCGTATGGATTTGCGCTCAAGAGGCTGGGCGCCGTGAACCCGCACATCGTGGCCATTTCGGGCGACGTGAAGAATTCCACATTCTCGGAGATTTTCGGCAACGCGTTCCCCGATCATTTCTATCAAGGCTACATTGCGGAGCAGAACCTGGTGAGCGCGGCCGTGGGACTTGCGGCTCGGGGCAAGGTGCCGTTTGCCGATACGTTCGCGTGTTTCCTTTCGCGCGCGTACGACAACGTCCGGATGGCCGCGATCAGCCGCAGCAATATCAATCTGTGCGGCTCACACTGCGGCGTTTCGATCGGCGAGGACGGGCCGTCGCAGATGGCGCTGGAAGATCTGGCGATGTTCCGCGCGATTCACGGCTCGGCCGTTTTCTATCCGAGCGACGCGATGTCGACGGAACGATTGACGGAGACGATGGCGAGGCGCAGCGGGATCAATTACATGCGCACGTCGCGGCCCAAGACCGCCATTCTCTATTCGAAGGACGAAAAGTTTCCCGTGCCTGGCTTCAAAGTCCCGCGGCAGAGCGCGCAGGACAAAGTGACCGTCATCGGAGCGGGCATAACCGTACACGAAGCGCTGAAGGCAGCCGATGAATTGAAATCGCAGGGCGTCGCGGTCCGAGTGATCGATCTCTATTGCGTGAAGCCGATCGACGGCAAGGCGCTCGCCCAGCAGATCGGCGCGACCGGCGGGCGGTTGGTGACCGTCGAAGATCACTGGCCCGAAGGCGGAATCGGCGAGGCGGTCCTCGGGGCGCTTGCGCAGGCGGGTGTGGCGCCTTCGAAGTACCGTATGCTTGCGGTGCGCGACATGCCTCATTCCGGCAAGCCGGATGAACTGGTGGACGCGTTCGGGATTTCCGCGCGGCACATCGCGGCGGCCGTCCGCGAAATCGCGTAAATCCCGGGACCCGGAAGGACAGACCCGTGGCCGAGAAAATGGTGTTGGTGGGCGTGCTCCCGGAGGCGGTCGTGATCGATCCCGGCGAGCAGGTTGTTTGGTTTTCAAACGCGGGGAACATCAAGATCGAGTTCGATCCGCAGCGCTGCCCGTTCGCCTCAAACGTGCTTCAGGCTCCGCCCGGCGTGCGTCTTTCGAGTGGAACGACCCGGCCGGGCCTCAACCCCGGCTCCTACAGGTATCGCCTCTCATTGAATGATGTGGTGGTGGCCCACGGCGAAGTCGTCCTCCGCGGGAAGTGATCTGCCGCGCTGAAATATAGTGAAGGGTGTTGCCTGGGGTCAGTCGCCGGCGACAGCCGTGCGATCGACGGGGCGTTCCTGGGCGACGGAATCCGCCAGAATGCGCCGCACCGGAGCCAGCACGGAAGCGGGAACGGGGCGCTCGCGAGGAACGCCGAGTTCGGCGACCTTGCGCGGAAAATCGCGCCGGCGGTCGAGCCATAGGCCGAATTCCTGCAACAGGTCTCCGGCCAGCTTCGGATCGTCGGTGCGCTCCACTCCCCAAAAACGCAGCCGCTCCTCATTCTTTTGCAACATCTGGAGGGATTCCTCGAGCTTCTTCATCGCCCCATTGAACGAGGAAGCGAGGAAGTACACCGGCAGTGTCCATCCGGCGTGTGCTCTCTCGCCATCTCGCTTCCCGGAGCCGAAAATTGCGCGGACGCGGACGTTGTACTTCCCATTCTGATTCCGCTCGATGGCACAGACGTATTCATTCGCGCTGGCTGCATTCCTGGTGTGCATGGTATTCCTCAACTTGGCATCTTCTGAAATGCCGCGTGTCACCCGGTTAGACCCGCTCCGGGCGCTCCGTCCCGCGGCTACGCAGAGTTCAAGCCTGCTCGTCCTGGATCTCTTCGTCGGCATAAAATGCTCCTCAGGGAGGGGCGCTCCATTGCGTTGCCAAGACTCCTCAGGCCGGGGAGGCTCAGGCCTGCAGTTCGGACCCCGCTGGCTTCGGGGCAGGCTCTGCGGATAGATAGATTCTAGCGGAGTGCGAGAATCGGGGCAAGGGGGGAGTCAATGTTCAATAAGTAACCTATTTTTAATAGCTTACAAGGGAGAGGCGGCCACGCCCTGCGATTAGGTGGACCGGGTAACCCGGTTCACGGCATCGGAGTTGACGCTGAGTTTGCCTTCCTTCTTTAGGCGATCCACGAGCGCCGTGTGGAAAGCATCGAATGCCGCATTTTGTCTGGTCTGCAAAAGCTGCTGTCGGATATCGTCCTTCTGCTTGGGCAGGTCGTCAAAGTTCGGAGCATCGTGGGAATCAAGGCGATAGACGATCCAGTTTTCACCGCTCTGCGTGGCTTTGCTGACCTGTCCGACGGCCATGCCGAAGGCCGCATCAAGCTGCCGTGCGGAGCCGACATCGGGAATCGAGCCGGACCGCGAAAAGGAGTCGGACGTCCTCACGGAGAGCTCCAGCGATTTCGCGGCCTTGTCGAATGCCTCGCCGCCCTGTGCGCGCTTTGAAAGCTCCTCCGCGCGGGCGCGAGCGAGTTCGATCGACTTTTCGTGCTGATAATCCGCGAGGACCCGGTCGCGCACCTCAGCGAGCGTGCCTTGGTGGGCCGGGAGGATCTCCTTGACCGTGAGAATCACGAAACCGCTCTCGATCTGAATCGGCTGGCTCAACTCGCCGGGGCGGAGCCCGAAGAGCGCCTGATGCAGATCGGGCGCGTTGCCGAGAGGGAGCATCGGATCGGTGACGGCGGTAGCGGCCGTCTCGCCGACTTCGAGATGGAACTTCTTCGCGAGATCGTCGATGGACTGCCGGTTCGACTGGCGAACTGCCGCAGCCATCTGGCTTGAAATGTCGTTCGCCTGATCGCTGACCTTCTGGTCCAAAACCGGCTGCAAGATCGAACTGCGGACTTCGTCAAACGTCTTGGTGTGGGCCGTCTCGCGATCGAGGACCTTGATGATGTGGAAGCCGTACTGCGTCTTCACGAGATCCGATATGGCGCCCTTGGGCAAGCTGAAAGCAGCCTGCTGAAACTCCGGCACGGTCTGTCCTTCGACGATCCAGCCAAGGTCCCCGCCCTTGGTCTTCGTGGTATCGTCTTCGGAATACTTCTTGGCGAGATCCTCGAAATTGGCGCCATGCTTGGCCTGCTTCAGCGTGTCTTCGGCTTTCTGGCGGATTTCGGTAATTTCGGCGTCGGTCTTGCCGACTGTCTTGAACAGGATGTGTTCCGCATGGACGCGGTTCTCGACCTTGTATTCGTCGAGATGCGCGTTGTAGTACGCGCGGAGAGTGTCGTCACTCACCTGCGTGGCGGATCGCAGCTTTCCGAGATCGAGCAGCGCATAGCGCGCCGAGCGCCGCTCGGGCACCTGGTAGTGCGAAGCATGCTGCGTGAACCAGGCGGAGAGATCGGCATCCGCTGGATGAATCGACGCAGCCAGGTCTGCCGGCTTGATCAGCGCGAAATCGACCTTGACCTTCTCATTCCGCCAACGAAACTCCTGAGTGATGTCTGCATCACTGACGGCGACTCCGTCCGTGATCAGTTCGCGGAACTTCTCCCGGAGCATCGCATCACGAAGCTCGGTTTCAAATTCCGGAACCGTCATTCCCAGGCGCGACTCGACTTCCGTCGTGTATTGGTCCTTCAGCCACGTGTTACCCGAAAATGCGCTCGGAAGGATCTCCTTGATCCGATTGGTTTCTTCATCCGGAGTGACGCGGATTCCCAGGCGATCGCCCTCGAATTCGAGCGCGCGCTGGAAAATCATGTCGTCGAGTATCTGCTTGGCGTACGCGCCCTTGAGCATCGGCGGAATCGCCTGGTTGCGCGTCGCCTGGCTGAATCTTTGCTGGAAATCCACGACGGTGATGTTCTGCCCGCCCACGGACGCGATCGCGTCTGGGCTGGTCCCGTCGGGGGTGCCGCTCATCAATCCGGGGATCAGCGTGATCACCATGGTGACGATGATGATGCCCAGAACGACGGCCATGGTGATCTTGACCCAACGATTTCGGTCGAGGTCCCGCTGCTGAATGCTTCTTAGCATGTTGTTCCCTGTGATCCTTCCAAATCCCTGATTTACGCGATTATAGAGGACGACCGAGCGTATTCCCAAGGCGAATCGGAATTCGAGGTCGCAACGCACCCCGGAAGAAGTCCTTCCGGGCTTCTTCTTGCCTCGAAAAGTGTTCGTGCTCAGGTGCTGTCGCCGAAGCCGTCAATTCCGGCCGAGGAAGATGCGGAAGTTGTTCACTACCCTGAACAATCGGTCGATGACATCCACACCTCAGTTGTATCCTAATGCGTAAGACGTTCTCGTATTCGGCCGTAGCTGGGACGAGCTGCGATTGCTGGGGCCAGGAAGCATCCATGCGGCACGCATGGCGGACGGGCGAATCTCAAAACGAGAATCGTCTGACGCCCCGGCGATCTGTGCGGATGTGGTACGGAAATTGCCATGAATGGCGTAAGGAAGGAATTTTCGGCCCATGATTGTCATGAAATTCGGCGGGACTTCGCTGGAGTCCACCATAGCGATCCACCGGGCTGCGGCGATAGTGAGGTCGCGTTTAAGGCGGCGGCCCATCGTGGTGGTTTCGGCGATGGGGAAGACTACGAACGCGCTGTTGGCGATAGCCGCCAGCGCGGGGAAGAGGAATCAAACCGAAGTGAAGGCGCAACTGCGAGCGCTCGAAGAGTTTCACCGGCGCGAAGCCCTGCCACTCGCTTCAGAACCGGCGCGCAAGGAAATGGAAGCCGTGCTCGCGGAACACTTTCGGGAGCTTGAAGATCTGCTCAATGGCATAGTCTCGACCGGAGAATTGACGCCGCAGGCGCTTGACGGAGTGGCGGCCTTCGGAGAGCGCCTATCAAGCAAAATTGTCGCGCTGGCGCTGCAAGGCACGGGCATTCCGAGCGCGCATTTGGATTCCCGCAGATTGGTCGTGACAGATTCGCGATTCACGCAAGCGGCGCCGCTCATTTCGGAGACCTACGCGAGGATTGCGGCGAGCGTCGGCAAGTTGGACCCGGAGTGCGTGGCCGTGATGGGTGGGTTCATCGGAGCGACGCGCGAAGGAGTGACCACGACGATTGGCCGCGGTGGGTCCGATTTCACGGCGGCTCTTGTGGGCGCGGCGATCTCGGCCGAGGAAATCGAGATCTGGACAGACGTTGATGGCGTGCTCACTTGTGACCCGAACCTTGTTCCCGAGGCGCACCCCGTGCGCACGATCTCCTTCGATGAGGCTGCCGAACTGGCGTATTTCGGCACGAAGGTGCTGCACCCGGCAACGGTGCAGCCGGCGAAGGAGAAGAATATTCCGGTGAGGATCCTGAATTCGCGCCGGCCAGACGCGCCCGGAACGAGAATCGTAGCGGAGTTGGTTGCATGCACAAACATTTTGAAATCGATCGCATGCAAGCGGGGAATTACGGTCGTGACCATGCGATCCACGCGAATGCTAGGGGCACACGGGTTCCTCCGGCGAATCTTTGAAGTTTTCGATCACTATGAAACGGCGGTTGATATGGTGGCGACTTCGGAAGTGAGTGTATCTCTTACGGTCGACAACGACACGCGGTTCGCCGAAATTTGCGCGGAGCTTGAACCATTCACTGAAGTCACGGTGGAGCGGGATCAGGCCATCCTCTGTGTGGTCGGCGACAATATCCGTAACACTCCAGGTGTGGCGGCGCGCGTGTTCGACGCACTGAGATATGTAAACGTCCGCATGATTTCCCAAGGGGCGTCGCGGTTGAATTTAAGCGTCGTCGTGAATTCGGAGGACTTACCTGAGGCGGTCACGGCGTTGCACCGGGAGTTTTTCACGGAACGTGATCCGGCGGTGTTTGGATGAATGGATCGGTCGTCGTTCGGGTCCGAGGAGCCGGGGGCCGCCTTGACGATGGGCTCGAACCGCCGAAACAATCGGCAGGTTTCGACAGTGGCTGTGCGGCCCCGCGAGGTTGAAGCGAGTGCCTGTTCGTCCTACGCGGCAGACGTTGCTTCTTGCCCTTTGGGGAGTGCCACGGCCGGGGAGTCGCTCTAGGACAACTTTTCCTGCACACTCCTTGCTCACTTCTACCCTCAATTATTGGGTTACGCTACTTCGCGGAGTATACCTTGATACGGGACGGTTTCTTGCGGGATGCCGTCGGCAGGGAACGGACCCAGCTATAGGCCTCATCTAAAGACTTGCAAGGGCGTGATTCCGCGGAACTCTCCAGCCGGGAGGCCAGTCCTTTCAATTGGGCACGTGTATAGTTGCACAGGCCTCGAAGGGGGCGCTGCTAGGCGTTCGGGTTTAGTGCATCGCTCCCGGGGATAGCCACCGCGGGGCATCAGGGATAAAGGGAAACTATTTTGCCCTTTCGTGGAATCTCCATGGGACTGAAACTGGCTAACTTTGGTCCGGAATCCATTCCCGAGGCGTGGCTAAGCCATTTAACTGCTTGTAGTTCCGGGCAGGCGGAAGCCTGCCATCCGTGATACGACTCGTGGCCCCCATCTTGCAATCGGTAGACGCAGGAGAATGCATCCCATTGTGACCTGCTTGGGTCACCAAACTGACCATGGTTTACGGAACCGAACAGAGCGCGCTACATGCTTCCATCGACGCGGCACCATCCATTGACAGCAATGGTTTTGTCGGTGGGATCAGTCCGGCGATGCAGACGCTGGAAAGCGTGATTGCCGAGATTGCGCCGACCAACATCCCGGTCCTCTTGGTCGGCGAGAGCGGAACCGGCAAGCAAATGTTCGCGCAGCGTATCCATCTTCTATCGACGCGCCACGAGGAAACGCTCGTGAAGATCGGCTGCGCGTCGATGACTCCGCAGGAACTTGCGGCGGAACTTGGACATCACGGCAACGGCGACGCGAGCACGAGGAAGTCCACGGCGGGAACCATAGTGTTTGACGAAATTAGCGAATTAGATGCAGCTTGCCAGCGCACTCTTCTTCACGCGCTTCCCGACGGCGATACTGGCTCGCGTCCCGGCTTGCTGACCGCGCGCGTGATTTCGACGACCAGCCGCAACTTGGATGAAGAAATGCGAGCGGGCCGCTTCCGCAGTGAACTTTTCTACCGTGTCAATGGAGTCTGTTTGCGCTTGCCTCCTCTGCGCGAACGCAAGGCCGATATTCCGCTGTTCGCCGAAGCATTCTTGACGAAACACGCAGCCCAGCTCAATCGCCCGCGCCCTGCTCTGAGTCCGCGGACTCTCGCGATTCTCATCGAGAACACATGGCCGGGAAATGTGCGCGAGTTAGAAAATATTGTGAAGAGCATCGTCGCTCTCGGTGATGAAGATCTGGCGATGTCTCAACTCGTCGCGATGCGTTCTGAAGCGCGGCCGGTGGCGACGAATCGACGCAATGATTCACTCAAGGCGGCGGCCAGAGCGGCTTCGCGCGAAGCGGAGCGGGAACTGATCCTAAAGGCGCTCGCGCGAACGCGGTGGAATCGCAAGCGCGCCGCGCAAGAGCTCCAAATCAGCTACAAGTCGCTTCTCTACAAATTAAAGCAGATCGGTGCGGAAGAACCGGAAGTAAGGACCGCCTAACCGGCGGCTTGGGAGCGCTTCGAAAAATGTACCAGAGATTCTTTGGATTGCGAGAGAGCCCATTCAACGTAAATCCGGACCCGCGCTATCTCTACCTGACCAGGCAGACTCAAGAAGCGCTCGCGGGACTGACGTACGGCATACAGAACCGGAAGGGCTTCATCCAGCTGAGCGGCGAGGTCGGCACCGGCAAGACGACACTGCTCAATCGGCTCCTCGATTGGCTGCACGGCCAAAAGGTAGCGACGGCGTACATCTTCAACTCGCGGCTCGATGTGAACCATCTCTTCGACTACATGATGGCGGAATTCGAGATTCCCTGCGAGTCGCGCGAGAAAAGCCAGGTGCTGCTGAAGCTCAATCAATGGCTGCTCGAACGCTATCGCGCCGGATCGACTGCAGTTCTAATCATAGACGAGGCGCAGAATCTTTCGTCCGAAGTGTTGGAGGAAATCCGGCTCTTGACCAATCTCGAGACCTCCACCGAGAAACTGCTACAGATCGTGCTTACCGGCCAGCCGGAACTGGAAGAGAAGTTAAAATTGCCGGAACTGCGCCAGCTTCGCCAGCGCATCGTGATGCGCTGCCACACCGCTCCGCTTTCGCTCGAGGAAACTTTCGGCTACATCGCCGAGCGTTTGCGCATCGCTGGTGCGAATGGAGAGCCCATTTTTTCGAAGGAAGCAATCCAGACCGTGCACACGTACTCGCGCGGCATTCCCCGCGTGGTCAATCTCCTCTGCGAGCACGCGATGATTAACGCGTACGTGGACAGCTTGCGGCCGGTGCCGGCTCATCTGGTTGAAGAGGTAGCGCGGGAGTTTCAGCTCGACGAAATCGCCCCCATCTCCGGCGCCGCCCACTCGAACCGTGCCAAGGATAGTGCGAACACACAGGCCCTACTGGAAAACCTCGACGAATTGGTCGGCCGGTTGCGCCAAATCGATGTCGTCTCACGCGAAAGGAAATCATGAGTCGCATCCACGATGCTTTGAAGAAAGCTGAACAGGACCGGGCCACAACCCAGGTCACCGATATTGGAGCATTGCCTCAGCAGGTGTCTGCTGTGACCGCTGCGCCAGCTTGGGAAGAGTCTGTCGCCACCGCTCCGGCCGAGGTGGTGCCGCCCGCCGAACAGACGGCCACTAAGGCCGTCGCTCCGCCAACGGCATGCGAATCGAGGTTCGACGACTTGCGTGCGCACTGCGCCCAGCCACGATGGCACGTTGACACCGACGCGAGCGTTTTTGCCAACCCGGCATTGAGCCCGCAGGCCGCAGAACAGTTTCGCACTCTGCGCTCCAGACTTTATCACCTTCAAGCCCACCAAACGCTGCGCACGATCCTCATCACCAGCGCGATTCCTAGAGAGGGTAAGACTTGGGTGACAAGCAATCTGGCGCAGGCGATCGTCCGCCAAGCGGATCGTCGCGCCCTCGTTATCGACGCCGACTTACGCGCCTCTCGCTTGCACTCGGTGCTGGGTGCTCCACTGTCTCCCGGTTTGACCGAATATTTGAAGGGCGAAGCGGACGAGACGCAGATCATCCAGCATGGTGCCGATGGGAATCTGTGGTTCATCCCAGGTGGCAGTCAGGTGACGAACCCGAGTGAGTTGCTTTCGAATGGTCGCATGAAGACTCTTCTCGAGCGCGTCGCACCACTATTCGACTGGGTTCTCATTGACTCTCCTCCTTGTCTGTCGGTTGCCGATGCGGGAATCCTCGCCGCACATTGCGATGGGATTCTTGTAGTCGTGCGAGCCGGGCAGACTCCAGCCGCTATGGCTCAGAAGTCCCGCCAGGAATTGCAGGGAAGAAACGTTATCGGTGTCGTGCTGAACGCCGTGGAGCAAGCTCCCAAGTACGGTTCGTCTTATCACTATGGGTATGGCAACGGCAATGGCTCCGGTCGTGGGACGGCGCAGGGCTCTCGCAACTAGCAGCTGGAAGTGATTTCCAGATCTTGCGGCAGACGACTCCGAACACAGGATGATCGTCTGGCGATAATCACAACCCACTCCGGCACGACCTTGGGGCAGAAGGATTCGACTCGCTACCATGTGGACTGATCTTTGCCTGGGTGCAGCGCAACTGGTTCTTGGACCCGTGCTGTTGTTCAGGAAATGGGACCACTTGGTTCTGGCCCTTTTTTTTCGGTTGTTTCCTCACACCGATCCGCGGATGAACCTTGCGGAATTCTTCATCTACAATCCCTTAGCAAGCTCATGGATTTTCGCGGCAGTCTTCTATTTCTACTGGAGATTGCAGGATCAGCAAACGCCGCAGAGGCGAAAGGCTCTTCTCGAGATCGTTTTTGCCTGCCTGTTGGGAGCCTCGGTTACTCTCCTGTTGCGGCCTTGGCTTGGAGCGCCATCTCCTGCCCGTAACCCTGATTTCCAGGGACTGTTTCCGCGGTACCTCTGGGGTAGCGGCACATCGAACTCGTTTCCGAGTCACGCAACTTTAGTCTATTTCCTTGTTGCCGTCGGGATATGGCGATTTAGCAAGAGATGGAGCGCAGCGCTGGGCGCGTGGGTCGTCTTGGCGATTTCAATTCCGCGGATCTATTTGGGAGGGCACTATCCATCGGATGTTGTGTGCTCGATCATCCTTGCGTTCGGATTCCTCTGGGTCGCGAGACGTGCCGGAGCGACTCGCTATGGCGAAGAGATCTTAGGCCGCATCGCAGGGTGTGGCCAGTGGACTGAACTAATCCTCTTCCTATGGTTGTTCGAGTTGGCAGAAGGATTTCGAGCCAGTTTCGAAATTGCGCACACACTGGCTAGGTCCGTTGTACGAATTCTTTAGCGTCCTTGTGCCACCAGCAATCGGCCGTCGGGCAACGGAGGGACCCACACCAGGGCGTCGCTCCCCAATTGGGCCCAACGGTGGTTTCTCGCTACGTTAATCTGCCAATACCCAAGCCCCGTAACAGTGAGCGAGAATCACCATCACTCCCATCGGTTCCAATCGCGCGATTGAGACCCGTACAGCTTAACCCCACCTGTACCTTCTTTGGCCTTCGGTCCAGTAGTTTGTGAGATGCCCTCCCCGTAGCCTAGATCAAGCAGAAGTCGAATGCGGACAATGAAATACCAATGGGGGGCTCAAATGGTTGGTTGTGATATCGGAATCAAACGCAAGCTAATCAACACCTTGCTTGTTGCTTGCATATCAGGGCTAACCGTAGGCCTCATGAGCTGTGCTGGTGTGACGAGCGCAGGCAATCCTGGCGGGGGTGGCGGGAATCCGGGCACGGGTCAGGCCCCCATCATCAGCGGTGTGACTTCGGGCAGCCTCACCGCGACTACGGCGAACATCGACTGGGCCACCGATATTGCGTCCACCTCTCAAGTCAACTACGGAACTACGGCTGGCTACGGGCAGAGTTCCGCAATGAACTCCTCGATGGTGACGAATCACGCGGTAGGCTTGAGTGGCCTCACCGCCTCGACTCTGTATCACTACCAGGTTATCTCAAAAGACTCCGGCGGCAACCAGACGGCGAGCGCCGATTTCACTTTTACAACCACGGCGGCGAGCGCTCCGGTGATCAGCGCGGTGACGGCCGGCAGCATTACTTCAACAGGTGCGACGATCACGTGGACCACGGACGTGGGCGCCACGTCGCAGGTGAACTATGGCACGACGACAGGCTACGGACAGAATTCCGCGCTCAATTCCTCTCTGGTTACGAGCCATTCTGTCGCATTGAGCGGCCTCACGGCTTCAACGCTGTATCACTTCCAGGTGGTCTCGAAGGACACGAATGGAAACCCTGCCACGAGCAGCGATTTCACATTCACGACAACGGCCTCGACCACTCCGCCGACGATAAGCGCGGTGACGGCGGGCAGCATCACATCTTCCGGCGCGACGATTACGTGGACGACAAACGTGGCCGCTACCTCGCAGGTGAACTACGGCACGACGACAGCATACGGGCAGAGTTCAACGCTTAATTCGTCTCTGGTCACAAGCCATTCGGTGGCGGTGACGGGCCTGACCGCGTCGACTCTTTATCACTATCAAGTTGTCTCAAACAACTCTAACGGCAACCAGGCGACGAGCGGCGATTTCACATTCACGACAACGGCCTCGACTACCCCGCCGACGATCAGCGCGGTGACGGCCGGGAGCATCACGTCCTCCGGCGCGACAATCACTTGGACCACCAATGTTGTCGCGACGTCGCAGGTGAACTATGGCACGACGACGGCGTACGGGCAGAGCTCGGCACTCAATTCGTCTTTGGTGACGAGCCATTCCGTGGCGCTGACGGGCCTCACCGCCTCGACCCTCTACCACTTCCAGGTTGTCTCGAAGAACTCGAATGGCAACCAGGCGACGAGCGGCGATTTCACATTCACCACGTCCGCCTCCACGCCTCCTGACACGACGGCCCCATCGGTTCCGACAGGTCTAACTGCGTCGGCTGTCTCATCCTCGCAAATCCATCTGTCGTGGACAGCATCAACCGACAACGTCGGGGTGACCGGCTACAATATCTTCCGCAACAGCACCAAGGTTGGAACCAGCGCTACCGCCGGTTTCACAGATGGTGGCCTTGCCGCTTCGACGACGTACAGCTATGCCGTGTCGGCATTCGACGCGGCCGGAAACACGTCCGCCAAGTCTTCGAGCGCCTCAGCCACCACACAAGCTTCATCCGGCGGGGGCGGTATTCCTCCGACCCTAGGGTGGTATCAGGTGCCAAACAGCACGATTCAAGCGGTCTGCCCACCCACGAATTACAATTCTCCCCCTTACAATCCCTATGATTTCTCATTCTACTGCCACAACGCGATTGATGCGTGGTCAAGCGGCGCGATGGATACTTCCCGCAACCGGCTGATTCTGTTCGGTGGGGGCCACAATGATTACGAGGGGAACGAACTCTATGAGTTCAATTTGAACACCCTTACGATGAGTCGCCTCGATAATCCGTCGCCCCCGAACGTGGACTCTGGTGGGAATCACTTGACGTGCATCACGACGTTGGCAGACGGTAGGCCGAACTCGCGGCACGATTACCACGCTGTCACCTATGTGGCGAACACGGACCAGATGCTCGTATTCGGCGGCTCGCTTGGATGTGCGCCTGGCAGCGGCACGTTTGACCTTTGGCTGCTGGATCTCTCATCCGTGACCGATTCTTGCGCGCCGAACTGCAACTCCATCTGGCACGGGCCGCTCGGACAGGGGGCTATACATCCGACATCCAGTCAGAATCTTGGGGCAGTCGCAGAATACGATCCGAACACGGGGCACGTCTGGGTGGCCGACCGGAACAATCTCTACGAATACAACGTGCAAACGGACACCTTCGTACAAAGAGGACCTGGATTGCAGTTTGAGCTTTCAACCGCAGGGCATATCGACCCCGTTCACGACGAATTGGTGCTTTTCGGCGAGCTTGGCAATGGCTCTCCGGGCGTACAGCATGTTCTGTTAAACGGATCGGACAACTACGCAACGCACAACGACTCAGCCGCTGCGCTGGCAAACGGCTGCTCGGCTATTCTGGGTGGAACGAGCGGTCCGGACGTGGGTATGGCATGGGATCCCACACAGAATAAGTTTGTAATTTGGGCCCAGGAGACAAATACCAACAACGTCTACACCTATGATCCGGTCTCCAACGCCTGCACGACGGTCAGCGGCTTTACGGGAGGGCCCGTATCTACGAGTCTGTCGCGTGGTACCTTTGGGCATTTTCGTTATTCGCCTACATCGCAAGTTTTTGTGCTTGTCGCCGAGTCTTCTCAAAATGTATTCACGTTTCGGATGGGAACGCCGGGCCCGCCGCCGGCTATTGCCGTCTCGGGCGCGTCATGCACGCCAAGCTCAACGTCAGCGGTCTGTACATGGACGACAAACGTGCCGGGGAATTCGCAGGTCTTTTATGGTCCCACGAGTGCTTACGGCAGTAGCTCGGCGCTGCAGGACACCTCGCCGCTCGTGATGAGTCATTCTGTCACGATTTCGGGTCTGGCGGCTTCGACAACGTACCACTACAAGGTGCAGTCGGTCGACCAATCTAGCAACGTGGCGGCAAGTCCCGATGCAACGTTTACCACGACTTCCGGGAGCACCGGCAATCCACCGGTCATTTCAAACGTCACAGCGGTGGGAGTCACGTCCAGCTCGGTGACGATTACTTGGACAACTGACATACAGTCGAGCTCCGCCGTGAACTACGGCACCACCAGCGCTTACGGTACGAGCACACCGACGACGAACTCCAGTCCCGGAGTTACGCTGCACTCAGTCAGCCTCACTGGCCTCGCTGCGTCCACTACATACCACTATCAGGTTGTTTCGACGAACGCATCGTCTCAAACTTCCATCAGCAGCGACTCAACCTTCGCCACGCTAAATCAGACGACCTCCGCCGATGCAGATTTTGCCGCTCGGTGTGCCGCTCCTGGGGTGATTCGCTGTTACGGTTTCGATAACGCGACCGATGCAGCCAAGTATCTCCATATCGGCAGCAACGGTACTAGCGGTTCTCCGGTGATTGATTGCACTGTCGCGGCGTCGGGAGGATGCTCACTGAAAGAATTCTATAAAGCGCAGTCTGACGAGGGTGGGTCAGGCCGCTTTACGATGGATTTTCTTGACGACAATAGCATGCAATTCGGCCAACCCGGTTCCGGGGTCGCTCCAAACTTTGCGTCCGGGCAGGATTTCTATATCCAATTTCGCATGATGATCGACACGAATATGTTACAGAACGTAAGTTGGGGTGCGAACGCGAATGGCTGGAAGATGTTCATCATCAGCGACGGTGATCTGACCGCGTCACAATGTGCACTGACGCCCAGCGCATGCGGCGGAAACAGCACGTATTCGGCTCCGACCTGCTCGGATGATGAAATTGTGATGGCAATGGACTATCCGAGCGGACCCGGTACTACACAAGGGAACATCCCCATCGTCTATCATTCCTGCGGAGTCAAGGACGGCGGGTACCAAAAGCTAGACGTCTACGACTCCGTTACGAATCCGGGATTATACGAACAACAGAACGCCATCCAATATCCAGCATCACCCGGTACGACGCCCACGATTAAAGGCTGTGCGGTATCGGGTGGAGGTCCTCCACAGCCGGAATTCGTGATTCCGCCGTGTATGGGATTTCGTGCGCCAAACGAGTGGGTAACGGTCCAATATCACGCC
>Ga0335077_10004424_pt1 | contig 17135 bp, 12 predicted proteins | sample Lox_Sample_31_FD_207151 | JGI IMG/M metagenome (GOLD analysis project Ga0335077, IMG submission 207151) | Soil microbial communities from Loxahatchee National Wildlife Refuge, Florida, United States - Lox_Sample_3.1 | ecosystem: Environmental > Terrestrial > Soil > Wetlands | place: USA...
GGATGCCGAGCCAGCGGGGGCTGGTCACGAACTCCCAGGCCCAGGCGACCGCGTCCGCCTTGAAGTAGTCGCCGAAGGAGAAGTTCCCGAGCATCTCGAAGAAGGTGTGGTGGCGAGCCGTGAACCCGACGTTCTCGAGGTCGTTGTGCTTTCCCCCGGCGCGGACGCACTTCTGCGCGGTGGTGGCGCGCCGGTAGTCCCGCTTCTCCCGCCCGGTGAAGACGTCCTTGAACTGGACCATGCCGGCATTCGTGAAGAGGAGGGTGGGGTCGTTCGCGGGGACGAGGGAGGAGCTCTTCACCCGGCGGTGGCCCCGCTCCTCGAAGAAGGCGAGGAAGGCCTCTCGGATCTCGGCGGCGGACGGTCTCTTCATTCGGGCGCTTTCTCTCCGGCAGTCGGGGAGAGCGTTAATTAACACCGCGAATCCGCTCGGTCCATCCCGGGAGGACCCGGGCGGCGCGAGGTCCGCGGCGCGCGCGGAGCGTCAGGGCGAGGAGGGGAGCGGCAGCTCCACCTTCCAGTGCCCGCCCTCGCGGACGGTGAGCACCTCGCGCGCCGGCCCTCCGCCGGCGGGTTCGACGCGGAGGACGACCCGGTCCCCGACCTCGGAGGCGACCTTCACCGAAGCCGGGGGCCTCTGCCCCAGGGAGGCGTCGCCCACGAGAAGCTCCCTCGCGTTCCCGGCGACGACCCCCGGGGCCGCGGCCTTCACCCGGTTCGCCTGCCCCTCGAGCCAGCGCTTGCTCCCCGCGGAGAGGAGCGCGTAGGCCGCGTCCCCGTCCCGCTGCGAGACGGCCTGCGCGAGCGAGCGGTAGGCGGCCTCCGGCCCCCCGTCCCGGGCGCAGGCCGGGGCGAGGGTGGCGAGCGCGAGGAGCGCCGCGAGGGGGAGTGGCCGGATCACGGGAGGGAGTGTACCCGGGCCCGGGCCTCGGCGCCTTCCGCCGCGCGCCGGAGCCGGAGCCGGTAGACCCGCTGCCCGCTCGAGAGGTATCGCTTCTCGCGGGAGGAGGGGACCTCCGACGGATCCTCCTCGGCGAAGCGCCCCGCCCCGGCGGCGTTCTCGAAGCCCACCTCGGCGAGGCGCAGGAGCGCCTCCGCCCCGTAGCTCTCCACGTCGGTCCGGAAGTCGAGCTCCCCTCCCGGCGAGAGGAGGCCGAAGAGGAGCGCCGACATCCCGTCGTCGAGGAGGCGGCGGCGGTGGTGGCGCCGCTTCCACCAGGGGTCGGGGAAGTGGACGTGGATGGCCCGGAGCGACCCCGCCGCGAAGAGCCGCGGGGCGAGGAGCTTCGCGTCCCCCTGGAGGACGAGGAGGTTCGTGAGCCCGCGCCGGCTCGCGCGCCCCGCGAGCTCGGAGGCGAACTTCCGCCGCTGCTCGATGCCCACCAGCGCTCGCTCCGGGTGGCGGCTCGCGAAGGCGAGCGCGAAGCCGCCGTGCCCGCAGCCGATCTCGAGCTCGAGCCGGCCCGCCGCCTCGCCGAAAAGGGCTCCCCAGTCGGGGCGGAGGTCGAGCGCCAGGGGTGAATCGTCGCCTTCGCTGAAGATCATCCGCTGCGCCTCCACTGGAAGCGTTTCGGTGATAATGGAGCCCGATGCGCCGCGCCCTCTTCCTCGCCCTCGCGCTCGCCCTCGGGGCGGCCGGCTGCGGGAGGAGGCACCCGTACCCGGCGCCCGAGCGCTACCTCCCCGCCGACGCCGCCCTCGCCGTCGTGATCCCCGCCCTCGGGGCGGCGGCCCGGCAGGCGGGAGCGCTGTATCGCACGGTTGCCGAGGCGCCGCCAGCGGCGTCGCTCGCCGAGGCCTACGCGGCGGTGAAGGCCCAGCTCGGCTTCGACCCCCTCGACCCCCGCGGCCTGGAGCAGGCCGGCGTCGATCCGAACGGGAGCGCCGCCTTTGCGGCGGGCGGCGAGCGGCCGCCGCTCCTCGTCCTCCCCTTCCTCGACCTCGCCCGCTTCGACTCGACGGCCGCCCGGCTGGCGCGCGACCGGATGGGAGCGACGGAGCGGGTGGCGGTGAAGCTCCGGGGGGTGGAGGTGGTCGTCTTCCGCCGGGATCCGACCTCCGGGGCGGCCCTCTCCTACGCGGTACAGGGCCCTCACGCGCTCCTCGCCCCCGGCCCCCGCGGGCCGGACGCGCTCGCCGAGGCGGCCTCGCTCCCGGAGGACCGCTCCCTCGCGAAAAGCCCGCTCTTCGCGAAGGCCCGCGCCGCCGTCGGCGACGGCTACCTCGCGACCGCCGTGGCCCCGGCCGGCTCGCCCGCCCTCGCCGGGTGGAGGGTCGCCCGGGACGGCGCCGCCCTCGGCGTCCGCGCCAGCGCCACGAGCCTCGGGGTGCGGCTCGCCCTCCTCCTCTCCCCGGAGCGGGAGGACTTCTGGAAGAGCCTCGTCTCCGCGGCGGGCTCTCCCTCCTCCCCGGAGGCGGCCCGGCTCTCCCCGGACGCGGCCTTCCTCGTCCGCTGGGCGGGAGACCCGGTGGGCGGGTGGAGGCGGGCGGCCCCTCTCCTGCCCCCGGACGTGGCGCGCTCGCTCGCCGCAGTCCGCATCGACCCGGAGCGGGAGCTCGTCGCCTCCGTCGCGCCCGGCGCCGTCCTCTCCCTGGGCGTCGCCCCCACCTTCACGGTGACCGAGTTCAGCTCCCCCCGCTTCGACGTTCGCCGGACCGACCCCTTCCGGCTCCTCGAGCTCGAGGCCGTCGTGCCGCTCCGCGACCCCTCCGCGCCACCGGCCTTCCTCGACCGGCTCAGGAAGGAGGGCCGCCGCCTGGGCGTCCAGGTGACGCCGAAGGGGACGGCGGGGTGGACGGTGGGATGGGGGAAGGCCCAGCTCGGCGTCGCCGTCGCCGGCGGACGGCTCTTCGTCGCCGGCCCCGCCGACCGGCTCCCGGCCCTCGTCTCCCGGGCGGGCGGTGCGGGCTACCGGGCCCCCACCGAGGCCGCCGGAGCCGCGCTCGCCGTGGGCATGGGCGGGGCCGTCGTCGACGTCGCCCACCTCGTCCACGCCATCGAGTCCCTGCCGGACGAGGCCTACGGCACCGGGCCGAACGCGGTGGTGATGCGCGCGCTCGTGGGGCGCTACCTCGAGCCCGCGAAAGGGCTCGCCACTGTCTCCCTCCGGCTCGACCTCGCCCCCGGCGCGACGCTCCTCGACCTCGAGGCGGTGGGGCGCGAGACCCCGCGCGAGAAGCCGTGATCTCGCTCTCCGGCATCCACAAGCGCTTCTCCGACGGCGAGGAGGACCACGTGGTCCTCGACGCCCTCGACCTCCAGGTGCGGGAAGGCGAGTTCGTGGCGGTGGTGGGGGCCTCGGGCTCGGGGAAGTCGACGCTCCTCTACGTGGTGGGCGGGCTCGACGGCGACTTCTCGGGCGAGGCGAAGGTCGCGGGCCAGGACCTCCGCGCCCTCGACCCCCAGGGCCGCGCCGCCTTCCGGAACACCGCGGTGGGCTTCGTCTTCCAGTCCTTCAACCTCCTCCCGGCGCTCCCCGCCGTGGAGAACGTCATGCTGCCGGGGCTCTTCGTTCCCAGGGGCCGGAGGGCGGCCCCGCTCCACGAGCTCCGGAAAAACGCCCTCGCGGCGCTCTCGCAGGTGGGGCTCGCCGAGAAGGCCGCCCGGCTCCCGGCGCACCTCTCCGGCGGGGAGCGGCAGCGGGTGGCCATCGCCCGGGCGCTCCTCTCCCGGCCCGCGCTCCTCCTCGCCGACGAGCCCACCGGGAACCTCGACGCGAAGAGCGGGGAGAGCGTCATCGCGCTCTTCGTCGAGCTGGTCTCCCGGGGGATGACGGTGCTCGTGGTGACGCACGAGGAGCGGCTCTCGACCCGGGCCGGCCGCGTCCTCCACCTCGAGGGGGGAAGGCTCCGGTGAGGACCCGCGCGCTCGTCCACCTCGCCTCCCTGAACCTCCGCTCCGACCGGCGCGGGGCGCTCGTGAACGCCGGCGCCGCCTGCGTGGGCGCCGCCGCGCTCGTCTTCTTCGTGGCCCTGGGCCTGGGCGTCGGCCAGGCGGCCCGCCGCATGTTCGCGAGTGACGCGCGGCTCCTGGAGGTGGTGCCGGCGGCGGTGTCGCTCGGCGGGGCGCTCGGGGGCGGCCTGCTCGACGACTCCGCGGTGGAGCGACTCCGCTCGCTCCCGGGCGTCGCCGGGGCCTACCGGAGGCTCTCGCTCCGGGTGCCGGTGGCCTCGAGCCGCCCCCCGGAGGGCGTGAAGGTGAACTGGCCGCCGGGCTTCACGGTGCAGCTGCCGGTGGTGGGCGTCGACCCGGACCTCCTCCAGGGCGACGTGGCCCGGGGTCGCCGCTTCGAGGATCCGCCGCCCGGCCGGCCCATCCCGGTCCTCGCCTCCCGCCGCCTCCTCGAGGTCTACAACAAGACCATCGCCCCCGCCTGGAACCTCCGGCGGCTCCCGCCCGGCTTCGACCTCGTGGGGCTCGAGTTCCCGGTGCGGGTGGGGTTCTCCATCATCCCTCTCAAGACCGAGGACAAGGTCTACGACGCCAACCTGGTCCTCGTCGGCCTCTCCGACCGCGTCCCCCTCTACTCCCTCGCCGTGCCGCTCGCCACCGTGCGCCGCCTCCACGCCGAGTACGGGAAGGCCGACCCGGGCTACACCGGCGTCACCCTCGAGGCCAGGCGTCCGGACGACGTCCCCTCCCTCGCCGAGGCGGTGCGGCGCATGGGCTTCGGGGTGGACGAGGGGGACCGGGCGCTCGGCGAGCGGGTCGGGCTCGCCGTGGCCGTGACCGCCGGGGCCCTCGCGCTCCTCGCGCTCCTCATGACCGGGCTCGCCGCCCTCGCCATCGCCCAGTCGCTCTCGGCGAGCGTCCGGGGCCGGACTCGCGAGATCGCCATCCTGGAGGCGCTCGGCGCCACCGCCGCCGACGTCCGCTCGCTCGTCCTCGCCGAGGCCGGGCTCGTCGGCCTCTCGGGCGGCCTCCTCGGCGTGGGGATGGCCTTCGGCCTGTCGCTCCTCGCCGACCGGGTGGGGCTCCGCTACCTCCCGGACTTTCCCTTCCGGCCCGAGACCTTCTTCGCCTTCCCGCCCTGGCTCTTCGCGCTCGGGGTGGCGGTCTCGACCGGCGCCGCCTTGGTGGGCGCGCTCGCCCCGGCCGCGCTCGCCGCCCGGGTGGACCCGGCGCGGTCCGTCTCGTAGTGCGGAAAGAAAGGGGGCGGGCCGCCCGGGCCCTTTCGCCCGGCGACCCGCCCCCAGTTCGCGAGGCGCGCCTTCGCGAGGCGCACCCTTCTCGGTCGTTCGCTCGGGCTACTTGAGGCCGTTCACGTACTTCGCCACTTCGGCGGCGTTGTCGATCTTCACCGGCTTCATCTTGCCCTTGCCCTCGTTGATCGCCTTCAGGACCACATCGGTCGGCTTGCCGGCGATGGGTTCCTTCGCCATGCCCCCGCCCTGGCCCATCGCGCCGTGGCACATCTTGCACTTCGCGGCGAAGGTGGCGGCGGCGTCGGCGGAGGCGGTGGTGGCGAGGGCGGCGACGAAGAGAGCAGCGAGGATTCGCTTCATGGAGTCGTCCTTTCGGGAGGGGTTCGTGCTTCTACTCACCTGGACGGCCGGGCCCCGGGATCATTCAATCCGACTTTTCCGACTTCTCGACCCCGGCAAGGCGCCCTCCAGGCGGGCTTCGGGGCGAAGGGGTACACGATCCGGCCGGCCGGGCGCAATGCCCGGCCCCACCTGTGGCCCTCGCCCTCCGGGGCGACTGCTCGACGGGGTCAGCCCGGGCTCACCGCGGCCCGCGCTCCCGGCGGCAGGTCGTGGGGGAAGACCACGAGGGCGCTTCCGATCTGGAGCTTGTGGCGGCGGGGGTTCCGGATGCCGTTCCAGCGGCAGAGCTCCTCGAGGCGCACGCCGAACTTCTGGGCGATGGCCCAGAGCGAGTCGCCGGACTGGACGAGGACGGTGGCGCGGGTCCGGCCGTCCACCTCCTCGATGCGGGCCACCGGCGCCGGCGAGGGCGCGGGCTCCCGTTCCACGAGCTCGGGCCTCGCCTTCTTGAGCTCCTCGATGCGGGTGCGGGCGACGGCCTCGGAGGCCGGGGCGCGGCCGGCCTTCCTGGAGGCCGCGGTGAGCGGGATCACGAGCTCGGTTCCGGGCCGGAGCCTCCGCCCGGGCTTGAGCCCGTTCATGCTCACCACCGAGCCCGGGGAAACCCCGTAGGCGGCGGAGATGGCGGCGAGGCTGTCCCCCCTCGCCACCACGTGGTGCGCGAAGGAGAGGCGGGCCGAGGATGAGACCGAGGCCCAGTTCCGCTCGAAGGCCTCCCGGTGCCCGGCCGGCACCCGGATCTGGTAGCCGCGGGGCGGAGTGCAGCTCCGGCGGAGCTCGGGGTTCAGGTCTCGGAGGTCGTGCTCGGTCGACTCGGCGGCCTCGGCCACGGCGGCGAGGTCGATGGCGCCGGGCACGAGCACCCGCTCCGACTCCGGCCAGGTCTCGGGCTCGATCTCGTCCTTCTTGAACCCGAAGGCCTCGGGGTGCTTGGAGATGATGGCCGCAGCCATGAGCTTCGGCACGTAGCCCTTCGTCTCCCGCTTCAGCACCCGTCCACGCGCCATGGACCAGAAGTCCGCCTGGCCCTTTCGCTGCGCCCTCTCGATCTTGCCGCCGCCGGCGTTGTAGCCGGCCCAGGCGAGCCGCCAGTCCCCGAACTGCTCGTAGAGTTCCTTCAGGTAGGTGGCGGCGGCCACCGCCGACTTCTCCGGATCGCGCCGCTCGTCCACCCAGAAGTCCTGGGCGAGCCCCATGCGCTTGCCGGTCCCGGCGATGAACTGCCAGGGGCCGACGGCGCGGGCCCGGGAGTAGGCGAGGTTCGCGAAGCCGCTCTCGATCATGGCGAGGAAGAGCGTGTCCTCGGGCACCCCGTTCTCGCGCAGGATGGCGCGGTAGCGATCCTGGTAGCGGGAGAGCCGGCCGAGCCACTTCACGAAGTGCTTGCGCGCCGGCTCCGTCTGGAAGAAGCGCACGTAGGCGCGCACCGCCTCGTTCGCGTCGATGGGGATGTCGTACTCGCCCTGCAGGGTCGCGAGGTCGTGGTCGATCTCCGGGAAGAGCGGGATGCGCCCGCCTTCCTTCGCCGGCGGGGGCAGCGCGGGCGCCGGCGCCTCGTCCGCCTTCGGCGCGGGCACGAGCGCGGCGTTCTCCTCGGCGCGCCGCACCTCGTCCATCTCCGCCGACTCCGCCTCGACCTCCTCCTCGACCTCGGGGGTGTCCCCAGCGTCGGCCACCGCCGCCGGGACGTCGCTCGACCAGGGGGGAGAGGGCGGGAGCGCGCCTTCGCAGGCGGTCGCCGGCACCGGGGCCGCGTCCGGAACCTCGGCCGGCTCGAGGCCGGCCCCGAGGAACGGGACTTCCGCCTGCGGCTCGGGCGCTTTCTCTTCTTCCGCGCGAGCGGCGGTCGCGAGGGCGAACATGCCCACTGCGATCAGGACGGGGGCCCTGGTCATCTAGGTTCCTTCGGTTCGCTGTGCGGGGGAAAAACGCTCCCCTCCGAGCATCACTTTACCTTCGACACGCCCCATCCGGAAGATCAGGCCGCCCCCAAATACCGGGTAGGCTAGGACCCACCCCCCTCGGTTGCAGCTGGCGGCGGTCGTGCTAGAGGAGCATTCCCACGTCGCCCCCGGGTGTTCCGGGCCTTCTCCCATGCGCATCGGCCCCCATACCTTTCCCGGCCGCTTCTTCCTCGCGCCCCTCGCCGGGGTCTCCGACCGCCCCTTCCGGGCGATCTGCCGGGAGATGGGTGCAGCCTTCGCGTACACGGAGATGGTGAGCGCGTACGGGCTTCTCGCCGGTAGCTCCCAGACCGAGAGCTACCTCGACCGGGAGCCCGCCGAGGATCCGTTCGCGGTGCAGATCTTCGCCTCCGACCCGGAGGTGCTCGCCCGGGGCGCGGAGGCGGCGGTGGCGAGGGGGGCCGGCATCGTCGACATCAACATGGCCTGCCCGGTGAAGAAGGTCTGCGGCACGGGCGCCGGGGCGGCGCTCGCCCGGAACCCTGCCGAGGTGGAGAGGGCCGTCCGCCGGGTGGCGGAGCGGGTCCCGGTGCCGGTGACCGTGAAGATCCGGGCCGGCTGGGACGAGACGAGCGTGAACTGCGTGGAGGTCGCCCGGTCCGCCGAGGCCGGCGGCGCCGCCGCGGTGGCGCTCCACGGGCGGACCCGCTCCCAGGGCTACTCGGGCCGGGCCGACTGGTCGCTCATCCGGGCGGTGAAGGAGTCGGTCCGGGTCCCGGTGCTCGGTTCCGGCGACGTCTGGAGCGCGGGAGACGCCCTCCGCATGCGGAGGGAGACCGGCTGCGACGCCGTCCTCGTCGCCCGCGGAGCCTGCGGGAACCCCTGGATCTTCCGGGACCTCCGGGCTGCCGAGGAGGGACATCCGCCGCCGGGGCCGCCCTCCCGCGAGGAGTGGGCGACGACGCTCCTCCGCCACGTGCGCCTCCAGATCGAGCACCGCGCCCGGATGCACCCCGACGAGGACCCGGGCTCAGGCGAGCGCCACGCGGTCCGGGAGCTCCGCAAGCACATCCTCTGGTACACGCGCGGGCTCCGGGGCGGGGTCGCCTTCCGGAGGGACGCGACCTCGGCCGACACCAGGGCGGGGGTGGAGGCGCTCGTCCTCCGCCACTTCCCCCCGGGGGCGCCCTTCGAACTCGACCCGTCGCTCGCCGCGAGCCAGGAGCTCGCCTAGGTGGCGAGCCTGCGCGCCGCCTCGGCCGGTGGTATGGAGGGGGCGGGAGGCGCTCGCCGGGATCGCCTGCGGCGCCGCGAAGGGGGAGGGACCCGGTGACCGAGGCGCTGTCGCTCGCCGTCTATTCCGGCGCCATCCTCCTGGGCTCGCTCGCCGGCGGGGTGGTGCCGCTCTTCGGCGCCCGCCGCCGCTCCGACTCGCTCCTCTCCTTCTCGGCCGGGGTGATGCTCGGCGCGGCCTTCTTCTACATGCTGCCCGAGGCGGTGAAGCTCGGCGGCCACGCCGTCATCCCCTGGGCGCTCGCCGGCTTCCTCTTCCTCTTCCTCCTCGAGCGCTTCGTCCTCGTCCACGTCTGCGCCGAGCCCGGCCCCTCGGAGCGGCTCGCCGCCCACCCGCCCCCGCCCCCCGAGGGCGTCCACAGCCACCCGGGGCACGACCACGCCCATGAGGCCACCGGCTGCGAGGTGCACACCCTCGGGGTCGCCGCCTTCGTGGGGCTCTCGCTCCACACCCTAGTAGACGGCTTCGCGCTCGGGGCGGCCCAGAGCGAGCCCGCGCTCGGAGCCCTCGTCTTCGTCGCCATCCTCGCCCACCAGGTGCCGGCGAGCGTCTCGCTCTCCGCCATCCTCCGGGCGGAGGGGTACGGGCGCCGCCAGACGCTCCTCATGAACGCGAGCTTCGCCCTCATGGTCCCGCTCGGCGCCGTCCTCTTCGTGGGGCTCGACCGGCTCGTCCACGCCCAGCGCTTCACGGCGGTGGCGCTGGCAGCCGCCTCGGGGTCCTTCCTCCAGCTCGCCCTCTCCGACATCCTCCCGGAGCTCCACCGCCGCGGCGGGAGCCGCTGGCGCATCTCCGCCGCCCTCGTCACCGGACTCTGCGTGATGTGGGTGCTCCAGGCCTTCACGCACGACTGAGGCCGTCGCCCTCCGGTGCCGCGGCCTCTCCGGCCGCCCGCGGCAGCCGGAGCGCGAAGACGGTCCCGCTCCCCTCTTGGGAGCGGACCTCGATCGACCCGCCGAGGGCGAGGACGATCTGTCGGGCGATGTAGAGCCCGAGGCCGAGCCCCTTCCGCCGCTGGACCCGCTCCTCGCTGCCGCGGCGGAAGGGCTCGAAGAGGCGCGGCAGGAGCTCGGGTGAGATGGGGGCCCCCTCGTTCGCGACCTCCACCACCCCGAGGTTCCCCTCGGCGCGGCAGCGGACCTCCACCGTGGACTCCGGGGGGCTGTAGTCGAGGGCGTTCTCGACGAGGTTGGCGACGGCCTGCCCCAGGCGGTCCGGGTCCCAGTGGCCCGGGATGGGCTCGGGGGCCACGACCTTCACCCGCCGGCCGGCGTGGACGGCCTCCGCCTCCTCAGAGACGCTCCGGGAGATGGCCCCGAGCTCGGTGCGCCGCCGCTGGAGTGGAATACCGCTTCCCACCTGGGCGAGGGTGTAGTCGACGAGCGCCCGGATGATGCCGTCGATGCGCTGGGCGGCCCGGAGGATGCGGGCGAGAGACCGCTGCTCCCGCTCCCCGTGCACGGTGGACTGCATGAGCTCCGCCGAGGCGGTGATGGCCATGAGCGGACTGCGGAGGTCGTGGCCCACGGCGCCGAGGAGGTGGCGCTGGAACTGCTCGGCCCGGAGCTCCTCCGTCACCTCCTGCCAGAGCATGCCCACCGAGGTCACCCGCTCGCCTGCCGACACCGGGAAGTAGGTGAGGAGGAAGCTCCTCGCGGGCTCCGTCGCCGACCGCAGCTGGGTGACGAGCGGACGCTCGAGGATGGCCTTGCGCTCCGCCACCACCGCCGCGAGGTCGCGCTCGACCTCTTCGCGGGCGAGGAGCGGCGCCACCTCCCAGATCCCCCGCCCCAGGTGCTCGGCCGGGGAGGCACCGTTCGTCCTCGCGAGCTCGGCGTTCACCCGCAGGTAGCGCCTCTCGAGGTCGAGGAGCGCGATCCCCACCGGGGCGTTCTCGAAGAGGGCGTCGAGGCGGGCCACCGACTCGTCCCGCTCCGCGGCGATGCCGGCCGCCCGCTCGGCGAGCCCGCGCTCCGCCCCGAGGACGAGCACCCCAGAGGCCCCGGACCCGTCCCGCGGCCGGAAGAGGGTGAGGCGGACCGTCGCCCCTCCCTTCCCGGGGAGCTCGAGCGAGCCCTCCCCTCCGGGCTCGAGGGCCCGGGCCGCCTCGGCGAGCCTCAGGCCGACCTCGGAGCGCAGCGCCTCGAGCGCGGTGCCGGCGGGCGCGCCGGCGAGGCGCCCGAAGGACTCGCTCGCCCAGGCGAGCCGGAGCTCCGGGTCGAGCCAGGCCGCGGGCGCGGAGGAGGCGAGGAAGGCGCCCGCCGCTCGCCTCGCGGAGGCGTCCCCGCCGGGCTCCGTCCCGGCCGCCGGGACCCCCTCGGGGGCCCCCTCCTCCCTCGGCTTCCCTGTCCGGGCCGGGCTCAAGCCGCGACATCTTGGCACGCGGCCGAGCCCTTTTCTACCTCGACTAAAAGTAAAAATAGGCCGTCAGGCGACCCGGAGCGCCGCCGAGAGAGCGGCCGGGCCGCCGGTCCGCAAGGCGTCGAGCGCGGCGTCGGCGGGGGACCGACCCGCCGCGGCGAGCTCCTTGAGCGGCGCGAGCCAGACCCGCTCGTCCTCGCCCCGCTGGCCGCAGGCGCCCTGGCGGCAGAGCCCGAGCGAGGCGGCGTCGAGGAGGTCGGCGCCGAGCTCGGCGAGGCTCCGCCCGCCCGGGAGCCGGGCGGCGAGGCCCACCCGGCCGGCGTCGTCCCGGAGAGCCCGCCGCTCGTCGACGGAGAGGCGCTTCAGGAGGTCCCAGGCCCAGTCGCGCGACTCCTTGCTGTGGAGGAGCCCCTTCCAGAAGGCGGCCATGGCCTTCACGAGCGCCGGCGACACGGAGTCGGCGCCGCGGACCTCGATGACCCCCTTGAGGCGCACCTCGGGGAAGAGCGCGGAGAGGTGGTCCTCCCAGTCGGTGAGGACCGGGCGCTCTCCGTCGAGGCCCCGCTCCATGAACTCGCGGAAGGTGGCGCCGCGGGTGTCCTGGTAGCGCCCCTTCCGGCGCAAGAACACCATGGGAACGTCCGCCGCCCACTCCGCGTAGCGGCGGAAGGCGCTCTCCTCGAAGCCCGGCTCGAAGGCGAAGGCGAGGAGCCCGGAGCGCGCCGGGTCGGTGCGGTTCCAGACCTCGGTGCGGTAGCTCTTCCACCCCACCTCGCGCCCGGCGACGACGGGAGAGTTCGCGAGGAGCGCCACCACCGCGGGCTGGGCCGCGAGGGCCACCCGGAGCTTCTCCCCGGCGTCGCGCTCCGAGCCGAAGTCGAAGGAGGCCTGGGCGGAGGCCGTCATCGACATCATGTCCTCGGCGAGGTCTCCCCGGGCCGCGAGGAAGGGGCGCATGACGGCGTAGCGGGCCTTCGGGACCCAGCGCGCCGTCTTGGGCGTGCCCCAGGGCCGGTAGCCGGCGGCGAGGAGCTCGAAGCCCAGGTCCTCGCCGAGGCCGCGCATGATCTCGAGGTGGTGGTCGATCTCGGCGGCCACCTCGTGCACGTCCTTGAAGGGCCGGCCGGAGAGCTCCACCTGCCCGCCGGGCTCGATGGAGACGGTGAGCCCGCCGCGCTGGGCGGCGATGGCGTGCCCCTCCTCCTCGAAGGGGGTGTAGCCGTGGCGGGAGAAGGCGCGGAGCACCGCCTCCACGCCGCGCGGGCCCTCGTAGGGGAGCGGGGTCCGCTCGCCCGGCACCTGGGCGAGGGCCTCGTACTCGATCCCCACCTTCCACTCGGAGGGCTTGCGCCCGCGAGCCTCGAACCAGGCGACGAGGTCGCCGACGTCCTTCACCGGGGGGCTCTCGCCCACGACCTTGTCGAGCGACATCGGAGCGCAATGTATCCGCGGGCCCACATCGGCGCCAGCGCCCTCTCGCCGGCGAGCCCGCTGCGGGGAAGGGAGAGCTCTGGTATGAATCCCTTCCCTTTTCATGAGGAACGGCCGCGCAAAGCCCCCGAAGCCTCCGCTCGCACGAGAACGCTCTCGCCGCGAGCCCCGGGGCTCGCGCGCCGCCCTTTCCCGCAGCCCGGTGGCGGGGAATTCCCCGCCGCGGGCCACAGTTCCCGCGAGGGTGGCTCGCGGGCCGCTCGCCTGAAGGACGGCCCACCGGAGGATCACTTGCGCCCTCTCCCCCCTGCTTCTATCCTCCTCGAACCAGCGGCCATTTCGGGCTCCGCTGGCCCTCGCCGCCGAATGGACCGCCTCCTCCGCCTACTCGCCGCCCTGGCGATCGCGCTCGCGCTCGTCGCCGGGATCCACTTCGCCCTCTCCCGCCACCCCGAGCCGCCCCGGACGGGCCCGGCCGCGGTGGCCTCGATGGGCGCCCACGGGGAGGCCCAGTCCTCCGACGAGGGCGACTCCGACTCCGACGAGAGCTACAAGCTCGACAAGCTCCCGGTCCTCTCCCGCGTGGTCATCTACGTGAAGGAGAACTACGTCGACCCGCGCCGCATCGACCCGAAGGCGATGCTCGCCTCCTCCCTCGAGCAGGTGGTGAAAGCCGTCGCCGAGGTGATGGTGGAGGGGGACGTGAGCTCCGGGAAGATCAAGGTCACGGTGGGCTCGGCGACGAGGGACTTCGACGTCTCCCGGGTCGACTCCATCTGGCAGTTCCGGGCCTCCCTCGGCGAGATCATGGGCTTCCTCCAGGAGAACCTCGTCTCCCACAAGAACCTCCGGGACATCGAGTACGCCGCCGTGAACGGCATGCTCCAGACCCTCGACCCGCACTCGGTCCTCCTCGAGCCCAAGTACTTCAAGGAGATGAAGCTCCAGACCCGCGGCGAGTTCGGCGGCCTCGGGTTCGTCATCGGCATGCGGGACGGGAACCTCACGGTGATGAAGGTCCTGAAGGGCACGCCCGCCCTGCGCGCCGGCGTGAAGGCGAAGGACGTCATCGCCAAGATCGAGGAGCAGTCCACCATCAACATGGACCTGCAGGAGGCGGTGGACCAGCTCCGCGGCAAGCCCGGCACGCGCGTCAACATCACCATCGTCCGCGCCGCCGCCGAGCCGAAGCGCCTCGCCCTGGTCCGCGAGATCATCAACGTGGAGACGGTGCCGTTCGCGAAGCTCCTCGACAAGGACGTGGGCTACGTGAAGGTGCAGCAGTTCTCCGCCAACACCACCCGGGACCTCTCCGCCGCCATCGCCCAGGAGAAGGCCCAGGCCGGCGGGAAGCTCCAGGGGCTCATCCTCGACCTCCGCGGGAACCCCGGCGGCCTCCTCGAGCAGGCCATCCAGGTCTCCGACCTCTTCCTCTCCTCGGGCGTCATCGTGAAGACCGTGGGCGAGGGCGACCGCCACCAGATCCACGAGGTGAAGGAGGCGCACGCCGACCGCACCGACATGGTCGACCTCCCCATCGTGGTCATCGTGAACAACGCCAGCGCCTCGGCGAGCGAGATCGTGGCCGGTGCGCTCCAGAACAACAACCGCGCGCTCGTGGTCGGCCGCCAGACCTTCGGCAAGGGCTCGGTGCAGGTCCTCTACGACTTCGCCGACCCCTCCCACCCCGGGGAGGACTCGGCGCTGAAGCTCACCATCGCCCAGTACCTCACCCCCGGCGACATCTCCATCCAGGAGGTCGGGATCGTTCCGGACGTGACCCTGCAGCCCGGCCGCGCGCTCCGGGAGGCCGTGAACTACTTCGCGCCGCCGAAGAGCATGGGTGAGGTGGACCTCGACAAGCACTTCCAGAACCCCCTCCTCGGCGACGGAACCGACGCCGCGAAGCGGGCCGAGGAGCGGAAGAAGAGGGCCCAGAAGTCGCCGCTCGACCTCCGCTACCTCCTCGACGAGCAGGAGGACCAGGTCGCGAAGGCCATGAAGAAGGAGGCCCGCGAGGAGGCCCGCCTCTCTCCCCATGACGAGCCGGACCTGACGCCGGAGCAGCTCGAGGACGACGAGGCAGACGCGAACCCCGACGAACTCGTCGAGGACTACCAGATCCGCTTCGCGAAGGACCTCCTCGTCCGCGCCCCCTACCCCGACCGCGCCCGCCAGCTCGAGGCCGCGAAGGGGCTCGTGGCCGAGCGCCACGTGGAGGAGCAGGAGAGGCTCCGGCAGCGGCTCACGCAGCTCGGCGTCGACTGGTCGGTCGGCGCAGAGGGCGGGACCCCCCGCCCGGTCGTCACCATCGCCCCGTCGGACGGGAAGGCCATCCGCGCCGGCGAGACCGCGCAGTGGACGCTCTCGGTCGAGAACCGCGGCGACGGCGCCGCCTACCGGCTCCGGGCCTGGACCTCGGCCGAGAAGAACCCCTTCCTCGACCGGCGCGAGTTCGTGCTGGGGGCGCTCCGGCCCGGACAGAAGCGGAGCTGGACCGTGCCCCTCAAGGTGCCGCGGTCCATGGACAGCCGCGTCGACAACGTCTCCTTCCGCTTCGAGGACGAGGAGGGTCACGTCTTCCCCGAGGTGCCCGCCCACGTGGACATCGTCGAGCACCCGCGGCCGCGCTTCGCCTTCAGCGTCCAGGTGGACGACGAGGCGACCGGGAACGGCGACGGGCTCGTGGAGCGCGGGGAGGAGTTCTCGCTCCGCCTCGACGTCCGGAACGAGGGCGAGGGGGCGAGCGACGAGAAGACCTACGTGTCGCTCAAGAACCTCGCCGACGACAAGGTCTTCATCAAGAAGGGCCGGGCCGTCGTGGGCGCCCTCGCCCCCGGCCAGTCCCGCCCGGCGGTGATGCAGCTCGAGGTCCGAAAGGGCCTGAAGCTCGACAAGATCCCGCTCCGCGTCATGGTCGTCGACGAGAAGGGCGACGAGTACGTCTCGGAGAAGATCGAGCTCCCGGTCGCGAAGGAGGCCCCGCCCAAGTCCGCCGCCGAGGGCTCGGTCCGGGTGACCGCCGCCGAGGCGCTCGTCCGCTCCGGCGCCTCCGCCGACGCGGCGCCGCTCGCCACCGCGCAGAAGGGCGCCCTGGCCGCCGCCGACGCCAAGGTGGGCGGCTTCTACCGCGTGGAGTGGGAGAAGGGGCGCTTCGGCTTCCTCTCCGCCGCGGACGCCGCGCCGGCCCGGGGAAAGCGCGAGGGGGGCTTCACCCCCGTCTGGCAGCGGGAGCCGCCCGCCATCGCCATCGCCCCCGACCCGGCCCGGGGCGCGCCCGTCGTCGACGGGGAGCGCCTCCGCGTCGAGGGAAAGGCGAGCGTCCACCCGGGCGTCGGCCCGCGTGCGGGCCGGCTGCGCGACGTCTTCATTTTCGTGAACGATCAGAAGGTGTTCTTCCGGGTGGTCCCGGACGGGAAGAGCACCGATATCGACTTCGCGACCGACGTGCCTTTGAAGCCCGGGAACAACACCGTCACCGTGGTCGCCCGCGAGGACGACGAATTCCAGTCCCACCGCTCCCTCATCGTCCACCGCCGCGAGCCCGCCGAGGTCGCCCAGAAGAAGTAGGCCCGTTTCTCCCGGAGTGGCGGGATTCACGGTAGAATTTCGGCTCCGTGGAGCATCGACAAAAGGGCGCAGACCCGAAGCCCCGCAGCGGGTTCGAGCTCCGGCTCGAGCAGGGGAAGGCTCTCGTCTGCCTCTCCGACCGCCCCATCGCGCCGGGGCTCCGGCTCTCCGAGCTCTCGCTCGAGGTCCCCGAGGCTCGCTTCCCCTTCGACCCGTCGCGAGGCGCCGGGCAGTTCCGCCTCCAGCTCTGCGACCTCGCCCACCTGGAACTCGTCGCCGAGGCGGGGATCCTCGCCGCCGTGGTCGCGAAGCTCGACCTGGCCGCGGCCGGAGTGGCGTCCCTCGAGCTCGCCCTCCGGCCCGGGTTCGCGGAGGGTGCGGGTCGCCTCGCCGGCGGAACCCCCTTCGGGCTCCGCATCTCGGTCGAGCCCTCCGGAGATCAGGAGGTGGCGGTCGCGCTCTACGAGCCCAGGACCTACGGCCTCGCCCCGCTGCCGGGGGCGGCGCTTCCCTCGCTCCTCGCCCGGGCCGCCCACCGCCTCGGCCGCGCCGCGGGCGGAGAGGTGCAGGTGGACGTCCTCTCCCCGGTGCTGCTCCGGCTCCTCCCGGCCCGCGGCTGGAAGGTCCCGAGAGTCGCCGGGGCGAGGCTCGCGCTCGCCCGGGTGGGAGCCTCCGAGGTCCGGCTCTCCTGGGAGCGCTCCCATTCCGGGCCGGCGGAGGGCACGCTCGACCCCGACCGGCTCGCCGCCGTGGAGGGCGCCCGCGCCTTTCGGGACGCCGAGTCGCTGCTCGAGCGGGGCCAGTACGCCGAGGCCCGGAACGCCTGGCTCGCCCTCGGCGCCTCGGCCCAGGCCCACCCCTTCGGCGCCCAGCGCCTCCTCTCCCTCCTCACCGCCGAGGAGCGCTTTCACGACGAGGCCCTCGACCTCGCTGCCCAGTGGCTCGCCCGGCGCCCCGACTTCGCCCCGGCGCTCGTCGCCGAGGGGGTCATCCGCGCTGCCCGGGGGGAGAGGACGAAGGCGGCCCGC
>Ga0335077_10004425_pt1 | contig 17129 bp, 12 predicted proteins | sample Lox_Sample_31_FD_207151 | JGI IMG/M metagenome (GOLD analysis project Ga0335077, IMG submission 207151) | Soil microbial communities from Loxahatchee National Wildlife Refuge, Florida, United States - Lox_Sample_3.1 | ecosystem: Environmental > Terrestrial > Soil > Wetlands | place: USA...
CGCCCAATCCGCCACAGCGGATGGCGTTCGGGCGGACTGGCGGGAATTCGCCCGCAACGCAAGTTACGCCGAACAGCGTCTCGCGGGGCGGGGAAGCGTCAGGCACCTTCCGCCGCTTTGGAGCGCCTTCGGGGCAGGGTAACTCGGCGCAGGGCAACATTGCTCAGCGCGGCGGATCAGCCGGCCAGAGCCCGGCGGCGCGCAACGACCGGCCGTCATCCTCGGCGCAGGGTGGATGGAGCCGCTTCGGATCGCCCTCCAACGCCAGCCCGGCGCCGCGCTCGGAGTTCCGGCAGAGTCCGCAATCCAATGTCGGCCAGAGTTATAACAGCGGCAGCAGCCGGCCCGAGTCGCTGCGCATCTCGCCGCCGGTAGTGCGCGAGCGGCAGAGCCAGCCGGGTTACAATTCGCGTCCCAGCTACAACGCGCCGAGCTACAGCGCGCCACGGCAATCGTCGCCCAGCTACAGTGCGCCCCACCAGTCGTCGCCCAGCTTCAGCGCGCCGCGCAGTTACGGCGGCGGCGGTGGAGGAGGCGGCAGCCGCCCCTCGGGTGGAGGCGGCGGCGGTGGGGGAGGCGGCAGCCGCCCGTCGGGCGGAGGCGGCGGCCACTCCGGCGGCGGAGGCGGCCATGGCGGAGGGCGCCGTTAAACGAGTTTCTTCCTAACCAACTACGTCAGTTTCTTCCCAATTGGCCCGGTCCCATTCAGCGGGGACCGGGCCGTTTTTTTTGTATGAGGTGGCGCGGTCCACCCGTCGTCCGCGAACCCGGTGAACCTATCCTTCCGATAACCATCGGCAGCTTCGTCGCGGAAGAACCCGATGGCAAAGTGTGGAAATGAGCCAGCTGCCCGAGCGCCGGATCCTCCTGCGATGGGGATTCCTCGGCATGGGTTATCTGTTTCTCTTCGGCCACAACTTCGCGGTGCGCAGCCTTTTGCTGGCAGACATGTGGGGCCAGGTGCTCTTCGGCCCGGATTCCGCGCTGCATGCCTTCACCATGGCGGCGGCTTACTTTTTCGTGCTGCCCGCGTCGCTCTTGTGCCTGGCGACCGGATGGGGGCTGAAGCGCCACATGCGCTGGGCGCGCTGGAGCGGGGCAGCGGTCTGCGCCATGAGCCTGCCCTGGTTCCCGATCATGACCTTCCTGGGCGTGCTCGGACTGTACGGCCTGGCCACTTTGAATCAGCGCGGCACGGCATCCGGCCCCGCGCCGGCCGTCGCGATTGCATCGGCCGCCCGGCGCTCGAAGGACTACTGGACGGCCAAGTCGCAATCCAAACTGCAGCCCGTGATCGGCGCCGTCTTCATGATCGCCGGCTTCAACCTGATCGGTCTACTGACATGGTGGGCGAGAAAGGCTGGAATCAGGGGCGCCGGCCCGCGAGGCCTGGAATTCTGGGGATGGTTTTCGGTCTTCATTCTGCTTCAGGTGGCCGTGCATGAGGCAGGGCACGCACTCATGGCGTGGGCGCTGTACTACCGCGTCCGCGTGGTCTCGATGGGCCCGCTCACCCTCTGGCACGACCGTTACGGATTCCACTTCCATTTCAACTGGAGCATGTTGTTTCATACCGGCGGATATACCGGCTCGGTGGCCACATCGCAGCAGAACCTGCGGCTGAAGCATATCGCCGTGGTGGGAGCGGGACCGGCGGCCTCGCTCTTGAACGGCGCGGTGTTTCTGGCGATATTCTTCTCGCTGCCGGGCACGGCGTGGCAGTCGTACTGGTGGATTGCGGCGTACAACGCCATGCTGGGCATCCTGCTGGGCGTGCTCAATCTGATCCCGGTCGGATACTCTGACGGCAGCATGTTGTTCCACTTAATCCTGGACACTCCGGCGGGGCGGGTGTTGCTGTTCCATCAGCAAACCGAGCTGATGCAGGAAGAGGCATCCGCATGCCACGATCGCGCCGACTTCCAGAAGGAAGTAGAACTGAAGCGCCGCATGGTGGAGCGCGCGAAGGAGGCGGGCGAAGGCAATGCCATGGCCATCGCGGTGTGTCATCAGACGCTGGGGCACGCCTTGCTCTCCGCCGAGGATTGGCCGGCGGCTGAAGCTGAATTCCGCCGGTGCCTGGCCTTCGAAGCCGAGTGCGCGGTGAATTCGGCACTGGCTGCGAACGCGTGGTCCGGGTTAGTCTGGGCATGCACCAAGCGGCAGCACGTGGTCGAAGGGGGCCGCGCGTATGCCGCAGCCGTTGGCGCCATCCGGCCAAGGAAGAATGCGGCGGACGCCGTCAACCGCGCCGTATCCTGCGTGATGCTGGCGCAGGTTCACGTGCGCGCTGCCGGCTACGAAGCCGCAATCGAAGAGGCGGAGGAAGGACTGCGGATTCTGCCGCCACGCCGCGAGCGACTGATGCTGCGCGCGAACCTGCAGGCAGCGCTGGCCGAAGCGCAACTCTACTTCGGCCTGGTCGAAGACGGGATCGCGTCGGCAGAGGCCGCGGCCAACGTGCTCCGATCGGCGGAGATGCCGGAGCCTCAGCGCAACCTCGCCTGGGACGAGCTCGGCGAATTGGGCGAAGCGCTATGGAGGGCGGGACTGGCCGAGGAAGCGATCGGCCGCATGCGGGAGGCGATCGAGCGCCTGGAGGCTGGAGGCGCCGCGACGACGGCCGCCGGATACCGGATCAAGCTGTGCGCGATCCTGCGCCAGACGGGGCGAGCCGCGGAGGGCGCGAATCTGTTGCCGGAGGGCCGCGATCTGCCGCTGCACATGCGGCGGTGGCTGGCCGCAGAACGTGTGGAGTTGAGCCTGGTTGAAGGCCGGGCGGTGGAGGCCATCGCCGCGGGACTGGAATTGACCGAACTGTGGCGCGCGGAGACATCGGAATGCGCGGTGGAGCGGGCCGCCGCCGAAAGTCTGCTGGCGCGGGCCTATCTGGAAGCTGGAGATCGCGCGAACGCGGTGCGATTGTCTCAGAATGCCCTGGAGGTATTAGGGCCGATGCAGCACCCGGAAGCGGCTGTGTGCCGTTTGACCGCGGCGCTGGCGGGATCGCTGCGGCCGGAAGAGGTGGCAGCCGCGCTGGAAGAGGGACGGCGGCAGGTGGAAGGGGCGGCGCTGTTGACTCGGGCGGAGAGGGAGCGCCTCGGGGGGACACTTGCGAGGTCGGCCGGTGCGATCGCCGCGGCAGTGGGAGCAGCGGCAGTTTAGCGGTGTAAATACACTTGACTCATCGACGCCCAACTCGGACCACTGGGACGAATCGGACTACCAAGGCCCTTGGTTTTCAAGAACAGAGTTACGATTCCTCCAGGAGGTAAGACCTTATGGTCGGCAAGCCGACAGAGTGGGAGATGAGGACGAACCTGTCGAAGCGTCTGGGATCGTCCATCGTGGTGATTTGCCGGCTCGAAGATATAGGTCTGGAGGTTTGCTCCAATGCGCCGTATCTCGAGCAGGTGGCCGGTGACTTCGTTGCTCGTCATGTCCTCGAAAAAGACTCCCTGTTCTTCGGCGGATGAGGGTGCCAGCCTATTGGTAGAACTGCTCCTCGGTGACTGGGCTTGGGTTGGCCGCTTCACCGGCCAAACCGGCTCTTGTCCGTGCTGAGAACATCGGTCCTTTGGCAGCTATCACAGGCGCGAAGCTCGCCAGGCCGACTCGCTTCGTCATGTCCACGTACACCGCCTCCAGGCCCCCTCGCCGCATGTACGTCTCATGCCAGAATCCCGTGCCGCCGCTATCTCGCAGAAAGCGCTGCCACCACTGTCGATGGGGCTCTGATCGGGACCAGGTTTCCAGCGACGGAAAGTCGCGCCAGTATTGCCGCATCCCCAAATGACGGAGCGAGTAGAGCAGGTTTTCATGCAGGAGCAGGCCATCGGGATTTGCCGCTAGTGCGTGCGTGATTTTGGGACCGAAGCCGAGTAGGGTCTTGATCCCCGTGATCGTATTAACTCGCATCCCCAGATAGATAACGACGAGATCGGGGTACTGCGAAAGATCGACCGTCTGTCGTGTTGGCCGTTCCGCCATCTTTACCTCCGAGCCGGATGATTAGAGAGTACAGCCACCAGCATGCGCCGCTCAACGCCAGCGACCCGGCATTTCATTTCCAATAGTTTACATAATATCCGTTATCGGAAATCAAATCTGCGCTCCAGCCGGGATATTGCCGCGAATTCTCGTCCGGAATCAGGCTGCGTGCCCTACTTGCGGACATAACCCACGTTTGCCGACCGCACCGCGTTCTGGCGGTGAGCTTCATCGGAAAGCGCAGGCACGCCGCCCGCATCAACCCAGCGATTGTAGAAATTGAACAGCGCACAGATCGTGATGGCGTAATATATGGCCTCATCCGTCCAGCCGTAGACATAGAGCGTCTGCATTTCGGCGGCAGTGATCTCCGGCGAATGATGGTTCACCCGGTCCACGAAGCGCAATAGCGCCTTCTCCTTTTCCGGCAGAGGAGCCGTCTCCAGGTCCCGGAGCACGGCCTCCACCAACTCCGCCCCACTGAATCCCGCTGTGCCCGTGGCATCCACCTCCCGCTGCAATAGAACCGCCGCGACCGCGGCGTGCGACTTCAGTCAAAACGGACAGTGGTTGCGCGCGGATGTATAAGCCGCGATCAGTTCGCGAAACCCGGGCGTGAGCGGACCGGCTTCGCGCAGAATCTCCTGCGTGAAACGAGCGAGATGTTCCGTGGCCCGCGGGCGGAAGGCGAACAGGTGCCAGATCTTGGAATACTCGGCGCCGGCCGCCTGCATCATGCGGACCGCGTCCAGATAAGGGCTCGGCTCACTGTGGTTCTCGACTTCCGGGAGAAACATCGGCGACCGGCCGTTGCGAGTCTCTTTCATGTCGGTTCCCTTAAAAAAGGAGCTTGAGCGCGAACTGGATCAGGCGCGGCGCACCGGCAGTCAGCACCTGATTGAAGTTGGGCGAGTTCATGTCCGCCACCGGCAGTCCGAAATTCGCGTGGTTCACGATGTTGAATGACTCGGCGCGAAACTGAAGCCGCACGCTCTCACGGATGGTGAACATGCGCGTGAGGGAGGCGTCGAAATCCGTGAACGCCGGACCGCGCGCGATGTTCCGTCCGGCGCTACCGAATTGCCCCGCCTGGTTGACTGGGTCCAAACGCTGGAACGCGGACGTATTCAGCCATGCGGCGAGCGTCTGCGGGCCGTTATTCGGATTGCCGATCAGGTTCGGGCGGCTCGCGGGGATGCCGGAGATCGGCGGGCTGTTGGCCTGCAACGAGACGTTGGCCGAATCGTAGACGGTAAACGGAGTAGCCGAATTGTGCGTCGCGATCAGGTTGAGCTCCCATCCGCCCAGGATGTGCCGGACCGGCGCGGGAGCGTCCCGCGGAACGTGCGGCTGCCAGGTGGCGCTCATCACCACGCGGTGCCGGGCATCGAACAGCGACGGACCGTGCTCGGCGGCCAGGTTGAAGGGGTTCTGCGCCAGGTCGTTTTCGCCTGCCAGGGGCTGCGAAGATGCCCCCGCGAGATTCATCGACGAGTGATAGTCGAGCGACTTGGAGAACCAGTAAGAAACACTGAATTGCAGTCCGTTGGCGTACCGGCGCGATAGCGTCGCCTGGCCCGCCTGGTAGGTCGAGTTCGTGATATCGCCCAGCTCCGCGATCGTGGAGTAGGTGCAGGGACCGCCCGACGCCGGACATCCCGCGTACACGCGGCGCTGGTCGGCATTCTGCGACGTGGCGCCCGGGCCATAGACCGCCGGATTGGCTTCGACGTTGCGCGGCAGATGCGTGCCTTTGGTTCCGACATAGCGTACCTCCAGCAGATAGCGGTTCAGAAACGAATGCTGGACGCCGAAATTCCAGTCCTGCACGTACGGCGCGCGGGCCGTGGGATCGATGGCGAAGACCGTCGAGGGTTGGACGAATGTGTTCGGCTGCGGATACTGATGGCCGGCGTACGGATTCGCAAAATTAATGCCCGCTCCGCTGTACTGGTTGAACTGCGCCCAGGGGAGTGAGCTGACGGGTACTTGCGAAGCCACACCGGGGCCGTTTTGAAACTGGTCGTAGAAGACGCCGTAGCTGGCCCGAATCGCCCAGCGGCCATCGCCCTTGGGATCCCAGGCAAACCCGATCCTTGGCATGAATGCGTTGTCTCCCTTGGCGATGCCCGCCCCCATCCCCGGATCTCCTGGGAACAGCAGACCCGGCGGCGCGCTGGGGAAAACCGTCGATTGCGCCCCGGGGACGAATCCGTTGAGCCGGTTCTGCCCTTCGGTGATAGGGTTGACCCGTTCGTAGCGGATACCGTAATTGAGGGTGAGGCGCGGCGAGATGCGCCATTCGTCCTGCGCATAGGCGCCGAGGCTCCAATTGCGCAGATCGCGGTGGAAATCGCCCAGCCCCTGGTAGAAGGTTACGGGCGCACCCAGCAGAACGTTGGCGATCGGGGAATTGGTGGGGAACGTGGCGAATACGTAAAATGCGTTGGGCGCGATGGCCTGGAACATGTTGATGCGAGTGTACAGGTAGTCGGCGCCGAACCGGGCAGAGTGAGCACCGTGAATCCAGGAAAAGGCCTCTTGACCCTGGTAGCTGTCTTGCGCGGAGGTACGCGGCCCGGTAATGGCCCCGCCGATCGGCGAATAGCCGACGATGTTAAAGAACGGCGGGCCGGTCCCGATGTCCGATGCCGGCGAGAACTGAAAGCCGAGAGCGCTGGGCGGGGTCTGATTCAGGCGTAAATCGAAATCGAAGGCATAGCGCAGAAAGGCAATGCGCGCGGAATTGGTCGCGGATGGCGAGAGGATGCGGGTGTGGGACAGTTCCGCCGAGTCCGTGGTGAGATTGTCGCGCGTGGGAAAGCCCGGGACGGGCGTACCTCGCACCGAGACGGGGTTGATGTCATAGCCGCCCGACCAGGCGAAGCGTGCAAAGAGCTGGTCCTTCGACGACGCATTGAAATCCGCCCGGCCGCCGGCCTGATCGTAGAAGTTGGTTCCGACCACGGTGGCACGGTAGAGCGAGGGCGACACATTGCCCAGCGGGTACATGTTCAGCACATTCACCGCCACCGGGTTGATCGCCTGCGGAGGCAGTTGGTTGCCGGGGAAAGGTGTTCCGCCGGCGGCCAGGTTGAGCAGCGGTTGCCCGAGATCGGAAAAGTCTCCAGTGCGTTCCTGGGCAGTCGGCACGATCGCGCTCGTCGTGAGGCCCTGCTTGTTCCGGAAGCCCTCGTAGTAGCCAAAAAAGAACGTACGCTCGCGCTTGACAGGTCCGCCCAACGTTCCGCCGAACTGGTTCTGCTTGAGCGGCTCGACGCCGGCGGAGAAAAAGTTGCGCGCGTCGAGCCGGTCGTTGCGAAGGAACTCGTACAGCGCGCCATGGAATTCGTTGCTGCCGGACTTCGTCACCACGGAGGTGGTGGCCCCGGCAGTTCCGCCGTACTCCGGCGGCGCCGTTCCCGTGAGGATGCGAAACTCGGAGATGGCGTCGACGGGCACCTTCAGCGCGTATCCACCGTCCATGCGGTTCAGGTTCTGCGCTCCGTCTACCAGGTAAGCGTTCTGTTCGGGACGCGCGCCGTTCACGGCATATGTTTCGCCCTGGCGCATGGGGCCGCCGGCCTGCACGAGTCCGCTGGTCAGCGGTGCGGCGCCGGCCTGAAGCAGGCCCAGTTGCGTAAAGTTCCGGCCGTTCAACGGCAACTGAAGAATCTCGTGACCGGTGACGACCGCACCGAGCGTATTGGTCGATGAGTCGACCATGGAGGCGCCGCCCGTCACCGTAACGGTTTCCCGGACCGTGGCGAGCTCCATTTGAACGTCGAGGCGCAGAATCCGGCTCACATTGACCTGAATCGGCTGTTGCTGATATTTCGAGAACCTCGCCGCCTCGACAGTAAGGCGGTAGGGGCCGACCGGGAGGGAGCCGAAACGGAACAGCCCGCCCGTCGGCGTGACCACTGCCTGGCCAAGGCCTGTATCGAGATTGACAACCGAAACCCGGGCGCCGGCGATTGCAGCGCGGCTGGGATCGGATACAGCTCCTTCAACGGCGCCCGTCGGGTCTTGCGCTCGCAGTACCCAGGCAGCCATAGCGAGAACCACGAGTGGCACACGATTCACAGCCAAACCCCCTCGGAGTGCGTCATGCAATTGGGGTCCATGCTATGCGAAGTCGAGAGCGACTTCAATAATATGAAAGAACTACCAACCGTTAAGAGCGAATCCGGCTAAGTCACGTTCCGGATCTCACCGCCTCCAGTAACGCTCCCTCGGCCGGGCCGCGCAATGGCGGACCGCACGTTACGCCGTCGTGCAGCTCGACCAAGGTCTGGAATCGCGCCCGCAGAAGCGTGCTCTCGAACACGCCTCCGATATAGGCAACCCGCACCGGCTCGCCTTCCTGCCAGAGTTGGTTGCGAACCGCCGCCGCCTGCAGCGCGAGTTGCTGGGCCGCGCCGTGGATGATCTCGAGCGCCACCGGCTCGGAGTCCGCCGCGGCCGCATCCACCAGGCGCGCCAGCCGGGCCACGCGGGAGCGCGGCCATTCGTCGGTATAAAACAGATGCAGCAGCTCGTTGGCCGAGCTGGTTCCGGTGGCCTCGAGCAGGATCTCGCGCAGCCGGGTGCCCGGGCCCCAGCCTTCGTCGGCGCGCAGCACGGCGCGCGTGGCCTGCCGCGCGATGTCGAAGCCGCTGCCTTCGTCGCCGAAGATGTATCCCCACCCTCCCGCGCGCGCGCAGCGGCCTTCGGCATTGCGGCCGAAAGCGATCGACCCGGTTCCGCCAATGGTGATGATTCCCTGCCCCGATTCGGTGGCGCCGGCAAGTGCGATCACCGCGTCGTTGGTGACGATGAGCCGGCGCGCGCGCAGGATGCCCGCCAGGATTTCTTGCTTGTCCTCCGGCCCGCCGCTCATGCCGAAACAGGCGGCTTCAAAAGTCACCGCCGCGGGATCGAGTCCGGCTTGCGCACAGGCGGCGGCCACGCTGCCCATGACGGCCCGCTCCACCTTGGCGCGACCTTCTCCCGCGGCGGCGTGATTGCACGGCCCGGCATCCCCGGTGCCGAGGACGCGGGCGGTCTCGTCACCGATCAGCGCGGTCGTGCCCGATTGGCCGCCGTCCACTCCCAGGTACAGTTTCATGGCAATTGGTAGAGTCTCGCTCCTTTATCTTCGCCCACCAGGCGGATGCCCCACAGGTCGGCGTTGGCGCGCAGGTCGTCAGAGCCGAGGTTGGTGTCGAACACCAGAAGGTAGTCGTTGCCGCGCCGCTTGAGCTCTTCGGCGACGGCGCGGCGCAGGCCCAGCGGGCGCGGCGCATCGCTCGCGGCGGGCCCGGCAGCCAACGGAATCCAGCGGCCGGTGGCGTCGAGCCCTTCGAGTCTGAGCCGGATGGACCACTGGTTCGGCGCGGTCTCGATGAGCACCGAGTCGGCGGTCTCCTCGCGGTGGAATTGCGCCTCGATGAACTGGCCGGGCGTCGCGGTCTCGCCGCACAGCCAGAAGGTGACCAGCGAATTATCGAAAGCGCTCTGTACGGTCCAGGGGTACGGGCGTGCGGTGAGGCGCCACTCGGGGTCGCGGGGAAGTTCGCGCGCACCGTCGAAAATGCGCAATTCGTGGACGCTCCACAGGTCGGGGCCGGTGTTGGTCTGGACCACGCGCACGCCGCGCAGAGGCTGCCGCGGGAACGCGAAGCGCAGCCGCCACGTGGGAACGTATTCGGGAGCCAGGGCGGTCCAAAGGACGGCGCCGCTGATCTTGTTTTCGGCGGCCTGGAATTCCACCCGGATATGGCGCGTGGTGTAGGCCTCGGGGATCGGTGTGAAAGTAAAGATGGTCGATCCCGGAGGCGTCTTCGCCTCGATCAGGCGGTCGATGGCGTACTCGGGCAGGCGCGATTCGATGTAGGGGCCCTCGGGTTTGAGGCGCAGGGCCTCGCGCCAGGGGACCTTGGTCAGCCGCCACGCTTGCGGAATAGCGTACTTCGGGACCAGGGCCGGCCAGGAGATCACGGCATGAATCAGGGCAATCGCGATCGCCAGGCGCGGCACGGCGCTGAGCGCGAGCGCCAGGGCCAGCGCGACAAACGGCAGCGGCGCGATCAGGAAGCGCGTCCCGATGTTGGTGAAGTAATTCGCGCCGAAAATCAACGCGGCAAGCAGCAGCCGGCGTCCGGCGCTCGTGCGCAGCGAAACGAGTGCCAGCGGGGACAGCAGAAATACCGGACCGAGCAAGCCCGAAAGCGACCCCCGCGTGGTCACCTCCATCGGAATCTGCCAGCGGGACTTCAGATGGTAGAGCGCCAGCACGCGCCGATATGTATCTTCGAAGGACACCAGCACGTAGGGGTTGGGGAACAGGCGGTTGAAGAACGGGGCTACCGGATTGTGGAACCAGATCCAGTTCTTGACCAGCCACGGAGCGATCGCGGCGGCGGCGATGGCCGCAACCAGAGCCGCGTTCCTGCGGCTCTTCAACGCTAGGAATCCGGCGGCCCACGGGACCGCCAGCCAGGCGGTGTACTTCACGCTGAACGCAAATCCGGCGAGCAGCCCGATGGCATACAGCAGTCGTACCGCGCGGGTCTCGCTCCAGATTTCCAGCAGATGAAAGAGGGTGAAGGCGACGGCCGCCAGGGCGACGTCGTTGTACGCACTGGCCGCGTCGATACCCACGGCCGGGCTGGCAAAGACCAAAAGCGCGCCTGCCGCTCCGGCTTGCGGGAATCCGGCGCGCCGCGCCCACGCGAACATCTGCCAGGAGAGCGCAACCAGAAAAGCCAGGTGGACCAGGGCGGCGGCGGAATGCCGTCCGAATGCGAAAGCAAACAGAAACAGCATTTCCACGCCGGCCGGGAAAGCCGCGTAGAAATTGTCGGTGATGCGCACGAACCCGCGCTCGCGCAGGTAGCGGGCGGCCAGCGCGAGGTGGTAGCCGGCGCCATCGGGGCTCGCTTCGGGTGCCATCGCGTGGAAGAAATAGAAGATGAAGTAAGCGCCGAAGATCAATAGCAGCGCGCTGCGCATGCGGGGCAGGCCGGGAGGCCTACCCAACAAACATAGACACGCTCCACCAAGAACCAGGAACACCGCAGGATAGGCCAGATGCAAGGCGCACAGGGTGAAAACGATCAGGCTCAACACGGCCGCGCCGGTGACGAAGCGAGCGCCGGGATCGCTACATGAGTCGCGCAGTACCAGAGCCCCAAGCGCGAGGCAAACCACAATGGTGAACCCGGCGCCAAACAGAATTGCGAGCGGCTCCACGGTCACTCCGTGAACCCGGCCCGCGCCAGGATGAAACCGAGGTGTGATCCATCGGCCTTCGAAACCCACACCGGATCGGGGTCGATCGACACCAGGTTTACCGCGTTGGCGCGGATGAGGGCCTCGGGAACTTCGTGTGAGTAGTGCTGCTGGCCGGATGTCTCGCAGCGGTGACGGTCCAGCACCTCGCCGTTGATCCGGAAGGTGAGAGTCACGGCCCCGGTCTCGCGGAACGCTCGCTCCGGCAGGGAGAAGTCCATCTCGAAGCGCAGTCGCGGCGCGGCCGGCACCAGGAAACGGAGCACCGGATGATCCAGCGCCCACCGCCACGTGCCGGCGTCGCGGGCCGCAAACCCGCGAACCAGGTAGGCATCGGCATTGGGATCTTCCATCGAAACGAAGTAGCTGAGTGTCGGGGATGCCGGCACGGTGAGCGCCTTGCGCTGCTCGGGCGGCGGGTAAGATTCGGGCAGCCGGTTACAGCCGGCGGAGAGCAGAAGCGGGAGGAGGATGACGGATCGCGGCACGAAGTCCGATTTTAGCGCGCCCACAAAAAAAGGCGGCCGCGCGATATTCCGCGCAGCCGCCTGCTAAGGAGGAACCTAACTCTTCTTCTTGGCCGGCGGGTTGTCGACAGTCAGATCGTTTTGAACCGGTCCGAAGCTCAGGCCCGCGCCCTGCGCGCGCATGCCGGCGATCTGCTTGTCCATCGCGTTCATCACCGCGCCCGTAAGCTTCACATGCCCGTTATCCACGATAATGTGGATGGACGGGATGACGCCCATGGCGTAGCGCGAGAGAACGGGGTCGCGATAAATCGCGCGCGCTACCTGCAGCCGCAGCCGGTCGTCCATGGGCGAAAGCGGCAGAACCTTGAGGTTGTTGGAGACCGTCTCCACGCCCCGGATGCCCTTCACCAGGCGGCCGAGGTCGTCTTTCTTGTAAGGCTGGCTGACCGCGCCGGTCAATTCCACGCTCCCATTGGTGACGCGGTAGTTGATGTCGTCCCACAAGGTGTACCAGGGGTACGTGAGGACCTCGTGACGCACCGCTTTAGCGATATCCTCGTCCGTCACGGGACCGGCGGGAACCGTCTTGCTGGAAGCCATGGCGGCCGAGGCAACCAGGGCCGCTGTCAACAGGCACTGTCCCATTACCCTGAGTCTCATTGCTCTTCTCCCTCCTAACTTAATAAACGTAACTGGAAGGACTCAGGAGTACGACCCTATGTAAAAGAGCTGTAAAACCCGGGCGTGGCCCTACTTCCTACTCTGCCCGCAGTGCCTCCACCGCCGGCAAGCGCGACGCGCGATGCGCCGGCAGCCAGGCGGCAATCATACCCACTGCCGCCAGCACCAGCGGAACGGCAATGAACGTCACCGGATCGTGCGTGCCGATGCCGAACAGCAGCGTGCGCAGAAAGCTGGTCAGCGCGAGCGCTCCGGCGATGCCCGCGACCGTGCCCGCCAGGAGCATGCGGGCACCCCCAGCCAACACGAGCGCCACAATTCGCGAGGGCTCCGCGCCCAGCGCCATCCGCACACCGAATTCGCGCGTGCGTTCCGTGACCGAGTAGGCCAGCACGCCGTAGATGCCCACCGCCGCCAGCAGCAGCGATACCAGCGAGAACCCGGCGAGCAGCACGGCACTGAACTTCTGCCGGGAGAAGGTCTCGCGCACGATGGTTTCCATCGGCGCGAAGTCCGCCACCGGCTGCGCGGGGTCGATTTCGTGAATGACACGCCGCACCGGCTCCACCAGCAGCATCGGATTACCCGCGGTTCGAACCAGAAGATTCATCTCGCTTCGGGGCATGTACAAGCTGTGCGGGTAGTAAACAGTGGCCTCAGGCTCCCGATCCACTGAGCCCTCCCGCACGTCGCCGGCGATGCCGATGATCTCGCCGAACGGGTTCTTGTCGGCCATATCGACGCTGATCGTTTTGCCGAGCACCTGCTCGCCGGAAAGGTACTTGCGGGCGAAGCTCTCGTTCACGACAAAGCGGCACGGGCTGTTGGGCGTGCTGTCGAATTCCGAAAAATCGCGCCCGCCCTTCAGCGGGATTCCCATGGTATGGAAGTAGCCGGGGGAAACCGTTCGCACGACGGTCCCAAGGGTTTCGCCCGGCCGCGCCGGCGGCCGCCCGCCGATGGTGACTCCGGTGCCGGCGGCCAGGCCGTAAAACGGCAGGAAGTCAATGGCCGCCGCCGATTGGACGCCGGGAAGAGCGCGCAGGTCCTGGAGTGCGCGCGCGAAGAATTGCAGCCGGGCGGCGGACTCCCGGTATTGCGCTCTGGGAAGCGTCACGCGCGCGGTCAGGACACGGTCGGCATTCAGACCCGGATCGACATTCAACAGTCCGGTGAGGCTGCGCAGCATCAATCCGGCGCCGGCGAGCAGCATGACCGAGACCGCCACTTCAGCGGCCACCAGCCAGCGGCGTCCGGCCCTGAGCCTTCCGATGGCGCCGCGACCGTCCTCGCGCAATCCGCCCAGGGCGTCGCGGCGCGCGGCGATCCAGGCCGGTAAGAGCCCGAAAGAGACGGAGGACACCAACGACAATGCCACTGCGAAGCACAAGACCCGCAGATCGAGAGTGACTGAGGCATTGCGCGCCAGATCCTGCGGCGCGAGCTTCATAAGGCCCGAGACAAGCCAATTTGCCAGGAGCACGCCGGCCAGGCCTCCGCTGAGTCCGAGCAGCAGGCTCTCTGTCAGCAGTTGGCGGGCGATCCGCCACCAGCCGGCACCAATCGCCGCGCGCACCGCCATCTCCCGCCGGCGGGATCCGTGGCGCGCCAGCAGAAGGTTGGCGACGTTGGCGCATGCCACCGCCAGCACGAATAGCGCCGCGCCCAGGAGCACCAGCAGCGGCTGCCTGACGTCTCGGACCATCGAATCCCGAAGAGGTTCGAGGTTGACGCCCCAGCCCTTGTCGAAGGCCGGATCGACGGCCTCCAGGCCGCGGGCGATCACAGACATCTCGGCTTGAGCCTGGGCGAGGGTGATGCCGGGCTTGAGACGCGCCACGCTCAGCAGGTATCGCCCGGAGGTGGCGCGATAGTTACGCGCGGGATCCAGGTCGAAGGACTCCCAGAGATCGGCTTCGCGGTTCTTGAAGTAAAAGCCCGGAGGCAGAATGCCGATCACGGTCGCCGGCTCGTTGGAGAGCTGGATCTTGCGGCCGAGGACCGATTCGTCGCCGCCGAACCAGCTCTGCCACAGGCGGTAACTGATGAGCACTTCGTCGGGACGCTGCGGCAACGGGTTGGCGCCGCTGAAAAGGCGTCCGCGCCACGGGTGAACGCCCAACATGGCCGGCAAGCCCGGCGAAACGAACTCGCTCGTGAATTCCTCGGCACGGCGGCCGTCGGAGAGGACCAACCGGCCGTAGGTGAATAAAGCCATATGTTCGAAGGCGTGGCTCTGCGCCCGCCAATCCTGAAAGTTGCCGGGCGAGATCACGTTGTGGATCGCTCCGACACGGTGCGGATTGGTTTCCCACACCATGACCAGGCGTCCGGGATCGCGGTATGGCAGCGGCCGCAGCAGCACGCTGTCGGCGACGGTGAAGATGGCCACGCTGGCGGCGATGCCGAGTGCCAGGGAAATGACCGCTGTTAGCGCGAAGCCGGGATTGCGTCGAAAGCCGCGCAGGGCGTAGACGATGTCTTGACGAGTGACCTCGAGCCCGCCGAGGGTCCACTGGCTGCGGACAGCTTCCTTGGCGGAATCGACACTTCCGAATTTCAGCGCAGCCTGCCGGCGGGCCTCCGCCAGGGACATTCCCGCGCGCAGGTTGTCGTCCACGTTCATCTGGATATTGGCGGCCAATTCGTCCTGAAGAGCACGCTCGCGCCCTTCCCTGCCCCACCAGCCGCCGAGCCGCTTGAACCAGGCCGTGATGCGCCTCATGAGACCTCCTGGCCGGGCGAGAAGAAGCGGGCGATGATGTCGCTGGTCTCTTCCCACTGGCGCGCTTCCTTGCGGAGCTGTGCGTGGCCGGCGCGGGTGATCCGGTAGAAACGGGCTTTGCGATTATTCTCCGAAACACCCCATTCGCCGGCAATACAGCCTTCCTGCTCGAGTTTGACCAGCGAGGGATACAACGTGCCGTAATTGATCAGAATGCGGTCGCCGCTGGTCTGCTCGATGCGGCGCGCGATGCCGTATCCGTGGAGCGGGCCCATGGTCGCCAGGGTCTTGAGCACCATCAGCGCCAGCGTACCCTGCCAGACATCCGTTCTCTTGTCCATATGGGATTCCCATACGAAGGATGCCACGTCTTCTATGGGAAAGCAATAGGAAAGTGGTGGGGCGGACTCGCGGTACTATAATGCACCCTATGAAGATACGCTTGTCACTCGTCCTGATCCTGGCCGGGGTGCTGGTGGCGGATGCCCCAAGGCCAATGACTCTGGCGGATATTATGGCCTGGAAGCGCATCACCACCCCGGCCGTTTCGAATAACGGCGAATGGTTCGCCTACCGCCTTGCGCCGTCAGAGGGCGAGGCCGAAGTCGTGGCCAAAAACATCAAGACCGGCAAGGAACTCCGGTTCGCGATCGGCGATCCGGCCGCTTCGGCCCCCGCGCCCGACCCGTCCGCGCCTCCAACGCCCGGCCCGCCGCCGATGGCCACCGGGGCGCTTGCGATCTCGGCCGACTCGCACTGGCTCGCCTTCCAGGCGTATCCCGGCACCAAGGAAGCCAAGAAACTCAAGAAGGATCGCAAGCCGATTCAGACCAGGACGGTGCTGGTCGATCTCGCCACCGGCAAGAAGACCGAGTTCGACAAAGTCCGGCGATTCGCGTTTTCGGGCGAAAAGTCGACTGCGATCGCCCTGCATCGATATCTGGCCGATTCGGCCGGTCCGCCCGCGCAGGCGACACCTCCAGCCGCCGGTGCCACTCCGCCCGACCGGCCCTCCGGCAGCGACCTGCTCCTCTACGAGCTTGCCACCGGCGCCGAGATGAATCTCGGCAACGTGAGCGACTTCGCCTTCGACAAGAAAGGCGAGTGGATGGCGTACCTGATCGACGCCCGCGACAAGGCCGGCAACGGCGTGCTGGTGCGCAACATGTCCACCGGTGCGATCCTGCCGCTCGACTCGGCGGCCGCGGTCTACAAAGGTCTCACCTGGGCGGAAAAAGGCGACGGCCTTGCCACGCTGCGCGGCGTCGACGACAAGGCCTACGAAGACAAGCTTTACGCGCTGGCCGCATTCAAGGGATTCGCTGGCGGTACGCCGGTGAAGTTCGTCTACGACCCCAAACAGGACAAGAGTTTTCCCAAGGACATGACCATCAGCCCGAACCGCAACCCGGCGTGGCGCGAAGACCTCTCGGCAGTTACCTTCGGCATCCACGAGGTGAAACCGAAGAAGAATCCCCCGAAGGAAGGCGACGGAGAACAGAGGCCCACAGTGGGAGCGCCGGGACAGAACGAATCGGCGGAGGACAAGCCCGATCTCGTGCTGTGGCACTGGAAAGATCCGCGCCTGCAGACGCAGCAGCAGGTGCAGCAGAACATGGACAAGAACTTCAGCTTTCTTTCCGTGTGGCGGCCCGACGGCAACAGGTTCGTCCGCCTTGCGGATGCGAGCGTGCGGCAGGTGACCCTCCCCGCCGATTCGAAGGTCGCGGTGGGCATGGACGTGCGCGAGTACGAGCTCGAGGGCAACCTCGACGGCAAACGCTTCGAAGATGTCTACGTGATTGACCCGGCAACCGGCGAGAGAAAACTCGCCCTGCGCAAGGCGCGCTGGTATCGCGGCGCGTCGCCCGACGGCGGCAGGTTGCTGTATTACGACGACGGCGCGTACTTCAGCTACGACACATCGACCGGGAAGAGCGTCGAAATCACCAAGGGTGTGGCAACCAGCTTCATCGACCAGGAGAGCG
>Ga0335077_10004426_pt1 | contig 17128 bp, 10 predicted proteins | sample Lox_Sample_31_FD_207151 | JGI IMG/M metagenome (GOLD analysis project Ga0335077, IMG submission 207151) | Soil microbial communities from Loxahatchee National Wildlife Refuge, Florida, United States - Lox_Sample_3.1 | ecosystem: Environmental > Terrestrial > Soil > Wetlands | place: USA...
TGAGAGCACGCCGGGAATCGCGGAGAGGCGGTCCAGCAGGTCGCGGTAGGGCCCGGCGAGCTGGCGCCGCTGGTAGCCGCTGTGAGAAGGGTCGAGCGTGACCAGCAGGACGCCATCGCGTTGGAAGCCGAGGGCGGCATAGCCGCCGGCGAGATGGCGAATGAAGAGCATCGCGGAGCTCAGCAGGACTACGGAGAGGGCGATCTGTGCCGCCACCAGGGCTTCACGCAGAAGACGTCGCGGCCGGGTCTCCGCGGCGCGCCGCAGGTCCGTGAATGCCTGGAGGGCGGGCGCGAGGCCGAACAGCAGGCCGGTCAGGATCGCGATCGCGGCGGTAAATAGAAGGACGGTGGCGTCGGGCGCGGCGTCGAGATCGAAGCGCTGACGCCCGCTGTTCACGATTCCCACCAGGACGCGGGTGCCGATGTTCGCCAGGAGAATGCCCAGAAGGCTGCCGGCGCCGGCCAGCAGCAGCGACTCCGTCAGGACCTGGCGCGCCAGGCGGAGCCGGCCGGCGCCGAGTGAGACGCGCAGCGCCATCTCGCGCTGCCGCGCCGTCCCGCGCGCCAGCAACAGGCTGGCGATATTGGTGCACGCGATCAGGAGCAGCAGGGCTACGACGGCCATCACGAGCAGGAACGGCCGGCCGAACTTCTGGCGCAGGTACGAGAGGCCGGCGCCGGCCGGTTCGACCGATACCGTCATTGCGCGGACGAAGCCGCCGTCGTTGATGCCGGCGTCGATGGAGCGCCGATACAGGACGGTCATTTCGGCGCGCGCCTGGCGTATGGAGGCGCCGGGCCTCAGGCGCGCCACCAGGTTGAGGCCGCCCTGGCGCGAACCGGCAAGGGGCAGCCAGATCTCCTGCCGGATGCCGGGCTGAAGGCCGGTGAAGCCGCGCGGCGCGACGCCGGCGATCGTCAGGGGCACGTTGTCGATGACCAGCCGGAGGCCCAGGATCCGGCGATCGAGCTGGTAGCGGCTCTTCCAGAAGTCCCAGCTCACCACGGCGACGGTCGCGGTGTCCCGGGGTTCGATCAGCCGGCCGGCGGCGGGCGCGAGTCCGAGCTCCGGGAAGAAGTTTCCGGTCACGCGCGCGCCCTGGAGCCGTTCGGTGTCCGAGCCCTCGCGGCGGACGGAGAACTCCTGCGGACCGGCGGCGACCATGGCGGAGAAGACGTGATTGTTGGCGCCGAAGAACTCGTACTCCTGGGTGGAGAAGGCGTTCAGCGGGGGATCGCCCGGAAACTGGCGAAGCAGCTCGACCAGTTGCCGGGGCTCGCGCACGGGCAGCAGGCGCAGCATCAGGGCGTTCACCAGGCTGAAGATGGCGGTGTTGGCTCCGATGCCGAGCGCCAGCGAAAGGATGGCAACCGTGGTGAAGGCGCCGGCGCGGCGCATCGTGCGGAGCGCGTAGCGGCAATCCTGCCAGAGGTCCACGCGATTAATGTATTATAAAACTAGTACACCAGTCAAGTGATATTTGAACTTACTGTCGGAGAGCGAAGTTCACGTTCACCGTGGAGACGACTTCGACAGGCTGGCCGTTCACCAGGGTCGGCTGGTACACCCACTGCCTGACAGCCTCGATGGCAGCGGGCACGAGCAGGGGATGGCCGCTGAGCACGTGGATGTCCTGGACGGTTCCGTTCTTGCCTACCACCACCCGCAACTGCACCTGGCCCGAGATCCCGGCATCGCGCGCTTGCTGCGGATACACAGGCGCAACCTGGCTTACGAGCTTCTTGGCCTGCTCGGAGGCCTCCGCGCGAACAGCCGAGGCTGGCACATTGGCGTCTGCGGCGGGAGGAGGCGGCGGCGGAGGAGGCGGGGGAGCAGGGACCATGTACGACCCGTTGGGCGGCTGGGGCTTCCCGGCCTGCGCGCGTTTGGCGGCGAGGGCCTTGTCCACCCATTCGTCGGCTTTGGCGGTGAGGTCTGCGTACTGGGCGTCGGTATCGGAGATGCCGGCCTGGATGCGATAGAGGAGATTCATGTAGGCCATGGCGTCGGAGTATTCGGGATCGAGCTGGAGCGCAGTCTGGAGCATGGTAAACCCGTCCTGGATCTGCGCGCCGTGCTCGGCGCGGACCTTGTTGCGAAGACCGGCATCGGGAATGATGCCGGTGTCCCACGGCTTCATTCCGGCGGCGGCGCGGGCGGTGGCGTAGTCGGGGTAGGTCGTCGCCCAATCGACGAATGCCGCGGTGTAGTAGGCGGCTTTGTCGGTTGGATCGGCCTGGATGGCTTTGATGGCCCAATCGTGGGCTTCGGCGAACTGCTTGGTGTTGGTGGCTAGGATCATCATGCCCTGGAGTGCCTGCTTGTTGCGCGAATCCCTGGAAAGCACGTCCATATACTGCCGGCGGGCGCGTGTGACCAGGGGCGAATTCGGGTCGCCGCCGGGAACATACGCGGTCAAGAGGGCATTCGCAAGAGACAGCCTGGCTTTGACATTGGATGGCTCGAGCTGCACGGCGGTCTCGAGCAGCGCGATGGCGCGTTGGGTATCGCCGCTCTTGAGAGCGTCGTCAGCCTGCTGCATCGCGGCGGAAGCGCTACCCTGGGCGCGGGCGGTCAGCGCCAGGCTGGAGGCGACGGCGGCGCATACCGCGAGGGCCGACAGGCCCGCTGCCAGCAGCAGGCGCGCGCGCCTCACGCTCGCCGCCGGGCGCTCCAGGAGGCGGCGGACGCGTTCTTCGAGAATATCGCCGTCGAAGACGCCGAGCGTGTAGCCGGGGCTGGGGAGGGCCGCCATGCCGGCGGCGATGCCGACGATGGAACGGGCGTAGACGCGGGCATCCATCAGGCGGGCCGTGACCAGCTCGTCGCAGGCCATCTCGCGCGTGCGCTCGATGCCGCGGCGGATCGCCCAAGCCGCGGGATGAAAGCTGAGGGGCAGCAGCAGGGCCTCGTAGAAGACGTTCCAGGCGAAGTCGCGGCGCGCGATGTGGGCCATCTCGTGCCCGATGGCGGTGGTGAGAACTTCTTCGGAGGCGCCGGACAGCAGGGATTCGGGGAGGATGATCGCGCGCCCGGCGGTGACGGGGCCGGAGAGCGCGGGTGAGAAGAGAAGCTCCGTGCCGTCGATGCCGTAGGCGTCCTGGCAGCGCAGCGTTACGCGGCGCAGCGCATCGGGGATGGCGAGGGCCCGGGCTTCGCGGCAGATCTGCGCGGTCCGGAGCGCGCTGCGCGCCAGCAGCGCAAGACGGTAGAGGACGAACAAGAGGTATGCCGCCAGCACCGCGGCCGCCGTGGTTCCGGCTACGGAGACGGCGCGCTCCACGGGCGCGGTTGGCGCCTGCGCCGGCAGATGGCGGACGGCGACGCCGGGCAGAGCGCGGGGCTGGGCCAGAGCCGGGTCGAATTGGGGCGTGGGCGCGTCATCGCCGCGGCGCACGCTGGCGAGGGGAACGAGCAGGGCGGCCACGAGGGCGGCGGCCCAGACGGCGTGCCGGTGACGGGCCGGTGCGTTGCGCATGGCGCGGCAGGCGAGAGCGGCTACGGCGGCGGCGATCGGAACCTGCCAGAGCGAGTTGAGCAGGAACGTAAGGAGAATGCGGCTAATGATTTCCATTGGTGGTCTCCGGCTGCGTCTCGAGCAGCTTCTGAATGCGGGCCAGTTTCTCGGGGGTCAGGTGACGCGTTTCGACGAGGCTCAGCACGAGGCTGTCGGCGGAGCCTCCGAAGAAGCGCTCGAGCATGTCGCCGACGGCCTGGCCCACGGCTCTTTCGCGGCTGAGAATCGGGCGGTAGAGGTACGCGCGTTCTTTCAACTGGCGGCGGACCTTACCCTTGCGGTGCAGAATGTTCAACATGGTTTGCACGGTGGTGTAAGCCAGCTCGCGGCTCTTGAGGCGGGACTGGACGGCCTGCACGCCGGCCGGGCCGGTTTCCCAGAGGACGTTCATGATTTCGAGCTCGAGCGGGGTAAGGGGCTGCTCGGATGTTTTGTGCCGGGGCACTGGACCTCCTAAACATTTAGGAGTATGCACCCGAAAACAGGCCTTGTCAACTAAAACTTTAGGAGTCGGATGCGCGACGTTTTTCACAGTGGCCATCGCGGTGCTTGGATGGACTCGGGGGGTCCACGATTCGAAAACGGGTCTGGCTGCGGATCGCGGTGGCGTTGCTGGCCGTGGTTGTGGTGCTGGCCGTGGTGGCGGTGGTGGCCATCCGGCGCGCGGGGCCGATCCTGAAGGGCCGGATCACGGAGACGCTGAGCGCGCGCCTGCAAGGCCGCGTGGAACTGGGCGATCTGGACGTGTTCGTGCTGCGCGGACTCGAGGTCTCCGGAGAGCGCCTCCTCATTTACGCGCCGGGCGCGAGCGAACCGCTGATCACGGTAGACCATTTCAGTTTTCACTCGGGACTGCTGGGACTGTTCCAGCGGCCGATGCACGTCGGCACGGTGCAGGTTACGGGGCTGCGGATCTACATCCCGCCGCGAGAGGCGCGGCAGGAAGGAGCGGGGAACGCGGCGGCGCACTTTGGCCGGATCCGAATGATGGTGGACGAATTCGTGTGCCGGGAGTCGGAGCTGATCATCGGCACGTCCACGCCGGACAAGGATCCGAAGCGATTTGTGCTGAAACAGATCGAGCTGCACGACGTGGGTCCGAACGCGCCGTGGCGCTACGACGCGCGCCTCACCAACGCAATTCCCAAGGGGGAGATCCACGCGGTGGGGACGTTCGGACCGTGGCGGAACGGCAGCCCGGGCGACTCCGCGGTGACGGGGCATTACACGTTCGACCACGCCGACCTGAACACGATCCGGGGCATCGGCGGGATGCTCTCCTCGACGGGAGATTTTCAGGGTCAACTCAACCGGATCGTGGTGGACGGGACGACGGAGACGCCGGACTTCTCGCTGGACACGGCCAACCGCCCGGTTCCGCTGCATACCCGCTTTCACGCGATCGTGGACGGGATCACCGGCGACACGTACCTGGAACCCGTGAACGCCACGCTGCGCGGCTCGAGCTTTACGACCAGGGGGGCGGTAGTCAACCACAAGGGGAGGGGGCACACGATCGACCTCGATATCGACATCCCGCTGGGCCGCATTCAGGATTTTCTGGAGCTGGCCGTGAACACGCGGCCGCCGGTGCTCACGGGCGACGTCAATATGCGGGCGAAGCTGCATATTCGGCCGGGCAAGGAGCGGGTGGCGGAGAAGCTGAGCGTCCGCGGGAAATTCGGGCTCACGAAGATTCACTTTACGAATCCGCAGGTGCAGGACAAGGTGGACATGCTGAGCCTGCGCGCGCGGGGAGAACCGAAGATGGCCAAGCCGGGAGCGGAGGACGTCAGTTCGCGGATGAAGGGGGCGTTCTCGCTGGATCGCGGCGAGATGCAATTCAGCGGCCTGGTGTACGACCTGCCGGGCGCGCAGGTCAGCCTGAACGGCAACTATTCGATGGACGGGGAGGAGTTCGATTTTCGAGGGAAGATCGACACCGAGGCGTCGCTCTCGCAGATGGTGGATTCGCGCTGGCTGTCGCTGGTTCTGAAGGCGGTGCCGCTGTTCCACAGGAAGGGCGGAGGGGCGGAGATTCCGGTTTCGATCACGGGGACGAAATCGGAGCCGAAGTTCGGGCTGGACGTATTCAAGCGCCATGCGGACCGCGAGGAGCAGATGCGGGTGGCGCGGTAGCATAGAGGCATGTGGCGCGCCGCCGTGCTGGGTAGCCTGCTGATTTCCGCGGCCGCGGGCGCGTGCAAGTGCCAGTTGACGCTCTCGGCGTGCCGGGAGACAGCGTCCAGCGAGGTGATCTTCATCGGCACGGTGGAGGCGATCGAGCCGGCCTTTCTCGACCAGTGGAGCCCGGGGCAGCCCTCGTCGCTGGCGCTGCTCAACCAGGAGTACCGGCGCGCGCAGAACGCGAAGGATGCCGAGGGGTTCACTTCGCTGCGCGATGCATACCTGAAGGTGTTTCCCGACCTGCCGGCGGAGCACAAAAAGCGGCTGGAGGCGGCGGCATCGAAGCAGGACCTGACGCAGCTCTTCTACTGGATTCTCGACCACGGCAAGCGGGTGCGGCTGCGGGTGAAGACCCTCTACCGCAACGGCGACGACGACGTGGACGACGACGACGCGCCGGAGACACTGGAGGTGTGGACGGCGTTCGGCGAGTGCGGGGTACACTTCCAGGTGGGCGAGACGTACCTGGTGTATGGCGACGCCGACGAGGAATCGGACGTGATCAGCACCGACACCTGCTCGCGCACGCGGCGCCTGAGCGACGCGGGCGACGATCTCGCGTATCTTTATTACTGGAAAAACTTCGGCGACGACGCGGCGCGGCTGGAGGGCTTCGTGACCGGCGACCTGCTGTACCAGCGGGAGCGCGACCTGGCGCACTACAGCGACCGCATCGGCGCGCCGGCGGCGGGGCTGACGGTGCGGTTGCGGGGCGCGGACCGCACGCGCTATGCGGAGACCGACGAGCGCGGGCGGTTCGTTTTCGACGGGCTGCCGGAGGGCGCCTACACGATCACGGGATTTGCGGCGGGATATCCCGCGGTGCAGAAGGCGGTGACGGAGGCGAAGGAAGTGCGGGTGGAAAAAAAAGCCTGCGCGAGCGAGGTGCTGATCGCGCCGAAGGGCGGCGCCCAGCCCTGAGAACGATCCACCCGTCCTCCTACAAGGCCGCCAGAGGGGAATTAATGATTCCCGATCAACTCATCCAACTGAAAGGCGTGGCGGATGGGATGCATCACAGCGTGCTCTAACATCGAATCGATCGAGTAGCGGGTCTGCCAGCGCGATGGGTACTCGGGAGTCTCCAATTGTTCGCCGGAAATTTCCCGGAGCGCTTCGGCCCGCCAGCGCTCGAGAATGTGCTCCAGATAGTCGTCCGCATCGCGGACTATGGCGGCCTCGTCCGGGGCAGGCCGGACTCCGGGGTCAGGCAATCTCAGCACCTCGCAGATCCAGACCAGGTATCCACCGGCCGCGCGTAACACGTGCCGTCCCAGCGTGGCGAGCGACGCATAGTTAGGATCGGCGGTTGGCGGGAGGCTCACCGGGACCGCCATGGCCAGCCGCCACGTCCGGACGAAGCGGCGCAGGTACTCCTCGTGCAACAGCACCATAGCCCGTACGGCGCGAGAGCGGTAGGGGAGATCGGATGACATAAGGGGAGGATAGCCCATTCGCAGCGTTTCCGCGAAGCCATCGCTGTTTTATCGCGCCCGCGGCCGTCCTCGCATCCGGGCGCGGGGCGCGCAGGCGCGGCGAATTTACCCCCATTTACCCCAAGTTGACCGTAATCTCGCTGTCATTCACTCGTGGTTAGCGTCTCAAGGAAAATCGGAGCGCAATCGGTGTCCCATTTGCGGGACAGCGCCCGGTAACGCTCGTAAACGAGGGTCGGAGGTTAAGTTTATGAAACTGGTTTGGAGTTTGCTGCTAACGGCTGTGTGCGGCGCCGCGCTGTATGGACAGGCGTCCGACGGGAACATCACGGGTACGGTTGTAGACAGTTCGGGGGCCGCGGTGCCGAAGGCGAAGGTGGAATTGCACAACAAGGCGACCGGAGTGGTCAGTTCGACGCTTACGGATGCGAACGGGGTTTACCGGGTAAGTAACCTGCTCGTGGGAACTTATAACCTCTCAGTAAGTGCGCCGGGGTTTGCCACGACGTCGCTGAAAGACGTGCTGGTGGATCTGAACAAGGTGACCACGGCGAACATATCGCTGGAGGTCGGCTCGGTTTCGACGGCGGTGGAGGTGGTGGACTCGCAGGCGCTGCTCGACACCACTACCGCGCAGGTGGCGAACAACTATGCGAGCCGCACGGCAGCGGACCTGCCGAGCGCGGCGAACGTGGGCGGCGTGTTGAACCTGGCGCTGCTCGGGGCGGGGGTATCCAACGCGGGCGGGCTGGGCACCGGGACCGGACCGTCCGTGGGCGGGCAACGCCCGCGTAACAACAGTTTCAACGTCGAGGGCGTGGACAACAACCGCAAGGATGTTACGGGTCCGATCGTGTACGTGCCGAACGATGCCGTCGCCGAGTTCTCGGTGCTGCAGAATCAGTTCAGCGCGGAGTACGGGCATTCGTCGGGCGGCCAGTTCAACACCGTGATCCGCGGCGGGACGAACGAGCTGCACGGCGGGGTGTACGAGTACCTGCAAAACCGCGACCTGGACGCGTTGGATCAGGCGTTCAAGCGGCAGGGCATTTTCACCAAGCAGCGGTACGACCAGAACCGGCTGGGCGGGACCCTGGGCGGGCACATCATCAAGAACAAGCTTTTCTACTACGGCGTGTACGAATATAATCCGCTGGGGCAGGCTAGCACGCCGGCATCGGCGACGATCGTGCCGACGGCGCAGGGATACTCGATGCTGTCCAATATCCCCGGGATCTCGCAGACCAACCTGCAGGTGCTGAAACAGTATGTCAGCCCCGCGCCGCTCAACGACCAGGGATTCGCGAAGGTGCTGGGGGCTCAGATCCCGCTGGGCTCGCTGCCGATCTCGGCCCCGAACTACACCAACGGGTATAACTGGCTGGTCTCGATCGACTACAACTTATCGAGCCAGGACCAGATCCGCGGGCGCTACATCGACAACAAGCAGACCGGCTTCAGCGCGACGAACAACGCGCAGACCAACCTGCCGGTCTTCTTTGACCAGCGGCCGATTACCGGGAAGCTGCTTTCGGTCTCGGAATTCCATAACTTCCGGGCGAACCTGACCAACGAAATACGGCTGGCTTACAACCGTTACAACGACAGCAGCCCCATCCCGAATTTCCAGTTTCCGGGCCTGGACGTATTTCCGAACATCCAGATCCAGAACGACATGAGCGTGCAGATCGGGCCGTTCACCAGCGGGCCGCAATCGACGATCCAGAACACCTACCAGGCCGTGGACAACCTGAGCTGGACGCACGGGCGGCACGATTTGAAATTCGGAGTGGACGCTCGCAACCTGATCGCGGAGAGCACGTTCATTCAGCGCGTGCGCGGCGACTACGACTACTCGACGCTGGAGCGGTACCTGCTGGACTACGTGCCCGACCTGCTGGCGGAACGCAACGTGGGCGGCAAGCCGTATGCGGGCAATCAATACTCGGTCTATGCGTATGCCAACGACAACTTCCGCGCGAACCGGCACCTCACGCTGAACCTGGGACTGCGCTACGAGTTCACCAGCGTACCGCGATCGATGCAGGAGTTCGCGCTCAACAGCATCGCGGATGTGCCGGGCGTGATTACGTTCTTTGCGCCGCAGCCTCAGAAGAAGAACTTCGCGCCGCGGTTCGGATTCGCCTACTCGCCGGGGACGAGCGGCGCGACGTCGATTCGCGGCGGGTTCGGCATCGCGTACGACCAGATCTTCGATAACGTGGGGACAAACGCCCGCCCCCCACAGGCGACATCGACCATAGACCGGCCGGTGGTGGACCAGTGCTGCTTCCTGGGCAGCGGAGGGATCAAGCCGAACGAAATACCGGCGGCGCTCACGCCGGCGGCGGCGCGCGCCGCGACCTCGAGCTGGCTGCCGAATCAGCAACTGGGGTACGCGCTCAACTGGAACCTCGGCGTGCAGCACGTCTTCGCCAAGGACTACACGCTGGAGGTGCGGTACGTGGGAACCAAGGGAGTTCACCTGCTGTTCCAGCAGCAACTGAACCGCAACGCGGTAACGACGGCGACCCACAACCTGCCGACTTATCTGCAGGCGCCGTCGCAGGCCGCGCTGGACTCACTGCCCCTGACGCTGGCGCAAATGACGGCGGAGGCCAACGCCAGCACCTCGAGCATCGTCAATCCGTTTCTCCCGTACGGATTCCCGCTGACGATCACGGCGTACGTGCCGCGGGGAAACTCGGTGTATCACGGACTGGCGGCGGAACTGACGCGGCGCTTCGCCAAGAACCTGACGTTCAAGGGCGCGTACACGTGGAGCCACCTGATGGACGACAGCACGGCGGAGGTGAACAGCACTACGCTTTCGCCGCGCCGGCCGCAGGACTTCAACAACATTCGCGCGGACTGGGCATCCTCGCTGCTGGATCACCGGCAGAGGCTGACGGCGAGCTGGATTTACCAGACCTCGTGGTTCCAGAGCGACAAGAGCTGGTTCAAGCGGAACGTGCTGAGTAACTACCAGGTCGCGGGCGTATACACGGTGGAATCGCCGGAGTACGTGACGCCGCAGAGCGCCGCGGACGCGAACTTTAACGGCGATTCGGCGGGCGACCGCGTGATCATCAACACGAACGGCGTCCCGGGGACGAGCAGCGACGTTACGGCGCTGAAGAACTCGAAGGGCGACACGGTGGCGTACCTGGCGAACAATCCGAACGCACAGTTCATCCGCGCGCAGAAGGGCGCGTTCGCGACGTCCGGGCGGAACATATTCCCGGGCCGGGCGATCAATAACTGGGACTTCAACGTGGCGAAGATGTTCGCGATCCGCGAGCGGTACCGGGTGCAGGTAAGGGCGGACTTCTTCAACGCGTTCAATCATCCGCAGTACACGCCGGGGGTAGTCAATAACGTCACGGCGACCAATCGCGCGAACGTGACCAACTATCTGACCCCGGGGAACGCGCTGTTCGGGCGGTTCGACCAGGTGTACAGCAGCAATCCGCGGGTGATCCAGATCGGGGCTAAATTGACGTTCTAAGTCTCAGAAAAACAGTTTCATGGCGAACTGCAGAATACGGGGATCGTATGCTCCCGTGATCTGGCCGAACGCCGAGGAATTAATCCCCGTGCTCACGGTGCCATAGGACGCTCCGGCCGGCAGGCCGGCCGGAGCGAAAGCACCCACGAAGTTCGTGTGGTTCAGAATATTGAATGCGTTGGCGATTACCTGGAGACGGAAGCGCTCCCGAACCTGGAAGCTCCGGCTCAGTTGGAGGTCGAACCCGAAGTAGCCGGGCCCGCGCAGCGCGTTCCGCCCGACGGTGCCGTAAGATCCGATGGCATTCGGTGTGAACGCCGCCGGATTGATCCATTGAACGCAGATGACGTTCGAGGAGCAGATCGGGTTTGTGGCGCTGTAATTCGCCATCACCTGGACCGGGCGGTCGGTGCCAAGGGCGGTACGTGAGTTGTCGGTGCCGGTGGTCACGTTCAACGGCTGGCCGGTGCGCGCTTTGAACAATGGCGCAAGCTCCCAGCCGCCGAGCAGGGCCTTGGTGACTTTGTTGTCGCTGTTCCAGGTACTGGTGTATACACCGGACGCGTTGAACAGGTGGCGCGCATCCGAAATACACGGGCCCCAGTCGGCGTGCCGATTGAAGATCTGCGAGTTCGTGGAGCCGGCCAGCGCCGCTCCGAAATCATAGTCGGAAAGGCAGTAGGAATACGTGTAGTTGGCCAGGAACGTAAAATTGTGGCTGACGCGGTGCTGTACGGAAAGGAGCAGGCCTTGATATCGTGCCACCGCGCCATCGTCCATCAGGTCGACGCTGGCGTAGTAAGGACCCGCGGTGGGATTGGCCAGGGTCAGGAGCCTCCGGGCCTGCACGTTGGCCGCCGCGGTTGAGGAGCAGGGGCCCGCGGCGGTTAGTCCGTATTGGCCCGCGGCGCAGTTACCCGGAACGTAGATAGCCGGATCGCGTTCCAGAGCGATCCAGAGGTGGCTGGTCTTGTTTCCCAGGTAGCTGGCGGAGACCATCCAGTCCTGTCCGATCTGCCTCTGATAGGTAACATTCCAGTTCGCGACGTATGTGGTCTTGGGATTGATCGGCATGCTGATGTAAGTCCCGGAGGTGGGGAAGAACAGATTCCCGCGTTGGGGAAATGGATTGCCGCCCGGGTAAGTAGACCAGGGGTTGGAAATCGTGCTGCCCGCCCCGACATCGATGTCGTTGCCATAGGGCGGGTTGGTGGTCTCGCGTTCGTTGAACCAGGTTTCCGTGGAATCGTACAGGAGGGCCGCGCCAATGCGAAGCGTATCTTTCCCCTGGCCGCTGGGATTCCAAACCAGACCCACGCGCGGGGCGAAATTGGCTTTCTGCCCGTTCCAGTTGGCCGCGGGAATTCCGGGATCGCCAGGGAAGAACAGCCCCGGGGGCGCGCTGGGGTGAAGACTGCTGACTTGATTCGCCAGAAACGCCGGCTGAAGGAACGCATTCCCGCGCCTGTACTTATCGGGGTCGGCGAACGTGGGTTCCCAGCGAAGGCCGAAATTCAGCGTGAAGCGAGTGTTGACGCGGAAGGTATCCTGCGCGTAGTAGCTCATGACCCAGGTGCGCAAGTCGTCCGGAGTGGCGTTGGTCTGCTGGAAATCGCTCATCTTACCGATCAGGAAATCGGCCATCCCCAAGCCGGTATACTGGCCGTTCCAGGCAGGCGCGCCGTTTTCATCGAAACCGGAAATGGTGTTGTTCTGGACGCGGATGACGTTGAAGCCGAAGCCGATCTGGTGCCGGCCCTTCATCCAGTTGAGATCGTCGGCAACCTGGTAGTCGTTTACATTGAAGTGCCCCGGCGCGCAGGTGCCGCAGTAAGTGGTAAAACCCCCGGTCATGCCGGAGATGAGGAGGAAATTTGGCACCGCGCTGTACATATTGGAGCCGAGAGCGGTCCAGGTGATCGGAAAGTCCGTCGGCCCGCGATTGTCGCGCCGGCGGTTGAAACCGACGTGGACCGTATTGACCAGGGTTGGCTTGAATGTATAGGAATCGCCGACAGTCACCTCCTGGGCCAGCTCGTAATTTCCGGGCGAAGTGGTAGTCAGGAGATTGTTACCGACTAAGACAGGAGGGTTTGTCCAGTGATCGAAGAAATACCTTCCCCAAATGTTCTGCTTCGAGCTCACCGCCCAGTCGGTGCGCTCGATCCACTGCTGTTCGTCGCCGGTTTGGGGAATTCCATAGGTGACGGTGCCGCATCCGTTGGCAGCCGCGGTCGGCAGATAGGTCGACGCAAGCTTGACCGCTGTGGGATCCATCAGGTTGGTCGGGATCTGGTTGCCCGGAAACGGGGCGCCGCCGCTGGGGTTGGTCAGCGTAACGGCTTTACCGCAGGTGGCGGAGGCGACCACGCTGAAGTCGCCGTTGAGCATGGCGCTGGTGGGAATGTGAGTGGTTAACTGGGGAGGGTTCTGGCGGTTCTCCACGACCTGGATGCCTCCGAAAAAGAAAAGCTTGTCTTTGATGATGCGCCCGCCGATGGTGCCGCCGAACGTATTCCGTTTGATCGTGTCGGCGCCGGTGGTGGAGAAGAAGTTGCGGGCGTTGGTATCGCCGTTGCGCAGGTATTCGAACATGTTGCCGTGCAATGCATTCGAGCCTGACTTGGTGACCACATTGACGGTGGCGCCGGGATGGGTGCCGAACTGCGACGAGACCGCGCTGGTTTCGATGCTGAATTCCTGCAGCGCGTCCGGAAAGGGGAACGGGAGGTTGACGTTGGACATGGCGTCGGTGGCGTCGGCGCCGTCCAGGAGATAGGCCGTGCCGTTGCCTTGCCCGCCCGCGATGGCGATGCGGGTGGCGTTCCAGAACGTCTTGCTGCCCGTGTCCCCGGCATCCGCGGGCACCGCCGCTCCGACGGTGTAGATCAGGTCGGTCACCTGGCGCCCGTTCAGAGGCAGTTCGTTGATGCGCCTCTCGTCGACCAGGTTGGCCACGGAATTTTCCTTCGTCTCCACCATGCCGACCGTGCCGGTGACTTCCACAGTTTCGGTCGCGGAACCGATTTGCATCGTCACGTTGATCTGAATATTGTTGTTGACCACCAGCTCGATGCCGGATTGAACGTAGTCTTTGAATCCCGGGGCTTTCACTTCCAGGCGGTACGACCCCACGGGAAGGTTCGGCAGCGCATAGTTCCCGCTTGTGTCCGATAAGGTCGCGTGCGGGATTTGTTTCGCGAGGTCGATCATGGAAACGTGGGCGTTGCCGATCGCGGCGCCGCTAGGATCCGAGACTACACCGCTGATTTGCGCCACGGCCGTGACCTGGGCATTGGCGGGAACCAGAACGACGGCAAGCGACAGGAGCAAGCTCCCGAGCAGGATGCGACTAGGCATAGCAGACCTCCCTGAAGTGCTGGATTGACTGGTCCAGAGGAACATCCCTGAGGCCCAGTGTGGAGGGATTATACTCTAATTCGTCGGTGCCGGATGCTCGTTAAGTAAGCAGGATCACCGATAGCTCTGAAGGATCAGGGAGCGCGGGCTCAGACCGGCTGTCCGAGGGGATCGGCGCCCATGAGCGGTGGAGCGGGCTGCCGCATTCCGGAGAGGGCCAGGCCGTAACGGCCACGGACGCCGGTTTTTTCGAAGATGTGCTTGAGGTGGATCTTTACGGTGCCCGTGCAGATGCCGAGATAGGCGGCGATTTCTTTGTTCCGGTAGCCGTGGGAAACCAGCTCCATGACCTGCACTTCGCGAGGTGTCAGGGCTGAGCGTCCCGTCCGGATGGGACGTTCGGGATCGCGGAGGATCTCCTGCTCGATCCAATTGCCGCCGGAGGCGACCGAGCGCATACAGGCGGTGAGCTCGTTGAGAGGGGCTGTCTTGCGGATGACGCCGGATGCGCCGGCCTGGATGTAGCGGATGGCTTCGGATTCGGAGATGGGATCGCCCCAGACTACCGAGGCTGTGGCAACGCCTTCGGTACGCAACAGCCGCAGCCAATCGACGATGGTGTGGCTGCCGAATTCCTTGTCTACGACGAGGACGGACGGGCGCAACTCGCGCACGGCGGCCACCGCGTTCTCCAAGGTTGTTTCCATCGCGACGACTCGCGGTCCGTCCATGGACGCCAAGAGGTTGCGCAAACCTTCCATGGCAACCGGCTGGGGATCACATACTGCCAGTGTAGGCACGGCTCAATTCAGGTATCGACCGGAACTTCTGATTACTTTAGTGTAGGAATTGCGAAAGTTATCTCAAAAGAAATGGGCCGCGGGATTTTAGACAGCCGAGGACTTCGGCGAACGCGGGAGTCTCCGGGTCGATGAGGTCGAAATGATCGGCGCCGGGGATCTCGATCAGAAGGGCGCCGGCAAAGGCGCGGCTCATCTCGACGGGGACGATATCGTCGGCGGCGCCGTGGATGAGGACAACCGGGCAAAGCGGGCGGTTCATGGCGTAGCGTTCGGGGAATTCGGCGGGAGTCCCCCCGAAGACTTCGGCCGCGGCGCCGTCCCCGAGCCCTAGTTCCCACGCACGGCGGGGATCGGAGACCGCAGCCAGGGCCAGCACAGCGTTCAGGCCCTTGGTTTCCGCAGCGACGGCGAGCGCGAGGTGTCCCCCGGCCGAATGGCCCAGCAGGACGGTGAACGACGCATCGGGGAAACGCTCGCGCACGAATCGCACTGCCGTTCGCACGTCATCGATGGTGCCGGGCCAGCCGCCGCCCTCCTCTCCGGCGCGGCGGTATTCGACGTTGGCCGTGACGAACCCCGCGGCGGCGAATGCGGCGCACAGATGGCCGGCGTGGGCGAGGTCGCGCCGGGCGCGCCAGAATCCGCCATGGATGTTGATGGCCAGCGGGGCGCCGCCGGCAGGGGCAGGATAACGGAAATCGACGAACTCGCTGGGGTGGGCGCCGTAGAAAAGGCGCTCATCGGCGGGCGGAGGGGTTGCCTCCATCACGCGGCGGCTCACACCCGGTACTCGTCGGCACGCCAGTTCTTGATGGCCTGTTTGATGGCGGCGGGCGCGAGGCCTTCGGAGGCGGCGCGGGAAGCGAGCGCGGGGAACTCGGCGTCGGGGGCGAAACGCAGGGCGATCACCTGGCCGATGCCGACGCGGGAATCGAGCGGCTTGCCGGTGAGCAGGTAATGGCGGAAGTTCTCCTCGACCCGAATGGCCCGGTCCTGGGCTTTGAGAGCGTAGATGCGCGCGTAGTAGGCGGCAAGCGAGAGGCAAATGCTCAGCACTACGATGAGCGAGGCGCTGTACATACGCTCGTGATCGCCCCAGGATTCGTACAGGTTCACGACGGAGCCGATGATCGTCAGGAGCAGAACGGGCAGCAGCACGAAGTGATAGAGCGGATCGTTCCGGCGGTGGCTGGAGTAGGTTTGCGTGGCCATGCGTACATGGTAACCCCGGCCGGTCCCCACTCCCGCGGTCCCCGGGCCGGTCCCAATTCGTCCCAATTTGGGTCCTTGCATTCGACATCGGCGTGATATAGACTCGCTCCCCGGTCGGAAACATCTGTATCGCGCCGGCCGGAGGACACCTATGAACCTGTCGCATCGGAGTTGCATGTCGGTGTGCGCCCGCTCTGCAATCTCGCTGGCCGTCGTCGTCTTGCTCGCGGCGCCCTGCAGCGCTCAGCAGACGCCCGCGTTCGATCCGTTTGAAACAACCATTCCGCAAATCGAGGCGGCCCTCTCGGCCGGAACCATCACCTGCGCGCAGCTTGTTCAGTGGTATCTGAATCGCATGGATGCCCTGGATATCGCCGGCCCCGCCCTGAACGCGGTGCGGGTGCGGAATCCAAAGGCGCTCCAGATCGCCGCATCCTACGATCAAATGCCTAAGGCCATGCGGCCGGGCCCGTTGTTCTGCGTTCCGATGGTTGTCAAGGACAATATCGATACGGTAGACATGCCCACCACAGCGGGCTCGGTGGCGCTACAAGGTACGTTTCCGCTCGATGACGATTTTCTGGTGAAGAAGCTCAAAGCCGCGGGCGCGATCATCATCGCCAAAGGCAACCTCACGGAGTTCGCCAACTATCTGACCAACGGTATGCCCGCGGGATATAGCTCTCTCGGCGGCTACGTCCTGAATCCCTACGATCCGCGTCCGATCCCGGCGCCGTTGCCGAACAGCGATGGCAGGCAGGCCCTTTCCCCCAGCGGGTCGAGCTCGGGACCCGCCGTCGTTTCCTCGGCGAACCTCGCCGCGGCCGCCATCGGCACGGAAACCTCGGGCTCGATTCTGAGCCCGTCGAACGCCAACTCCGACGTCGGCATCAAGCCCACGGTAGGCCTGATCAGCCGGCAGGGTGTGGTGCCCATTGCCGCCAGCCAGGACACGGCCGGCCCGATCACGCGCACCGTGACCGACGCAGCCATCCTTCTCGGTGTGTTGACGGGCGTCGATGCCAGGGATCCCGCCACCGTTTCGAGCATAGGCCTTGCCCTGTCCGACTACACTCCGTATCTGAAAGCCGACGGGCTCAAC
>Ga0335077_10004427_pt1 | contig 17127 bp, 15 predicted proteins | sample Lox_Sample_31_FD_207151 | JGI IMG/M metagenome (GOLD analysis project Ga0335077, IMG submission 207151) | Soil microbial communities from Loxahatchee National Wildlife Refuge, Florida, United States - Lox_Sample_3.1 | ecosystem: Environmental > Terrestrial > Soil > Wetlands | place: USA...
GGTCGATGTGCGCGATGATACAAAAATTTCGTATGAACTTCGGGTCCATTCCCGTCCAGTACCGCCAGGCAGTTCCTGATGGTTTTGCGAGATAAACGGCGGCCTAAACGTTCGGGCGAGCGCAACTCACCCTGCTCGAAACCATGCCGTGTAGACCTCTAGTTTGCCACAAACGCCGGAGGGCGTCAGCTTGAGCCGCCGGCGCTTGCCGCAAGCCCGTGGCGGATTGCCTAACGAGCGGCTACTCCAGTTTGGCCGCACTTCCCGCGGCGGTATATAGTGAAAGATAGTCCCTGCGATGCACTTTTGTGCGCCCGGGGCGATTCTGAAGGTAAACCGGGCTGATGCCTCCTGATATCAACAAACACCTCGAGCGTGCCAAGAAGTTTCTCGAAAAGAATCGTTTCGAGGACGCCATTGAGGCCTACCTGACCGTTTTGGCCGAGGCGCCGCAAAACGTTGAAGCCACGCAAATGCTCGGCGATTTGTATACCAAGATGGATTTGGCCGATCGAGCGGCCGTGTATTACGGCCATCTCTTCGAACTCCTGGTCGACCCGAAAGATGAATCGAAGGCCTTGGCCATCTACAACCGGTTCCTGAAGAACTCCGCGACACCTCAACCGCCGGAGCGCATCGCGCGTTACGCTTTCCTTCAGCAGAAACAGAATCACCCGGAAGAGGCCATCGAGCAGTATTCGAAAGCCGCGGAACTCTTCACGCAATCCGGCCGGCACGAAGACGCACTATTCTGCTGGGAACGCACGGCGCAGCTGGATCCCGAGAACCTGACACGGCAGATGAAAGTGGCGGAGACCGCTTCGCAACTGGGCAAGAACGCCCTGGCAGCGCGTTCATTCTTGCGGGCCGGCACACTGGCGGCGGCAAGCGGCGCACAGCAGGACGCTTTGAAATTGCTGGGCCGCGCATACGCTCTGGCTCCCAATGAGCGGGGCGTAGCGCTGTTATACGCGGAAGCGAAGTTACGCAACGTAGAAGCCGCGGAAGCTGCGGCGCTGCTCGAACCGTTTGCGCCGAACGAAAATGACGTGGCGTTCCTGGAGACGTTTGCGGATGCGCTGCAGCAGGCGGGTCAGCTAGATCGCGCCCGGACGATCCTGGAGCGGTTGCTGCGCGAAAAGAATGAAGGCATCACGCGGCTGCTGGGTCTGGCCGATGCGTTCGCCGACAGCGGGCAGGACGCCAAATCCGTGGAAATCCTGCTGACCGTCAAGCGGCGGATGTTCGCGGACAAGAAACAAAATGAGTTCATGGCGCAGTTGCAGGATCTTGGCGCCAAGCATCCGGAATCGATCCCCATCCTGGAATTCTGGGCCGCGCTGTACAACGAATTGAACCGCGAATCCCAGTATTTCGAAGTGTTGATCCGGATTTTCGACGCGAACTTCAACTCCGGCAATTTCGCGAAGGCCAGCGAGGCCTTGGAACACCTGGTCGATATCGATTCTTACGACTATCGTAATCAGGAACGCCTGGAAAAACTGCGCGGCCGCGTTGACGAAGGATTCCTGAAGCGCGTCGCCGGACGCATGGCGAAAACCGTGACCAGCACGCCGCATCCTTCCACGCAACCGAAGGCCACGGCCAGCCAGGAGTTGGCTTCAGAAACGCCGGTGACCGAGGAAGGGAAGCAGCAGCAAGCGCTGGAAGACCTGATCGTGCAGACGGAAATTTTTTTGCAGTACTCTCTGCAGGGCAAGGCGGTGGAGCGCCTGCAGAAAATCGCGGCGATGTTCCCCGGGGAAGAAGATCGCAACGCGCGGCTGCACAATCTCTATCAGATGGCAAACTGGTGGCCCAAATCGCCGGCGAAACCCGAGCCGAGTTCCAAGGCGCCCGCTGTTCCGGTGGTGGACGCGCAAGCGACGCCTCCGACGGGTCGCACCGGTTCCTACACCGCGGACACTCTGCGCGACCTGACCAAAATCTCCGAGATCAATCAGAAGACCTTCCGCCAGCAGACACCGCGGGCGATGTTGAATACAACCGTCACCGAGGTGGGAACGTACATGAAAGCGGGGCGCACCCTGGCCGTCATCGGCGCGCTGGGCAGGCCACCGGAAATGGCCGCCGAGTATTGCGCGTCAGGGCTGAAACCGGCGCCGGGCGCTCAGGTGGTTTTGCTGCTCGCGCAGATGGAAAAGGCCGTGCCCGACGAGTTGGGCGGGCTGGTCGTCGACGCGTCGGAAGGGTCCATCCTGGCAGACATGGGACTGGCTACGGCCTTGGGCGTGACCATCACGGATAAAGAAACGCAGGCTCCCGCAGGAATGTTGATTGTCGGGCACTCCGCTCCGCACAAATGGAAGCCCAACGAAACCTACTTTCTCCAGGCGATCGGCGATCAAATGCTGATGAGCGTGAGCCACACGCGGCTGCGTTCACTGGTTCGCCGCATGGGCGTTTCCGACGACCGCTCCGGTTTGTTAAGCCGCAGTTCGTATGTGGGCTGCTTGTTAAACGAGGCGGACCGGGCTCGCACGCAGGGTACCACGCTGTCCCTGGCGATCTTGCAGATTGATCGCGGCAGCGAAATGTTGCGGCAACAGGGCGAGGCGCCGCTCGAGAAGTTCCTGGAACAGCTTGCGCGTTCGCTGCAACCGATGGTCCGGCAAAATGATATGGCTGTGAAATACACTTCGTGGGCGCTGGCGTTCATTCTTCCGGATACCACGTTGACGGGAGCGCAGAACCTGGTGGAAAAATTGCGCCGCGCGGCTGCCGGGGTGCGCCCGCCGTGGGACTCCACGCAGATTACGTTGAGCGCGGGCATCGTGGAAGCTGTGGCCCGCCAGGAATATGAAAGCGAAGATATTGTCACCGATCTGATCAATCGCGCGGAATTTTCCATGGAAGAGGCCCGCAAGCAGGGCGGCGACACGGTTGTCCTGGCCGAAGCGACTAAGCAATAATGTCCGTGAATTCCGAGGCATGACTTTCCCGCCGATTCTGGCATCCAACGTTAGGTTTCATTCAAGCGAGGAACCATGTTTCCAACCGATGTGGTGATGGTCGCCGGTATGCGCACGCCGATGGCGCGGTACACGGGTAGTTTCTCGGAAGTATCGGCCATCGATCTCGGCGCGCACGTGGCCAAGGCGGCGATCGAGAAATCCGGTGTGGCGGCCGAGGAAATCGATCATGTGGTGTTTGGAAACGTGCTGCAGACCAGCGCGGATGCAATCTACGGCGCGCGCCACGTGGGGTTGAAAGCAGGACTGAAGGTCGATACGCCCGCGGTGACGGTAAACCGGCTTTGTGGTTCGGGGATTGAGGCCATCATCCAGGCTGCACAGCGCTTGTTGCTTGGCGAAGCGAACGTGGTCTTGGCCGGCGGCATGGAGAACATGACGCAAGCCCCATTCGTAATCCGCGGGGCGCGCACCGGGCTGAAGTTGGGAGGCGGCGTGCTGGAAGATTTTCTCTTCGCCGGGTTGACGGATTCTTATTGCGGCATGCCGATGGCGCTGACCGCGGAAAAACTGGCCGAACAATCTGGGATCACGCGCAAGGATGCCGATTCGTACGCACTGCGCAGCCAGCAAGCAGCGGATGCGGCGGCCAAGGCCGGATTGTTCAAGGAGGAGATCTCGCCGGTCGAAGTGAAACAGGGCCGGAAATCCTTGATGGTCAGCGAAGACGATCACCGACGGCCGGAAACCACTATGGAGACGCTGGAGAAATTGCCACCGTCGTTTAAAAAGGACGGCATGGTCACGGCCGGCAATGCGAGCGGAATCGTGGATGGCGCGGCCGCGGTGGTGGTCACTCGGGAAAAAACGGCGCGGGCGCGCGGATTAAAACCGATGGGAAGAATCGTGTCCTGGGCGGTAGCCGGGGTTGATCCGACAATTATGGGAATCGGTCCCGTGCCCGCGAGCCGCAAGGCGCTGCAGGCGGCCGGACTGACGCTGAGCCAGATCGACCGGATCGAAGTGAATGAGGCTTTTGCGGCGCAGTATCTCGCGGTGGAAAAAGAGTTGGGTTTGCGGCGCGAGAAAACCAATGTGAACGGGGGCGCTATCGCCCTTGGCCACCCGCTCGGGGCTTCCGGCACACGCCTGGTGATTACCGTGCTGAACGAACTGCGCCGCAAAGGATTGCGTTACGGTCTCGCAACAGCCTGCATTGGCGGCGGGCAGGGAATTGCCATGATCGTTGAAGCGCTGAGCAAGTAACGCGAGCCCAGCCATTTTGACCTTGGATCAGGAACGCAGCTCAGCCCACGGCGCGGCTGTCTTTGGTACACTTTTGCGGGTGGCTTCCCCGCCGGATTCGCAGGTCCTGCAGACGTGAGGAGTAGCATGACGATTCAGAAGGTTGGTGTCGTGGGGTGTGGACTGATGGGTTCCGGAATCGCTCAAGTGTGCGCGCAATCCGGATTTCCCACCGTAGTGCGGGAAGTCAACTCGGAATTGGTGGAAAAAGGGCTGAAGGGCATTGAGAAAAACCTCGCCCGGCTGGTGGAAAAGGGAAGTCTGACCGAAACGGCAAGGAACGAGATTCGTGGCCGGCTTAAAGGCGCAACCGCCATTGACGAATTGAAAGACTGCGACCTGGTCATCGAGGCGATCATTGAACAGTTGCCGGCAAAGCGTGAATTGTTCGCCGCCCTCGATACGCTGTGCCCGGCACATACGATTTTTGCCAGCAATACTTCCTCGCTGACCGTCACCGAGATCGCCGCCGTCACCAAGCGGCCGCAGCGGTTCGTCGGCCTGCACTTCTTCAATCCTGTGCCGATCATGAAGCTGGTTGAGGTTGTCAAAACCATCGCTACGGATCCGGCGGTCTATGAGGAAATGATCTCGTTCGGCGCGAAGCTGGGAAAGACGCCGGTACGCGCGAACGACAGCGGCGGCTTCATTGTGAATCGCCTGCTGGTGCCATATCTTTTGGACGCCATCCGCGCGCTGGAGGAAGGCGTCGGATCGGTGGTGGATATCGATAATTCCATGAAGCTGGGTTGCGGCTACCCGATGGGTCCTTTCACGCTGCTGGATTTTGTGGGCTTGGACACGACCTACTACATTTCGCAAATCATGTTCGATGAGTTCAAGGAGAAGCGGTTTGCCGCGCCGCCGCTTTTGAAACGAATGGTGCTCGCCGGTTGGCACGGCAAGAAGAGCGGGCGCGGGTTTTACGACTATTCGGATCCCGCCAATCCGAAGCCGATGAGTTTGTGAGGGAATATCGATGGCTTACGAGAACCTGTTGTACGAGAAGAAAGATGGAATCGCTCACATCACGTTCAATCGGCCGAAAGTGTTGAACGCGCTGAACCGCCAGACGATTGAGGAGTTTCATCGGATTTTGCTGGATGTAAAGCACGATGCGGCTGTCCGGGTGTTGATTCTTACCGGCGCAGGGGAGAAAGCGTTTGTCGCCGGGGCAGACATCAATGAACTCGCTCAGCAGACGCCGGTGAACGGCAAGGAGTTTTCGATTTACGGCCAGGGCGTCTTCCACTTACTGGAAACGATGGGCAAGCCGTCAATCTGCGCGATCAACGGCTTTGCGCTCGGTGGCGGCTGCGAACTGGCGCTTTCCTGCTCCATTCGCCTGGCCAGCAAAAACGCAAAGTTGGGGCAGCCCGAGGTAAAGCTGGGTATCATTCCCGGCTACGGCGGGTCGCAGCGCCTGGCGCGCCTTTGCGGTAAAGGTGTGGCGCACGAGCTTTGCTTGACGGGCGAAATGATCACCGCCGACGAGGCGCAACGCATTGGCCTGGTGAACCACGTTTACGAGCCCGCGGAACTGCTGCCCGCCGCCGAAGCGATGGCAAAAAAAATCATCGAAAAGGCGCCGCTGGCGGTGAAATACTGCATGGAAGCCATTGAGCGCGGTGTGGAGATGCCGCAAGAAGAAGGATTGTTCCTCGAGGCCAGCCTTTTCGGATTATGCTGTGCAACGGAAGACATGCGCGAAGGCACGAAGGCGTTCCTGGAGAAGCGTGCCGCGCAATTTAAGGGGAATTAACGAGCGCGAATGGCGGAAAAAATTCAGCCGGCGAAAATCGACGGCGGACTGGCCGCAGCGGGACTGCGTTTTGCAATTGTGGTCAGCCGATTCAACAGCTTCATTACCGAGCGCTTGTTGCAGGGCGCCTTGGATGCACTCGAACGCGGCGGCGCGCTCAGCAAAGGTGTGGATGTCGTGCATGTGCCCGGCTCGTTCGAATTGCCGTTGGCCGCAAAGAAGCTGGCACAGAGCGGATGCTACGACGCAATCATCGCGATCGGATGCGTTCTGCGGGGTGAAACAGCGCATTACGATTACGTCTGCTCCGAGACCTCGCGCGGATTGCAGTTAGCGCAGATGGACACCGGCGTGCCAGTGATGTTCTGCGTGTTGACGTGCGACACTCTGGAGCAGGCCATCGACCGCGCCGGCCTCAAAGGTGGAAACAAGGGATTTGAAGCCGGGCTCAGCGCGATCGAAATGGGGCAACTCTCGCGCAAGATTGGCGGATCTTCGCCGCCCGCGAAATCCGGTAAGGGCCGCGGCAAATAACGTGTCTCTACGAACCAAATCCCGCGAATTTGCCATGCAGATGCTGTTCCAGTGGGACATGAGCCAGCAGGAGCCGTCCAATTTAGAGGTGAAATTCTGGAAGGCCGCAAAAGGTGCGCAACAAGTCCGGAGTTTTGCAAACCAGTTGTTTGAAGGCGCGGCACACGACGCCGCGAATCTCGACGAACTTATCGTGAAATACGCATCGAACTGGCGCCTGGACAGGATTTCAGCCATTGACCGCGCCATCCTGCGGCTCGCGCTGCACGAACTGCGCGCCACGGACACGCCGCCAAAAATCGTCATCAATGAAGCGATTGAATTGGCAAAGAAATTCTCTTCCGACGAGGCGGGCGGATTCGTGAATGGAATCCTGGACACTTACCGCAAAACGTTAAAGGACAATTAAGCGCTGAGCAGCTCAGGCATTAAGTTCGAATCACGCCCTCGAACACTTTCACTGCCGCGCCACTGACCCGCGGCGTAAGCTTTTTGCCGGATTGCGTGACTTCCACTTCGATTTCGCTTGGCCGGCCCATTTCTACGCCTTGCGCGATGTGCAGCGTGTGGCCGGCGCCCAGCTTTCCATGCTTTACAAGGTACGCACCCAGCGATCCGGCCGCCGATCCGGTCGCTGCGTCTTCGTACAATTCCCAGGGCATCATGCCGCGCGCATGAATATGGTGATTCGGGCCGATGGCGAAGCAGTAGGCCAGGGCCGCATCCTTCTTCAATAATTTGGCGAGTTCCGTCATGTTCATGGCGATGCGCGAGAGCGCTGTGCGATTCCGTAGTGGCACCATCAGGTTGTACAGGCCGGTGCTCACGAATTCGGGAGCGAGTTTGGGATCCATATCCTTGTGGGAAAGCCCCAGGGCAGCCATGAGTTTGTTTTTGTCGATGTTGCAGGTTTTGAACGCCGCTTCCTTCTGCGTCATGGTCACCCGCTGGGGGCGGCCGTCCTTAAAGCGGATCTCGACGGGAAGCACACCGGCGCCCGTCTCTTGAAGAACGTGCACGCCGCCTTCCTGCGCGGGAACGACGCCGAGTTCGGCGAGCAGGAACCATGTGCCAATTACGGGATGCCCGGCTAGTTTCAATTCCTCTTTCGTCGTGAAGATGCGCAGGCGCGCCAGGGCGCGATCGTCGCTCGGCTTCTGCACGAAAACGGTTTCGGACAAATTCATTTCGCGCGCAATGGCGAGCATCTGGTCGTTGGAAAGTCCGTCGCCATCGGTGATGACCGCCAGCGGGTTGCCCTGGAAACGCGTGGTGGTGAAGACGTCGAGCGTGTAGTAGCGGTGGTCCATGATGGTCCTGCCCTTCGTTGGCTGTGCTTTGGACTAGATCTGTTCGAGCCGGCGAACGGTCCTTTGGTTCGAGATGTTCCCGGTGTTGAGCGTAGTCTTCGGCTCCAACAGGATAATATGAACTTCTTGTTCGGCCACAGGCATATGCTCCACGCCGTGAGGCACGATCAGAAACTCGCCTTCGCGGACAGTCTCTTGGTGGTCGCGAAATCGCATCCGCAGCGTGCCCTTTATCACCAGAAACAATTCATCTTCGTGCTCATGATGATGCCAGACGAATTCCCCCTTGATCTTCACGGCTTTCACCTGGAAATCGTTTACTTCCCCAATGATGCGGGGATTCCAATAATCCCCAAATTGGCGGAATTTCTCCGCGAGACTTACCGTATGCATGCTGCCCCCTAGAGTTCCTGAATGGTCGCAACCGTGGCGCGCAACACTTTTTGCGTGGTGTGTGGGTTTGCTGTCTCTGAGTAGATCCGCAGCAGGTTTTCCGTCCCCGAGGCGCGCACCATCACCCAGCCGATGTCGCCCAGATAGACCTTAATGCCGTCCATGTTCTCGCGGCGCGTGATGGGCCAATCCTCAAGTTGCCTGAACTTGGCGCTGGCGAAATGCGCGATGGCCTTTTCTTTTTGCGTCTTTGTCACGTCGATATCGATGCGGCCGAAATGATGCTCGCCGAATTCGCTGTGCAGGACCGAAATTAATTCAACGAGGGTCTTGCCATGCCAGGCCATCAATTCCGCCAGCAGCAGCGCAGAAACGGTGGCGTCGCGTTCCGGCAGATACAGGCTGGTTCCAATGCCGCCGCTTTCTTCGCCGCCAATGAGGATATTCTGCTCGAGCATCAGTTCACAGATGTATTTGAAGCCTATGGGCACTTCGTGAAGCTTGCGATCGAATTTCCCGGCAAGCGCGTCGATCAGTTTGGTGACGGAAAATGTCTTGGCAATGTCGCCCGGGAGTTTTCGGGTACCGACCAGATGCCAGACGAGCAGCGCGAGAATCTGGTGCGGGTTGACAAAGGTGCCGTCGCGGTCGATCGCGCCGATGCGGTCACCGTCGCCATCGGCAGCAAACCCGGCGTCGAATTTTCCTTCGCGGACCGCCTGCGCAAGGGCGTGAATGTGCGGTTCGATGGGCTCGGGATGGACGCCCCCGAAGCGCGGGTCGCGGGTGCCGCGAATTTCTTCGCAGGGCACGCCGTTTCTGCGGAAAAGCGCGCCCAACAAGCCCGCAGCGGACCCGTGCATCGGATCGACGACGAAGCGGAATTTCGAATTGCGCACACGTCCCCAGTCGATCAGTTTTTCAACCGTGTCCAGGTACGGCGCGCGAGGCTCCAGCGCTTGGATCAGTTCCTTGCGCGGAGGCAACGCCGGCACTCCTGCGCTCGACACTTGCGCAAGCTCTTGCTCGATTTGCGCCACGATCGAGGGCAAAGCGCTGCTGCCGTAACTGGCTTTGTATTTGATCCCGTTCCACGAAGACGGGTTGTGACTGGCCGTGACTACAATCCCACCGGCCGCTTTTCTTTGCCGCACCAGGAGGGAAATTGCCGGCGTTGGGCAGGGCTTGTCGGCCAACCACACCGGAGTGCCTGTGGAACTGATCACTTCCGCAATTGTCTCGGCGACGCTGTCCGACAGGAAGCGGTGATCGTAGCCAATCAGAACGCCCCGGCGAGGATCTTCGGCGCGCACTACGTAACGAGCAATCGCCTGCGCCACCAGGCGCGCATTCGAAACCGTGAAGTCCTCATCAATGATGCCCCGCCAGCCGTCGGTGCCGAATTTAATAGATGTCATCAGTTGTGAGTATACGCGAAGCAGGAAAGTCTCTAAACACCTTCACGCCGGTAGATCCCGCACCGAATTGGCGGAGGGCGGGCGAAGGACTATAGCAGGCGCTTGAGTTTGCGTTCTTCCAGTGCCTTGACGATGTTGCTGACGTCTTGCGCGCGATCCCGTGGGCAGATCAGCAACGCGTCCGGCGTTTCCACTACCACGAGATTACTTACCCCGACGGCGGCGACGAATTTTTTGGGACTCCAGAGGAAGTTGCCTTGGGCATCCAGCGTTTGCCCTTCGCCCGCAAAAAGATTTTCACCTGCGCGCTTGGCCAGCAGTTCGTAAACGGCGGCCCACGATCCGATATCGCTCCAGCCGACTTCCGCGGGCACCACAACCACATTGCGCGCCTTCTCGAGGACAGCGTAGTCCACGGAAATGTTCTCGAGCTTCGTGTAAACGGTCTTCAGCAGCTTGTCGTAGCCGCGTTTGCCGATTTGCCGCGACAACGCTTCCATCCCGTCGTAGGTTCGCGGCAGGAACTCCTTCAGCGCATTCAAAAAAGTGGAAACGCGCCAGAAAAACATTCCCGCGTTCCAGAGATAACGGCCGGACGCAAGGTACTCCTTTGCGACTGCGAGTGCGGGCTTTTCCGTGAAGCGGCGCACGGCGTAGCTGGGAGTCTCGGTTTCGAGCCGGTGGTCATCGCGTTCGATGTAGCCGAAGCCGGTTTCGGGACGAACCGGCGGAATTCCCAACACGACCACGCGCTCCCGCTCGCGGGCGAATTCCAGCGCCGCGCTGACAACTTGCCGGTAGCGTTCCGGTTGAGCGATGTAGTGATCCGCGGGCAGCACGGCCAGAAGTGCGTCACCTTTTGCGGCTTGCCTTACGTGGACGGCGGCGAGCGCGATGGCGGCAGCGGTATTCCGGCCCAGAGGCTCCGTCAGAACGCGTTTACGCGCAGCGGCCGGCAATTGTTTTTTCAGGGAAGCAACTTGCTCCGAGTTGGTGACGGTCCAGATGCGCTCGGCGGGAATCAGCGGCCGCAGGCGTTCGACGGTCTGTTCGAGCATCGTAGACTGGCCCACGATGTTGAGCAACTGTTTCGGCGTTTTCGTCCGGCTCCGCGGCCAGAAACGGGTGCCGCGGCCTCCGGCTAGAATGACCGCGTGCACGTTGAACGGCTTGTCCGGCTTATCGGCCATGCGCCTAACCTATCACAACGCGCGAGATGTCTTTCTCGTCGAATCCCTGATGCTTGAGTTGAGCAGCCAATGTTTTCGCATCCGGTACGGTCACACGCAGAAACGATGCGGATCCCTGCGGCTGCAGCAGCACAAGGTCAAGCGAGGCAGGAACAAACCACGCCTGGCCGGACTCGAAGGGGTACGCGGAATCAGAGTCGTGCAGCGCGCCGCGCCCGCTGAGGATAATGAGCAACTGAAATTCGGCGGAATCTCCCTCGATGGCAGTGGTGCGGTCGCAATCCCAACGTTCCGCGGCAAAAAACTCGCACGCCGCCAGCAGGTGCTTGTTCGCATCCGGAGAGTGCAAGCTCAAGGGAGGTATTTTTCCGCTGCGGGTGCCTTCGAAATTCGTTACTTCGAGCGCCTTCTGTAGATGTAAGGCGCGAGGTTTGCCGTGGGCATCGACCCGCCCGTAATCGTAGACGCGATAGGTCAGGTCAGAATATTCCTGCACCTCGCAAACAACCATGCCGGGCAGGATCGCGTGCTGCGTGCCTGCGGCAACGAAATAAGTTTCTCCGGCGTGAACCTCATGGCGCAGAAAGAGGTCTTCCACAGTATGGTTCTTCACGGCGGCGACGAAATCGTCTTTGGTGACGCCTGGTTTCAGCCCCAACAGCAGCGCAGCGCCAGGGCAAGCCTTTACGATGTGCCACATTTCCGTTTTGCCGCGCCCGCCGGCTGCCTGTTCGAATTGAGCGGCGTAGGCGTCGTCGGGATGGACTTGAATGGACAGCTTGTCATTCGGGAACAGGAATTTCACGAGCAGCGGAATGTCGCGGAAGTTCTGCGCGTGAGTGCCCCGCCAGTCGGGCGGCATCTCGTGCCAGGCTTGGCCGAGGCACTTGCCCGCGAAAGGCCCGTTGCCCACGCGGGATTCCAGTGCCGTCAGCCAGGCTTCGCCGAGGGGCTCGGCGAGATTGCTCTTTCCCGGGAAAAGAGGCGCGAGGGAATGCGCCCCCCAGGGGCGTGGGCTGAAAATTGGCTCAATGCGGGTTAGGACCGGTTCGACCACGTTCAGGCAGCAGCTTCAGCGCGCGAAAAGAAACGATTCAACCGCTGGAGTCCCTCATCAATTCGTTCCAGGGAGGTGGCATACGACAGGCGCAGGTAACTCGGAGCACCGAACGCTTCGCCCGGCACCAACGCCACATGAGCTTTTTCGAGCAACTGCTGAGAGAGCTCCGTGCAACTCGTGGCGAGTGCCTTCGGGCCGGTCAGATGCGCTGCAATATTGGGAAAGGCATAGAACGCGCCGCCCGGCCATTCGCAGGTCACACCAGGAATCGCTCGCAGGCCCTCCACGATTCTCTTTCTGCGTTTTATATATTCCGCCAGCATCACCGGCACGGTTTCCATGCTGCCGCGCATGGCTTCCAGCGCCGCATACTGCGCAATCGAAGTGGGATTCGAAGTCGACTGGCTCTGAATCTTGATCACCGCCTGGACCAGCGGTTCCGGTGCCAGCGTGTAGCCGACGCGCCAGCCGGTCATCGCGAAGGTCTTCGACATGGAACCGATGATGATGACGCGATCCTTCGAGTCTTTTGCGCTGGCGATGGAAAACGGCTTGTGCGGGTCGTACACGAAGTGGGAGTAACACTCGTCGCCCATCAGCCAGACATTATGTTTCTTGCAGAGGGCAAGAATCTTGAGGTATTCCTCGCCGTCGATCACGCCGCCTGTCGGATTACTGGGCGAATTGATGATCAGCATTTTGGTTTTCGGAGTGATCGCTTTTTCGATGTCGGCGGCTTTGGCGCTGAAGCCGTCTTCCTGGCGCGTTCGCACCACCACCGGAGTGCCGCCGGCATACTTGATGATGTCGGGATAGCTCACCCAGTAGGGCGCGGGCAGGATTACTTCGTCGCCGTTTTGGATGAGCACGCAAACGACATTGAAGATGGAGTGTTTTCCCCCGACGTTCACCGCGCATTCCCTTGCGGTGTAGCTCGACCCCAACTCGCGGCTGTGCCAGGCGACGATCGCTTCGCGCAGCGGCATGATTCCGCCGGTCGGCGTATATTTCGTGCGATTTTCTTCAATCGACTTGATGGCAGCTTTTTTGATGTGCTCGGGCGTGGGGAAGTCCGGCTCGCCCGGGCCGAAGTCAGCGACATCTATGCCCTTCGCCTTGAGCTGTTCCGCGGCGCTGATGACCACCGCGGTTGGAGACACCTGAATCCGGTTAATGCGATTCGTCAGTTGCACGTTGGCTCCCGCATCGGTTCGACCGATGAGGATAATTCTACATTTTTCAGCGGCGATTCGAGAAATTCAATTCAGCGGGAGGGAAGGGCGGGCAGACAAAAAGGGACGGTTGTCGTCAGGAGACTTTCGAGCGGAGCCTTTGCTCCACCGTGGGCGGCACCAGGCCGGCGAGTGGCCCGCCGAGTTGCGCGATCTCTCGCACCAGTTTCGCGCTCAGGTAACTGTAACTCTCCCCCGGAAGCATGAAGACGGTTTCCAGCCGCGGTTCCAGCTTGCGGTTCATCAGCGCCATCTGCAGTTCGTACTCGTAGTCGGAGATGGCGCGGATACCGCGCAGGATTACGCCTGCGCCGCGTCTGCGCGCGTAATCGACCAGCAGTCCTTCGAAGACGTCGACTTCAACGGAGTCCCATTTTTTCGTTACTTCCTTCAGCATTTCGACGCGTTCGGTGGCGGAAAAGAGCGGCTCTTTTTCCACGTTTTTCAACACCGCTACGATAAGGTGATCAAACATCAGCTCGCCGCGGCCGATCAGGTCCAGATGCCCATTGGTGACCGGATCGAACGAGCCGGGATAAATCGCAACGGAAGTTTTCATGATGCGCTTGGTGGTGTGCTCCGCGGGCCATTCTAACCCAAACGATTCCGAAAGCGAGGGAGAAAACTGTTGTGCCCGGTGAGAAGGTTGTGACACTCTTTGAGGTTGGAGTTGTAACGATTTAATAGCCCAATTTGTGTCGTGGCGCTCGGGAGGCCTTTGCAATGAAGCTTGCCTTGAGGGATCGTCTCATTCCTGCTCTTTCCCCCCTAATTTTTCTGATGCTGCAGCCTGCTCCTCTACATTCGCAAGCCGCGAATGATCTCAACGTGATGCCGCTGCCGGCGAAAACGCAATTGGGCAGAGGGATGCTGAAAATTGACGGCAGTTTTTCCGTGGCGCTGGCGGGCTACCCGGAGCCGCGCCTTGAACGCGCCAAGAGCCGCTTGCTCGCCGATCTCAGCCATCAAACGGGGCTCGTTTTGGGCCACGGTGCAAGTGATCCCGCGAAGGCCACGCTCGTCGTAACCACCGATCAGGCCAGCAAGCCGGTGCAGGAGCCGGGCGAAGATGAGTCGTATACGCTCGAGGTCACCACGAGCGGCGCGAAGATTCATGCCGCGAATCCCCTCGGATCGATGCATGGACTGCAGACGTTTCTTCAGCTGGTTTCCATCACCGCGGATGGATTTGCGGTGCCGGTCGTCAGTATTCAGGACCACGCTCGATTCGTGTGGCGCGGCTTGATGATCGATTCCGCGCGCCATTTCATTCCTCTGCCGGTCATCAAGCGCAATTTGGATGGTCTGGAAGCGGTGAAGATGAACGTCTTTCACTGGCATCTATCCGATAACGAGGGCTTCCGCGTCGAAAGCAAGAAGCTCCCGAAGCTCCAGCAATTCGGGTCCGACGGCCAGTTCTACACGCAAGATGAAATCCGGGATGTGATTGAGTACGCGCGCGACCGCGGAATCCGCGTCGTTCCGGAGTTCGACATGCCCGGCCACAGTACCGCGTGGTTCGTTGGCTATCCCGAACTGGCGAGCGGCCCGGGTCCCTACGAACTGGAACGCAAGTGGGGTGTCTTCGATCCGGCGATGGATCCCACAAACGAGAAGACCTACAAATTCCTGGACACCTTTATCGGCGAAGTGGCCAAGCTGTTCCCTGACCCGTATTTCCATATTGGTGGCGACGAGGTGAATGGCAAGGAGTGGGACAACAACCCGAAGGTTCAGGAGTTCATGAAGTCTCACAACATCAAGACTGACGTCGAACTGCAAGCTTACTTCAGCCAGCGCGTTCAAGAACTGGTTACCAAACACGGCAAGACGCCGGTCGGTTGGGACGAGATTTTTGTTCCCGGCGTCTCAAAAAACATTTTGATTCACTCCTGGCGCGGGCCGGAGGCGCTGGCCGCCGCCGCGAAACAGGGCTACCGCGGCATTCTCTCGAATGGCTATTACATTGACCTTGGCTGGAGCGCCGCCCGCCACTATGCCGTCGATCCCATGGGTGGGGCCGCCGCAACTCTTTCGGCTGAGGAAAAGGCGCGCATCCTCGGTGGCGAAGATACCATGTGGTCCGAATATGTGAACTGGGAGAACATCGACTCGCGCATCTGGCCGCGTACGGCGGCGATTGCCGAGCGTCTGTGGTCGCCCCAGGAGACCACCAACGTCGCATCGATGTACGCGCGCATGGAAGCCGAGGGCACCCGGCTGGAATTTCTGGGCCTGACTCATCGCACCTACCAGAGACTGATGGTGGAGAGGATGGCCGGATCCGCGCCGCTCGATCAGTTCGAGGCACTCTTTGCCCTCACGAAAGCGGTCGAGCCTGTGAAGGATTACAACCGCGAAAGCACGCCCGGGGAAGAGCCCACCAGCCTCAAACCGTTGAACAGGGTGGTGGAGGCGGCGCATCCGGAGAGCATGGCGTCCCGCCAGTTCTCTTTGGCCGTGGATGATTTTGTGGCGGGCTCCTGCAAAGATTCGGCAAAATCGGAGCAGATTCGCACTCGCCTGGATCAGTGGACCGCGCTCAACGCACCGATTCAGGCACTGGCGCAACAATCGTCGCTGGTTAAAGATGCCACGCCGGCGGCGGCCGCGCTTTCCCAGTCATCGACGCTCTCGCTCAATGCTCTGGACCGTATCCGTCAAGGTCTGCCGCTGACCGATGACCTGAAAAAGCAGCAGATCGATGCGCTGAACGCGTTTGAAACGCAGGCGCACAAGAGCCAGTTGACCCTTCCCGCACGCGGCGCGTTCCAAAAACTGATCGAGGCGGCGGGCAACGGCGGCGTTTGCATAGCCTTAAAATAGCGGCATACGTGAGAACGGCTGTTGATTCGCGATCGGGCTGAAGACAGTAGAGCGTCCGTGCCGAGTTTGCTCGTCCGTAGAATGGGGATAATCACCATTCAGTCGGAAAAACAGGCCGTCCGCTAGCAAAGTGTAGAAATCCGACCAAATCAGTCTTACTCTAAGTGTCACGAAAATAGAGTGTTGTGTATCAATTGGGTGTTGTGTAGGGATTGACAGAAGCGGTGGGGGAAGCATATACTTTAAATGCGACTAAATCAGTCGCATTACTCTCCCGCGGGGGGACGTAGCCAGGTAAGGTATGTTTAAGCTTTCCAAGAAAGCAGACTACGGCTTGATTGCCATGAAGCACCTTGCGATTCGCCGCGAGGAGCATGCTTGTAGCGCAAACGAGATTGCCGAAGAGTACGGTATTTCGGCGACTTTGATGGCCAAGGTGCTGCAGAAGTTGGCTAAGCAAGGGTTAGTCGCCGCGAAGCATGGCTCCAGCGGAGGGTATCAATTGGCGAAGCAGCCCGATCGCATCAGCGCCCTGGAGGTTTTGACGGCGATCGATGGGCCGGTGCTGATTACTTCGTGCGTAACGAGCCACGGAAATTGTGACGCCACGGACCGCTGCTCCATCAAAGAACCATTGCAGCGCGTGAACGAAAGCATCTTGGGCGTTTTGAACACGGTGACCATCGCTCAACTGAGCGAAGACCGGCCGCAGGAGCCGGCCCTGGTGGAATTGAAAGGGATCGACCGCCTGGCGTTGAGCCGCTAGCGGCGGGAAAGAGGAGACAGGACAATGGCTGTGAAGCTGCCGATTTACATGGACAATCATGCAACCACGCCGCTTGACCCGCGCGTGCTTGAGGCCATGATGCCGTTTTTCACCGACAAGTTTGGCAATGCGGCCAGCCGCAATCACTCTTTCGGATGGAGCGCGGAAGAAGCGGTGGAGAATGCTCGTCAGCAAGTAGCCTCGCTGATTGGCGCGACGGCCAAGGAGATCATTTTCACCAGTGGCGCGACCGAATCCGACAACCTGATGATCAAGGGCGTCGCGGAGATGTACCGCGAAAAGGGCAATCACATCATTACCCAGGCCATTGAGCATAAGGCTGTCCTGGATACCTGCAAGAACCTCGAGAAACACGGTTTCGAGGTGACCTATCTGCC
>Ga0335077_10004429_pt1 | contig 17124 bp, 12 predicted proteins | sample Lox_Sample_31_FD_207151 | JGI IMG/M metagenome (GOLD analysis project Ga0335077, IMG submission 207151) | Soil microbial communities from Loxahatchee National Wildlife Refuge, Florida, United States - Lox_Sample_3.1 | ecosystem: Environmental > Terrestrial > Soil > Wetlands | place: USA...
TGACTCGCGCTCGCGTGATCCGCGATCTGTGCGTCTCGCTCGGCATCGCCATGACCATAGAAGACAGCTGGGGCAGCGACGTGGCCGCCACCGCAGTCACCCATCTGGCGCACAGCACGCCGCCTGGAACGCTGTTTTCTTCCAGCGATTTGAACAGCTACAACACAGTCAGCACGGCGGAAGGCACCCCGCAGCGCGTCCAGGGCCGGCTGGCGGCCCCAACTGCATCCGGCCTCGGCATCCGCGTGCGTGCCGATGTCCTGCGCAAACCGGTGCTGACGATTCCCTGAGGGCGGGCGGCGCCGTCCTGCGCGGGAGCCGGCTAGATGGTGGCCAGCTCGTGCAGGTATTCCACGAACGAGAATACGGCTCCATCCATCCCCTGCACTTTCGGATTGGCGGATTCGATTACGTAGTATTCGTCCGGCGCATGAGCCCCGCTTCCGTGGCCGAGCCCGAAGTGGCCGGCCGGCAGCCGCAGCGGGTCGCCGGTGAACACGTAGCCCGGCCAGGAGCCGGCGTTGCGCGGCAGGATGACGGGATCGATGCCGCCGCGCCGGTAGACGGCCACCTGCGCGCGAATCAGAGCGGAGTCGCCCGGGGTGCTGGTGGGGTCGTATCCGCCGGTCATGTTCACTTCGATATCGCCGAACCCGCGCCTGGCCAGATGCGCGCGCAGGGCCTGGAACGCGTCGAGCGCCTTCATATCGGGCACCAGCCGCATGTCGATTTTCGCCGCGGCGCGTCCGGGCAGAATCGTCTTCCCACCCGGGCCAGTATAGCCGCCCACCAGGCCTTCTATGTTCACCGTGGGCCGCGACTGCCACAGCTCGAGCGATTCCTCCCAGCTCACGTCGTGCACCCAGTGCTGGACGCCCAGCAGGCGTTTGGTGTCCGCTTCGTTCAGCCGGCGGGCGGCGGTGGCGATCATTTCCTTTTCCCCGGGAGAAACGGGACGCGCCGCGTCCGCAAATCCATCGATGGCCGGGTCGTTTCCGTCCGGCGAAACCAGGGTGGCCAGCGCTTCCACCAGATGCCAGGCCGGACTGTCCAGGCGCGCTTTGTTGCTGGAATGCACGTCTTTTTTCGGGCCGCGTCCCCAGCGGGCGCCGGAGGAAACCAGTTCGAGCTCCACCACGCCCTTCGAGCCCAGGGTGAGGATCACCATGCCGTCCAGCCCCTGCGTGGCCATGGGCATGAACACGCCGCTGCATTTCGCGAGGGCCGCGGCAATGTCCGGCCGGTGGACCACCTGGGGGAAATGCGGGGAGCCGATCTCCTCCTCGCCCTCCGCGACAAATACGAAGTTGACGGGCGGTTTGCGGCCCGCGCCGCGAATGGCGTGCAGAGCGGCAAGGAACGACGACTCCGGCCCCTTCTGGTTCACGGCGCCGCGGCCGATCACCACTTTACCGAGGCCGGGCTTGTCCACCAGCGCGGCATCCCAGGGCGGCGACGACCATTCGCTCGGGTCCGCCTGCTTTACGTCGTACATGAAATAGAGGCCGATGGTGCGCGGCGCGCCGGCATCCAGTGTGGCGAAAATTCCGGGCTGTCCGTCGGTGGGCACTTTTGCGACGGCGGAGAATCCGGCCTCGCGGAGCATCTCCATAGCCAATTCGCAGCCTTCGTTCATCCCGCGGTTTTCTGCGGCGATGGAAGGCTGATGAATCCAGGTTTGCAGGCGCTTCAGGGCTTCGTCGTGGCGCTTTTCAATCTCCGCGCGCACAGGCGCCAGATCGTCCGGCGCGGCGTCCCCCCATCGCGGCAACGCCATCGCCGCGGCGGTGGCCGCCGCCCCTTGCAGGAATTCACGCCGGCCTGTCCCCGCAGAGACGCTTTTACCACCGGGTTTCAGCGCGTCCATCTCACTGGTATTCCGATCGCGATCCATCGCTCCCTCCATCTTCCCGCCTGGCACTACGCCGGTGGACTATAAGTCGCCGGAGCGAAAAATCAAGCGGCCAGGCCCGCGGGCGGACAGGTGCCAGAAGTTGACCCACTCGCCCGACTACTATATGGTTTTAATTCACGGTCGTCCCAAATGCCTGCGTGTGGCGCCGCTAGCAGGTCTCTGGACTCAATGGAGGGTGGATGTTTTTGCAGAACTCACTCGGTCTGATGGGTGTTGGGATTTCACTATCGCACAGGCTGGCCGGGGGCGCGCGCTCGCTGGCTGCCGCCGCGTTTCCGGGCGCGGCTGCCGCCGCGGAGGCGCCGGGCGGCGAGGCCAATCTGCAGCTTCCCGATCTCTCGCAGGTGAAATTCCTGGGCATGGACGGGCACACGCTGCTTTTGTTCGGGATCGCCTTCTGCATCTTCGGCCTGATTTTCGGGATGATGATTTACAACCGGCTGAAGAACATGCCCGTGCACCGCTCGATGCGCGAAATTTCCGAGCTGATCTACGAAACCTGCAAGACCTACCTGGTGACCCAGGGCAAATTCCTGCTGCTGCTGTGGGCCTTCATCGCCGCGGTCATCGTCCTCTACTTCGGCGTGCTGGAAAAATACGAGATCACGCGCGTGCTCATCATCCTGGTATTCAGCGTGATCGGCATCGCGGGAAGCTACGGCGTGGCCTGGTTCGGCATCCGGGTGAATACGTTCGCGAATTCGCGGACCGCGTTTGCGGGCTTGCGCGGAAAGCCCTACCCCATCTACCACACGCCGCTCGAGGCGGGCATGAGCATCGGCATGATGCTGATCAGCGTAGAGCTGCTGATGATGCTGTTCATCCTGCTCTTCGTTCCGGGCGATTACGCCGGCCCGTGCTTCATTGGCTTCGCCATCGGCGAATCGCTGGGCGCCGCGGCGCTGCGTATCGCCGGCGGCATCTTCACCAAAATCGCGGACATCGGCTCGGACCTGATGAAGATCGTCTTCAAGATCAAGGAAGACGACGCGCGCAACCCCGGCGTCATCGCCGACTGCACGGGCGACAATGCCGGCGATTCCGTGGGCCCGAGCGCGGACGGGTTCGAGACCTACGGCGTCACCGGCGTGGCGCTGATCACGTTCATCCTGCTGGGCGTCAACGACTCCACGGTGAAAATCCAGCTTCTCGTCTGGATTTTCGTGATGCGCATCGCCATGCTGGTGGCCAGCGCCGCCGCGTATTTCCTGAATGGCGCCATCGCCCGCGCCCGCTACGCCAATGCCGAGGAGATGAATTTCGAGGCTCCGCTCACCTCGCTCGTCTGGATTACCTCCTTCGTCTCCATCGGGCTCACCTACCTGATTTCCGCGTTCATTATCCCGGTGCTGAAGGGGGATGCGACGCAATGGTGGAAGCTGGCCACCATCATTTCGTGCGGCACGCTGGCCGGCGCGCTCATTCCCGAACTGGTGAAGGTGTTCACCTCCACCGAATCGCGGCATGTGAAGGAAGTCGTGACTTCGGCGCAGGAGGGCGGCGCATCGCTCGGCATCCTCTCCGGATTCGTCTCCGGCAATTTCTCCGCCTATTACATCGGGATGGTGATGGTCTTTCTGATGTCCGTGAGCTACCTGATCGGCCGCGCCGGCCTCTCCAACATGATGATCGCTGCGCCCGTGTTTGCGTTCGGCCTGGTGGCCTTCGGATTTCTGGGCATGGGCCCGGTGACCATCGCGGTGGACTCCTACGGGCCGGTGACGGACAACGCGCAATCCGTCTACGAGCTATCGCTCATCGAACAGATTCCCGGCATCCAGCAGGAACTGAAAAAGGATTTCGGTATGGACGTAAATTTCACCCGCGCGAAGGATCTCCTGGAAGCCAATGACGGCGCGGGCAACACGTTCAAGGCCACGGCAAAACCCGTGCTGATCGGCACGGCGGTGGTGGGCGCGACCACCATGATCTTTTCCATCATCATGGCGCTCACCAACGGGCTGACGCAAAACGTGGCCAAACTCTCGATCCTGCACGCGCCGTTCGTGCTCGGCTCCATCACCGGCGGCGCCATGATTTACTGGTTCACCGGCGCCTCCACGCAGGCCGTCACCACCGGCGCCTACCGCGCCGTGGAATTCATCAAGGCCAATATCAAGCTGGAAGGCGTGGAGAAAGCGTCCGTGGCCGACAGCAAACGCGTGGTGGAGATCTGCACGCAGTACGCGCAGAAGGGCATGCTCAATATTTTCATCGCCGTATTTTTCGCCACCCTCGCGTTCTCGTTTCTCGAGCCGTTCTTCTTTATCGGCTACCTGATTTCCATCGCGATTTTCGGCCTCTACCAAGCCATCTTCATGGCCAATGCCGGCGGGGCCTGGGACAACGCCAAGAAAATCGTGGAAGTGGAGCTGAAGCAGAAAGGCACCGAACTGCACGCCGCCACCGTGATCGGCGACACGGTCGGCGATCCCTTCAAGGACACATCTTCCGTGGCGCTCAATCCGGTGATCAAATTCACCACGTTGTTCGGATTGCTGGCCGTGGAGTTGGCGGTAAAATTGGCGAGTGAAGTAGGCGGGACGCTCACACGCACGCTGGCTGCGGCGTTCTTCGCCGTTTCCGTCTTCTTCGTCTATCGCTCGTTCTACGGAATGCGCATCCGCTCCGGCCAGGAAGCGGAAGCTCCCGTCCGCGCCCACGCGGACTGAGCCGGTAAGTTTTCTTTGCAACGGGCCCCGTCACATCGAAGGAGGGCGAGATGAGAATCCTGGTTGGTTCGTTGACCCTTCTCCTCGTAGCTGTCGGCCTCACGCTAGCTCGCGCGGGCGGACACCAGCCGCCGCCGCAACCTGATCCCGGAGACTGCAGATTCACCGTCCACGGGGAACCCGTCCACCCCGCTATTACCGCTCCGGACGAGATCGTTCCCCTGGTCTATGTCGTCGAGCAGCCGGACTCCCCGATAGAGATCGTGTCCGTGGACCTAACGGGAATGCAGGTTAATTTGGCAAACGAGGAACTCACACACAAGGATTGTGTACACTACACAGTGCGAAATCGCAGCGATCGATCCATCGAGGGGGCTTGGATCGAACTCGGATTCAACGGTATAGGTGGCAGCGGTGCTTTCGGGCCACCTTTGGGATCGCCACTCGCCTCCGGCGCGTCAGTAGATATCAAGGCTTGCAATACTGGCGGCCACGTCAGCGGCGTTCCGGGCGATCGCGTGCGGCTGCTGGTGTCGGTGAGCTTGGTTAAGTTTGCGGGCTGCGCGTACAAGCCGTCGATCAGAATTCCGCGCAGCCTCGGTATTCCTTTTGTCCGCTAGGCAAGGGGGTCGCTACGCGCGAATCAGCGCCGGCGCCTTCTGCGGATCATAGCGGAATCCCGGAAATACGAAGTTCATGTCCGTGGTGCCCAGATGGTGTGACACCACCTGGCCCAGCACGCTGCGGAAATCCGTCGTCACGGCCAGATCGCGCCCTTCATAGAGGCGCGAGCGGTCCAGTCCGGGCCATTGGCCGTACACCTTTCCGCCGCGCACGTCGCCGCCGAATACAAACATGCAATTCGCGTGTCCGTGGTCCGTTCCGCGATTGCCGTTTTCCGCCGCCGTGCGCCCGAACTCGGACATGGTCACCACCGTCACGTCCGCCATTTTCGCGCCCAAATCCGTATGGAACGCCGCCAGCGTGCCGCCGAATTCGCGCAGGATATTTCCCAGCCGGCCCTCGACGCCGCCTTCACCCACGTGATGATCCCACCCGCCAATGTCCACGAACGCCACTTCCACGCCGATGTCCGCCTTGATGAGCTGCGCCACCTGCTGCATGGTGTGGCCGAATTTCCCCTGCGGATACGCTGCGCCGTTTTCGGGTACGTAGAGTTCTTCGCGTACCTTCTTGAGCATGGCGACGGCTTCAAACGTTTCCTGCCCGGTCCCGTGCAGCACCTGGTCAACCGTGTGCGCGTAGAGCTCTTCGAACCCGCCGGACATCGCGCCGGAGACGGACACCGGCGCCAGCACCTGAAACTGCCGGATATCCGGAATGGCCAGCGCCGGCGCTGAGCCGCGCAGCGTGCGCGGCATCTGCGGCCCCATGGCCAGGGCGCGGAACGGCGTGGCATTTTCCTCCGGCTGTTTCTGGATATACCGATTCAGCCAGCCGTCGTCGGTGCTCTTCACTCCCGGCGTGCCAGACTCCATGTAGTCCTGCGCGTCGAAGTGCGAGCGCGTCGTGTCCGGCGAGCCGGCGGCGTGCACGATGGCGAGCTGTTTGTCGCGAAACAGCGGAACGAGCGGCGCCAGGCTGGGATGCACGCCGAAAAATCCGTCGAGGTCCAGCGCCGCGTCCTTCCCGCCGTTCGGCGCCGGAATGGCGATCGACGGCCGCATGGCGTAGTAGTTGCGCTCGCCGTAGGGCACCACGGCATTCAACCCGTCCATGGCGCCGCGCTGGAAGATCACCACCAGCACTTTCTTGCCCGGCGCGGTGGCCGCGTGCAGCGCGCGCGTGAGAAACGCGGGCATGGCGCTGAACCCCAGCATGGCCACGCCTCCGCCTTTCAGGAAATACCGCCGCGAGATGGTCATCGCCGTTCTCCTCGATTCCCTATTTGCGCTGAAATTCCGGCGACCCCAGCACCAGGCCGGCAATCATGCCGGCGTCCACGTCTTTCACCGGGTCGTCCAACATGGCCTGGAGCACCTGCGGGTCGTCCAACTGCTTCTCCAGCACCGCGCGGGTCTGTGGCGAGACCTGGCCGCCCAGAAACACTTCCACGGCGCGGTCCAGCACGCTGTTGGGGTCTTTCGGATTGCCGGGTCCGAGCAGCGCGGCCAGGTCCACCCGCGTGTCGCGCATCCGCCCGGTGGCCAGCAGAATGCTGAAATTCATGCGGTTCAGCAGCGCGCCGGAATTCACCCAGGTTTCCGCTGTGTCCTTGTAACCGGTGGGCGGCTGGCAGCCGTAGAGCGGCTCGCCAATCTGCGCCGTCCAGCGCACGGCCGGCATGGCTTCCGCCATATCCGCCCCGGTGGCGCGCAGCGCGCTCACCACCAGCTCGGACGGCTTCTTGATCTTCGAGCGGTAGGCCGCGCGCGACCAGAACTCCGGCGAGTAGATCATCGTCTTGAGCACTTCGCGGATGTCGCCGCCCGTGCGCTCGAAGGTCTCCGCCATCCGGTCCACCAGCGCGGGGGGCGGAGTATCGGACACGAACCGCCGCGCCAGTTTGGTGGAGATGAATTTCGCGGTGTTGGGGTTTGCCGCCAGCATGTTCAGCAGTTGCTCGCCGTCTTTCATTCCTCCGGAGTGGATTTTCTCGCCCAGAATCATTTTGGGCTCATCGCCATGAAACCACTCAACGAACCGGAATTCGGGATCGCGCCGGGGCGCGGTCATCGTCCAGCCGGTCAGGGCCAGCGCCGCCTGGGTGACGTCCTGCTGCGTGTAACCGCTGTCCACGCCGAGTGTGTGCAGCTCCATCAGCTCGCGCCCGTAATTTTCGTTCAATCCGTTCCGCTGCGGTCCCTTCTGCTGGCTGGCGGCATTCGGATTTCTTCGCATCATCATGTCCGGGTCGCCGCCAAACCGCATCAGCAGGCGCTGCCGGAAGGCCTGCAGTTGACCCTGGTGCACGGCAAAGGCCCTGGGGTCCACGCTCAGCCAGTTGTCCAGGTAGAAGAGCATCGCCGGACTCTTCGCCGTGGCATAAAGAAGATCGCGGAATTTGCCCATCAGGTGCGGGCGGATCACTTCGCGCTCGTACGCCGGCAGAAACCACCGCTCCGGGCCCTTTCCCGCGTACACGTTGAAGTGGTTGAACCAGAAATCGTCCATCACTTCCTGCAGCTGCCGTTCGCTGTAGATCTCACGCGTCAGTTTGGCCTCGGAAAGCTCCAGCACGATTGCCTGCGGGCGGTTCTCCATGGCGCGCATGTCGCCGTTCTGGCGCGCTTCCCGTTGCTGCTGCTGGTACTGCTCGAGCGTCAGCCCCTCCCGTTTGGCCACTTGCTGGGGCCGCGGATAGCGCGCCAGCAGTTCTTCCGTGGACATGCGGATGGCCGGATACTGCTCGAGTCTGGCCTGTACGGCGCTGTCGTCAATCCGCTCCGGGTGCAGTTGCCGGTCGATCCATTGCTCCAGGCCCATCTGCTTCACGCGTTCCACTTCGCCCGGGCGCGGGCCATAGGCCAGCCGGTTGAGCGCATGCAGCACGGCCTCTTCTTCGGTCAGTTCGGTGATGGGCAGGTTCCCACGGAACGCTTTGCTCAGCTCGATTCTTTTCGCGGCGTGACTTAACACTTCTGGAAGCGGCGTGCCCTGGGCCGCAGGCGATGGCGCAAGCACCGCGGCGCCGGCCAGCGCCAGCGCCACAAGGAATCCGGCCAGGCGAGCGAGTTCGGCCGGGCGGCACGCGGCGCCGCGGCGGCCTCTGACAGAGGATTTCAGATGCATCCGAGGAATCTCCTGGCGTCCCGGATGAAACGAGCGGAAGGGCGATCCGGACGGACGGACATAGGCTACCTCTCCCTTGAACCCGCAGGGCGCGGAAAAGTTGCGCAAGTGCCTGGGGAGAACCGCTGAATTTTTGCTATCGTATTGGCCCATGCCACACGCACGAAACTCAGCCCGCCCGGGGTGGCTCCGCCATTCCCCTCTCGTCGCCGTTCCGTTCCTGTTCGCCATAGCGGCCGGCGCGGCCATGCCGCGCCACACAGGCAACGCCGGCCACGCCTCTGCCGATACCTCCGCCGCTGCGCCCTCCGCCCAGCGCATCCAGGCCGACATCGACTATCTGGCCAGCCCGCAGATGAAAGGACGCGACACCGGCTCGCCGGAGAATGATCGCGCCGCGAAGTACATCGCCGACGAGTTCCGGCATGCGGGCCTGGAGCCGCTCGCCGCGGACGGAGGAGAGCACGGCTACTTCCAGTATTTCACCGTGACGGTGGGAGCAAAGCTGGGCCGGCACAACCGCCTGCGCGCCGGGCGCGGCACGGAGCAGCAATCCCTCCGCCTGGGTTCGGAGTTCCAGCCCTTCAACTATTCGGAAAGCGGCGAGGCGCACGTGCCCGTGGTGTTCGCAGGTTTCGGCATCACCGCGCCGGAATATCACTACGACGACTATCAGGGCGTGGACGCGAAGGACAAAGCCGTACTGGTCCTTCGCAACGAGCCGCAGAAGGACGACCCGAACAGTGTGTTCGACGGCCGCCAGCCCACCGCCCATGCCGCGCTGGTCAACAAAGCCATCAACGCGCGCAATCACGGCGCCCGCGCGCTCATCCTGGTGAACGACGCGCCCGAGCCCGGCGAGGACGACCGCCTGATCCCGTTCGATTCGCTCAGCGGCCCACAGAATCCCGGCATTCTGCTGGTCCAGGTGACCCGCAGCACTGCCGACGCGTGGCTCGCTCCCGCCGGAAAATCGCTCGCCGCGATGCAGAAATCCATCGACGCGAAACTCGAGCCGCAGAGCCTCGCGCTCGACGGCGTGACGCTCGATCTCCGCGTGGACGTGGAGCACATCCAGGCGCGCACGCAGAACGTGGCCGGCCTGCTCCGCGGCAGCGATCCGCAACTGGCCGGCGAAGCCGTGGTGGTCGGCGCGCACTACGATCACCTGGGCCTGGGCCGCCACAACGCACTTGATCCCGCGGCCGCCGGGCAGGTCCATCCCGGCGCGGACGACAACGCCTCCGGCACCGCCGCAGTCATGGAACTGGCCCGCCTGCTGGCCGCGCGCCGTGCCGAACTGAAGCGCAGCGTGATCTTCCTCACTTTTTCCGGCGAAGAACTGGGCCTGCTCGGCTCCGAATATTACGCATCGCACCCGCTGTGGCCGCTCGAGAAGACCGTGGCCATGCTGAATCTCGACATGGTAGGCCGCGTGCGCGATTCGAAACTCTTCGTCGGCGGCACCGGCACCTCTCCCGAGTTTCCGCGCATCCTGGAAGCCGCCAACACCGCCGGCCTGCATCTGGAATCCTCCCGCAGCGGCTATGGCGCCAGCGATCACACCTCGTTCTACGTGAAGGACATTCCCGTGCTGTTTTTCTTCTCCGGCCTGCATCCCGACTATCACCGCGCCACCGACACACCCGATAAAATCGACGCGCCTGATGAGGCGCGCGTCACCGACCTGGCGGAGCGCACGCTGCTCGCTCTGGCTTCCGGCCAGCGCCCGCACTTCACGCGCGTGGCGGAGCCGCATCCGGTGGGCGGCACGGGCGGAGGCGGCGGCTATGGCGCCTATTTCGGCTCCATACCGGACATGGGCGCCGATGTGGAGGGCGTGCGATTTGCCGACATCCGCGACGGCAGTCCCGCCGCGAAGGCCGGCCTCGCCCGCGGCGACGTGCTGGTGGAATTTGCCGGCGCGCCCATCAAGAACCTCTACGATTTCACCTATCAGCTTCGCGCGCACCGGGCGGGAGAAGAGGTTCGCGTCGTCGTCCTGCGCGAGGGAAAGCGCGTGGAAGCCACCGTCAAGCTCGAAGTTCGCCACTGACCGGGGAGAACGGCCCACTCTATGCTGCGCAATTTCATCTTCTGGCTGTCCACCAAGAAGTCCGTCACCAACGCGCTGGCTGAGCGTGGCATGCGCTACGGATTCGCGCGCCGCTTCGTGGCCGGCGAAGCCCTGGACGACGCGCTCGCGGCCTCCAAGGAACTGAACGGCCAGTCGCGTTCCGTGAGCCTGAACCACCTGGGCGAAAATGTTTCCACGGCCGACGAGGCGCGCAAAGTGGCGGAGAGTTACGCCTCCATGCTTCGCGCGCTCGACCGCGATTCGCTTGACGGAAATATCTCCATCAAGCTCACCCAGCTCGGGCTCGACTTCGACGTGGGCCTCTGCCGGTCGCTCGCGCGCGACATTGCCGCGACTGCCGCCGGAATGGGCCGGAGCGTGGAAATGGATATGGAAGGCGCGGCCTATACGGAGAAGACGCTGCGCATCTTTGAAGCTGTGCAGCGCGAGTTTCCCGCCACCGGCCTGGCCGTGCAGGCCTACCTGCATCGCACGGCCGACGATCTGGAGCGTCTCTCCGCTCTGAAGCCGAAGCTTCGCCTGGTGAAGGGCGCGTATCGCGAGCCGCCCGCCGTAGCCGTGCAGAAGAAAAGCCAGGTGGACGACAATTACCGCAAATTCATCGCCACATTGCTCGACGGACGCTTCTTCCCGGCCATCGCCACGCACGACCTGGCCATGCTGGACCACGCCCGCGCCATCATCCGGGAGCAGAAGATTTCGCCGGACAAATACGAGTTTCAGATGATCTACGGCATCCGCCGCGATCTGCAGGCGCAGGTCCGGGGAGAGGGCCACGCGCTCCGCATCTACGTTCCGTTTGGCACCGAGTGGTGTCCGTATTTCATGCGCCGGCTTTCCGAGCGTCCCGCCAACTGCCTGTTCGTCCTCCGCAGTTTGTTCGCCGAATCAGGCAAGTCGCACACGCCGGCCACTGGGAGCTGACGCTAGCTTCCACCCCGACCACCGCGCGCGGTGCGATGGCGCGTCTAATGCCTGTGCATCAACACGGCCTGCCAGGGTCCAGCGCCCCGCTCCATGAAAATCAGCCCCCCGTCCGGATCGCCCCCCAGGAAACGGCCGTATTCGTGGGATTCCCGCGGAGGCTTCAGGTAATACGCCTCGGAGCCGTCTCTCGGGAAAATCGCAATAGCGGACTGGAGCGGCGCCTTGCTGCCCTTCGCGGGCCACAGGGACACTTGCGCAACCACGTCTCCGTTCGGAAGCCCCGAAGCGTGCTCGATTTTTGCGCGTTTGCTGCCGCTCTGCATGGCCAAAAGCTGGAGCGCGACTTCCCACGAGCTCCTGGACAACAGACTTCCGTCAAGGTTCAGCCTGAGCAACTCCTGGACGGAAGCCAGCCAGACTACCAGCTCTCTGCCGTTGATAAACATTTCGCTCTCCCCGTTCGGTGATCCCGATTCAACCACGTCGTCACCGATCGGGAAAAGTTTGGCAGGAAGAAATTCACCGGAAACCTTTCCATCGGGTGAGTATTTTATGAGCAGGGGGTAGTCATTTCTCTTACTCTCCTTCACACCGAGGGCAAAAACGTTTCCGCTCCCATCAACGGCGATGTGGTGGTGATGATAGGGAAAGACATCCCAGAACTTGGAAAGGCGGGCCTCGCGGTCATAGGTCATGAGAAGCGATTTAAGCGGCATCGGCTCCGTGCCGCGCTCGGCGTACTCGGCGATGGCGCTGAGAACCACCCCGCCCTCGGGGGTCTGCGCCACGTCCCAAACGACGACGGCGCGCGCGCCGGGCAGATCGCGCAGCGGATAAAACGGAGTTGACGAGCCGTCGGCGCGCACCAGACGGACGGCAGGAGATGAGGGTTTGTCCACATCCCGGTAGAAAATCAGACTGCCGGAGCGGAAATCCCACTTTGCCCAGTAGCCGCTTCTTGCCGGGCCATCCACTGACAAGTCCGGAACAGGTTGTTGGGCGAAGGATGCACTAACGACGAGGCCGATAGTCACACTAAGAATCGCAAAACGTTTCATCGCCGTCCGCTCCTTCCCTCCCCCGCCTCAGCCGGTGCGTCGGGAATGCCAGGGTGGCGCATGGCAGTTGACGCTAGCCGCCTCCCTGTCCCGGGACGGGCTCGCTCGGATCGGAGGAACCGGGTTTCGATCCGCCGGCCGGGCCCGAGGCGGCTGCCTGTCCTGACGGCTTGATGATATTCATCACTTTGTCCGTCGGCGCGCTGAGCAGTTCGATCTCCACAAGCGTGGTGGTGTTGGCCATAAAAAAGCTTGCCGCTCGGCCGGAGTTCTCAATCGCCCGCAGGACCGGCACATACTGGAGCTCATCCGTATTGAAGCCAAGATCTTTTGTCGGACCCGCCGCGTCCAGGTTCATGGCCACGTATGCATTGGGATGCGTGGCCCGCAGATCGTCCAGAAATTTCTTGAGACCGTCCATGTCGATGAAAAACGTTCGATAGCTGGCATTCTCGCTATGCCGGTCAACCCGGACGATCACCTGCGACTGAAGCCGGTCGGAAAAATCCGAATACTTCTGGAGAGCCTTCAGATTCGCCTCATCCCTGCCCCAGTCACTCGTTTTGATCCCGTCGTCCACCACGTGGAAATCAATCCGATAGTCGGGCACATCGTCCCCCTGCTGGTCCACCACGTGGAATACGAACTGCTGGTACGCATGAAGCTGGTTTCCCGGGGTGGCGTAGAAAGCTGCGTTTTGACTGTCAAACTCCGTGCGGAGCTGATTGTATTTTTCCAGGGAATCCACGGCCAGACAACTCCGAATCAGCGGGCAGATCGGATGGTCTCTAGGGTCGTCCCCCTTCCTCAGAAGGATCGTGCTGTGGTTTCTTCCCGGGACCAGACGGAATGCGATCGGCAGATTTTTCGGCCACACCGCCGTCAGCTTCGGGGCGCTCAATTCGTGCGCGTCCAGCCGCAGCAGGATGCTGTTCAGAGATGCCGAGCTCGCACGGATGGTGCCGTCCGACCCATCCTCGTTCGCGCCTGAGGCCACCAGCCCCTTCAACCTGCCGTACGTCTCCGTGCCTGAGAAGACGAATACGTACGGGCCTCTGGCCGGATCGCTCGGATAATACGCGCTCCCTCCAAAGAGATCGTCCAGCGCCATGTTCCACAGCTCGGGGCTGCCCAGCTCGAGACCGTCCAGAATCAGCTCCCCGGTCTCGAACCCGTTCTTGAGGCCGCCCTTGAAGATCTTTCCCAGCGCCGATTTCCCTTCCACAGCCAGCCGGGAACCGAAATTCGCGGGCGCAAGCATGATCAGTCTGCGAATGGGACAGCGGGTTGTGTCTCCGTTGCATCGGTCCTGGATGTAGTAATGCAGCCAGTGCCGGATTACAGGTCCGCCCGTGGAGTGCACGATGACGTCGAGAGAATATGGCCGGAGCGTGAGCACCTTCTGCGCCTCGAGTTCATCGAAACGAGCCTGCAAACCGCTGGCCAGATGGTCAAACGTTACGTGGTCTTCCATTGAATCGTAGTCACCGAGGAAGACATCCACGGCCGGCCTAACTTCTTTCTGCAGCCATTGGCGGAGCGGCACAAACGACTCGTAGTTATCGCTCCAGCCATGGACGATCAGAATGGGATTGGGAGCCGGCGCCGGTTCGGAACCTGATGGAGGCATGAGCTCATCTCCTTCGGTTCAATCTGGGTATCGCGGGAAGAACAAAGCCCAAGAAGAAAGGTGCAACGCGCCTGGGGAGTGTACTATAAGCGAGAAATTATATCAACGCACAGTTAACAGAACCTCGGCGTCCAGCCGGACCAGCGGATTACGGTCCGGGCTGCGGCCATCCGAGGACTGCGCGACGGATCCGCGTGCGCATCCGCCGCGTCCACATTCCATCTCTTCGCGGAATCCCGTCAGCGCGCCCGGCCCGGCAATTCTCCAGAGGTTAGAAGAATCCAGGGTGGCCACGGCTGGCGGACCTCAGGCCCGGCCGCCCGCCCAGCTTTGTTGCAGTTCCGGCCAACTGGAGCGGGGAATGCGGCTCAGCGCCAGAGCCGGGGCGTAAGACATCAAATCCACAACGGCGCGCACGCGCCGTCCCATGCTCCGCATTGCATACGGCCCGGCGATCCGCACCACCAGCTCGCCCCATTCCAGCAGCAGGAAGGTCAGCAGAAACGCCCCCGCGATCTTCAGTTCCTCGCCGAGGCCCGCCGAGGCGCCATGCTCCACCAGGAAGCGCCGGAAGCGGTACAGTGACTTCAAATCCGTGCGCAGCATGGCGATCCACGCCAGCGAGAGTTCCCTCCGGCTCCGCCGCAACTTCCTGGCTGTTCCGCGCAACTCCGGCCGGGTAAGCAGCAGCCGGTAGTCGGAGTCGTCCGCGAAGACCACGGTGCCGGGAAACGCCAGTCCCTCGAGTTTCACCATCTGCTTCACCGCGTCTGCCGCGACACTCTCTTCGGCCTCAGCGGTAAAATCCCAGAACCCTATGAAGAGGAAACTGCAAAGGAGCAAGAAACCGAGAACCGCGAAGGAAATGATCACCGTCATGGATTGGCAACCTTCCTGGCGGCTGTACGAGCCTGTTCCCACCGGACCGTCCACCAGTCGAGGTCCTCAGCCCCCGCTTCCTCCCGCGCGGGCACAGGACGCGGATCCGGCGCATAGTTCCACAGCGCCCAGGTCCAGAACGCCAGCATGAGTCCAAACGTGGTGGGCACCGCGGCCCGGAAGTAGGTGGACGACTGACTGATGTCAAAGAGCGCAAAATGCAGGATATCGGTGGAGATATAGGCTCCAAATCCCAGGGCGAGGCCCCAAAGATTGCGGGATATGCTCAGGCCCCTCCACCGAATCAAGAGCAGCGGGACCAGAACCAGCACGGTCTGCGCCAGCCCCAGACTGCATTCCAATGCGAGGAGATGAGAGTGGAAGCTGAGGTACGCGCGCCACCAGATGAGCGCGGTGATGGCAATTCCGCCGGCCCAGCCCGCGGCGAGCCCGGGCCGGGGCGAAGTCCTGCGGCTGCTCATCTGGAAGCGGAGCGGGGTATGCCGGAGGATTTCCCACACCACGGCAAACCGGAAAAGCAGTCCCACTATTTCCAGACGCCAGTAGATAACTTGATATGAATATTCCGTCAGGATCCGCCGCGTCACCAGCAGCACCAGCTCCGTGCCGAACAGGCAGAACACCACGTACGCAAGGAGATATGGGTAACGCCAGCGCATCTCTTTTCGGAGAAGCCGCCAGACGAGACACACCTCCAGCATCGGGCCCAGGGCGCTCAGGAAGTCGTAATAAATCCCCACAACGGGATTTATTCTATGACAAAGTGCCCTGGAAAACTTGCCTTTCTCCTGCCTAAATCTTGTCCGATTCGCCGTCTCACAGCACGATCGGCCACGGTGGCGGGGGGCAAGGCTGTGTACTGTCTTTTCCCGATCCGGGCCTGATTGTCGCAAGGTTTTTCATCTGTTCGCCTCCTCTAGGACTACAGCCCGGCCAGACTACGCGCCTTTGCTTCGGGGAGGCGTCCAGCGGTGATGTGTTCAGTCGACTGAAGTCGCCGTGGTGCTTTTCGCTGCACCGCGGCACGCGCCAGGCACGGAATGGCCCCGCGGGAGGCGGAAAGGTCTCGGAACCCGGTCCCGCTCCGGAGAGAAAAAAGAGGAAGCGTTTTCGATTCCGCTATGCTGTCCGCGGGGCGCGGGACTCTCTCCGGCTCAGTCTGAGCAGCAGTCAAGCGGCCGTTTTTTCGGTGAGCTGAACTTCGTGGTTGCCGAGCGGGTCACGTTGTCGTAAAGTTCCGTAATTCGTGCTGAGCACCGACTCACTCTCGCGATATTTGAGCCAGGCGCTCAGCTCCCTTTCCGGGCCGCTGGCCTCGCTGACGTTTCTCTCCTCCATGCGGGATCACTACAACGGCCGGTATATCCACGAGGGCTGGGCCAGCTTCGGATCGCCCGAACAGGTTCATGCCATGCTGCGGGAGACGCACCTGGCGGTGTTCGAATCGGTGCTCGGTCTTTCCGTGATTGATCTGGCGCGCGACCTGCGGAGCCATATTCGCGCGCTGGGAGAAAAGGAAGCTCGCGCGGTGGCTCTGTGGCAGGAACTGGAGCCATTCTGCGAGATGGTTCCCGAAGGCTGCGCTCCCCCGGTGCGCCGGCTGTTTATCTCGCAGATGCAGCTTGCTTTAGAGGTGCTGTCGCTTGCTCCCGAGTGGTCTCAGTTGCAGCTACCAAGCGCATGGCCACCCCCACCACCTGGCCCACTACATCTGCATCCTGCTCCAAATTGACCGTTTTTACAGGCATTCCTGAGCTTGGATGCGGGATCAGCAGCAACCGCGGCCCCTCCACCTGGCACCACGCGCACCGGTACCCGTCGCGCAGCTCCACAAAGTAGATCGGGCGGTCCACCTCGGTCTTCCAGGCCTCGCGGCTGATACGCCTGCGCACCGAATCCACCATCAGAAGCGAACCCGGACGCAACAGCGGGTACATGCTGCGATCCTCCATCCCCAGGTACGCGTAGGTGTGCTTCCTCGGGTCCGCCCCTACCAAAAACGCCGCGGGAACCTCTCCCCACTGCGCCACCATGCGGTTGATCAACTGCGTGGTTTCCCAGCGGAAGCTCGGCGCCAGCCGCACCGGCACCGGCACCTTCGCGTCCAGGCCGTAGACTTCCGCTGACACCGGCCGGGTGACGTCCGGCAGCAGCCGCGCGCCGTACGAACT
>Ga0335077_10004430_pt1 | contig 17123 bp, 14 predicted proteins | sample Lox_Sample_31_FD_207151 | JGI IMG/M metagenome (GOLD analysis project Ga0335077, IMG submission 207151) | Soil microbial communities from Loxahatchee National Wildlife Refuge, Florida, United States - Lox_Sample_3.1 | ecosystem: Environmental > Terrestrial > Soil > Wetlands | place: USA...
GTGCCAGCTCGCGAGGTAGCGGCTTTGATCAAAATCGCTTCCCAAGCGATGGTCGAACCGCTCGTAGCCGGCCAGCAGCCGTCGCCCGTCCTCGGGGCTGATCGAAAAGCCGTACTCGTGCGCCGTGTCCCATTGCCAGACCAGACGGAGGCCGCTCAAGTATCCTTCCTCGGGTGCCGTCGTGCCCGCCGGAATGTCGGTTAGACTTGAAAGCCGCTGGAGTTGATAACCGAAGGTCACGGACTGCGCGCGTTGAAAGAGGTTTTGTAGGATCGTCGCGTCCAGATCCAGACGCTGTTGCCGCTCCCAGTACGAGACCGTCTCGTTTGTCCGGTCGGTCAGAAGATCGGTATGCTTCACGGCCAGATCCGAAATTCCAACATGGAAAGAAGGATAAAAAGCGTCGTTGACATACTGCAGGGAGTAAGCCCCGCGGTGTGTGGAAGTGCCGTAAAGCGCGGCCGCGTCAAATTTGTGTTTGCCCAGGACGTCCATCCCGCCCGTGGCCGCGCCGATCTGCGATCCCGACTCGTCCGATCCGAAGATCGGCGTCCAAAAACGCGGCCGCAAGGTGGGCCAGGGCGAATAAGGCGCCGCGCTTGTTTCAGGATGGGCGTCTTGGACCAAAGGAACGGGCTTCGGGTCCCGCGCCGGCATCTCGATTTTTTTCCAACTCCTCGGGTCCCACGGCATCCGGCGCAGGTCGAATCCCTCGCTGCTGTAGCCGGAGAAGAGGATTTCGCTCCCGTCCGGAGCGACTTCCGGCGTGAAAGCTCCGCCCAGGACGTTGGTGACCTGGAAAAGCTCGGAGGTCTTCACCGAATACGCGAAAAGATTGTAGATTCCGGTCCGGTCTGATGAAAATAGGACAAAGTTTCCATCCGGAGACCAGGTCGGCGAGAGGTCCAGAGCCGGATCCATCAGAATTGGAACGATCTCACGGCGATCGATATCGAGCAGGTCCAGGCCTTGAGCGCCGTTTTTCCAGACGCTGACCGCGACCCTTTTTCCATCGGGAGACCACCGGGGTTGAAGCCAAATATCATCCTCACCCGCCCAATCCAGGGCTTCCGACCGGCCGGAGGTCAGGTCAAAGAGGACCAGACGATTTTTACCCAGCCGATTCTCAACGCAGATCAGCCGGTTTCCGTCCGGGTGGAAATCCGGGTCCCGCAGCCGCGCCCCCCGGGTCAGCCGCCGGAGTTTCTTGGATGAAAGATCGTAAAGGTAAAGATCGCTGTAGACCGAGTTGTTTCGGTGGATTTCCATTTGGGAGAAAACCATCCGCCGCCCGTCGTACGACCAGGAAAGGGTGTAGCCGTAGTTTCGGTCGATTAAAAACCGGTCTTGTCCGGTCTCGGGGTCGATTTGGTGTATGGACGGATACTCGTGAGGATTCACCCGGGTGTACGCGACACGATGGTCTTTCGGGTTCGTTCGCGGGCCGAGCACATAGTCTCCGAGATGGGTGAGCGGGCGGCTCGTCGCGAAACCCGTCGCCTCCAATGCGTTCCGCTGTTGCCGATACGCGGCCGTCAATTCGGCCTTCCAGTCTTCCCAGAGGCCATCGTAGGTCTGACCGAGCACCTGCCGGCCGTTTGTGCCGACGAAGAAGGGGATGACCCGCCCGCTGTACCCGAGACTCAGATCCTTCAGCGCGCTTTCCCCGAATCGTCGCGCCAGGTAGTCGTAGAAACGGGCGCCGAAAATGTACTGGATTTGATGGTCCGGCCAGGTGTCGAGTCCGCCGGCCTGGTCCAGCGTTGGAAACCGGTTTTCCAGGATCGCCATCCGAAGGACCATGTCGGCGTACGCGCTGTCCCGGCGGTCGCTCACGCCCGTCGCCGTTTCTTCATAGACCGCCAACCCCTCGATCAGCCAGTCCGGCTGAAGGATGTTTGGGATCGCGCTGTTAAAAATGAGAAAGGGGACCGGCTGCCGACCGAAAATCCTCCGTATCAGGGCCGGAAAGCCGGTGTTCATATCCAATTGAAGGATATGGACGTATTCATGCGTGATGACGTCTCGGAGCCAGTCGTCGTACCTTTCGAGAAAGGGGAGAGAGTCCGCCAGCGGCGGGGTGAGGGCGATGTAAATTGTGTTGTTCGGGAACGGGGTGGCCGAGCCGGAGACGGAATCGTCGTTGTCGACCAGGACAAGGTGCGTCGCTTCGGCCGGCTCCCAACCCAGCTTGGGCGCGAGGATCGAATGGATTTCTTCCGCGATCCGGGCGGCGCGCCGCGCCCCGTCCTCTTCCCCTTGATGAAAGTAAACTCTGAAATGCGGTGTCCGGAACACATTCCAGGTGAGTGAAGGATCAAACTTCGGTCCGGCGAGGAGGCTGATCGCGCAGCCGGAACAGAAAAGCCCCAAGAGGGTTCCCATGATCCATCGATGAACTATTTTAGGAATAGCGTTCGTCGGGTTGGTTCCAAAAAGAATCCCCAATGGATCGGAGGTGTGACACGTACCGTCAAACTTTGTCTAACGTAACCCGTTCTTTCGGTCCTGTCAATAAAAAGGTCCGTTCAAAACCCCTTGACAGCGCACGCGAACTGCCGTATGATAATTCCCTCCGTAAGCGGACGGCTATAGAAATTTGGCGGACTGCCAAAATCGACCGAGCCCCAAACGACTGTTGAGGGCTTTTTATTTTATGACGGCCGGGCCCTTGGCGTCTTGCCGATCGGGCGATCTGACGTGATGACCCTGCGGTAATATGATGAACGAGAGGTTGGTTCATGGAAGTCAAGGTTTATCAAGAAGGCCTTGAGAAGGCGATCAAGATTCTGAAAAGGAAGATGGCCAAGGAAGGCATCTTTCGCGAGCTCCGTCGTCAGCAGGCCTATGAAAAGCCGAGTGTCAAGAAGCGCCGAAAACGGCAGGACGCCCGGAAGCGACGGCTCAAGGCGGAACGCCGCGGTCGGTGACGCGCCCGTTCAATCTAATCGCTCGGGCGGACATAGATCGGGTTTGAAAAAACCCACGGCCGCCACCGTCCGCTGATCCTGAGAGAAATCTGGACTCGATACACACCGGCGTCTTCAACCGGAACGTCCAGATGCGCCGTTGTCGCCGTCCGGATGACCGTTCCGTTCCGGACAAGCTCCATCAATCCCACCACGGGGCTATCCGCCGTCAGCTTCAGTCCGGAGTTCAGCCGAACCTCATCTCCTTGAATGCCTTGCAAGGCATCGTTGCCCGCCCAAAAGACAAACCCGGTGGCGTCCGAAAGAGAATCGAAGGCCACATAGGCATGTCCGGCGACCAAGGCCTGCAGGACAGCAGCCTCGGTCAATTCCTTCGCCAGGATGTGGGTCCGGACGAAGCGGAAACTTTGTCCGTACGGATCGATTTGGCGGCCCAGGATCCGGATGTTTTGATGCGCGTCGTTGCCGGCGATGCCCGTCCATCGCCTCTGTTGAGTCCGTTCGTCCCATTTCTTAAGATAGGCGTCCGGCCGGTCGAGAATGGATAGAAACACTTGATCGGCATAGTCGCCGTAGGAGTAGCCGATATCGAATAAATATTTCGGGAAGCGCCAGGGGTGGTCGACCGCGTCGTCCAGAAGGTCGTAGATCTCCATCCCGTCGATCCCCGGCGAGTCCCAATCTTTAAAACCCCCGGAATGAGCGACAAAGGCCAGCCCCCCCTGCTGCTTCGCGCGGTCGATGATCTGGGCCATGGTCAATGGTCTTGGATCCAGATAGTCTTTGAGCCCCAGCACGAGCACGCTGTTGCAGGTTTCACCCGTGTAGCCGGCGCACCCTTTGATGATCTCGGAACCTCGAAGCACCAGGATATGATCGTACCATCCCTCGAAGCCCCGCGTATAAATCCGGGGGTTGTTGTGGTCGGTCGTGATCACAAAAGCCAGCCCGGCTTGTTTGGCCGCGGCCACGATTTCATCCATCGTCCCTTTGCTGTCGTGCGAGAGCAACGAATGGACATGAATCACGCCGGGAAAGTCACGGTAGTCTCCGACCGGCGGAACCGGCCGCCGGGTTTCCTGAAGCCCCTCGATCTGCTCCCGTTGCGCCTGCCAGAAGGAATGGGTGGTGCATCCGCCGGACAGGACGACGGTCATGAGAACGGCCAGGACCCGTGATTCCCGACGGGGCATCAGGCGTCCTTTCCGAAACGGGTGTACGGGCAGATGTTCTGGTACGCACAATACCGGCAAGCCATGTAGGAGGGCCGGGCCGAAAAATCTCCCGATCGTATTCCGGAATAGACCTTGCGGATGGCGGCCGCCGTTTTTTCCAGATCCTCCTCCGTTTTTTTGGCACGGCCGACCCGGCCGGACTCCAGGAAATGAAGCTCCACGCCGTCGGGGATTTTCCCGTATTGTTTCCGGTAGGCCAGGGCGTAGAGGGACAACTGAAGGCTTTTTCGGGTTTCCTCATCCGCTTTTTTCTGGCTCTGGACGTTGGACGACTTGTAATCGATCACGCGAACCTCACCGTCGACTTCATCGATCCGGTCCCACCGGCCGGTTACTTTGGCGGACTCCGGACCCGAATCATTGAAAAATTTAAACCCTTTCTCGACCGCGGCCGGCACGATGACGGAGGCTTCCTCGTTCTGGAAAAATCGCCGGAGCGTTTCACGCCCGGCCGCCAGTCGCCGCTCCTCATGTTCGCGGCTCAGGAAGCCGTCGTTGACCCAGGCGTTTTGAAAGACCTGCATAAGTTGATCCAGCGGCATGGGCTTTCCCGTCATTTTTTGGCGAAGGAAGGCCTGGACCGCCGTGTGCAGCGCGCTCCCGTACATCACCGTCGGGGGACGCGGGACGGGCGGCCGGATCAGATGGGCGAATTTGTATTTCAGCGGACAGGTGAGATAATCGTCGATCTTGTAATAACTCAAGACGGGGGACTCGGCAGGATGGTAGGCCGCGACGTTGGGATCGACCGGCGGCCCGGCCGATCGACGGATAACTTCCAGGGCCGCCGAACGCCGGATCGGGATCGTTTTTTCATCCACGTCCAGCGCTTCCAAAACGAAGCGGCTGACCCGGCGGGGTTTTCCGCTTCCGTAATCCCGCGCCGAAGTGAGATACAACTCTTCTTTGGCCCGGGTCATGCCGACGTAAAATAAGCGCCGTTCCTCCTGAAGATGGAAGTCGCCGGCCGGCAGTTTGTCCTTGATCAGCGTCTCCGGAAAATCGATGGGGTCGCCGCGTTCGCGGCTGGGGAATTTCTGTTCCACCAGGCTCACCATGAACACGACCCGAAACTCAAGCCCCTTGGCCTTGTGCACCGTCAGAACGCTCACCGTGTCCTGATCCGTTTCGATTTCGGCCACCGCCGGGTCGTCGCCGGCGCGGATGAGCGCGTCCAGGTAGCGGATGACCTGCGGGACCTGCTCGTGCTTAAGAACGGCCTCGATCCGACGGATTTTTTCAAAAAACTCCCCGATGTTTTTGATCTTGAGTTCGGATTCCAGGGACTCGGCCTTGGTCAGCTCCGTCAAGTACCCGGTCCGCTGGAGAAATCGGTAGAGAAGAATGGAAGCGGCATACCGTCCCGATTCCTCCCGAAAGTTTCGGATGTCCTGAAGCAGTCGGGTGATGACGCTCATGGCTTCACTGGAAGCGGTGAAAAGGTCCGGTTCGTTTCTAAATTGTGAAAAAACCTCTTCCAGTCTCAATTTTTTCCGGTCGGCCAGGTTGGAGCATCGGATCAGGGTTTCCATGTCGAGACGATAGATTTCGGATGCGGCCAGTTGGTAGAGGCTCAAACTGTCGGCGGGGTCGGCCAGGACCCCGAGGAAGGCGGCAAGGGTCCGGACTTCCTCCCGTCGGTAAAGCCCGCGGTTGCCGGTGAACGAGTATGGAATCCGCTTCATGTTGAGCGCCCGCATGAACGGTTCCGCGTCCTGATTCGCCCTCACCAGGACCGCGAAATCCTTGTAGAGATAATTTCCCGTGTCCACTTTTTCCTCGATCGTACGGGCCACGGCGTCGGCTTCGGCCGAGACGGTATCGTAGGCCAGATGAAGCACCGGCACGTCGCCCGGGCGGTTGGCCATCAAGCGCTTGTCGATCGCGTTCCGGACCTCCAGACGATCCGGATTGTTGAAACGGATCAGGCGGTAGGCGGCGTCCAGAAGGGTTTGAGTGGAGCGGTGGTTTTCGGTCAACACCACCTGCCGGGCGTCCGGGTAGTGCTCCATGAAGTTGAGAATGTTGCTGATCGCCGCCCCGCGGAATTTATAGATGCTCTGATCGTCGTCCCCGACCACGACGATATTTTGATGGCGCCGGGCCAGCAGGCGAACCAGTTGGAACTGGGTGTAATTGGTGTCCTGGAATTCGTCTACCAGGATGAAACGAAACCGGTCCTGATACCGCTGCAAGATCATGGGGTGGTTCCGAAAAAGGTTGAGGGGCTGCAACACGAGGTCCCCGAAATCGACCCGGCCTTCTTTCATCAAAAGACGTTGGTAAGCGGCATACGTCCGGGCCAGTTCCATCTGCTGTTGCGCGAGTTCCGCAAGGTTTTTATCTTTGGGTTTTCGCCGGGCCCGCTCAACCAAGCGTTCGGCAAAAACGAGATACTCGTCCGGACCGACGTCTTCATCCTTGGCCCGCGAGATGAGCGTCAGAATCGCCTCGACGTGTTTCGTGGGGTTGCCGAGCGGCCGGTAATAATCCAGCTCGAATTTAAACAGATGGTCGAGGAAAAAAATCACCTGTTCCGGACGGGAAAGAACCTGAAAGTCGCTGGTCAGGCCGAGTACCAGACCGTGTTCGCGCAGGACGCGCTCTCCGAAGGAATGGAACGTGCTGATGTGATAACCGAAGGCGCCCATCGGCACCAGTGTGTCCACGCGTTCTTCCATCTCATGGGCGGCCTTTTCGGTGAAGGTCAGGGCCAGGATCTCCTCCGGCCGGGCCGTTTGAGTCAGGATCAGGTGGGCGATCCGGTGGCTGATGACGAGCGTCTTGCCGGTTCCGGCGCCGGCGATGATCAGGAGCGGGCCCTTGTCATGCTCGATCGCCACCCGCTGTTGGGCCGTGAGGTCCATGGCCAATTCTACTTTGGGCTACGGTCAATGTCAAATTGTGAACACGGCGGCGGTCACGGTGGAAAAAACTTTGAGGGCTATGTTACCGTTTCACATTGGGATGCGAAGACAACGCTTAGAGATTATTCTCCGAACGTGGATACCCATGACGAATACCTCAGAAGGCCATAGTGTTTCATGATTGCTTCACGACCAAACTTTAATGTTCTCTGACACCATTTTTCACTTTTGGCCTTGCTTTACCCAATCAATCCCCGACCCTTGCATACATCACACCAACGATCTACCGAATCATCCCCACCCTCACTGGCGGCACACGCGCAGCATTTCGTGTCACTAAACTTCAATTCAATTTCGGATGGGGCTTGATCATGTTTGACATCTATACATAGGTGCCCACATTTTCGAATAAAAACCGGATTCTTATCCATGACTCGTCTTCTTTTACTTACGACGTAGCCCATCTACATACCAAATGTTAGTGGATCAGTTCCTTGCCCCAATAGCTCTATTAAGGATTAGAGTCGAGTCCTGAATTATCAGTTTTTCGATGCTTCAGTTTCGCCGGCCGTTGGTGATGAACCTTTTATTTTTATTTCACGATCAGGCCCTTAACTTCTGTGTTTGTTAAGTTGCGATTTGGCACTTATGAAATTGGATTCAGCTTCTTTGGGTTTTGCTTGCCCGTACCCGGTAACCCTGGATGAATAAACGCAAGCAGCGCAGCGAGGTATAGATTACGCCATTTCCAAATGGAGATGGCTTTTCGCCGCTGGTCCTCGATGAACTCCTCATCGGTACTCTGCATAATGGTTCTCCTGCAAAATTTAGGATTTGGGGTCGGGTCTTGAGGAATCTGTTTTTTTGATAATTTCGGCTTTGCCGAACGTCGTCTGACCAAACTTATATTTCAAGACCGAACCCCGACTTGCTAAACGGTGGTATAATAATTAAGGTTTCCACTAAAGTAATACTCATCACCGAACGTTAAATAACCAAAAGAGGTTGGTATGAATCCGATAAACCAAAAAAACGTCTGCGCGATTGGAACGGTGGCCGCTACTATCTTGTTTTCGATGGTGGCATTTGCAGCCTGCCCATACGACTACAACTGCATTGACAATCCATACGGTGCCGGGAGTCCATATAAACCTGATGGGCTGATGAATCCGTACAGCCAATACGGAAGCACTTATAGCAACAAATCATGGACAAACCCCTATGCCACAGATGCGCCAAAGATTTACGACAGCCAAGGTAATTATCACGGCAAGCTCAGCACTAATCCTTACGATCCAGATTCCACCTCTAATCCGTATGGCCGTTACGGAAACCCATACTCCCCCGACAGCCTTAATAATCCTTACGGTGCGGGTAATCCTTATTCCAACGAAGAATTCTATATCGTGCCATCACGGTAGGTGTGTTCCCTTACAATTTGCTATAGCCGAGTGCATATCGTGCGGGCATCTTTAAAGAAAAAGGGGCAAATTTACTTTCCTCATTAGCAGCTGGCCCGATGGTTTTCATGTTTTAGCCGCTGTATAACTTAAAATATCCTTTCGTACTCTCCGCTCCCCACCATTCTTGCTTTGAGAGTTTGCCCATTGTGGTTTTCCTGCATTACCATTCGAGCATGTCAATTCATCATCTCCATCTCTCGATTTTCCCAGATGGTTCGACAAAGTACATCCGAGAGCAAACTCCTCCAATTTTCGTCATTTTGTCATGTTTTGAAAGCCTCGCTCTATCGACAATAATAGCACGCTTGTTAATTCTGATAGCTTCCTGACAAGCATATTGGAAGGCACTATCCCAAGTTGGAAATTTTTTTCATTTAGATCACCCAACCCCACAACAAAGCGTTCTGGATCATAAAGGCGGTCTAGATACTCCTTCGCTGCCCTAATTGATCGATAAGGCCAAACGGCAGCACCTAGTGCTGGATTGAGGGGGGCACAAAGAGGAGATTTATCATACCTTTCATGTAAATACCAGAACAGACCAGCAAGAAAATAATAAAAGATGACACCTTCATATGCACCCAAGCAGGAATCAATGATAAATATACCCACAAAAATGTAGAAGAGTACCAACTTTGACATCAGGGATCCCTCATTTTTTTGTAACATGCCCGCTAACATGATATTGCCCAACGGCTAAGTTTATACCGGGCGCCAGAAACATGACCAGGGTAAGCAGCGCGAGAACACCTCTGAAATTCATGGGTCGCCTCCTTTCTCATCGAGTGGACCTTTATTATTTAAGGCCATTCCTATTCGAACCGGTGATACCTCCTTTGGTCGAGCGAAGCGCCATTCTTTTATTGTCCCGATCGTCCCCAACATCATCGGAACTCCGATCACTCCCACGACAGCCATCCCCGACCAAAAGTAATAAAGATTGGAGGATTGAAGCAATGGCATCATGTCGATGACGGCATCGTATGCAAAGTGTGCCACAACGACGGTGATCAGACCGTACCGGATAAAGAAATAACCGTCGATGAGGCCGTCCACGGTTACTTCGACTCCTCGTGTGTAAAATGGAAATACTTCATGATTAGAATGACCGAATCCCCAGATCAACGCGGGGATGAAAAGAGCCAGGGTTCGTGATCGCAAATATTTAATCAGCAAGGCAATCGCGAAGAACCGAAACAGTAGTTCTTCAAAAACGGAAGCCTGAAAGGCATGCGTTAATGGGTTGAGAAAAGGGAGATAGGTATTCAGCATGTCGGAATAGCCGTTTTTAACGGGTGACCAGACGTTCAGGTATTTCCGACCGACCAGGTAAAAAACCGTCGCATAGCCAAGGCCAATAAATGCCAGCAGGTATCCCATGAACGAGGCGCGGGCAAAGTCTTTTGAAAGCAAATCTCGAAATTCTGTTATTAGATTTAGTCTCTTCACGGCAAAAACTTCTTGACAAACTATCCATCCGGAAATAGCAAGCGCGAAAGCTTTAACACCCGACCACAAGTTTGATTCCAGCGTTTCAAGAGTCCACTTGCCCCAAAGCAGGTAGAGAGGCAATTGTGTAGAGTCAAAAGGGTTCATGTTGGGGATGGCATTGATATCTTGCATCAAGCCTGTGACAGCCATGGCAGAGGCCAGGAGGAGTGCTCCTTTCCATGGTATTGTTTTATCTTTATTGATGATCACAGCTATTACAATCGCGGCCCACAACAAGAGTTTTGAAAGTTCCATGCTCACATTTGCAGTGAGTTCGCCCCTTGACCTTTCCTGTGTATAGGGGTCCGTTAAATTTTCCGGATATTCAATGTACTGACCATACTCCTCAACCCTATCCCCACAAACGACAGCGGATATAAACAGTTTGGCATCCCCGAGATACGGAGTTGAGGCCTTCCATTTAAAGTCGTTGTCAATCCGTTTTTCTTTTTCCATGGTGCGTGCAACGGTCAAGCTGTATTTCGATAAATCAATATTCATTCGCTTATTGATAAATGTGCTGGCCAAAGCCAGAGCCTGATCCTGTTTAAGACGGGCACCCTCGGTATCCCCAGGAACGTTATGCGCAAACGATATGATTCCACCTTGAGGATCTACACGAACTACGAAATCATGTTCCCTCAAAAACTTAACCTCCCAATACATGAGTGGCAGTTCGGGTGCAATCTTATTGAACTGGTCCATTCCCAACGTTCTCTGAAGGTAGGCAGGATCATCCTCGACAAAGATGACGCTTTGGTTATATCCCTCCAGGTTGAATCCTTGCTTCTCAAGAAATTGGCTTGCGACATGCAATGCCTGATTCTTTGAAACCTTGAGACGCGCAGAGACGGTTGGATAAACTTTCCCGTAAAACCTCAGAAAGACCACCAGCCCAATAATACTCAAACCGATCATCAAAATGTCATTCTTTTGAAATCGTGTGGCCATAAGGTCAGACCGTCTTCGGATGGCGGATGGGAATACACTTCAAGTGTAGCCCTCAGCCGCCGTCCGTCAAGCCAGATCGTCCGGTGGACAACTTAAAATGTCGGCAATTGAAGCTGGTCTCTTAATGATGAAGGAATGGGCGAAGTGGTTTAGCCTTGGCCGCTGATTCGTCCGACGGTATCGGGCAAACCTGAACGATCGTTCATGCCAGGATTTGATATTTGATAAAGGACTATATGATGGATGGGTGCCCGCTTTGGCTTTGACGACCGTCGTAAGATGAAACTTATATTTCAAGGTCAGACTTGGGACATGCGGTTCACCATCGCTTTGTCCGCTTATACTGGTCAGCCCAGGTGCCGCGCTGTCGAAGTCGCTCAATTGCAGCGATGATCTCCTCACCGGCAACTGCCCGATTACTCGCTTTACGAAAGAATGTCGACTTGATGGAACTCCCTGATACTCTGGACTGTCGGTGAGACTTTTTATTTTCCTTTACGATTTTTTTTCGGCCGAACCTGGGTTTCCCCATTATTTTTCTCCACGCTTTTGATGGAATGAGGAAATTCTATCGAAAGACCTTTTGAAGAACCGCGATTGCTTTGTCAATATCCTTCGCGCTCACGTCCAGATGCGTCACGGCGCGAAGCAGCATTTTGCCGAAAGGGACGACCAAGACGCCTTCTTTTTTCAGCGTCTCCACGGCCCGCTCGGGGGTGTAGCGGGTCTTGGCGATATCGAAGATCACGATGTTCGTCTCGACATGATTCGGGTGGAGTGAGATACTCGGAAGGTCTGCGAGCGCCATCGCCAGTTTCTTGGCATGGGCGTGATCCTCCGCGAGGCGTTTGATGTTATGTTTCAGCCCGTACAGTCCGGCCGCGGCCAGTATGCCGGCCTGACGCATCCCGCCGCCGAACATCCGCCGTAGTCGTCGTAGTAATGGAATCCGATCGGTCGTAGTGCAGATCAACGATCCCACCGGCGCGCCGAGCCCTTTGGACAGGCAGAACGAGACGGTATCGAAAGACTCGGCGTACTTGGCGGCGGAAATGCCGCTTGCGATGGAGGCATTGAAGATTCTTGCTCCGTCCAGATGCATGGCCACCCCGCGGCGCCGCGCGATCTTGGCGATTGCTTTGATCTTCTCAAGAGGATAGACTGTTCCGCCGCCGCGGTTGTGCGTATTTTCAAGACAAACGAGACGGGTGGGCGGGAGATAAATTTCATCCGTTCGAATCGCATCGGCCACCTGGTCCGCTTCCAGAATACCGCGAGCGCCGGGAAGACCGTAGAATTGAATCCCGCTCAGGGCTCCCCCGGCCCCGGCCTCGTAATGGAAAATATGGGCCTGGGCCTCGATGATCACCTCATCGCCGGGTTGTGTTAAAAGTCGGACGGCAAGCTGGTTGGCCATGATGCCGGACGGAACGAACAGCGAGGCCTCTTTCCCCAACAACTCGGCCGCCCGCTCCTGAAGACGGTTGACCGTGGGATCCTCGCCGAAGACATCGTCTCCCACCTCGGCATCGGCCATTGCTTTTCGCATCGCCGGAGTCGGGCGGGTCACGGTGTCGCTTCGAAGATCAATCCGGGAGTTCATGAAAGGCCTGTTCCGGGATGACGGAGGGGCGATGCCAGCGCTCGGAGCGGTAACGGATCAGGAGCAGGGTCATCCGTACAAACCAATCGACGACCATGACGCTCCAGACGAACGGGAGGCCGAATCCGAGACCGACCGAAAAGATATAGGCCAAAGGGATCCGAACGAGCCAGCTTCCCACGATTGTGGTGAAGAGGAGGTATTGCGTGTCGCCGGCGGCTCTGAGCGAGCCGGAGAGCACCATCGTGATCGCCAGAGGGACTTGTAGAATCGCCGCGATTTTTAGGAAAAGGGTCCCCAGACGAATGACTTCGGGATCGCTGGTAAACAGGCGGAGCAAAATGTACGGGAAAAAGAAAAACAAGAGGCCCATGCAGGCCATCAGCATCACGGCGAACCTATTGGCTTCCCAGTTAACCAGGTTGGCCCGATCGCGTTGATTGGCTCCCAGACTCTGTCCGACCGCGGTGGTCGCGGCGATGGAGAGCCCGTACCCCGGCATGAAGGAAAGCGCCTCAATCGAGACGCCGACCTGATGCGCGGCGTAGGCGGCCGTTCCGTAAAACATGATCATCTTCATATAGAAAGTTTGGCCGGCCTGCTGCAGCGCCCGATCTCCAAAGACCGGAAGTCCGATTCGGATCACTTCCTTCAGCAGGGCCAAATTGAACAGTCCCACATGGATCGCCCCGCGCCGGTAGAGGGCCCAGAGAAGGATCCCCACGCCGACGGCTTCCGAGATTCCGACGGCGGTGGCCGCCCCGACGACGCCGAGGTGCGGCGCCCCCCAGAGTCCGTAGATGAGGGGATAGGCGATCAACACGTGCAGGACGTTGGTGATGATAACCGCGATGAGAGGGCTGCGGGTGTCCCCCACCCCGTATAGAATGTTGGAGAGGAGATTCACCAGGGCGATGAATCCGAACGCCCCGAAGATCACTTTGAGATACCCGTCCGCCAAATAGATCACGGCCGGCTCGGACCCCAGAAAGCGCGCGCCCTCCTGTCCGAAAAACCCGCCAAACAGGCTGATCAGAATGGAAAGAAAAATGCATAACAGGATGGACTGGAAAGCGATGCGCGCCGCTTCCGGTTGCCGGCGGCCTCCGTAAAGTTGGGCGATGATGACCGTCGTGCCGGATGACAACGCCCAGATGACCGTCAGGGCCATGAAGACCAAGAGCTGGCCGATTCCCACGGCCGCGATCGCGTTCGCACCCAGTCCGCCGACCAAAAAGATGTCGACGATGCTCACGGTCCGCTGCAACAGGCTGCTGAGGACCACCGGCATGGCCAGGGCCACGATTTCACGGCGGACTTGTTTGCGAAGGAGTGATCGGCTCACCCTTCCATTATAGTGCATTTTGGATTCCAGTCAAAGAAAGGATGGAGCGTTCGGCGTGCGAGGATGGAAGCCGCGTCCGATTGTGAGACGCCGCATCAATTTTCAGCGCGGCCTTTTTCTCCTCTCAGCTTTACGGTGCAGGAGAGTTCCTATTCTTGCGACCGGATCTTGGAAGGCGGAGGGTTTGGTCAGGTAATCGTCCGCACCGCAATCCAGGCCCACGATTTTTCCGAATGCGACTGAGGAGAGCGAGCCCGTCTATTTTGGGCGGCAAAATATCCAGCACGATTGCATCCAACGGGAAGTTTTCCGCCATGAACAGCCCTTCTTCACCGTCAAGCGCGGTATCGACTGTGTAGCCCTGTTCCTGAAGACCTTTCTTGACGACCGCGGACAGGTCTTGTTGATCTTCGATAGGGAGGATTCGCATTCCGCAATTATAATGCATTTCGCGTCTAAAACACTAGGCGCGTCCGGTTCGCCCGGCGGCGTGGGAACCGAGGGTCCAACCCTGCTTCTCCCCCTCCTTTAGGGGGATTGAACTTCAAGCCCGTTTTTTGTAGTGTAGATAGTCATTTCATCTTGAAATACCTTTTGTTCGGGTTGTTTGATGTTTTTTCTGGATGCATTGTAAATTGGCACCATTTCCAGGGACGGAAAAATCACGGTGAACACAACAAGCGAGTAGGAGACCTCTGATGGAGAACACAATCAACAAATCGTATTACGAAAAACTTCATTTGGACGGGAAGATCGAACAGGGCAAGCAGGTTGTCCGGGATGCATTCGACCGGTTTGGCCTGGAAAAGGCGGTCGTGGCATGGACGGGCGGAAAAGACAGCACGGTGATGCTCTGGCTGATCCGGGAGGTGAGCCGCGAGCGAAACTGTGCCATTCCGGATTTGATCTTTATTAATGAGGGCTATGTTTTTGAAGAGGTCCTGGCGTTTAAAGATCGAATGGAGCGGGAATGGTCCCTCAAAATTCATGAGGTGAAGAACGATGACGTTATGCGGTTAGTCCGGAAACCGGGCGACGTCGTCAGGGTGTCGGACTTGAGTTTCCGCAATCGGGAAGAGCTCAAAAAGCTGAACTATGCCGAGGAAACCTTTGTCTGGGAGCCGGAGTCCTATGTCGGCAACCATTTGATGAAGACGGTGGCCATGAATCTTTTTATCGAGTCGCATCGTATCACGGCCATGTATACGGGTGTCCGATGGGACGAGCAGTCGGCTCGATCGAACGAGATTTATTTTAGCCCAAGGAGGACTCCGGATCATTACCGTGTCCATCCGATCCTTCACTTCCGGGAGCGGGAAATATGGGACCTGATTCACAGCCGCAAAATTCCGGTGAACCCCCTCTATGCCCAGGGCTACCGCTCGCTGGGGACGAAGGACACCACCACCAAGACCAGTGATCTCCCGGCCTGGGAGCAGGACCTGGAGCATACCACGGAACGGGGTGGACGACGGCAGGACAAGGAAGGGATCATGGAGCGCCTGCGCGAACTGGGTTATATGTAAACAGGGCCGTTCAATGAATCATCTGATCTATCTGATCATCGACAGTGCCCGTTACGATTCCTTTGCATCCGCGGCAACTCCGAACATGAGAAATCTCGGCCATCCGGAGCGGCGATACAGCTACGCGGGATGGACTTCTCCGTCTCATTTCGTCTATCTGATGGGGATGACCCCGCATCGGAGTCCGGAGGGGGTGTTCGCCTCGGAGGTCTATAAAAAGGATTATCTGAAATGGGGGGACCGGTTGGGAATAGGGGAACTCGCGATGAAAGATTTCGTCCCCCGCTTCTGGCTTCCGCAGTTCTTGAAGTCCAGAGGGTACAAAACCCATGCACGGGTTTCGATGCCGATCATCAACCCGATGACCATTCTGAATGCCTCATTCGACACGTACAAACTGATGGACCGTTACAACGATTTCGAAACCATGATTAACGAGGTATCGTTTGACTCCGGTCCGGCCTTTTATCTGTTGAACCTAGGAGAAGCCCATTATCCTTACGGAATCCCACCCGAGGAAATGCCGTCTCTTCATGGAGAAAACGGAGTTTTCAAGCGAGCCGGGGAAGATGTTTTGGGACATCGGCCCGAATCGCCGGACCTGACCGGATACTACTTCGAGAAAAAACATCTGGATCTTTTCCGGGCGCGGCAGATTGCGGCCATCGAGGAGGTGGATCGTCTGATGGAAAGGCTGTTCAAAAAGTGCCCGCCAGGGACTCATATCATCATCACGTCCGACCATGGCGAACTGTTCGGGGAAGACGGCTATTTCGGCCATGGCCCGATCATGCATCCAAAAGTCTTCGAGGTTCCCTATATTGAAGGGAAGGTTTAATCGCTTTCCTCGGTTTTTTTAGATCTTACGTGCGGAAAATCCACGGATTCATGCCGCCTCTTATCCGGCCAGCGCGACGGGAAGTCATCCTGCCCAATCCGTATGTCTTTAGTCGATATTAATAAATTAAGAAGGAGATAATCATGAGGGTTCCGAAAGGAATGCGGTCTGCCGTTGCCATGATTGTTCTTGTGTGTTTCTTCGTTGTTGGGTGCATTGGTCCCTTTACGCTTTCGCGAAGCCTTGGAAAATGGAACGCTGGAGTCGGAAACAAATGGGAAGACGAGCTCGTTTTCTTGGGGTTGGTCATCTTTCATGTCTATACGATCACCGGCCTGATTGATGTATTGATTCTCAACCCGATCTGGTTCTGGAAAGCTCCGAACACAGGCCCGATCAGCAGTGAAAACGGCTCCAAGGAGATCGTCATGGACAAAGAGCACCGAGCCATCCTCACCTTCACCGAGAAGGAGAAAACAGTGCGAGCGGATTTATTTGAACAAGGACGATGGATCGATTCCATCCGGGTGACAGAATACACGAATGGATCCTTGGTGGCGGAAAATGCCGACGGCCGTGTTCACTTTGTGTCCCGCTCGCTTCGAAACGGAATTCAACAGGTCATTGATCCGCAGGGGGAAGCCGTTTTTTCCTATTCGCTTCTTCGAATAGAACGCCGTATCGTTCAAGCTCAACGCGGAATTAAGATGGCCGGCTCGAGGACACTGACCCAGCGAATGGTTCAAAATTAGATGGTGCCCTCTTAAAACGAGACGATGGTGACTCATTTCCTCAGGATGGCCCTGATCTGGATAAGCGTGGTTTTGTTCGCTTGCGTTTTTCAGGGTTGCGGTGGGGGGAAAAAAGGCCCGGT
>Ga0335077_10004431_pt1 | contig 17123 bp, 15 predicted proteins | sample Lox_Sample_31_FD_207151 | JGI IMG/M metagenome (GOLD analysis project Ga0335077, IMG submission 207151) | Soil microbial communities from Loxahatchee National Wildlife Refuge, Florida, United States - Lox_Sample_3.1 | ecosystem: Environmental > Terrestrial > Soil > Wetlands | place: USA...
CGAAGTTGGAGTAGAAGTCTCCCGGATCCTGCCCGTTGATGATACCTGAGTTCGGCAGGTTGGCCAGCGCCAGCGCGTTGCCGTTGCTGCCGGCCGTCCCGTCGGAGCTGGCGGCGATCTGGGAAGGATCGGTAATCGCCACCGCAAATTGAGCGGCGGCTCCGGCGTTGGAGCCCGCCGCGGCGGGCGTAAAAGGCACGAAGAAATTCCCGCCGGCGGCGCCCGAAAGGTCGTAGCCTTGGGCGCTTTGGGTATTGACCGAGCCGATGAGGCCGGCGGCGAGGTTGTCGAGACCGGTTTGGGCTTGGGCCAACCCCTGATCACGTGCCTGGATCAGTCCGCCGAGGTCCCCGGACTGGATTGATTCCGTGATGTCCGTGCCCTGCGAGAAGACATGCTGTGTTCCGGTTTGCGGATCCACTTGCGTGGTCAGGGCAAAGCTCTGGTCGCCCACCACCAAAGGAGAGCCGTTGGCGGTAGTCACCGTCACGTTGCCGTTGCCTGCGTCGGTGACCGAAGTATCGACCAGCCCGGACAACTGGCTGATGAGTTGGTCCCGCTGGTCAATGAGAGATCCGGTGGATTGGCCCGCTGCCTGCGCCGCCGCGATCTGCGGGTTAAGGGCGGCGATCTGGGAAGTCAACTGGTTTACTTGCCCCACGTCCTGCACTACCGACTGGTCGAGGCTGGTTCGTATCTGGCCCAGCGCGGTGGAAGCCTGGTTGAACGCCGTAGCCAGGTTCTGCCCCGCGGTGAGTACGGCTTGGCGCAAAGTGGGATCAGTGGGGTTGGTGGAAAGCTGCTGAAAACTGTTGAAGAACTGGCTGATCACGTTCTGAAGGCCGGATCCCTGGGTTTCATTAAACACCGTAGCCACCTGGTTCATGCCGCCCAGGTAGGCGTCGACCTGCGACTGGGCGCCGGTTGCCTGGTCCAGTTGGAGGTTCAGCACGCTGTCTCGCACGCTCTGGATCTGTTGCAGGCTCACTCCCTCGCCGAAAGTCAACGAGCCTTCGATGATGGACCCCTCTTCCTGGAAAATCGCGATCTGCCGCGAGTAGCCCGGCGTGTTGGCGTTCGCGATGTTGTTGCTGGTGACCTCCAGCGCGCCTTGCTGCGCCAGGAGCGACTGGACCGCGATTTGTAAGCTTCCCATTAGCCCGCCCATTGTCTGCTCCTTTCGCTGCCGCGAAGTCCGGAGGCCGAGCCCTGCGCTAGCGCCTGGTAGGTCCCCACGAAACTCATCAAGAGATTAATAGAGCATCGCCAGCCCTGTAGCAGTCGAGCCTGGATCTGATTCAACCACCTGACCTCGGCTTGAATGTCCTGGGACTCCTTCTCTATCACAAGCAGGCGAGCGGATCGAGCAGGGTCGAGACCCGGCAGCAGGTGCCTCAGTCGCGCCGACTCGCGATCGAGGGCCTGAATCTCCTCCACCAGGCGTTGCTGCTCGCCGGTATTCTCGCGGATGGCTGCCGCGTCGAGCCGGGTCAAAGGACCTTGGGCTTTAAGCATTTCACCGGCGAGTGAGCGGAGTGCGAGCACACGTCTCTCAGCCAACTCGATGACCCGTTGGTTTTCTGGCTTCATGGGGCGACCTAAGCTGTAACGTCCAATTGTGGTTTGGGGTTTTCCTCGATCGCGTCCTCTTCGTCCGGCATCGGCTCGTCGGCCGGCTCGGGCTTGGGAGTGCGCCTGGGGCGAGGCTCCGGCAATCGCAGCCCGCCGCGGCTGGTCGGATCGGGCATCGACTGGATAACAGGGGGTGAAACTTCAAACAGATCTGCCATAGCGACCAGCCCCCGTCACCTGGTGGAAGATGAAGGACCCAAAGGGTCAGCGAGAATCGCGCTGGCGATTTGCTGGTCCGTGGGCTGGTAGCTGCCGTCCTGGACGGCTTTTTGGAGTGCCTCGACACGGTCATGCCGAACCTCCGGAGTATTCTGGAGTTCGGCCTGCAGGCTGGCTACTTTCGCTCCTGTCGAAGAGAGGGTGGCAGTATCCGATCCGAGAGCAGTCTGGGTTGCTCGCCGTGATTTTGGCGTTGAAGCAGGCGAATCCGGGGCGTCCGTCTGTTGAGTTCCAAAAACCGGGTTGTTGCCGTCGATTCTCATACCAAGCCCCGCCATTGCTGGCTACGGTGATCCCTATCGGCAGGGTCGGCGAAAACTTTAATCCCATATTAGGACCTTTTAATGGTTCCGGGTACCGGTACCTGGCCGGTTTCGAGCGCCGGCTCCAACTTGTGATACAGCATGCGGGCAATCCCCAGCCCACCAGCCTTCGCCATGGCCATGGTCAGGGCGTGAAGTCCCATATTATTAAGAGTTTCAAAGCCGGCTGGGTGCTTCTCGGTGTCGCCAAAGGTCTTTTCCATCTTCTCCCACCACGAGGTCACCAGGTAGGACTCGAACTCCTCGGTTGACGTCTTCAGCTTCTCGGCCCGGGCAGTCTCCAATGTTGAGGTTTGCTGCTTTGCCGAAAGCCGTTGGAGTTCAGAAGACTGTGGGTCAGGGGAAGTGGATTGGATTAACGATGACATTTCGTCGCCTCTAATCTTAGATCATCACCAACTCGGCGTTTAGCGCGCCGGCGGCCCGAATGGCCTCGAGGACCGCGACGATGTCGCGCGCCGTGGCTCCTATTCCCTGCAAGCCATTGACCAAATCCTCCACCGTCGTGCCTGCCTTAAGCTCAAGCCGGCGTGCCGGCTGTTCCTTTGCTTGGACCGTCGTCTGGGGCACGACGACGGTCTGACCTGTCTTGGAGAACGGCGGTGGCTGTGAGACCTGATATTCCGTCGTGATCGCGATGGTCAGGCTGCCGTGCATCACCGAGCAGGCGCCCAGGGTGACATTGCCGCCCATGACGACGGTCCCTGTGCGTTCGTTCACCACCACGCGAGCCGGCTGGTTGACCGTGATGGAGAGGCTCTGTACCTGGGCCAGTAACTCAGGAACGTTGCGGCCACCCACGTTGATTTCCACCCGGCGGCTGTCAACGACGGTCGCGACCTGGCTTCCGAGAGCTTGGTTGATGGCGCCAGCCTCGTTTTCGGCCGTGGCAAAATCCGACTGTCCCAGCAGCAGCGACAACTTCTTCATCTGGCTCAGATCAACAGCCAGGTTGCGCTCGATGATGGCTCCCTCCGGGATTCGGCCGGCGGTGGGGTGGTTCACCTGCACGACGTTGGCTTGGGCTCCGCCGGTGTACCCTCCCAGGACCAACGGACCTTGGGCAACGGCGTACACTTGGCCGTCGGGGCCGTAAAGGGGCGTGAGCAGAAGCATCCCGCCCTCCAGGCTTTTAGCATCGCCGGTGGACGATACGTTGACATCAATGCGGGTGCCGGCAGTGGCGAAAGGCGGCAAAGTGGCCGTGACGAACACCGACGCGACGTTGCGGGCCAGAATCACCGAGGCGTTAACCTGGACCCCCATTTTCCGCAGGACGTTGGCCAGCGTCTGCATGGTGAACAGGGTCTGCTGGGTGTCGCCCGTCTTGTTGAGGCCCACCACGATGCCGAAGCCAGTCAGGGGATTGTCCCGAATTCCCTCGACGGTCGTGATATCCCCGATGCGAACCGATGAGCTGCCGGCCGTGGTCGGATTTGCGGAGTGGGCGATCATGGGCGCGCTCAGTGCGATGGCGAGCAAAAGGCCGACGAACATTAGTGTGCGTTTCATGATCTAGAACCCCAGCACTTTCATGATGGTCCGGGTCACGATGTTCGGTGGACGGGTCCCATCGCTAATCACTCCTCGGCCCTCGACTTCAATGGTGAGGTTGCCCACCTGCGTGGAGGCCACCGAGTTGTTTTGGTCGAGATCGCCTGGCCGAACGATGCCCCTGACGGTGACCTTCTGGCGTTGGTTGTCGACCTCAACCTCGCGCCCGGTCTGGACCACAAGAAAACCATTGGGAAGCACGGCGACCACCGTCCCGGTGAGACTCGTGGTCAAAGCCGAGGTCGAAGCGGTTTGGCCGGACCCGGTCAGGGCCTCCTGCGAGCTGGGGCTGATGAGGTTCTGGATGCCGCTGCGAGCACCGACGATCCCGAAGAGCTGGCTGATGCCCGAGGTCGCGCTGTACTGCCGCGCGGTCTTTACGCTGCCGGAAGCGGCGGCAGTGGTGCTTTCCACCACATTGATGGTGACGAGATCTCCAAGCTTGTAAGCCTTGTAGTCGGTCATCAGATTGGCGAAGTTGCTCTGCGCATTCCAGAGACCGCCGTTCGTGGGCGCCGGGGTGCTGAGATTGTGGCCTGCCTGCTGGATGTACTCGTCCAGCGTCTGGCCCATGGGTTTTGCCGCCAGCTTCTTCTTGATGTTCACGGCCATGCCCATCTGGGACAGCAGCACCAGGCTTAGAGCGACGCCGGTTGAAGTACGCCAGCCCTGACGGCAAAGTCGATGTACTCCCTTCCGGCGATCTGCCTTGCCCCCTGGCCAAGGACTCTCAGCGGCCACCGTTACATGTTGACGTCCGATCATTCGTCACCTCGCAACTCTCACCTTGCAGGGGTTCTTGCTGCTCATTCGCGACTCTCACCGCGTCAGTTTTCCAGTGCCTTGTGCAACTGACCCGGGCCGACCACTTCCGCCGTGATGATGCGACGGGAGTCAGGATTGCGTACCCGGATCTGCTGTCCGAGCGCTCCGTTTTCCAGCGCCACCACCGGCATCGTCATTCGGAAGGCGGGGCCCTCCATTACCAGGACCGCAGGCTTTCCCTCATTTACCATCAACGCGGGCTTAAACATCGAAGCGGTTACGATCTGGCCGGCCTTGATGCCTGCGCGAGCCGCGCGTCCTGCGAAGGAGTCAGGGGTTACCCCTGACGACCCTTCGAATGGCTGCCCGATCGACCCTGCTATAGGCTTGCTCGGCCGGGCAACGAAATCATCAGCCCTGACGATCATTCCTGCGGCGAGATCGCGCCGGGCCACCCACACCGGCGAGGGCCGCGTCGGTCGCGCTGAGCCTCCAGTGATCGTTACATAAAAGGGAAGGATCTCCGGCTCGTTCGAGGTCCAGAGGCAAAAGCGGGTCTCCTGTCGTAGCGGGTCGAACTCCTCGCGCAGCATTTTGAGCCCGGGGTCGTCCTTGGTGACATAGACCGGAGCCGAGAGCTTCATGCCTTGCAGGTTCATCGGGTGCGCGTCCGGTTTGCCCGTCGCTGTAGCGTTGCGGATGGCCTCGCTCAGCTCTTGTGAGGTCAACTCCCGGTGTCTGCGGCTGACCACGATGCGCTCCGGCAGGGAAAGGTCTGCCCGCAATTCCGGCTGGGCGCGTAGCAGGTCGTCGATTTCGCCGCGTGTGATGGTTCGCAAAGAGCCCGGCTCGGGGGCGTCCCCCAGCACAATTCCCGCCGCCGCCTGCCGAAGATCAGAGGCAGCTTCCGGCGGCAGGAGGTCCGACAACGCAAGCGCTTCGGATTTCACCTCTACGGTGCCCGAAAGCGCGACCCTGGTCTTACCCGCAGCCCCCTCGAAGACCGCAGACGGGACCAGCACGGCAATCAGAAAAAAAACAGCCCGAAGATTTGCTTGACGCGAATTCATGATTCCTCGACCGGCAATCGGCAATCAGCGATTGAAGGCGCTACCTGCCAAGCTGATTAAGGTTCTGGAACATCTGATTGGCGGTCTGCACCACGTTCGAGTTGGCCTCATAGTTCCGCTGGGTCAAAATCATCTCGACCATTTCCTGCACCACGTCTACATTGGACGACTCCAGCATCCCTTGTTGCAGGCTGCCGAGGCCTTCCGTACCACCGGGCGTGCCCACCACCGGCTGGCCGGAAGACGTGGTTTGTAGCATCAGATTGTCGCCGATGCTATTCAACCCCCCGGGGTTAGGAAAAAGCGCGAGCTGGATGGTGCCCACCTGGGCTGCTTGTTGCTGATTGGGCTGGGTCACCGTGACGGTTCCGTCGGATCCGATGCTGATGGAGAGCGCGTTGCTGGGAACGGTCACCGGCGGATCAATCGGGTTGCCGGTGGAGGTCACCACGTTGCCTTGCTGGTCGAGGTGAAAATCGCCGGCGCGAGTATACGCGATCTCGCCGCTCGGAAGTTTGATCTGGAAAAAGCCGTTTCCCTGAATCATCAGGTCGAGCGAATTCCCGGTGCTGGTGGCGTTGCCTTGTTGCTGGATGATTTCCGAGCTTCCCGACCGCGTGCCGAGGCCGATCTGCAGGCCCTCCGGGACGTTGGTCTGCTGGGTGGACGCCGATCCCGGCACCACCATGTTCTGGTAGAGGAGATCCTGGAACTCCAGTCGGCGCCGCCGGAAGCCCGTCGTGCTGGAGTTCGAGAGGTCGTTGGCGATGTTCTCCAGGTTCGTTTCCTGGGCGTTCATCCCACTAGCGGCGGTGTAAAGGGCGCGAAGCATAATCTCTCCTCAAGTCTCTAACCAATTCCGTCGAGATGGCTGGCGGCTGGCAACAGGCGACAGCCACTAACCACTATCAGGCTGCGGAAAAAGGCCTTCTCCGCATGGTCATCCTAAGCGAAGCGAAGGATCTCTCTCTTGTGTTTCCAACGAGTTAAAGAGAGATGCTTCGCTGCGCTCAGCATGACAAACCCCTTTCTTCCGCAGCCTGCTAGTCACTAGCCACTCCTTTTCAGCGCCTGGCTCCTCACTGCACGGTCGGGAGCGTCTGGGCCGCCGCCTGGTTGAAGTCATTATGAAAAATCGTTAATGCGTTCTGCATGAGCTCGGTCTGGCGCTGCAACTCGATCAGGCTAACGGTCCCCTCCACGGCGTTGAGGTTCGATGCCTCAACCGCTCCCTGGCGGACGCGCGGATCGGCCGCCGGCTGTTCCGATCCGGCGGGGGCCGAGTAATAAGAATTGCCCTCGGCAGCTAGTTGTGTGCCCGACGCAAAATCGGTGATCCGCAGCCGGTCCACCACCGTCCCGTCGTGTGACAGCGTGCCATCGGCGCTGATGGAAACCTTGCCGCTGGGGACCTGAATCGGGCCTTGCTGCCCCAGCACCGCGTCGCCTGACTGCGTCTCCAGTTCGCCGTTGGCGCCCACCTTCAGGTTTCCGTTGCGGGTGTAGCGCACGCCTTGCTGGGTCTGAACCGTCAGGAAGCCGGCGCCTTCCAGCGCCACGTCGAGGTCGTTACCGGTGGTCTCGATGGATCCGTTGCTCAGATCCAGAGCCGCGCCTCCCATGATCCCGAAATCGTTGATGGCGCGATTCAGCGGGCCCAGCTTCGCCGCATGAGGACTCGCTTCCAGCGCCTCGTAGAAAGGAAGCTGCCCTTTGTATCCGTTGGTGCTGACGTTGGCGAGGTTGCTGGCGAGCAGGTCGAGTTCCTGGGTCTTGGCTGCTAAACCGCTGAACGTCGCGTAGAATCCACTTCCCATAAAACCAAATCTCCGCTATCCCCATTGCAGGTTCGAGGCCAAAGACCGCCTCGGGCTTTGATCTGCCCTCATCTCCTGCAATTCTGCGAATTTGGCCTTTAGGCTTTCGGTTGAACTGGCTGGCTCTCTCTCTGAAAAGCGAGGGCGCGGGCAAGAAGTGACCAGTCGCGACCGAAGCGAAGTCGGCAACTTTTTCCGCCACTGGATGGCTGAGGCGGGTTCTCAACATCACCAGACTCCATCTTCCTGGCCTCGGGGCCACCGCCGACTAGCCGCTCCCCCCTTGAGCGGGCGTGCCCCCGTGCAGGGATATCTTATTCGTACAGAAACCCTCGACTGTATACGCACGTCTAAGCTGTACCCGCGCTAGATGCCGTGGGCTCGCGTCACGCACCCGAAACCGAGTCTGCCCGTCCCTGCTGCTGCTGCACCGTTAGAGGGCCAGAGCGCGAGGTGACTCTCCGCCCTGGTGAAAGGACAAAAACCGTGATCAGAGAAACCGTCGCTGTCGTTTTCCTTTGCACCGCCAGCCTTTGTGGACAGAATGTTCCCCCGATGGCGCCACCCTCCGATACCTGGAAGCCGCTGCAATTCCTGATAGGCACTTGGGAGGCGAAAACTCAGGGTGGCACGGCCGGGGCCGCGAGCTCCGGAACCTATACGTTCCAGCTGGAACTACGCGACCACGTCATGGCGCGGCACTCCTACAGCGAAGGATGCAAAGGCCCTGCGGATTTCCATTGCGAGCATAACGACCTTTTGTACATCTATCAGGACGCTTCAGGGCAGCCCTACAAGGCAATCTACTTCGACAATGAGGGTCACGTGATCCATTACGACGTGTCTACCGCAGCTCCGACCAGCGCCCTCTTTCTCTCGGAGTCATCTCAACCAGGCCCACAGTTCCGCCTTGCCTACGAATTGAAGGGTTCAACCATGTATGGAAAGTTCCAGATGCGTTTGCCGGGCCAGGCAGAATTCAAGTCTTATCTGGAGTGGAGTGGGATGAAGAAATGAGAACGGCACCGAGGCCCATTCAGACCATACCAGCCTAGGTCCATGGAGATCCGACTGGAATCGTCCGAGGATGTGGCACAGCATTTGACGGCGCACCAGCGGGCCTGCCGCGTGCCGCCCTTGAAAGTCTCGCCTTAGAGGGGGATCATTCCTGTTTCGCATGCGACAGGGTCAGACGCTCTGCTTCACGCCGTTCGGCCACGGCCTGCGCCGCTCGGCCTGTGGCCTGGTAGACTGCCGCCAGCCGCCGATGGGGCTCTGCCTCCTGCGGGCGGATCTTCGCCGCCTCGCTCAGGTAGCGTAGCGAGTCCGGATACTGCTTAGTCGTCAGGCTTTTCTCCGCCAGTCTGAGCGCCAGATCGTACAGGGTGGTCGCTGTTGCCGCATCCTGTGGATTGAGTTCGTGCGCGTGGTGGTAAGCCTCATAGGCCGGAGATTCCTCGCCCAAATGCTCGAGGACGGCGCCATAGAGCGCGCTCAACGGGAAGAGGTCGGGCCATCGCTCCACCGCCTTCGCCAGCGGTTCGCGGGCGTCGCGGTAGCGGCCAAGCTGGAAGTAGCACATGGCAAGGTTGTACTGCATCTGCGGCGAGTTAGGACTCAACTCGGCGGCCCGGCTCAGTGGTTTCAACGCCGCTTCGGTATCGCCATGGTTGCCGTAAAGGGTGCCCAGAATGGTGAGTTTCTCCAGGTCGTTGGGGTCGAAAAGCTGGTCGCAAACCGGGCGAGCCTGGTCGAGCGAAGCCTGGGCGAGCTTCTGCGTGCATTCGACCCGGAGCCTATCAACCTCTTCCTGCCGCCGGCGCAGATCCTCTGACTTTGAAAACGCCTGCTGCGCCTCCTCGTTCCGTCCCGCCTCCTTATAGAGCTGACCCAAGGCAAACTCCACAGCGGCATCGCGCGGAGCAAGCTCGGCAGCCTTGTGGAGCCACTCTTCGGCAGAGGCGAAATCGTGCCGTTTGAGATACGCCGATCCCAGGTAGGACGCGGTATCCGGGAACGGAGGTCGGACGGCCGCTTTCGTCAGTTCCGCGATCGCGGCGTCCAGCTTGCCTTGCGCAAGGTCCAGACGGCCAAGGTAGTACTCGACGCTGGCAGTGTCCCCGGCGTCGCGACGCACGGCCTCAAACTCGCGGCGCGCGTCGTCTGACTGGCGCATCTCGAAAAGCGAAACCGCCAGGGGAAATCGCGCCTGCATCACGAGCTTGGGATCGAGGGCCAGTGCGGCCCTGAACTCGTGCTCGGCGGCCTCGTAGCGGCTGTTCTTCAGGTCGTCGTAACCGGCGCCCAGATGCGCTTCGGGTGTATCGGCAGTGGCAGTTTCTTGCGGAGGGTTGCCGGTGCGGTCTTGAGCGAGCCCGGTTTGGCAGGCGACCAGCGTAACGCAAAGCACAATGCCCACCAGTTTCAATCTGATCCTATGTCGCCTTCTGGGGTTCCAGTTCATCCTCCACCGCCGCTATAATCTGCAGCGAAACAGAGCTATTATATGATGGTTTAATGTTGCAGTATTGCCGATGGACCATTGCCGATTGCCAGCAGAACCGGCCACGGCCTCTTTCAATCGACAATGCGAGCGCGGTCGTACCGCTGTGAAGCCGGTTCTCCGATCGAATTCGAAGTCGTCGGTGTGAGGCGCCCCTTCAAGGTGCGGCGTGATATACGTGTGTCCAATGTTTCGTTAGGTTAGCCTAATAGTCCTGTATTATACCGTAAATAAATACTTTCGATTGGACACCGGTGGGAGTTCGATTCTAACCTGAGTCGATGGCCCGCAGGCCGCCGGGCTCCCAGTACTCTCCCTAGGGACAGTCCGACGCGGCCAGAGCCGGTTGATAAGGATACAAAGATTGAATCTGGCCGAAGGCCCAGCGAGGAGGCGATGATGGCTGAGACGGTTAAGCAGGGCGGGCTGGCACCGACGGTTGTTCTGATGGGCCTGGAAGGCCTAGGAGAAGAACTGGGGCAGATCCTGTCGCAGCAGGGATACACAGTCTGCCTGGGACCTCTCTTGCCTAGGGATGTTGCCCTGGAGCTGATCGACCAAGCCGGAGCCGGGATCGTATTCTGCCCGGCCGAACCGGAGCATTGCGCGCCGCTGCTGGAAGTGATGAAGGCGGAAAAGCCGGAGCTCCCGGTGGTAGCTGTGAGCCGCCTGCCCGAGGTATCGCTGTGGCTGGGGGCCCTGGAGCTCGGGGCGGCAGACTACTGTGCCCCTCCTTTCGAGCCTGTCCAAATTAAGTGGATTCTACAGTCAGCCCTCAAACCAGCATAGCCGGACTGATCGTACTCCGACTCTTTCCTACTCCCAGTCGCGCTTTTGAGGAAACCTTCTCGCGGGTTCAGACGTATAATCTAGCAGAGGGGTAGACGCACGCCGAGCTTACGGCTCCGTGGCCCTGCGGATCGATCGCAGGGAGAAGGGGGGCTGGTATGTTCGAGACTATCGAAGCCGACGAAATGAAAAGTGCAGAAAAGGGCACTTTTTACGTCAAGGCAGGCATTTTTGTGGCAGCGATCGCGATCCTCGCGGCGATCGTTTATTTCTTCGCTTTTGTTCCTTGGGGAAAACACTAGGCAGAAGTGAGGATCTGAGCGAGTTGCACTCCGACGCGAGTGCTGGCACTCGAGTGAGTTCTACCATAACCGCCGTAGGCGACGGAAAGGGGTGAAGTTCCGCTCGCCCGTCAGGTAATAGGAATCAGGAACCCGCAACCGCCCCGTCTTCCATCGAATAAGCGCAGGCGGGCGCCGTATCCGTCTGCTTCACGACTCAGCTATACTACAGTTCATGAATCCTGCTTGAAGGAAGAGAAGCCATGAGTGTAAGTCAATTGGCACGATCGATCAAAGAGTCTCCTACCCTGAAGCTGAACGAAACCGCGGCACGGCTACGAGACAAGGGCGAGCCCGTGATTCACCTTGGCGGCGGCGAGCCGAAAAGCAAGGCGCCCATCGACGCGGTGGTGAATTGCGCCAGCCAGCTCAATACTGGAGACGTTAAATACGCTCCCGCCGACGGCCTTCTGGCGCTCAAGAAGGCGATCATCCGCTACATGGAGGAGCACTATCACAAGGTCGTGGCTCCGGAGAATATCGTCGTCTCGAGCGGCGCCAAGCAATCCATCATGGTGTTGCTTTATGCGATTCTGGAGCCCAAAGACGAGGTGATCTTTCCCGCGCCTTACTGGGTGAGCTACCCGGAGATGGTGAAGCTGGCGGGCGGCGTGCCGGTGGTGGTCACGCCCGAGGACGGCACATTTCAGCCCACGGTGACGGAGATTGCCGAGGTTGTGGGCCCTTACACCAAGGCCGTCATCCTTAACAGCCCCAATAATCCGTGCGGCGTCATGTACAGCCGGGACTTCATCGCTGAGATGGTGGAGCTCTGCGAGAAGAAGAACCTCTACCTCATCATGGACGATCTTTACAACCGGCTGATTTTCGAGGGCAAGATACCCCCTAACGCTTACGACTTCGCGCGGGACCACACCGATCACTCGAAGCTGGCGGTGGTGCAGGGCGTATCGAAGATGTACGCCATGACCGGCTTCCGCATCGGCTGGGCGGTGGTGAATCGCGAACTCGCCGAGGCGATGACCAATATCCAGTCGCACCAGACGTCGGGTCCCGCAACGCCATCGCAATGGGCGGCGATCGGAGCATTGAACGGCGTGCAAGCCGGGGTGGAGAGCCTCCGCCTGACGCTCGAAAACAATCGCAACGTCATGGTGGAAAGGCTGCGAGCCTTCGATGGTGTCCAGATCACGAAGCCGGACGGCACGTTCTATTGCTTCCCCGATTTCAGTGCTTACCAGAAGAACTCCCAGAAACTGGCTGAGTTTCTACTGGAGAAGGTGCGGGTGGTAACGGTGCCGGGAAAAGAATTCGGCATGGATGGACACCTGCGCCTGAGTTTCTGCGGCACCATCAAAGACGTGACCGAGGGGATCGAGCGTATTCAGTGGGCGCTCGACCCCGATGCACCCAACGAGCTTTATCTGGGGGAGAGGAAGCTGGTGCGAGATTGGCTTTGAAAAACTGGTCAGTGGGGGTCGTGAGCGGCGCAAGTGCTGACAGCTGCTGAATGTTAAAGAGTGACTTAAGTACCGGAAGCCGCGCAGAGACGAGCGTCTACGCGACGGGTTTGAAATGATTCGAGGACGATGACACCGGTTGGTGAGCTCGACGATCCAAGGAGGGCCGGAATGGGATTTGTCTACGTCAAGGGGACGGTCACCCGGCGAGCCAAAAAGGTAACGGTGAAATTCTTAGTGGATAGCGGCGCAATGTATACCTTGCTGCCGCGACAAGTGTGGCAGAGCCTCGGGCTGCGACCGCTGAAGTCTATGACCTTTGAGCTGGCCGACGGCACCGAAATCGAGCGGCCCATCTCGGAGTGCAAGATCACCCTCGACGGTGAGTCCCGGCACACCCCAGTCATCTTGGGTGAAAAGGAAGACGCAGCCCTGTTGGGGGTGGTAACGCTGGAAGAATTCGGGCTGGTGCTGAACCCCTTCAAACGCACGTTTCAACCTATGCGTAGCATTCTAGCCTAGACACAAGAGAACAACACATGGTCCAACTCTCCGTTTCCCACTCCGACGAGTTGATTCGAGGGCGAACAGGGCTGAGCCACTTCTTCGAGGGATTCCTATGAACATCTACCTGGACGTACAATCGCCTGCGGTAAAGGAAGCCGGGGTGGCGGCCAGCGTTTACGGCCTTGAGAACCACGGCCTCTTCAACCTGCGCCGAGTGTACTGGAACCTGCCCACGCCGGCACTCTACGAGGAGATTGTCCACCGCTCCGAAGGCCGCCTCTCGCATCTTGGACCGGTAGTGGTCGACACCGGTAAGCACACGGCGCGCGCGGCGGCGGACAAGTTCATCGTCCGCGAGCAGACGTCGGAGGAGCACGTCTGGTGGGGTGAGTACAACCGTCCGTTTGCGCCCGAGAGCTTCAGCCAGTTGCACTCGCGATTGCAGGGTTACGTTCAGGGCAGAGACCTTTTCGTGCAGGACGGCTACGCCGGCGCCGACCCGGACCATCGGCTGGCGATCCGGATTGTTACTCAGAAGGCATGGCACAGCCTGTTCGCGCGCAACATGTTCCTGAAGCTCTCGACGCTCGACGCGATGGAGCGCCACGTGCCCGACTTCACGGTGATCGCGGTACCGGGTTTTCTGGCTTCGCCGATGATCGACAGTACGCGCACGGACACCTTCATCATCATCAATTTCCGCGAGAAGCTGGCCCTGATCGGCGGCTCGGCCTACGGCGGCGAGATCAAGAAGACTATCTTCACCGTTTTGAATTTCCTGCTTCCTCTCGATGGCGTTCTGCCCATGCACTGCTCCGCCAACGTGGGCCCGGACGGCGACGTAGCGATCTTCTTCGGGCTCTCGGGAACCGGCAAGACGACGCTTTCCGCCGATCCCGCCCGGCATCTGATCGGCGACGACGAGCACGGCTGGAGCGACAACGGCGTATTTAACTTCGAGGGCGGCTGCTATGCCAAAGTGATCCGCCTTTCGGCCGATGCGGAGCCGCAGATCTATGCCTGCACGCGCCGGTTCGGGACGATTCTAGAGAATGTCGCCTTTGATCCGTTTTCGCGCCGCCTCGACCTGAACGACGACTCCATCACCGAGAACACTCGCGCCGCCTATCCGCTGGAGTACATTGATAACTACCTTCCCCAGAAGATGGCGGGGCATCCACGCAACGTGATTTTTCTGACCTGCGATGCCTCCGGGGTGATGCCGCCCATTGCGAGGCTCACGCCCGAGCAGGCGATCTATCACTTCATTTCGGGGTACACCAGCAAGATCGCGGGGACGGAAATCGGCCTCGGTATCGAGCCGGTGGTGACTTTCAGTACCTGTTTCGGCGGGCCGTTCATGGTGCACCACCCCTACGATTACGCGCTCCTGCTCAAGCAGAAGGTCCTGCGGCACAACGCAACCTGCTGGCTGGTGAACACCGGCTGGACCGGCGGCCCGTTCGGAATCGGAAGGCGGATCAGCATCCAGCACACGCGGCGACTGCTGAACGCTGCGCTCAGCGGCTCATTGACCAAGGTCGAGTATCAGCGCGACCCGGTGTTCGGGTTCGACGTGCCGAGGAGTTGTGAAGGCGTGCCGAGCGATATCCTCGATCCCGCCAACACTTGGGGAAGCCGCGATGAGTACTACCAGAAGTACGACGCGCTGGCCGCGCGGTTCATCGAGAACTTCAAGCACATGATGGAGGGATGTCCTCCGCATGTGGTCGAAGCCGGACCCAGGCGGCTCGCCGCAGTCCCAGTGAAGTCATAGCCGGCGACTTGCCGTAATCCGCAGCTCGTTCGATCCTCGCGATCTCTGCGAACCACAGCGCCCAAAGGACCCGGTCTTGCGCCAGAAGTCGCGCCTGCCCCTTCGCGCCGTTCCGCCCCCTTTCACTCCCAAGCCCCAATCGGCGTAGCCCGCAATCTCCTTCAAGCTGTCGGTTAAAAAAACGACTCATCTTATCCGACGCTGGACGGCCCGAGTGCCTGATCCTCAATTGAGACTCCGCTGCCAGTGTGGCGAAATGCCACACTTTTTGCGTTTTTGGAAAGCGACGCGTATTTTTGGCCTTTCAAGCGGCTGATTTCAAAGAGGAAATAAAAGTGTCTCATTTGTCTCATTTGTCTCCATTGTCTCATTATCGGGTGATACCGTTGAATTGTAGTTAATCGCGGGGCGCGCTGGATTCGGAAGCGGCGCGGAAGGTGTTGGTTTGTCTCGATATCGCTAACGGCCTCGGATCAAAGGAAGTTGCTGAACTGTTTTGACTTACCCCGGAGAGGCAGACCGCGATTCGCTTTCCGTCGGTGAGATCGGAAGGCGGCTTCGGCGGCGGGGCCCGCCGGGCGATACGACCTTGCCGGCGTCAAGGCCTGAAATGCTAATCGGCTGTTACCACAGGATTTAAGTTTGAGTTCGGAATTCTGATGTGTAAAGGTTGAGGTTACTGATGATCAATGTATGCAGGCGATGGGATACCACCGGCGATCGGAGAGATTCTCGTCGCCCTTCTCGAGCACCCGGAGCGCGGATTCCCCTCTCGGTGTTTCTAGCGTTCGTTTTCCTTCTTTTCAGCGGATTACCGGGGCGCGCACAGGCGAACCCCTCCCGCAACCTCGATCAGACCCTGAACAAGGTTTTCGATCCCAGCAACTTCGCCTTGCGCGTCAACGCGGTAGCCACGGGCGGGGGCAGCGGCCAGACCGGCACGTTCTTGGACGCCGACCAGATTTTCAACAAGATCTTCGATCCTTCCACTACCGCGATCAAGATCAACTGCGTCGTTGGCTGCTCGTCGACCAGCTCCGCGCAAGGCACGGTAACTAGCGTAGGATTCTCGCTGCCCTCGATTTTCCAGGTAACCGGCTCTCCCGTCACCACTTCGGGGACCATCACCGCCACCTGGAACAGCCAGGCGGCGAACCTGGTTCTGGCCAGCCCCAACGGCGCCGCCGGCAGCCCGCTCTTTCGATCGCTGGTAGACGCGGACCTGACCCCTTCTTACTCAGGGATCGGCTCCTGCCCCTCGAATCAGTGGGTTACGGGACTCAGCCGGAACGGGGCGCCCACCTGTTTCCAGCCCGCTTTCAGCTCGATCGGCGGCGTCATCGCTGCCAGCCAGCTTCCGACGGCCACCGCATCCACTCCGGGGGCGATCCAGCTTACTGGCGACCTGGGCGGTTCGGCGGCGTCTCCCAAGGTGACTTGGCTCCAAGGATACCCGCTTTCAGCCACCCCGCCCTCCAGCGGTCAATGCCTGGTTTACACCAGCAGTTGGGGACCAGGATCGTGCGGCTCGGGCAGCGGGACCGGCCTGCCTTCCAGTTGGTCCACCAACAGCACCAACAATGCCGTTACCGTCCAGCCCATGGCCGGCCAGGATGCTGTGCCACTCACCGTAGCCCCCAACATCGCGAGCCCCACCGCGGACCTTCTTGACATCTGTTCCACCAGTCCATGCTCGTCGGGGACGAAGTATGTGTGGGTCACCGCCAATGGCAACCTGAACTTCCTCGGGAACAACATCACCTATGGCACCACGGGCCAGAGCAGCCAGTCGTTTCTGCGGCTCTACGGCGCCACAGCGAGCGCCAACCTGGCTCCGCCTTATCTAGACCTGGAGAAGGAAGATGCCAGTGTCAAGTCGTATCTCGCCCCTTCCACCACCCTCAGCGGCGTGGTGGGCATAAGCTCGGTGATTCCCAGCAACGACATTCAGGCGCCGGCTGGAGCCTTCGCCGGAACCGTCTCCGGTGGATCGGGTTCGGGCTCCGTGATCGTGATCGCCAATTCGGCTGCCGGAACCGCCAATGGACTGCTGGCCAAGTTGACCGGGAGTGGCACGACGCCAACCGCAACTACGGCCGGCACCAGCGACACGGCGGTTCCGGTTTACCCTGTCGCCACCGGCGGCGGAACTTCGGCAAACGCCGCCTTGTCGGTCGGCGGCGTCGCCCAGTGCGCGTTTGACGGCGGCACCACCCTCGGACACTTCGTCCAGGCCAGCACCACCGTCGCTGGCGATTGCCACGATGCCGGCGCGACAAGCCCCACCTCAGGTTGGGTGATCGGCCAGGTGCTCAGCACCAACGCCGCCGGGGGCACCTATAACGTCCAGGTGGGACCGCCCGGCTATAGTGCGGCGAGCGGCGGCAGCAGCGGCCTTGCCGATC